>Ga0299912_10002680_pt1 | contig 14612 bp, 10 predicted proteins | sample RVTome_2_FD_207667 | JGI IMG/M metagenome (GOLD analysis project Ga0299912, IMG submission 207667) | Soil microbial communities from uranium-contaminated site in the Upper Colorado River Basin, Wyoming, United States - RVT95D214 (version 2) ...
CAATTATTAATACTGATGATTGAGCACTCTCCAGGTCAGTCTGTTTTCTGCTCATTACTCATTTGCAGATCTCTATTTACTCAGTAAAAAATTTGGGAAATGATATGACACAAAAACTTGAACAATTACTGCAATTGTCTTTCGCCATCCGGGATTTCATGTGGGGAAACTGGATGATCGCCCTGCTGGTTCTTACGGGAATTCTGCTCACCCTGGTCACAGGTTTTATTCAAGTACGAAAGTTTATTCATGCTTTCGGTTTGGTTTTGCGAGGTGCTAAAGGAGAGGATCATGCTGCTGATGATCAAGGAGACATCTCCCCCTTTGCGGCTTTGATGACGGCGCTCGCTGCGACCGTTGGGAATGGAAATATAGCCGGTGTGGCAACTGCTATCGCCACCGGTGGTCCGGGGGCTCCATTCTGGATGTGGGTTTCAGGTTTTTTTGGAATGGCCACCAAGTATGCTGAAGGATTTCTGGGAGTGAAATTCCGAAAAGTAGCAGAAGATGGCTCCATGGCCGGTGGTCCGATGTATTATATCCGCTATGGATTGAAAAATGAGAAATTTGCTAAATTTTTAGGTGCCGCTTTCGCAGTCTGCGGTGCGGGTGCTGCCCTCCTGGGTACCGGCAATATGGCCCAGTCCAACTCCATGGCCCTGGCCTTTAAAAGCCAGTTTGGGATCCCACCCCTGATCAGTGGTTTAATCCTGACGATCCTGGTAGGTATAGTGATCATTGGAGGCATAAAACGAATTGGAGCAGTGGCTGAACGTCTGGTACCCACCATGATATTTCTTTATGTGGGCGGAGCCATGATCATTGTTATTTCTCGCTTTACTTTTATTGATGATGCCTTTCGGGTAATAATTGAATCGGCATTCAGCATGCAGGCTGTTGGTGGGGCGCTCATTGGAACCTCAGTCCAGAGAGCAATCAGCCTAGGGGTTAGCCGTGGTGTCCTGTCAAATGAATCCGGACTGGGTTCCGCGGCCATTGCCCAGAGCGCTTCAAAATCCAATGATCCCGCTAAAAATGGCCTGATCGCCATGACCGGGACTTTTATCGATACCCTGTTCGTCAATACTTTTACCACATTAACCATTGTTCTGACCGGGGTTTATTTATTGACGCCGGCAGCTGGATTAAAAATGATTGTCAGCGGCAGTACCCTCTCGCCGTCTGAAATATCCTTGCTCCATCCCGAGGTTATCTCCATGGCAGAACAAGTAGGTTATAATCTTTCACAGGGCGGTTTGTCCAGCACGGCGCTTACTATCACGGCTTTTAACAGCGTCATTCCCTTCGGAGGCTGGATCATTGCTATCTCTTCTTTTTTATTTGGTTATACTACTCTGATCGGCTGGTCATTTTATGGTGAACAATGCCTGGAATATCTGGCCGGAGTAAAAGTAAAACAGACGTATCGACTGGTGTATATTTTATTATTATTTTTTGGAGCAATTCTACAGGGTAAATACCTGGATATTGTCTGGAATGTGGGAGATATTGCTAATGCTTTCATGGCTTTACCTAATCTGATCGGACTAATCCTTCTGGCAGGTCTGGTCGCAAAAATTACTTCTGAATCGTTCGGCAAGGGGAAATAAAATCTTATTATGTATTTTCAGTCTTCTAACCCGGTTAATTCACGAAATTGTTACTTGTCGGGAGTAAAGTTAGTATAGTTAACCTCTTTACCTTGCCACGGTTTTTTCTGTAAGGAATCCCTTTGGGAAAACCCTTGGCAAATAATGAACCAACAATGGTATGACTTATATCAATTTTGTGAATTGACCAGGCTAAAAATCTGTGAAAAAAGGGTAATCAGTTTTCAGGCCGATTCCATAATTTCTCGATTTCACTCCAATATTCATTTTTCATCCGCTCCCACTCCATTTTAAACCAGGGAGTAAAATCCTCAGGGTGTAGTTGCATTTCCCGCTCTAAACTCTCGATATCCATGAATTGCCAGGCAGCAATTTCATTCTCATTGGTTTTTACCGGTGCATTGGATTTTCCGATATACACATAACATAATTCATGCTCTGATCCCCGATTTTCGAAACTGGCCTGATACTTGAATTTAAATAAATATTTAAGTCTGCAGACCAGACCCAATTCTTCTTTTAATCTTCTGACCGTTGCCGTTTCCAGCAGTTCTCCCTTGCGGGGATGGCTGCAGCAGCTATTGGACCAGTACAACGGCCACAAAAATTTCTGTTTACTCCTCCTCTGCATCAGCAGCTGTCGCTGTTCATTGAAAATAAAAATGGAAAAGGCCCGGTGAAGAATACCCTTCCCCTCATGGCAGGTTTTTTTATCCTGATATCCGATCTCCTCATCCTGCTCGTTGACCAGGATCAGCAATTCATCATTGAAGGACACTTGTTTATTTTTTTGTTTGGGTTTTTTCATTCAGTTCCGTAATTATTTTTCCACAGTTTCATCTTCTTTTAGCCAATTTGAGTGACCACAGTATTGTAACCGGCCTTGCGGATAGCCAGGGCAACTTTGGCTTTATTTTCCGGACAGAGGGCAATGGCAGCCCCTCCTCCACCGGCACCGGTTAATTTGGCTCCCCAGGCCCCATTTTTTCTGGCAATGGCGATTATTTCCTCCAGCTCCGGACTTGATACCTGAATCGCATTCAATAACCCCTGATTGATGTTCATATACTCACCTAATTTCTGCAAATCTCCTTTTTCGATAGCTTTTCCCGCTCTCAAGGTGAGATTATTGATCTCTTCGAAAATATGATTGTACAAATTTTTATTTTGCTCCCACCCTTCTTTGACTTTGGCCACCATTTTGGCCGTCAAACTCTCTACTCCTGATAAGCCGATAACGATAGGCAGCGGTTGCGGGACCTTGAGTTCTTTCAGGAAAGCAGGTTGGCCCTTGCGAAACAAAATGAATTTACCATAAGTGGCCAGGGTGTTATCAATTCCCGAAGCTGATCCATGGGCGATCAACTCTGACTGGTAGGCCAGATCGGAGATCTGTTCATTCGTCAAATTAAGTTTATAAAACTTTGCCAGTGCCCGAATAATGGCCACCGCTAGGGCAGCTGAACCACCCAGACCGGCAGCTCGCGGTATGTGAGGAAAAATTTCCACTTTCATATCCCGGTCAGCTAATCCCAGCCGGTTAAGAATCAAATCCAGTGATTCATAGATTGAGTATTTGTGCTTTACTCCTTTTTGCAGTTTTTCTTCTACTCCCCAGCGGGGAATCAGCAGATCAACTCCGTTGTCACCGGGGTGAATTCTTGCCTGGATGGCCAGTGGAATAGGAGCAGCAATCGCATGACTATTATAAACAACGGCATGTTCGCCCAGTAGAATCACCTTACCGTGGGCAGTGGCTAATTCCGGCAAATATTCGATAACCTCCTGCTGCAGCTCTTCCACTTTTTGGCTGGTACGCAGCGACTCCACGATCTCTTTCGCTTTCCACACTTTGATCTCACCGTCGTCGATCAATTGCTCCACCACCGTTTCAAAAATATCAGCGGTCGCTCCGGCGGCACTGGCTACACTCCTGGCATGCAAGGTCATATGCCCTCGCTGAATTCCTTCGGTGACCAATGCCCGTAAAGCGGCAAGATTCTGCGCCAGACCTACTGCTCCCATAACTCCCGCTAACTCTTTGGCTGATTCAATTCCCATCAACCGGTGAAGGATTTTAACAGCCGGATTCGATTCTAATGGTCCTCCCACTGTTCCTACTTTTATGGGAATTTCAATTCCGGCCACCAATTGTCCCTGATCATTTTTATAGTAATGGGTTAAGGCAGTATATGATCCGCCCCGGGCTGCATAGGCATGAGCCGCGGCTTCGATAGCCCGCCAATCGTTACCAGTGGCGATGGCTACCGGGTCAATTCCATTCATGATGCCTTTGTTGTGAGTAGCGGCCCGGTATGGATCAACACTGGCAAATTCATTGGCTAAAATGATACCATCCCGCACTTCTTCCCCGCTGAATCCCTTGCCTTTCAGTAAATCTACCGGGATGGTACAATGCGACCGCACCAGGGAACGGTCAGTCAAATTAGATAATATCCTTAAAAATACTTTACCATTGGTAATTTTTTCCAGCAGCGAGGCTGTCCCCTCGCACATGCTGTTGACTAAATTTGCCCCCATGGCATCCCGGGTGTCAACCAGCAGGTGGACAATCACCATATCCTTTTCTTCGGCTGGCCGGGTAAGAATTCGTACTTCGATATCCCGAACCCCGCCGCCACGTGCCTGCATTCGCGGATGCAAGCTATTGGCCAGATTGATAATTTCTTCCTTATTTTGCAGAATGGCATTCTTGGCACGCAGGGGATTAGAGATATCGATGATTTGTATCTGACCGATCAGAATGGGATCGGTGACCTGGCTGGTGAATCCGCCAGCATCCCGCACTAATTTGGCAGCGGCACTGACTGCTGCCACAATCGAAGGCTCCTCTACCACCATTGGAATCAGGTAGTCCTGCTGATTGACACGCATGTTTAATCCCAGACCGATGGGTAATCCGAAGACCCCAAGTACATTCTCGATCATCTTATCGGCATCATCTAACCGCAGAACATTTTCCTCATTCAGCATCTTCTGATAATCTTCCGGAGTGAGAATATTTTTCTCCAGAAGGATCCGCAATCGGTCAGCAACAGAGTACTGATAAAATTTCGGAATGCGGGATTTTTCCAATTTTTTGCTCCTGCTAGTTAATTGTTATTACGCCGGACGGCAGATACGCCTCGTTTTGAAACCGCTAAATTAAGGATTTGATGACCTGAACGCAAAATATTATTAGCTGCTTTCCGGGCGATTGCCTTGGAACGAGTCATAACCAAACCCATATCACCCCCACCGGCTCCTGATGGTTTATAAACCGCTCCGTGGTGATAGGCAATGTCTGCAAGCTCTGCATGCAACTTTGAAATAATTCCGGCTCCACTGGCCCGGTCTAATTCTTTTAAGATCCCAAAATAGTTGTGAATTTCTTCCAGGAAAGCTGGAGAATTGTTTTCTTTAAACGCCATTATTGCCTGTTGAGAAATTCGCTGCAGCTGCCGGAATATTTTCCAATATTTTTCCGGCTGGTGTCTTTTTAGTTGATTGACCTTTTCGACCATTTTGCTGGTGGAGGCAGATTTTCCACTCCAGACCGGCAGAATAATGAGGTCCGGCGGAAGACTTAGTGAGTCAATTTGAAAAGAGTCCTCGGTTCTCTGAAAAGAAAGGATCCCGCCATACACACTGGCGGCGATATCGATCCCGCTTCCTAATTTGCCCTGAACCAGAAAATGAATCTCCTGTGCCCATCGAAAGAACTTCATCCGTTCCCCCGGAGGTAAGGGGATGTTTTTGCTGGCTAAAAATCCCTTTAGTAATGCCACGGTCAATGCAGCGCTGGAACCGAGACCTAATTTAGCCTGGCTGCCTTTTAAAAAGAAGTGAGCGGTATCCAGCGTTATGGTATGAGGAGAATAAGGATACAAACCGGGTTCTTTTTGCAGAAGGTAACGCAGGGTTTCAGTGAAAAATGATAACTGATTGTGGATCGATGCAGTCATCGCTTTGTGATAATAAATATTCCCGGAGGAATCAATAGTGAATTTTAGATCAGAAATATTCAGGGCCGGGGAATGGAGTATAAAAAACTTCCCTGGCTGTGGGGTGAGGGTAACTCTGGCATACCGGTTCACTGCCATCACCAGTGCCGGGGCACCTTCCAGAACTGCATATTCACCGATCAGGATTAATTTACCCGGAGCTTTTACAAAGTATTCCAATCAATCCTCTCTAAAAGAGCCGCGTTTCCCCCCAGTCCGCTGGAGATTACTCTCAGAACACCTCTGGTGTTTTCCAGAGCGCTTTTTACTGTTTCAATTTTTGCTGATAAACAGATCGCTTTAACCTGCGGCCCGGCGTCGATAGTAAAATATGCTTCGCTGCCCTGCCGGCGAAGATCACGGATAGTTTGCATACATTCGATGGTTGCACTGTTCCAGTATACCAGCCCGGGATAAGAACTCATTGCCACGGCGTGCATTTTCAGGCAGCTGAATTCGGCTAATTCACCTAATTTGCTGAAATTCTTATCGGTAATGGCCCGCCGCATTTCTTTCAGATCAGTATGAGAAGTGTTTACCCATTGGCGGTAGTAAGGTGAGGTTCGGGCGGTGTGGTTCATTCCGGTAGTGGATCCAATATCCTTTTTCTGCTCGGAAGTGATGGCGATGAGCAGATGAATATCCCAGTATTTTTCATCCTGCACTTGAAAGGCATATGAATCTGATCCGTCTTCATTTTTCCCGGCCCGCATCTCAACAAAACCTCCGAACAGTGAACGGGCGGCGGAACCGGATCCCCTCCTGGCCAGGATTGATAATTGGGGAGAACTCAATTTCAACCCGGCGGCCTGGCTGGAAGCCAGGGCCAGACTGGCAAAGGCTGAAGCAGAAGAAGCCAGACCGGCCCCGGTTGGAAAATTGTTGTGGCTTTTGACCGCGGCATACATTGATAAACCGGTAGTTTCCCGGACTATATCTAGAAATTTACTGACCCTGGTGGTCTCCGGGGGTAAGGCCTCTTTGCCGTTTAATATCAATAGATCTTCTCGTAAGTCTTCTTGAAAATGCACCTGGGAAACAGTCTTCATCCCGGCTAGAGTAACCGAAATCGATCCCACTGCCGGCAGGTTGAGGCTGCTTTCCCTTTTTCCCCAATATTTGATCAAGGCGATATTAGAATTTGCCTGCGCGATAGCTTTCATCTTCGGATTCGTGAATTAATTTATTCCCGGTTTAATGTAAAATATTGTAAAATGGATTGCTTGATGCAACGGCCATTTTATATATCCTTAAAAAATCTGAGCCGATTAAATCACAGAAAAATGTAAGTCTGGTCGGGGATTTATAAACGATTTCCGGTCCTGAACCAGATCACTCTTCCATTTCTGGTTTACCTGATCATCATGTTATTTTCCGTGGATTATGGGCTTGCAATATTGGTTATTTACCGGATAAGTCATGATTTCCGGTACAAAATTTCCAGGATTAGTTTTATGATGAGGTTGTTGGTGATATTTACATAATTAAAAAACATTTTGAAAGGAAATACTCAGCCATTAAATTTGGCGTTCGCTTTATCCCCAAGTGGGAAATCTTTTGAAAAGGAGGATTTTTTAAATGTCTGAAAAAGTAAAAAAACAAACCCCGGAAATAACCGAGGAAAAACAGGTTAAATCCGGAAAAGTAGCAGAAGTAAAGGAGTCATTCAAACCCGGGCAGGTTTTTAAACCGGGGGATGCTCCCGATCTGTTGTTTGATGACACGCCCGAACAGAATGACAATCTCCGGAAACTCTATGAAAAAAGTTTTGATCGGGTTCATGAGGGCGATATCATCGAAGGTACAGTGGTCGCCGTCACTGCAAAGGATGTGGTAGTGGATGTTGGATTTAAATCAGAAGGTATGATTCCAAAAGATGAGTTCATTGATCTGGATAATATTAAAGTGGGAGATGATATCGAAGTCTTTCTGGAAAATCCAGAAGATATTGAAGGTCAGGTATTGCTTTCACGACGTAAGGTATATTTTCTTAGAACCTGGGAAAATCTGATCAATAAGCATCAGCAGGACGAAATGATCAAAGGACGAATTGTCCGGCGAATAAAAGGCGGATTTGTGGTGGATCTGGGTGGTGTGGATGCTTTCCTTCCTGGTTCACAGGTGGATGTGAAGCCGATTCGCGATTTTGATGCCTTTGTCGGACAGGATCTGGATTTGAAAATAGTCAAGGTAAATGAACTGCGTAAAAATATCGTGGTCTCCCGCCGGGTGATCATTGAGAAAACCCTGGAAAGCAAGCGGGGACAAATTCTGGAAACACTGCAAAAAGGCCAGGTACGCCGCGGAATGGTCAAAAACATTACCGATTTCGGAGTATTTATCGACCTTGGAGGAGTGGACGGCCTGTTGCATATCACCGATTTATCCTGGGGGCGGGTAAGTCATCCTTCGGAAGTGGTGAAATTAGACCAGGAGCTGGATGTGATGATCCTGGATTTCGATGAAAATAAATCCCGTATTTCTCTGGGCTTGAAACAGCTGCAGCCCCATCCCTGGGAAAATGTGGAGGAGCGTTTCCCCACTGGCAGTAAGATTAAAGGCCGGGTGGTAAGTCTGGCTGATTATGGGGCATTTGTTGAACTGGATAAAGGGATTGAAGGTCTGATCCACGTCTCGGAGATGAGCTGGTCACAGCATATCAAGAATCCTGCCCAGATAATGAAGGAAGGGGATGAGATTGAGGCGGTGGTTCTCAATATCGAACCGGATGATCGTAAAATTTCACTGGGCCTGAAACAACTGACCCCGGATCCCTGGGACAAGATTCAGGAAAAATATCCGGTGCAGTCCAGACATCACGGAGTTGTACGCAACTTGACTCCATTCGGAGCATTTGTTGAATTGGAAGAAGGAGTAGATGGCCTGGTTCATATCTCAGATCTAAGCTGGACCAAGAAAGTAAGGCATCCCAGCGAGGTCGTTAAAAAGAATCAGGATATAGAAGTAGTGGTTCTGGATATTAATAAAGAAGAACGTCGTATTGCCCTGGGGCACAAACAGGTGGAAGCGAATCCCTGGGATACTTTCCAGGAAACGTATAATTTGGGTATCGAGACCGGAGGTAAAATCTCCCGCTTGATAGACAAAGGGGTAATCGTTACCCTGCCGTTAGGTGTGGATGCCTTTGTTCCCCTCAATCATCTGGGCAAACCTAATATCAAGCGCGCTTCCGATCACTTCAAGGTAGGAGATGACCTCCCCCTGAAAGTAATTGAGTTCGATAAGGACAACAAGCGAATCGTTCTTTCAGTTTCAGAATATATGAAGGGTAAAGAAAAAGTTGAAGTTGATGGTTACATGACTGCCCACGATTTTGCACCTACTACCATGGGTGAGCTGGTCAAGGATGTACCCGGAGTATTGGATGGAGTTCCGGATGAAGAGAAGGGCAGGGAACGGCCGGTCAAGAAACAGAAATCCAAAAAAACTGCTGAAGAAGGCGAAGCGATTGAGACTCCGGTTGTCGAACCGGCTTCCGAAATAAAGTTACCCGAGGAAGTTATTGTTCCAGACCAACCGACTGCTCCCATGGAAATAGCAGAGCCGGCCGAACCGGTAACCAGCGAAGCGGTAGCAGAGACAGCTGTCTCGGAAGCTCCGGTGGAAGAAGTTGCACCTGCTTCGGAGGATGCTGAAATTAAAACTACTAAAAAGACTAAAGCTGCCACTGGAACAAAAACCAAGGCCAAGACTGAAAAAAAGGTTAAAGCCGAGAAAACCGCTAAAAAAGAACCTAAAGCCGCTAAAGAGACGAAACCAAAAAGTAAGGCGAAAAAGAAAAGCGAAGAATAATATCAGCGGTAATAACCAGCAGCAAAAAATTTTTCTTCAAACTGATGACCGGGGTATAATCCCCGGTTATTTTTTTATAAGCTGTTCTAAGTTCAGTACCTTTTTAAATTTTGAATTGAAAGAGTTGTTCTGATTCTCAATGAATGCTTTTATGCCGGAAAAGCCACACTTAATGATCAAAAAGGACGGTAATTAGTTTATGGATTCTGGTAATAAGCCCGCAGTCTTTATAGCCGTCCTGAATATGGGATTAGGGCATGTCACCCGCAGTCTGCCACTTATCCAATTTCTGCTGGAAAAGGATTGGAGAGTGGTGCTCGGCAGTTCCGGTCGCTCCCTGGTTTTTTTAAAAAAGGAAGTACCTTCGGCCTTATTTGTGGATCTTCCCGATTATAACTTGCGATACTCTGCCCGTGGAGTCCGTCTCGGTGGATTGTTACCGCAGATTCCGGGATTTCTGCACGCCATTGTCAATGAGCACCAGATCACCGAGCAAACGGTACTGAGCTATAAACTGCAGGCCGTTATCAGCGACCACCGGTATGGCTGTTACTCCCAAACGGTCCCCTCATTTTTTATCAGTCATCAGCTGCGGTTCGCCGCGCCAACCGGCCTGAGACCGTTTGAAATTTTTGGTTTCTGGTTTAATCGCTGGTTTCATAAAAAGTACCAGGCAGTGATTGTACCGGATGTTTTCCAGAAAAAGGAAGGCTTGATCTCCGGCCGGTTATCACGAGTCAATGCCCGGCCTGATTATCATTTCTGCGGGATTTTATCCAGTATTGGACGGCAGGAGCAGACAGCTGACATAGATCTGCTGGTTTCCATATCAGGACCTGAACCGCAGCGAACTATTTTTGAACAAAAGATCCTGTCGCAAATTAAAAATATTCCCGGTAAAAAAATAGTGGTACTCGGAAAACCGGAAATCGATACGATAGAATCTAGTGTCCCGGGATTATCGATTTATTCACATCTCTCCCGCCGGGAGATGCAGGAATATTTTAATCGTAGTCAGCTGATTGTTACCCGCTCCGGTTACAGTACTTTGATGGAACTGGTTGAATTGCGAAAAAAGGCCTTACTGATTCCGACCCCCGGCCAAACTGAACAACTTTTGCTGGCTCACCGGCTGATGAAGTTGAATTGGTTTTATTCTGTTCCCCAGGGAAAACTTGATTTGGCGAAAGATATCATAGCCGCCCGGCTTTATCCGGGTGCACCAACGGTTCCCAGTACCCGGGACACACTGCCAAAAATATATCAGCTTATCACTGAAAAAATTAATCCTTGATTGATCATGATGGATCTTTTATTTGGTTTAAGATGTCAGAACAAATTTTGTAACCGCAGGAGTACCGGTAAATGAAGGTTCTGGTTATTGGCGGCAGCAAGTTTCTGGGATATCACCTGACCCGCTCCTTTTTAGAGCATGGTTTCAAAGTAACTCTTTTCAACCGGGGGATAAGTCCGGACGATTTTGGAGACCAGGTAACGCATATTATCGGTGACCGTCAGAATCACAAAGAGTTTTATGACCGATTTCGCAATCAGAAATTCGATGCAGTTATCGATCTGATTGGTTATCATCCCCTGGAAGTGGAGGTGGCCGAAAAAACTTTTCGGGATCATATTGGTCTTTACATTTTTATCAGCACCGGTCAGGTTTATCTGGTGACCGAGAATAAACATTGGCCGGCTCGTGAGGAGGATTTTTATCAACCGCTGATCAAATGTCCAGCTGGTGAGGAATCACCCTACGATTACGGGGTGAAAAAAAGAGAATGTGAGTTATTATTAGAAGAACGATTCCGCTCCAGGAAATTTCCAGCAGTGAGGTTACGCTGCCCGGTGATCCATGGTACCCGGGATTATACTTTGCGTTTGTTTTCTTACCTGCGCAGGATTCAGGATGGTCATCCAATTATCATTCCGGAGAATGGGGATAAAATCATCCGGCATATTTATGTCCAGGATGTGGTTCAGACCATCCTGAAAATATTGCCCGATGGCTCAGTGCGGGGAAAAGTTTTTAATTTAGCACAGGAAGAGGTTGTAACTTTGTCAGAGTTTCTGACCATCACAGCCTCTCTGCTGGATAAGAAAATAAAAATTGTGACAGTCAGTCAGCAGGAACTTAAAGAACACCTTATCCCGCTCGATATTTCTCCTTTCAGCGGGCGCTGGGTATCGTATCTGGATCCCGGTTACGCCCGGCGGGAAATCGGATTCACATCGACACCTTTGCCAGACTGGATTTCGGAAGTGTCCTCCTACTTCTTTCAGCAGTATCAGGGACCTCCACCCGAGAATTATCAGTTCAGGAATATGGAAATTGCATTATTAGAAAAAGTGGCACATTAATACTATTAATATGACTGATGGAAAAATATTACCTCTGGTTTCGTAAATATTGGCTGTATTTTTTACTTCTTTCTTACATTCTGTTTATCCTGTACAGTACGGTACTCCCTTTCAATTTTGTTCTTGATTGGAAAATTTTCTCCTACCGGTTTTCCCGGATAGACTGGATACCCTTTTGGGGCAGGCACCGTGAAGTCGCACGGGCAGATGTAGTCGCTAACGTTATTTTTTTTATCCCGCTGGGAATTTTACTCGGTTTGCAAAAAATATTATCCAACTACCGCAATTACACTGCAAGGGAGTGGTTTTTCATTTCAGGAGCGGGTTTCAGCATCAGTTCTACCGTGGAATTCCTGCAGTTATTTACCATGGACCGGCATACTTCCTTTACTGACATTCTGACCAACTCCCTCGGTACCCTGTTGGGGTCAGGCATGATATTGGTGATTTATTTAAAATTTCATCAGCAGATAAAAGCCATCCTGATTACCCTTTTTTATGAAAAACCGGAAATGTCAATTTCAGCAGTACTATTGATTTTCATAGGATTAAGCTATTCTGTTCCTTTTACCTATCAGTTAAACATAGCATCAATTCTTGACAATATCCGGCAGTTTGGATCTTTAAGATTCAATGCAACCCTCTTTTTTCTTTCTTTTTTAAGCAGTGTTCTGATGTATGGGACCATGGTCTATTTTTTGTTGAATGGTATGTATCGTTACTTTCAGCAGGACTTGAGCAGAATCCAGAAACTCCTGATTCTGCTATTCTGCTTTTTTGTTCCAGTCCTTTTAGAACTGTACCAGCTGCTGATCCCGGTGAGACATCATTCACTGTCCGATATTCTAGCAGCCGGTGGTGGTCTGCTTGCAGGAATTGCATTTTTCTTTTTACAAAAAGTATGGCTGGCTGGTTCGATACCTCCTGCTGCTGAAGAAAAGAATTATTTCCGGCATTATTTACATTATTTTGAAGCCCTGCTGGTTGTATATCTGGCTTACTGTCTGTTATATTTCAATTCTCAGCTGTCGACTGCTTATACAATTTCCTCCCAGAATGTGTTGTCCACTCCTAAACCCATATCCGATCTTCAGAGCGTGAGATTATGGCGATTACAGCTGTTAATGCATTTCAATAAAGAAGTTTTCACTTTTTTACCTGCTGGATTTATCCTATCTTTTGTACGGTCAGAATGGAAAAATAAAGGCTGGCGAATTTCGGTCATCCTCATTTTCCTGGCTCTGATTACTTATTTTATCTATCAACGTTTCCTGGCAGATAGTTATTTTGCGCTGAGTCTATTTGCACTTTCAATCGGATTATGGTCAGGTCAGGCCTTCTGGAAAATATTCAAATTCATGCTGTCCAAAAAATCGGAAGAGAATGAAAATTAAATTTATAATTTTTTTTATTTTATTTTTTTCCCTGCTTCATTACCGGTGTGGCCCGGTTCCGGCCCCTCCGCCACCGGTGGACCGAGAGCCTCCGGCTTTTCTTTTTTATAAACGGGCGATGTTTTATGTTGAGAATGAACAATTTGGGAAGGCCCTGGCTCAGCTGGATACTGCCATTGCGATGAAGCCTGAATTTGCCCAGTTTTATTATACCCGGGGTCAGATTTATGAATTCATGGGGAATAAAATTTCTGCTCTGGTTGCCTACGAAACCGCCCTCCGGTATAAATCCCATTATCCGGATACCTGGAAAAAGCTGGCTATTCTCTATATGCAGGTTGGTCAATATGATAAAGCGTCACAAATGCTGCGTTCTCTTACTGCTTCTCAACCAGATTCCCTGCAGTACGAATTAGATCTGGCAGAATCCTATATTTTTGGTCAGAAACCGCAATTAGCCCTGGAGCGATTAAGTTACTATGAAAAGCAAGGCGGGAAATCCCTTGAGAAAATTCGCCTGCAGGGGATGGCTTACTTTATTCAGGATAATTATCAAAAAGCGATTGAATTATTGGAAAAATATATCACCTCTAGGCCGTATAATTATCTGGCCCTGAAATACCTGGGAATTGCCTGTATCAGAGTCGGAATGTCAGAAAAAGGTGTCTCCGCTTTAAATCAGGCTTTACAGTTGAATCCTGAAGACCCTGAGATCTATGTGTTCCGTGCCCAGTATTTTTTACAGATGAATAAAATTGAGGCTGCCGCCGGTCAGTATCAATATGCTTTATCAATGGATGATTCAAATACCCTGGTTTTGCTGGAAAATGGCAAATTTTTGCTGACGGGCGGTGATACCCTTAACGCTGAAAAATTAGTGCAGAAAGCACTCTCCATCAATGAAAATTGCTGGGAATGCTGTAAATTCCTGGGTATTATTGCCGATGATCAGGGTCGTGATCTGGAAGCACTGCAGTATTTTCAAAAATATCTGACTAATATTTACTACCCAGACCCGGAAGTTGAAAAACGACTGAAAAATCTGAGAGCGATTGACCAGAAACAAAAGTAAATTACCTCCGGGAAATTTTTAGACTAAATCAGGCGAGATGATGAAAAAATTGAGCTATTTGATTTTTCTATTGGTGGTGTTTACTGTTATCAATCAGGAAGAGCTGCTGGCACAGAAACCTGCACTCGGGAATATTAACATAAAGATTGATGATCGAGAATCCACTAATTTTCCAGTGCAGCAGGCTCTTCTTTATCGTAAGGTAATCCTTAGCTATGACTCAACGGTATTAGTTCAGGGTGGCGAATCACGCCGCATTTTATATTCACCCCAATTTGGGAGCGGTGAAAATCATGTTCTCAGAATAATTGCTGGAAATTTAAGTGATCAAAATCCTGATTTTTATGATATTTTA
>Ga0299912_10002681_pt1 | contig 14602 bp, 13 predicted proteins | sample RVTome_2_FD_207667 | JGI IMG/M metagenome (GOLD analysis project Ga0299912, IMG submission 207667) | Soil microbial communities from uranium-contaminated site in the Upper Colorado River Basin, Wyoming, United States - RVT95D214 (version 2) ...
GAAAAGAAATCTCCGCCTTTATCTCTTCGGAACACAAAAATCTCCAGAAATCGTTAAATCATACTTCCGAAAATCTGAAGTCAAATATGCCTCCTAGTGTCACTTGTTTGACTGGGGGAGTAATATATTCGAAAGAGCTCCAAATGACACGCACACGATGCTTTAAAATCGAAAAACTTGTCCGAGATAAAATGCCCGAAAGAATCCAAAGTTTAGGTGGAAAAGTCACAACCCGCATTTTAACGCCTGAAGACCATCTTCACCATTTAAAGCTCAAACTTAAAGAAGAGGCAGAAGAGGTTTGCAAAGCCGTAACGCCTAAAGAACTTAAAGAAGAAATTGCAGATGTTATCGAGGTCCTCTATACGCTAGCAAAAAAACATGGACTTCGGTTTGATCATATTGAACAGACGCGTCTTCAAAAGCGAGAGGAGCGTGGTGGTTTTAAAAAGGGTACTTTTGTGGAATTTATTGAAGTTGAAACATGTGATGACGACCATCCCCTCGTCCAATACTGCCTTGCAAATGCTGAAGCTTATCCTGAAATCCGTTAGCGTCAGTAGATCACTTCAAATTCTCTTTAAATAACAACACATCAAGCTGTTGCTTATTAAGCAAAATAATCCCTTTATTTTATTTTCTTGTCATCAATGACCATCCACAGTTGGCGACGGAAATCATCAATAAGCTGACTTACTTCATTTGAGGGCATCCCCATCAAATGAAGGACGGAAGTGGCCAGTTGAATGGTGGGCTCCACAGTTTCAGGTATAACCAATCGAGCTCCGGAATCAATGAGTTTTTCCTGATGCTTATGATCCTTAATTCTCACGCATACAGGTAAATCAGGAAAATGACGGCGTAGCATCATTACAGCCCTCACGGAGGGTGCGATTTCATTGAGTGTAATCACAACAACTTTAGCTTTCTCTGCTCCAACAGCTTTCATAACCTCATGACGTCTTGCATCCCCATAAAAGACGGACCACCCCTTTTCCCTTCCTTCCGTAACACGACTCATGTCGGTATCAAGGGCAACAAAGTTGATCATGCGAGAAGCTAAAAGTTCTGCAAGCATTTGCCCCACCCTTCCAAATCCGGCAATAATCACATGGTTCTTGAGCTCTCCCACTTCTTCCGGTGTCATTTTTGGCTCAGGGTGAACTTCATAGATCTGATACTTATCTGAACACCATTTCCCCAGCAGGGCTAAAAGTGGCGTCAAGGCCATGGAAAGGATCACCACTAAGAATAAAATGTCGGCAAACCCATTAGGAAGAAATTTCTGAGCAACCACAGGAGAAAAAATCACAAAGATAAATTCTCCTCCTCCCGCAAGAAGAATAGAGACGCGTAAGCTTGTTGATACTCTCAACCCATTTATACGGGAAAGTAAAAAGATGAGAAGGGATTTCAATATAAGAATAAAGACAAGAATCGAGAGAACGATACCATAGGCTTTAAGCAAAAGAGTGAGATTGATTCCCATCCCAACAGACATAAAAAAGACCCCCAATAAAAGGCCCCGAAAAGGTTGGATGTCTGCTTCAATTTGATGACGATATTCCGTTTCAGCTAAGAGAATGCCGGCTAGAAAGGCCCCTAGTTCCCTCGAAAGGCCCGAAATTTCTGTCATAAACGCCGTTCCAAGAACGATTAAAAACGTAGTGGCCATAAAAAGTTCGGGGTTACCACTCATAGCTACAGCACGGTAAAGAGGTCGGAAAACAAGACGCCCAAGTCCTATGATAACGATAAAAGCTAATGCTGCCTTCAACGTTGCATAGGAAAGTTCGACAAAAATATTTGTGCCTTCGGTTCCTAAGGTTGTTGTTAAGATCAGCAAAAGAACGACGGCAAGATCTTGGAGTAACAATACAGCAAAGGAGATGCGCCCAAACCGAGTTGCAAGCTCTTGCCGATCAGTCAAGACCTGAAGAATAACCGCCGTGGAAGAAAGGGAAAGGGCGCCTCCCACCAAAAGGGCGGATTCCTTTGACAAGCCTAACCAAAGCCCCAGGAACGTAAAAATAGCGCCCGTCACGATAACTTGGCTAGCCCCAAGGCCAAAGACATATTTTTTCAAAGACTGAAGCCGTTGAAGTGAAAGTTGCAATCCTATAGTAAATAGGAGAAAGAGCACGCCCATCTCTCCTAAAAATTGTGTTTCTGTGGGATCAGTTACAATCTTCAAAGCATGGGGGCCAACGATCATCCCCGCAACTAAATAGCCTAGCAATGGACTTGCCTTCATTCGACGAAATAAAAAGACGACGCCGACAGCAGCCGCGAGGAATCCTAGGATGTTATATAAATAAGTTGTTTCTGGAGCCACAAGTGGGTTCCTCCCTCATTTCAGTGTAGCAGGGTTGCAGTGTAACAGTATAGCAGTGTTCAGTGTTGCGGGGTAGCAGAAGAAGAGAGAGATGAAGCCATTGTTTTATACTCAACGTTCCCTTGAGTTCTGCAACACTGCGTCATTGCCACACTGAAATGGCTGGGGGACCTGGATTCGAACCAGAGTTGCCCGGTTCAGAGCCGGGAGTTCTACCGCTAAACTATCCCCCAAGGGATTCGTTTGGAATTATCATATTTTCTTCCCTTTGCAAAGGGGAAGTCATCTCCCAGCGTTTCCCTTTTTGGGATAGAGGCTGAACCGTTAGCAGAAAAAGAAAAACCGTTTCCTATTTCCCAACCTTTTCCTTGACAATTCCTTTTTCCTAAGGCTTTTTTGTCAAACCCTATTTTAGGGGATTTAACCTTTTCTCAAGAGGAGAGTTGCTATGCTTACACTACTTCGACTTACGGAAACTGTATTTGAACGAACCCATTTTTGTCATTTCACGCATAAGGACTTTTCACCATGGACATCAAATCAGCCTTCAAAATCGTAAGTTTTTCTTTCTTAACTGCTTTTATTTCAGCTCCTCTCCTTGCTACCCAACCTCTTAAAACTGTTGCTCTCACTCAAATTGCTGACCATCCCGCAGCGGACGCTGTTCGTGAAGGTATTTTAGAGGCCCTCAAAGACAATGGGTATGAAAAGGGCAAAACAATGAATCTTATTTTTGAAAATGCCCAAGGAAGCCCGGTAACGGCTACACAAATTGCAAAAAAGTTTGTGGCCTTAAAATCTGATGTGATCATCCCCATTACCACTCCATCCACTCAAGCAGTTGTTAAAGCTAATGAAAACTATTCCCTTCCGATCGTTTTTGCGGCAGTAACAGATCCTGTTTTATCAGGTGTCGTCCCCTCCCTCACCCATCCTGGCGGACATGTGACGGGGGTTACAGATGCAGCACCCATCAAACGACAACTTGATACTTTCAAACAAATTCTCCCTCACCTCAAAACCTTGGGGATTCTTTACAATCCTGGTGACAATAGTTCCACAACCCCCTTGAAAGAGGCCAGGGAGATTTCAAAAGCTATAGAGCTTACCCTTCTAGAAGCCACTGCCTTTAAAACGTCAGATGTACCCGCCGCTATGCAACAGTTGGCTGGGAAAAAGGTAGATGCCATTTTCGTTCCACTGGATAATACGGTTTTATCAGCGATGGATGCGGTTCTGAAAATAGCCTTTCAATATCATATTCCCGTCTTCACGAGTGACAGTGACTCAGTTATCCAAGGAGCGTTAGCCTCCACTGGTTATTCCCATTTTGACACAGGGTATAAGGCAGGTGAAATCGCGGTCAAGGTCCTTAATGGAGCGAACCCTGGTGATATTCCCGTCGCCAATGCTCAGGATCTAAATATATATGTTAATCTCAAGAGCGCTGAAAAGCTCAATATTACAATTCCTAAAGCCATTTTAAAAGTTGCCAAGGAAATGAAATAAAATTCTCTACTGGGTGAAACTTCATGCGCGTAAGCCAATGGAGTTTCACGGAATTTCGAGTTGGTGAGTAGAAGGAGAAAGAAAGGGCTATTTAATCTTTGTTTCTTTAAATTCAACGTGTTTACGCACCTTAGGGTCGTATTTACGCATGACAAGCTTTTCTGTAAGCTTCCGTGGGTTTTTCGTTTTCACATAGAAAAAACCAGTTCCCGCAGTACTTTCCATTTTAATCGATATCGTGTTTTGTTTTGCCATTGTCTTTAATCCATTTTAGAAACTGGGGCAGCATACCCTTTTCATAGCACCTGTCAAGGCTTAACACCCACTACCTTCACTCAGAAGTTCGACACGATCCAACACACCGTGAATTTTTATCATACCATCGTCAATAACGTATTGTTTAATAATGCCATTGGGGAGAAGGTCTTGGGTTGTGCTATAACTAGGTTCATAAGCTGTTTCTCCAAGGCCATAAACCGCAAATCGCACAGGCCAAAAAGGTTGGCTTGCGAACTGATGAGCCTTCTCACTTGCGGGGTTTCCAGCCGTCACCTTTTTTGCTCCAATGAAGGTGTTAATTTCTGACGCTCCTCCAGCACTACTTCCGTCAAAAACAACTCGAGGAAACATATGCTCCCCTTCTTGAGCAGCTTCTAAAAGTGCTTTTATATGTTGAATAGGGAAAAGAGCATTTTCCGGAAGGTTTATTGTCTTTTTCTCAGGTTTCTGATACGTGGCGTCTATTAATTTTCCATTTTTCTTTGCCATGCCGCGGATGTCTTCAACCAGCTCATCATTTGCCTTACGAAAAGTATTAAACTTGAAAAGAGATCCATCATCAGCTTCCCATGTCACATACCCCCATCGAGTATGCTCGCTTGAATCATCATCATGATAACGCCATATCTCAGAGAGCTGCTGAACAGTCCAACCATTGCATACTTTATTAAATTCGATCATCATTGTTCCCCGAACATCAACGACAGAGCTCCGCGGATCTGGACGACCGGTCAAACTAACCGTGTAGTAAGCTCTATGAGGCTGGAGTTCAATGGGTGCAGCAAGACCAAGTGGAATGAAAAATCCAACAATCACAAAAAAATATGCGGAAATCCGCAACATATCCTCCATACAAAACAAAAAAAGTTATTACACTATACTTTATTTTATAAAGACTTTTCAAAGAAATTGCTAGCAAAGAAAAACATTTTTGAAGAACCATTGACACCGCACTGTAAGAGCTTATTAATAATAAATAAAAAGTTTGTAGGATGAACAAAAATGACTCTTAAAATTGGTTTTCAAAAAACGTTAACTCCCAAAACACTTTGTCTTGGCGTTTATGAGGGCAATCATTTCCCTACACCAACCCAAGTATGGGACAAAACGTTTAAAGGTTTCCTGACCCAATCTATTAAAAATTCAAAGTTTAAGGGCAGTTTTAACCAGCTCTTGACACTCTTTTCTCCAGATGGAATGCAAATAATTCTCGTTGGACTTGGAGAAAAAAAAGGCCAGAATGAAAAACTATGGCAAAAAATAGGAGCAACACTTATCGGGGCGCTCCAAACGTCTTCAAATGGAGAAGGAGCCATTGAAATCCATAGCCTTGAAAAGGCTGACGATGATCAAGTCATGGCTAACATAGCTTCAGGCGCCCTTTTAAAATCCTGGCGTTTTGAAAAATATTTCACAAAGAAAAAACCTGAAGAGCTTTTCTCCGTTAAAAAAATTACCCTTTTGAGTCCCCATCCCGAAGCTGCAGAAAAGGCCTTCCAACCCCTTTCCAAAATCGCAGAAGGCGTCTTTTTGACCCGAACTCTTGTTACGGAACCTGGAAATGTCATTACACCTGAGTCCCTGGCGAAGAATATGGAATCTCTTAAAAAAGATGGTATTAAAGTTGAAGTTTTAGGCGAGAAAGAACTTAAAAAACTAGGCATGAATGCTATCTTAGGGGTTGGGCAAGGCAGCGATAAAGAGAGCAAACTCGTCGTCATGCGCTGGGAAGGTGGCTCCAAAAAAGATGCCCCATTGGCTTTTATCGGAAAGGGCGTCACTTTTGATACCGGTGGTATTTCCATCAAACCTGCCGCGAACATGGAAGAAATGAAGTATGATATGGCCGGCGCAGGTGTTGTTGTTGGCCTTATGAAGGCTCTTGCCCTCCGCAAAGCGAAGGTAAATGCTGTTGGCGTTGTGGGACTTGTAGAAAATATGCCTTCTGGCTCCGCTCAAAGACCTGGCGATGTAGTTGTCTCTATGTCTGGCCAAACCATCGAAGTCCTGAATACAGATGCTGAAGGACGACTTGTTCTAGCCGATGCTCTTTGGTACACCCAAAACCGTTTCAAACCCAAACTCATGATTGACCTCGCTACGCTTACGGGGGCCATTATTATTTGTTTAGGAAATGAACGGGCTGGCCTTTTTACCCCCGATGACAGCTTGGCTAAAAAGCTCACAACAGCTGGCGAGAAGGTGGAGGAACTTTTGTGGGCTATGCCTCTCGATGAAGTTTATGACAAAGAAATCAACAGCGATATTGCGGATATGAAAAATATAAGCGGCGGCCGTGGTGCAGGCTCCATTACAGCTGCTAAGTTTTTACAACGTTTTACCAACAACGTTCCGTGGGCCCACTTGGATATTGCAGGCGTCACCTGGGCACAAAAAGACTTGCCCCTGTGTGCAAAAGGAGCCACAGCTTTCGGTGTACGCCTTCTCAATCAATTTGTGGCAGAGAATTATGAAGGGAAGTAACCCCTGCGAGGTTGGCTTTTATCATCTTACAACTTCGCCTCTTGAACGGGCCCTCCCACGGCTTCTTGAGAAAATACTTGAGTCAGGTAAGCAAGCCGTTATTCTTTGCGCAACCCAAGAAAGACTTGATTTTTTGAATGGAGCCTTATGGACCCTTGGAAAAGCAAGCTTTATTCCTCATGGAAGTGCGAAAGAAGGATTTGCCGAAGATCAACCGATTTGGCTTACCACCCAAGATGAAAATCCCAATGGTGCTCAGTTTCTCATCCTAACAGATGGAAGTGAATCCTCATCCCTTGCCACCTATGAACGCTGCCTCGACCTTTTTGACGGAAATGATGAGGATGCTCTCTTAAGCGCTCGCAATCGCTGGAAAACCTATAAAGACCAAGGCCATACAGTAACCTACTGGAAACAAACCGAAGCGGGATCCTGGGAAAAGGGTACATAGCCAAATCCCCACTCCGTAAAGAGAGAAAAGAAATCTCATTCCCCTTTTTCCAGATATAATTTTACCCTTTGTACAATTTCATGGGCAGGGGTTTGGTGATTAAAGTGGGCACGATATTTTCCGTCCTTATCCATGAGGTAAATAAGGGAAGAATGATCCATTAAGTAATCATCATCTCCCCTGTCCTCCGAAGTCCGTGCTGCATACACTCGATAGGCTTTAATGGCTTGATCAACTTGGGCCTGCGAGCCCGTCAACATCACAAAGTCTTTGTGAAAGTTTTGGGCATAGGTCTGCAAGAATTCTGGCGTATCACGTTTAGGATCAAAGGTAATAAAAATCGGTTGTATGAGGTTGGCTCCCCCTAGCTCCTCCATCGCTTTCGTCATATGATAAAGGGCTGTTGGGCAGATATCCGGGCAATAGGCATACCCAAAATAAACCAGCATGGGCCTGCCTTTAAAATCGGTGTCTCTCCAGACTTTTCCATTTTTATCAACAAGTTGGAATGCCCCGCCGATCGTTGGCAAACCTTCCTGCTTTCCAGGAATATCCTGGGCAACAGCGACCGCTTTATAAGACTTTTGGGTCTGTACAATTCCCAAAATTACGAAAAGCACCACAGCAAGACCAATGGCGCCCAAAGTCAATAAATTGCGCTGTTGACGTCGCATATTCCCTCCATGAAATAAAACTTGGTATATTCTTATTTTTCTAATTCTTGTTTCAGCAACTGATTCACAAGTTCAGGATTTGCTTTTCCAGCCATGGCTTTCATGACTTGACCAACAAAAAAGCCAAAGAGCTTATCCTTACCGCTCTTGTATTCCTCAACCTTATCAGAATGTTCTGAAAGAACTTTGTTAATAATGACTAAAATTTCTCCATCATCTGAAACTTGTTTTAAACTATGCTCTTCAATCAGACTCGCAGCGTCTTGACCTGTGTCCCACATCAAAACAAAAACTTCCTTTGCAATCTTTCCAGAAATAATACCTTCCTGGATTTGATTCATAAGACCTGCAAGCTGTGCAGGCGCTACAGGACATTCTTCAAGTGATTTCCCCTCCCGATTCAAAGCCCCGAAAACCTCTCCGATGAGCCAGTTAGCTAAAAACTTAGCTGTCTTTGGGTTAAGGGGTTTTAGCGATGTAAGCGCTTCTTCAAAATAAGCTACCGTTTCCATCTCTGAAACGAGTATGGACGCATCATAGGCAAGAAGTTGGTAATCTTTCATGAGCCGTGCTTTTTTTGCATCGGGAAGCTCAGGTAAACTTTGACGAATCTTCTCAACCCAAGCTGCATCTAGCACAAGTGGCAGCAAATCAGGGTCAGGGAAATAGCGATAGTCATGAGCATGCTCTTTGCTCCGCATGGGTCGCGTTGTGCCACGCGCTGAATCAAAAAGGCGCGTTTCTTGAAGGATTTCCCCATTATCCTCTAGAATCGCAACCTGTCGTTCTGCCTCATAATCAATAGCTTGAGCTAAAAATTTGATAGAGTTTACGTTCTTAATTTCCGCTCGCGTTCCAAAGGGAGCTCCTGCTTTCCGAACAGAAACGTTTACGTCTACCCGCATACTTCCTTGGTCCATGTTCCCATCACAGGTCCCCAGGCATCTTACAATAGCGCGAAGTTTTCTCACATAAGCCGCTGCTTCTTCGGCACTGCGCAATTCCGGTTCAGAGACAATTTCCATCAAGGCCACACCCGATCGATTCAGATCGATGTAGGATTTTTCAGGGTGTTGATCATGGATACTTTTTCCAGCATCTTGTTCAAGATGCAGGCGTGTAATTCCAATGCGACGTAAGGTGCCATCTTCAAGTTCGATATCCAAATGTCCTTTTCCCACAATAGGGCGTGTATATTGGGAGATTTGATAACCCGCGGGAAGATCCGCATAAAAGTAATTCTTCCGATCAAAAACCGAAACGAGATTAATTTCTGCATTAATCCCGAGACCGGTCCGAATTGCTTGTTCAACACAAACTTCATTGATCACGGGTAACATGCCGGGCATACCTGCATCTACAAAAGAAACTTGTGTATTCGGGTCAGCCCCAAACGCAGTTGCAGCTCCTGAAAAAAGTTTTGCATTTGACATGATTTGGGCGTGAACTTCAAGGCCGATAACCAGCTCCCAGGGACCAGTTGCACCTTCATAAAAGTATCGATTATCCATAGAAAAACCTTATCTATCTAAAAAGGATTTAAATGCAGCCGCTTCTTCAAGAATAGATCCTGCCCGGAAAAGGACATTCTCATCAAAAGCAGGACCAATAAGCTGAAGCCCCAAGGGAAGTCCTGCTTTCGAAAGCCCGGCAGGAATAGAAATTCCTGGAAGGCCCGCAAGGTTAGCTGGAACCGTCAGAACATCATTCAGATACATTGTGACCGGATCGGCGGACTTTTCATCAAGGGCAAATGCGGCTCCAGGCGTTGTCGGGGTTAAAATCACATCTACCTTTTGAAAGGCAAGCTGAAAGTCCTGGGAAATCAACGCCCGTACTTTTTGGGCCTTTAGATAATAGGCATCGTAATAACCCGCGGAAAGGACATAAGTACCGATAAGAACACGGCGTTGAACTTCCGTCCCAAATCCTTCGCTGCGCGTGTTTTCATAAAGCTCATCCAGTGTTTTTCCAGGCACGCGAAGCCCATAGCGGACCCCATCATAGCGGGCAAGGTTAGACGAAGCTTCTGCAGGGGCGAGTACATAATAGGTTGGGAGACTATATTTTGTATGGGGAAGGCTAATATCTACGATTTCAGCCCCAGCTTCTTTAAGCCATTTGGCCCCATTTTCCCATAACTTCACAATATCTTCATCGATTCCATCAACTCGATATTCCTGAGGAATTCCAACCTTAAGCCCCTTTACTCCCTGCGTGAGGGCTTTTTCAAAAGAGGGAACTTCAAGATTTGCCGAGGTTGAATCCTTTGGATCATGCCCCGCCATGACTTCCAGCATCAGGGCTGCATCTCGCACATTTCGTGTCATGGGTCCTGCTTGATCAAGGGAAGAAGCGAAAGCAACGATCCCCCAACGCGAACAGCGCCCATAGGTTGGCTTCAGCCCTACAATCCCACTAAAAGCAGCGGGTTGTCGAATTGACCCCCCCGTATCAGTACCCGTGGCTGCTATCGCAAGACCGCCTGCCACCGCCGCGGCAGATCCTCCAGAAGACCCCCCCGGCGTTAAATCCTTTCCATCAGCTCGTTTCCAAGGGTTAACAACGTTCCCGTAGTAACTTGTGATGTTGGCCGACCCCATGGCAAATTCATCCATATTGGTCTTACCCAAAAAAACTGCCCCTGCCCTTTTAAGGTTTTGGCTGACAGTTGATTCATAGGGTGGGTTAAAGCCCTCCAGAATGTGGGACCCTGCTGTTGTTGGAATACCTTCCGTACAAAAGAGATCCTTAATGGCGAGCGGCAACCCTTCAAGGGGCCCAGCTTCACCTTTTGCAAGCCGTTTATCGCTTTCCTGTGCCCTTTCAAGAGCAAGCTCTGGCAACTCCAAGATATAGGCATTTAATGATCGGTGATCTTCCATTGATTCCAAATAAGCTTTTGTCAATTCAGTGGACGAAAACTTTTTTTGGCAAAGGCCTTCTTTAGCTTCAGCCAATGTCAGTGCAATCAATTCATTTCGTAGGGGAGACTTAGTGGTAAGGGCTGTCATTTTTTATTCCACAACTTTTGGGACGACAAACATATTACAGGCTGACTCAGGTGCATTCGCAAGAATTTTCTCAACGTAGTTCCCATCATTAATTACATCTTTTCGAAAAGGCAGGGAAGGCCTATTGACGCCTGCCATAGCTTCAATATGCGTTGTATCCACTTCGTTAAGTTGATCAATGAAGTGCAGAATCCGATTGAGATCTTTTTGCATGGGACCCATACGGTCATCACTCAGTTTAAGCCTGGCGAGTGTCGCAATCCGTTTGACGGTTCCTTGATCCAATGACATAGTCGTTTCTCCGGTACTACCCCACGCGTCATCCCGGGATTTAGCAACCCTTCACGAAGCCATAAGGCCGAGTGTGTAGGGTTTCTTAATACCCGGGACCCAGAGAATTCTTTAATTCAAACGCCGCACTGGGTCTCGGATATTAAGAAAATCTAAGCTATTCGCTAAGCTTTTCTAAATTCCGGGATGACGCACCGGGGAAAAATTTGTAACTTTATTTTTATAATAGGTTTTTAACGAGGAAGTAAGAGGGAAAATCATGATGGTCACAGATCCTATTCTTTTATGGACCATTGTTGGAGGCGCCTCTGGCATTATCCTAGGCCTTGCAGGAACGGGAGGAGGAGTCATCTCCATTCCCATTTTAATGACGTTGGGAGGATATAACATCAAAGAAGCCTCTGCTTATGGACTTTTGGCACTCACCGTTGGCGCTGCCTTATCCTGGTTTATTCAACGAAAAAATACCCTTTATCCTATCACAGCTGTATTAATTATTTTTGCAGGAACTATAGCATTCCTTTCCGTACCATTGAAAACGGTGACACCTCCATGGGTCATTATCACTCTTTTAAATATTACTTTTATTTTTAGTCTTTATAGCTTGTGGATTCTGCGAAAACCTGAAGACCCTGGAGAAGCCCGTCCCTTATTCTATCACCTTAAAACAGCCACTATTGGCGGCATGATCACAGGTTTTCTAAGCACAATGACAGGCCTTGGGGGAGGAGTTATTATTATTCCTTGGCTTACGGGCATTACCCGTCTCAGATTCGAACAAGCTATGGCCTGTAGTTTGCTAACGATTGCAATAACAGCTCCCCTTTCCGCCTGGAGGCAAGGAAGCATTGATCTCACACTTGGAGAATGGGGCAGCCTTGCTGGAGGCATTCTCGTTGCTGGTTTTATTGTTCAAAAGTTAACCACGCAAGTCCACCCCTTACATTTGGTTTTGATAAGGAAACTCTCCTTGACAGGCGTCATTTTCATTTCAATGTATAGAACATTATCAGCGTTATTTTAAATGAATGAAATGCTCGAAATTACCGTTGAAAAAGTTCACGCCCACAAGGATCAATATATCCTCGTGGATGTGCGCGAACCCCATGAACTAGGACCTGAAGGAAAAATCGAGGGGGTCGCTGTAGCCACCTTAGGCCCTGATTTGGGGCGCTTTTTAACCTCAGCGGATCCTACAAAAGAATATGTTTTTATTTGTCGAAGCGGTTGCCGATCTGGGCAAGCTTGCGAGGTCGCCCATGCGTATGGGTTCCAGAAAGTTTATAATATGACTGGTGGAATGATTGCGTGGCAGACAATGATAAAAAACCCTTAATCATGCCGGCCCCTATGAAGGTGTCCCGCATATTCAGCTAAAATCGTCGTCACGAGGGTGTTAAGGCTTACTCCTTCATATTTTGCGCGACAGGCAAGTTCCGCATGTAAACTTTCGGAATCCGCAATCGCCATTGACCACTATATTCTTCTTTAGGTTGGGGAACATAATCACCAAATCTGGATATGTCATAGCTAGTTCGTATAATTGGGGATTGGATGTACGTAAATTTGATATTGAAAAAAGAGACCATTCAAAAAGCCATTTGTGCAACACAGCCGAGTTATGCATGCCAACAGTAGGAAATACGAAACCTTTGCCTCAGAACAACTTTCTTTAAAAGGAAATTTTACTCCGATCTAAGTTTTCAATGCCTTCGATATCACTTTCCGTAATTCCAGAGCCCTTGAGTTTAAGGACGAGTTCGTTGTTTTTTTTCGTGAACGTGAGTTTTTTAATATTTTTTGCGTCTTCTAAACTCAACTCTTTTAAGTTTTTGAGGAAGTCTAATCCTGTGAGAGTAGATATTCCTGAGAAACTTAAGTTCAATGATTGTAATTTTTCAAGACGCTCTGTGAAGGAGACTTCGGTGAGCTTTTTCGTGCTCAATAACTGAAGGTCTACCAGGTTGGGTAAGTTTTCTAATCCTGTGAGTTTAAATATCCCTGAATTATATAAGTTTAATGATTGTAATTTTTCAAGACGCTCTGTGAATGAGACTTCGGTGAGCCCTGGTGTATTCGATAACTGAAGGTCTACCAGGTTGGGTAAGTTTTCTAACCTTGCGAGCTTAGATATTCCTGAATTATTTAAGTTCAATGATTTTAATTTTTCAAGACGCTCTGTGAAGGAGACTTCGGTGAGCCTTGGTGTATTCGTTAACTGAAGGTCTACCAGGTTGGGTAAGTTTTCTAATCCTGTGAGTTTAAATATCCCTGAATTAAATAATTTTAATAATTCTATTTTTTCAAGACGCTTTGTGAAGGAGACTTCGGTGAGCTTTTCCGTGTATTCCAACAGAAGGTTTTCCAAGTTGGGTAAGTTTTCTAATCCCGTGAGTTTAGATATTCCTGACTTTTTCAAGTTTAATGATTGTAATTTTTCAAGACGCTCTGTGAAGGAGACTTCGGTGAGCTTTTTCGTGTCTTCTAACAGAAGTATTTCCAAGTTGGGTACGTTTTCTAATACTGTGAGTTTTGAGATGTCTGAGCTTTTTAAGCTCAATATCTTGATGTTTTTAAAATCTCCAGTCAAAGAGGCTTCGCCCGTAAGTTTATGGTTACTTGATAAATCCAGAAAATCTAAGCTCTTCAAACACTTAACTGGTGACGTTATCTCATTGAAACCTAACTCCTCTATTTTTAACCCCTTTACTGCTTCAGAAAGAGGCCTTTGAAAGGCAGATGTCTTAATCATGGATAAAATAACAGGCGAAAAGTCACTTAGAACCGCGTCATCCTCCCAGGAAACAGTGTCTAAGACGTTTTTAATCATCGCCTGAATTAAAGGAAGATTATCTTTGAAGGATATGTGTTCCTTAGTCCATGCGTCATAGTACCCATTTAATGTTTTTAAGAAATTAAGCTTGGAGGCATTATCGGAAAGAGGTTGAGAATATAATTGATACAAAGGATGATGGATGTTTTGCTTCAACGCAGAAGGTGCTAACAGCCATAAAGATTCTTCTGCCGTTCCGTCCTGAAGGGTATTTGGATGATTTTTAAGGGAGGAGATAATATCTTCTTTCCTTCCTTCTGCTTTTAAGAGTTTTAACTGATTAACCTCGCTATGAACTTTATAGTCGGAATACAAATTAAATGAAAATAGCTCTTCGTCGGTATTAGAAAGCTCTTCGTCGGTGTTAGAATCCTTTACAGTTACCAAAGCATTTCCAGAGAGTTCATGCTCCGTTTCAGAAAGCTTAGCTACTATGGAGTATGTGTAGGTGGGGTTCAGGGCTGAAAAAAGTGTATTTAATGACTCTTCAACCCAGCCCTTCTTTTGCTGAAAATTTCCCTCTGGAAACTCATTCAAGGGAAGGCTAAAGACTTTTTGAAAAGCACGTATGAGATTGATAAATCCTGTTTCAAGTTCATTTTTGTCCTTAACATAGGTAATGGAAGGCCCTTCATTAAATGCGTTTAAATCGGCGAGGACTTTATTCCACAAAGAACGGGTCATAATGTCCCCTGCATTTGCTAAAAGAGGGGTTTGCACTTGATAAAATGC
>Ga0299912_10002682_pt1 | contig 14599 bp, 12 predicted proteins | sample RVTome_2_FD_207667 | JGI IMG/M metagenome (GOLD analysis project Ga0299912, IMG submission 207667) | Soil microbial communities from uranium-contaminated site in the Upper Colorado River Basin, Wyoming, United States - RVT95D214 (version 2) ...
TCGTTTTACCAAATCGTGCAATATGTCAAGATGATGTTTAGAGACGGCTTTGTCGAATTGCGTGTATAATTCTATTCGTTTTAGGCCAAGGACGTGGCTGAGCAGAAGCTCAGCGCTCAGCCGGGGCGAATCAATACCCTTATCGGTAAGGTATTCAACAACCCAGTTTAAGAGTTTTTGTATAGTCCACGTAGCCATTTATCGTTACTCGTGGTTTTAGTCTTGTGGGGTTATATGTAAATTTTGTCCATCAGTCTTGGGAATGGGATGCACTGGCGGATGTGTTTTTCGCCGGTGAGCCAGGCAATGGTTCTTTCAACGCCGAGGCCGAATCCACCGTGCGGAACTGAGCCGTATTTTCGCAAATCCAGATACCAGTTATAGTTTTCGACGTTCAGGCCCTGTTCTTTAATCCGCGCAACCAGCCGGTCGTAGTCGTCTTCTCTGACCGAGCCGCCGATGATTTCGCCGAAGCCGGCCGGGGCAAGCAAATCAAAGTTCAAGACGACTTTTTCGTTATCTCTGTCGGTTTTCATATAAAAGGCCTTGGCTTCTTTAGGGTAATGGCTGACAAATATGGGCTTATCGTGCATTTGTGAGATAATGGTTTCGTCCGAGCCGCCGAGGTCTTTGCCCCATTGAAATTCAGCGGCTAACTTGGCGTGCTTGGGATTATTTTCAATTTTTATGTCCACCTCGGCAAGGTCTGAGCATAGTTCGATTAGCTCAGCGGCGATTTTGTCCTTCTGCCATTGTTTTAATTGGCCCGCCTGCTTGGTTTCGAGTTCGGCGATTTTGGTTTTGATTTGTTGCTTTTGATTTTGAAGCTGTTGTAATTCTTGTGCGAGGAAATCTTTGGTTTTTTGGCCAGTAAGAATGTCAACGGCCTCGGTGTAAGTAAGGCGGTAAAAGGGTGGTTTGACTTTTTCAATTGCTGCGATGTCAGCGCCAAGTGTTTCAAGCTCGTTTCTATTATTTTTCAGAACCTCTATGACTATAAATGAGACGAAATTTTCGGCAAGTTCGAGTAAGCCATCGAGGTCGATAAAGGCAATTTCAGGTTCGACCATCCAGAATTCAGTGAGGTGCCTTCGGGTTTTACTTTTTTCAGCCCGAAATGTCGGCCCGAAGCAATAGACTTTACCAAAGCTCATCGCTGCTGATTCGAGATGAAGTTGGCCGGTCTGGGTCAGAAACATTGGCGTTCCGAAATAGTCAACTTCAAAAAGAGATTGCTGGTCCTCACCTGCCATTGACATCAGGATAGGTGTGTCGATAAGCGTAAAATTGTTATCGTTGAAAAATCTGCGGATGGCATCTATGACGGTGTGGCGGATTTTGCCGATGCACCACTGGCGCTGCGAGCGTAGATGTAAATGACGATTTTTGAGTAAAAAGTCGATGCCGTGCGATTTTGGCGTTATCGGATAATCGGTAGCAGGTGAGATAATTTCAGCGTTGGTTACAGCCAGTTCATATCTTCCGACGCTCCTTTCGTCCGCTCGGACAGTGCCGGTAATGGTCAGTGACGATTCCTGCCCGAGGTGTCCTAATTGCTCGAAAAGTTCATCAGGCACTTTGCCTTTTTCGACGATGCACTGACAAAGTCCGGTGCCGTCGCGGACGATTAAAAATTGAATCTTGCCACTTGCCCGGCTGTTATACAGCCACCCGGCAAGCGTAACTTCTTTATCCACGTTATTCTTTAATTCGGATATATAAGTTTTATTGTTGTTCATCATCGGTTTTTTCCTCTTGCGTTTTGCGTCCTCGTGGTGGCCAGATTAGCCAGTCGTCTGCCCCGTTTTCGCGGTAAGGCCAGTCGCTTCTGCCATCTTCGTCGATATTGTTTTTACCTTTACTATAGAGGGTGAAGTTTTCTTCGGTAAGTTTATAGACAAAACAGTTTCCGCTTATGGGGTCAATAAAGACATTCGGGTCTGCGAAGGATTTTATTTCATCCAGTTTTTCCGGCCAACGGCCATTTAGGTTTTTGTATTGTCTTAAGGCAATCATCAGCTGACTTGCTCTTATCTCTGTTTGGCGTCGAAAGTATATCTCATGAGTCCTGTAGTAGTAATACTCTGATATCCCGACCAATAATGCAATCGTCCGGTAGCGGTTGGGCCTAAACTTAAATCGCGAGGCTGAAAGCTCTTGAGGTTTTTTGCCCCAGTCAAAGTCAGGTTTTGCCATCTCATAGTAACCTTGGTAAATAGTGTCAAGAATTTCATCAAGCTTTTGGGGTGATGATGGCAGGTAAAACCAGAGTAATATCGTTTGTGCTTTTAGGAGTTTTCTTTGCCAATAGGTCAGATAGACTAAGGATTCTAAAGCTTTTTTTGTTTGCGGGTCTACTTTGTTGTTTTCAAGTTGCTCTTTCCAGTGAGCTCTCCATTTCGCCCAGGGGTCTCGGCTTAGTCTAATTTCGTCTTTTGGATTTATTTCGTAGCACCTGCGGGCAAACTCTCTTTTAGTAGATAGCTTGTCAGATTCGAGAATTTTGAGAAAGTCACTACTCCAGTCACATTTAATACTTGTCAGGGCCTTTTCAATAACGCTCAAATATTCTTCGGTAGCGTCTTCAGTAACAACGAAAGTCTTGAGTTGGATTATCCCGAGTGCTTCGATAGCTGTGCCAACGAGCCAGTCTATTGTTGCTTGTTGCTGGCACATGTGTTTTCCCATTTGTAGAAGCGCTGTATTTTTCTGAAATCCTTCCTTAATGCGACCTTCTGCGATATCATTATTGGCTGCTGAGACAAGCAAAAATGCCCAACGACGCATCGGAGCTAAAATCTCGATATGCTGACCAAAAGCTGCGATGTCGGCAACTATGGGAAATCTGCATTTTTCAAATTTTGAGGCTTCTATTAATTTTGCTATTGTGTTCTCATGGCCCTTAAGCCATTCAGCAACTTGTGGATAGTCATTGCTTAACCAGGGCTCAGATCTGGTTAGATATTCAAGATTAGGATCCAGAAAATCGGGCTCAAATGTGGCTTCGTTATAATCTTCTAATAATTGGTTATAGATTGTTGCAGCGTTTTCTTCGTCAGGTAGTGTGTATTTTGCTTCGAGGGCTGCTAATTCTTCATCAAGTGTATATGGCCGCCAGCCCTCATTAGCTTCGGGTAGAAAAATCCAGATAATAAGCGCTATTACAACGGCAGCGGCTGATAGCCAGAACCATTTTATAGCTGCTTTCGGCAAAATGGTATGGGCCGCAAGTATAATAAGCAAAAGTGCCAGCATCTTCCAGGGTGCATCATAGATAAGCGCCCCAAGTATCAGCAATGTAAGCAGTCCCAGCCAAATCCACCCAAAGATTCGCCTTGTAATTCCCGGCTTTTTCTTTTCCTGCTTTTCTCCAGTCATTTTTCAGACCTCCAGTTTTTCCCTCAGGTGGCTTAGAAGCCGGTCGGTCGATATCCTGATTTGTTCCATCGAATCACGCTGGCGGACGGTAACGGTATTATCTTTCAGAGTATCTCCATCGACAGTGATACAAAATGGCGTTCCGGCTTCATCCTGTCTGCGGTAACGCCTGCCGATTGCACCTTTTTCATCATAGAAGCAATTGAAATGCTTTTTCAAATCATTGTAGATATTGCGAGCAATTTCCGGCATACCATCTCTTTTAACCAAGGGAAAGACGCCGACCTTTATCGGTGCAAGCGTTGGGTGAAACCGCAGGAGGTTTCTCTGTTCGCCTCGCACGATTTCCTCATCATAGGCATCGACCAAAAAGGCAAGAGCGCTTCTATCTATGCCTGCACTCGGCTCAATCACATAAGGGATGTATCGTTTTTTCTGCTGGTCGTCGAAATATGATAATGGGCCTGACTGGTAATCTTTACTTTCTTCGGCTAATTCGATTTTTGTTACGTCCCTCTCGTTCTCAAACCATTTATTGAGCGTTCTTATGCCTCGCTGGTGCTGCCTGAGGTCGTAGTCCGTGCGGTTGGCAATACCTTCCAATTCCTGCCAGTCGCCGGAGCCAAAGGGGAATTTATATTCGACATCGACGCAGGCCTTGGCGTAATGGGCCAGTTCATCCGCTTCGTGCTCGCGAAAACGAATGTTCTCTTTCTTCAGGCCTAAATTGACGTACCAGTTAAATCTCTCCTGCCTCCAGTGCTCGAACCATTGTTCATCGGTGCCGGGTTCGCAGAAGAATTCCAGTTCCGCCTGTTCGAACTCACGTGTGCGGAAGATAAAGGCCTTGGTGGTTACTTCATTGCGAAAGCTCTTGCCTATCTGGGCGATGCCGAACGGTATCTTGACCCGGGTGCTATCGAGGACGTTTGCAAAGTTGACAAAGATACCCTGTGCGGTTTCAGGCCGGATATATAGCGTCATTGAATCGTCCACGTTGGCGCCCATCTGTGTCTCGAACATCAATTTGAACGGCATCGGCTCGGTGAACTGGCCGACTGTGCTGCAATTAGGACAGACCTTATTGCTCAAATCGTGTGCCCTGGCCATAGCTGCATCGAGGGTGATATGCTCGGTATGCTCTTCGGCCTGCTCAGCGGCTTTATCCTTGAGGTGGTCAACACGTGTCCTGACGTTGCACTTTTTACACTCAGCGACAAGGTCGGCAAACTGGTCGATATGGCCGGAGGCCTTCCAGACCAGTGGGTGCATCAGGATACTGCAATCCAGGCCTACGATATCATCTCGCATCTGGACTACTGCTTTCCACCAGGCCTTTTTGACATTGTTTTTTAATTCTACGCCGAGCGGCCCGTAGTCGTAGCAGCTTGCCAGACCACCGTAGATTTCGCTGGACTGAAATATAAAACCCCTTCGCTTACACAGCGATACGATATCGTCGAGTTTGGTAATTTTTGCCATAAATACATCCTTCAATAATCTTTATTTGAGCGATTATTATACAAGATTCAGGGGCGCTTACAATGATTCAGTTGTAATCGTTTGACAGTTCTCAACGGCCTGATTAAAGTGACTATAGAAAGCTTTTGTATATCGAGGTTATTATATGCGGACAAAGGTTTGCGTGATAGGGGCGGGGCCGGCAGGTCTGATGGCAGCGATTTTCTCCGCTGAAGGAGGCTCCTCGACAATGGTAATCGAGGCAAATACAACTGCCGGCCAAAAGCTGCTTATAACCGGAGCAGGGCGGTGTAATATCACACACCAGGCCGGGCCGGTCGAGATTGTCCGCGGGTTTGGTGCCAAAGGAAAGTTCCTGAGTTTCTGTCTTTATCAATACCCACCGAAATTCGTTCAGAATTTCTTCGCTGGTCTTGGGCTTCGGCTGAAGATTGAAAAGGATAGCTGTGTATTTCCGGTCAGCGACCGTGCCGGCGATGTAAGAGATGTCCTCGTGACCAGGGCAAATAAACTCGGCGTGAGGTTTCTGTATGGCAGGCGCGTCAGCAGTATTGTCAAAGAAAACGGCACGTTTGTTGTCCGCATCGCAAAAGAGCCGGTCTATGCAGAAAAGCTTATTGTTGCGACCGGCGGACTCTCGTGGCCGAAGACCGGTTCAACCGGCGATGGTTACAGATTTGCACAGCAGTTCGGACATCGCATCATCGAGCCAAAGCCGTCACTGGTGCCGCTTGTAACTTGTGAAGACTGGCCAAAACAGCTTGCAGGAACCGCTGTGGAAGATATCAGAGTGTCTGCACGCATCAATAAAAAGAAGATTACAACAACCGGGGCGATTATTTTTACCGATGATGGCATAGGTGGTCCTGCTGTGCTGGATATGAGCCGGTATCTGACCGATTATCTGCCAGATGTCGGAATACCCATCGGCCCACAGTGGGATACTGGCACACGGCGTGGCGCCACAGTGGGATACCCCACGTGGTGTCCCATATGCCACTGCTGCCCACGTGGTATCCTAATTTCGCTGGACCTGGCCCCAAAGGTTATAGAGGCGGAACTTGAAAGAAAGATTACCGAACTTATAGCTGCGAATCCTAAAAAGAAAGTTGATAATATTCTGGCGGAATTTGTGCCGAAGCGTTTCTCTGCTATCCTGTGCAGGCAGGTCGGTTGCAGTGATGAATTTGCGGCCAGCCAGCTCAAAAAGGATGTGCGAAAGAAGCTGGTGCGGCTTCTTAAGGCCTTGCCGCTTTCTGTTGTAAACACTCGTCCGATAGAAGAAGCAGTGGTAACACATGGCGGTGTAAGTGTTACTGAGATAGAGCCGAAGACGATGGAATCGAAGATTTGCCCGGGTTTATTTTTTGCCGGTGAGGTCCTCGATGCCGATGGCCCCTGCGGCGGCTATAATCTTCAGATGTGCTGGTCAACCGGTGCTCTGGCTGGCCTCTCCGCGGCAAAGACGACTGACGACGGATGACAGACGACGGACGATGGGGGGAACACGGAGAAAAAATAGTCAATAATCAATAGTAAATAATCAATTGATTAGGCCGGGTATTTGGAAGTTTACGTTGGGGCAAATCAAAACTTCATCATAACGTATTGTTAATGATATTGATGATTTTCTGGACGATGTCGGCGTGCCTCTGCTCATCATCGGCCATTTTTGTGAAGGTGTCTTTTATCTGCTGTTGTGTTACGTCTGGCGAGCCGGCAATCTTGATATAGAGGTTTTTGGCGGTCAGCTCAAAGTCTTTCATCATTTCAAACTCGTTGATGAGCTCCTTTTTATTCTGATTGCTTATCCTTGCCATAATTTTGCATAAGTTCCAAGATTATTTTTCTGTGTTTTCGTGTGTCTTCTATAAGGACGTTCAGGTGTTGCTTTATGTTTTGGAATATTTCCGGCTTTACATTTTTCGGCCAGTTTTTCGCGTCCATATAATCTTTATAGACGCTGTTACTAACCTCATCTTCCATATCAATCGCTTCGGCTAAAAAGCCGGCTAAGATTTTTACTTTTTTGTCGGCGGATTTGGTTGTGTCCTTGCTATCCATATTTTCAGCCATAATTGCAAAATATCGGCTTTAGCCGTTTATGTCAATTTATATAAGCCACGAATTTAACCGTCGAGAACGCGAGGGTTACAGAAGCAGGGCAGGCAGTCCCAGACCAATCGCAAGTCCGTAAAGATAATCCGCCCAGAAAATCGAAGCGATATTGGCGGCATAAATCAACAGCACAATCGGATATGCCACAACCGCAAATATATTTCCGGAGGCAATCGCCTTTTTCGCGTTATACAATAATGCCTTTGCATCGCCAGTGGAGGGGAACGCGTGCATTCCTATCGAGATGCCCAGCCAAAGCAAAAAGTAAGAAAGCGGGTTTTTTACGCCGAAGACGCGAACCGGCACAAAGGCAGGCGAACAAATGAGTATACACAGCAGAGAATTTATTACGAACGGTCCGACCGAGATGAGAAACGCCGTGCCGAAATTCTCTATTTCCTCATGCAGGACGTATCCGCTTGGATTGACGATGCGGAAAAAGCACACATCAAGCACCGCCACACCGCGCAGTTTGCAGAACAACATATGCGCCGCCTCGTGCACGATAACGCCGGGAAAGGTTATGATAGCGACCACAAATCCGGGAATCATTTGCTCTGCTCCTTATTGCTGTTGTTTCCAGCCGTTTGGAAATCTCTTCTTGAATTCGTCATGGCTGATGATATCTCGGGTTTCGATACGATGTAAAATTCGACCTTCGTATTCTGCAAATTCATTAAGACCGCCCTGTTGTTCTGAAAGAGTTCTTGCCTTTTTCAGAAAATCGAGCGACTGCTGTTTGAATTGGTCATCACCCGTGACGGCGTATTTACAGGCGTAAGCCGAGGCGACCTGTGCAACAGCCGTTGGGTTGTTGGAACGCTTTTCGCTTGCTTGTAAGGCCAGCGTCAGAAACTTGTCGTAGTCCTTGTTGTCAAATGCGACGCCTATTTCGGCAAGTGAAATTATTTCGTCAACGGGAAACCCCTGTGGAAGTTCGGCTTTGCTGGAGTTCAGCAGTTTGAGTGCCTCGTCCGGCTTATCTTCCCTCAACATCTGTGCCCCTTCATAAAACAATGCTATTGCAGACAGGTCTTTGACTTCGGGTACTTTTGTCGCTGCTGAGCGGAAAAGTTTTGCTGCTGTCTCAAGGTTGCCAGCCCGAACAGCCGTTTCTGAAGTGCGAATGTTGATATATGCCTGAACGAACCGCCAGTTCCATATAAACGAAAAAACAACTATTGCAGCGAGACCCACCATAGCCGCCTTAATCCACATCGGATATGGCCGGTTTCTGAAAAACGTTATACACTGCTCACACGCCGGCAAACCAGCCAGCTTCATCAGTTCCAGATTACCGTTATCTTTGCCGCAATTTGCGCAAACCGTCGGGTCGAACTGCCTTTGTATTTGTTCTTTTGGAACGCCCTTTCGCGTCTGCAGAAGTTTCTCTGCACAGGTCCTGCACAGGATGCTTTCAGATATTTTGATGGTCTCGTTGGTTGAAAATGTTTGACCACAGTCATTACATTTTGCGTTTCTCATTTGTGATTACCTTCTGCAGCGACTATTACTTCTCTCCTGCTGCTTAACAAATATATCAGCTTTAGCCGTTTATGTCAATAATTTTGCCACAAAGATGCAAAGGCACAAAGTAAAAAAATAATTATATTACGAATTTTAGTGTCTTGGTGCCTTGGTCCCGCTACGGCTTCGGCCTACGCCGAGACGAGTGGCAAAAATTGGAGATTTTTAACGAGATACGGGTCACGATCCACGAATCGGTCGGGCATTTTGAAAGATTTTGGTTTGACGAAATAATTTTTGAACGTGGAGTTAATCAATCAGAATAAGGCCGTAGTAGTTTGGGCACTGGCGGGTTGTCCGGACGACCTCTATGGGAAAGCCGACCTTTTTCACCGTAGAAAAGACATCGATTCCACAGGCCTCCATCGAGGGACGGGCACGCTCGGCGTGGCGACACTGCTTCTCTTCCACAGGGCACTCTTTGCAGAAATAGCAAGGTCCCGCGCTAAGGCCGAAGGCCTTCCAGAAACCACGAAGAAAAATCTCCCGCTCAAGCTCGGCGACTATCGCTTTTACATCGGCATCCGGCTTGCAGTGGAGCAATATCGCTCGGCGATAAGAATCCAGGACCTCACGCATCTGCTGCGGTGTCGGCGTAAAGGGCGGACATACAAAACATAATCCGAAACCGTCACAGCCAAACTGGCACTTCAATCTGACCCATGGGGCAGTTTCCACCTCTGTGGGAGAGATTATGCGGGCATCTATAACGCCGGATTTGCACTTTGCAAGCTCGCATAGCTCTTTGTCGGAGAGCGTTGCTTGTTTTACTTTAGATTTGGTCTTATGTTTCACTTTTTGTTTGTTCTATTTTGATTTTTACGGCTGTTGGTAATACTTCATAGCTTCGGGCATCAATTTTTCGATGTTACGGATTCTGGTCGAATCGGCTGGATGCGTGCTCAGAATTTCAGGTGGGGCAGCGCCTTTTTTCGAATCGGCCATTCTCTGCCAGAAGCCAATTGCCTCGTTGGGATTGTAGCCAGCCATCGCCATAAATATCAGGCCCAGATGGTCGGCTTCGCTTTCATGTTCTCTGCTGTAAGGAAGCAGAATACCATACTGTGTTCCTATTCCGTAAGAGCGCATAAACAGGTTCTTTGTTTGCTCGGGTTTATTTGCCAGGGCCTTCGATAATGCCATACCTCCCATCTCCACAATAAGCCCCTGTGTCATTCTTTCGGCGCCGTGTCTTGCGAAGGCGTGCGAGATTTCATGGCCCATTACCACCGCCAATCCAGCTTCCGTCTGGGCCACCGGCAACAGGCCGGTATAGACGACCGTTTTTCCTCCCGGCATAGCCCAGGCGTTTACGTTGGGGTCTTCAACGAGATTGTATTCCCATTCATATCCTTTTAATCGGTCTTGTATGCAGTTTTTGGCACAATACTGCTCTACAGCTTCTTGAATCCTGCCGCCGACACGCTTGACCATTTGGGTTTGCTGGGTGTTGGTGCTTAGCTTGTGCTGCGAGACAAATTCGCTGTAGGACTGGAAACTCATTGAATTCATAAGCGAATCGGGAACGAGATTGAATTGTTTTCTGCCGGTGATTTCAACCTGCGAACAGGAAGATTGTAACAATAGAAGTCCACACAAAACGAACAGTCGCGATTTCAAAGCTAATTTCATAGTATTAAGCCCCTTTCTTTGAAAATTCCGAATACGTAACAATATATTTTTTAATTAGTCTGGTAGTTCTTTTACAAGTTTTTTTGCCAGATTTATTCTTCGTCGATTTCGTTCTTTATCTGATTCAATAGATTTATCGCTTCTATCGGCGTTAGATTATTTATGTCCGTTGAGGCCAGTTTCTCGAGGATGCTCTTGTGTTTCTCTATAAACAGAAGGTCTTTGTCGGGCTCTTTCGTCTTATGACGAGCCAGATGTGAACCGGTGGCTTCTTTGGCGAAGGTTGATTCGAGTTCTTCGAGGATTTCTTTTGACCTGTCGAGGATGGATTTCGGCACGCCGGCAAGTTTTGCAACGTGGATGCCGTAGGATTTGTCGGTTCCGCCGGGTAAAATCTTGTGCAAAAAGACGACCTCGTCCATCCATTCACGAACGGCGACGTTGCAATTTTTCACATTGGAAAACAACTCGGCTAATTCGGTTAGCTCGTGATAGTGCGTAGCAAAGAGCGTTCGGCATTTTAGTTTGTTAGCGATGTGTTCTGTAATCGCCCATGCCAGCGATAATCCATCGTAAGTGCTGGTTCCTCTGCCGACCTCGTCAAGGATGACAAGAGATTTATCCGTGGCGTTATTCAGGATGTTTGCGGTCTCGGTCATCTCGACCATAAAGGTTGATTGGCCCCGCACTAATTCATCTGAGGCACCGACTCTGGTGAAGATTCTATCGACCAGGCCTATCTCGGCATCTTTGGCGGGGATAAATGAGCCGGTCTGTGCCATCAAAACCAGAAGGGCGACCTGCCTTATATAGGTGCTCTTTCCGCTCATATTCGGACCTGTTACAACGAGGATGTCGCCGGTATTATCGCCTAATTCAATATCATTGGGCACAAATTCCGGACCGAGTGTTTCAGCCAGGACAGGGTGTTTACCCTCAGTAATAATAAGCTCGGTGCCGCTGGTCATTTTTGGTCGGATGTAGTTTCGGCGTCGAGCTAAATATGCAAGGGCGGAAAGACAATCGCATTGAGCGATGATGTCGGCAAGGGCCTGCAACCGGCTGATATATTGAGAGGCCTGGAGACGGATGTCTTCGAAAAGTTTTTGCTCTAATTCGAGCGCCTTTTCCTCGGCGCTCAGTGCCTGGGTTTCATATTCCTTTAGCTCTTCGGTGATGTAACGTTCGGCGTTTTTGACTGTCTGCTTACGAGCGTAGTCAGCAGGGACCTTGTCAGCCGATGAGCGAGTTATTTCAATGTAATAACCAAAGACCTGGTTGTAGCCGATTTTCAAATTGCCGATGCCGGTTCGCTCAATCTCGCGTTTCTGGTAGTTCTGCAGCCAGCTCTGGCCGTCTCTGGAAATCGAGTGCAGGCGGTCGAGCTCTTCGGAAAAGCCGGCTTTAATCACGCCGCCATCGCGAAGGTGCGAAGGGCAGTCCGGCTGAATCGCAGATTCGAGCAAATCTGCCAATTCGTCCATACTGTCGCATCGGCCAGCAAGCTGAACGAGTAAATCTGCTGAAAAATTTTGCAGGATTTGCCGCAACTGCGGTATCTGCCGTAATGTATTTGCCAGAGCAAGCAAGTCCCTTGGGGTTGCCCGGAATGTGCTGATGCGGGCTGCGATTCGCTCGGTGTCGGCGATTGCGGAAAGCAATTTGCGAATGTCGGCTAAACCTTTATCCGCCTGTTTTAGTTCTGCGATAGCGTCCTGACGTAGCTCGATGGCGCCGAGGTCGCACAGCGGCATACAAAGCCAGTTTCTGAGCATTCTACCGCCCATAGCGGTTATTGTTTCATCGAGGCAGTCGAGCAATGAGCCGGCTTTGCTCTCGGTGCGAATGGTTCGCAGGATTTCAAGACTGCGAAGAGAAGTCGGGTCGATTTGCAGAAATTTTTGACGATTGATTTGTTTGAGGTTCTGTATGTGGCCGAGTGTTGTCTTTTGCGTTTCGTTAAGGTATTCGATGATGGCCCCGGCAGGGGGGATGAGACCATCGTCATCGTCACTGATACCGAAGCCCTCGAGTGTAGCGGTGCCGAAATGCTTGAGTAAGCGCTGTCTTGCTTGGTATGGGTCGAAATACCAGCCGGGCCGTTCCGTTATTATGGCATTGGTTAACTGGGTGATATCTTTTGTCAGTTTTCTCGTCTCTGCTTCAAATAGTTCGACGCGTCTATCGGGCAGAAGGCACTCGGCTGGGCTAAGCCGCAATAGCTCATCAAGCAGTTTTTCTTCGGGCAGTTGCTGGACGAAAAAATGGCCTGTAGAGATATCAACCCAGCTAATGGCGGCATTGGCTTTGTTGCCGAGATTGACCGCACAAAGGAAATTATCCTCTTTGGCGTTTAGCAGAATGTCATCGGTGAGCGTGCCGGGGGTAACGATTCGCACAATGTCACGCTTGACAACGCCTTTTGCGGTTTTGGGGTCTTCGACCTGCTCGCAGACGGCGACCTTGTAGCCGGCCAGGAGCATTTTTTTCAGATACCCTTCGACGGCGTGATATGGCACACCGGCTAACGGTATGGGATTTTCACCTTTACTTCTGCTGGTTAGGGCCAGGCCGCATACCTTTGAGCATGTCTTGGCGTCTTCGTAGAAGGTCTCGTAGAAATCGCCCATGCGAAAAAACAGTATGCAGTCGGGGTATTTCTGCTTGAACTGGTGAAACTGCTTCATTGCCGGCGTTAGCTTTTCATTTATTGCGGCCATAGTGCCAATTATACACTAAGCCGGCCGTTTAACAACTCTGTTATAATTGAAGCCGCCTGCTTGGTGGATTTGGCATTTTTGAGCTGTTTGAGGAGATTTTCCTGTCGGTCCGTGAAACAAACAGGGGTTTTTAGGTTGAAGGTATTAACGCCGCAGATTTGTCGGATTTCTTCACAAAGATTTTCTATTCCGGTGCCATATTTGGCACTTATCAGCACCGTATCTTTCAGATTTTCAGACTTCGGCGAGCTCAGTCGAGCCGGCAGGCAGGTGGCGTCGAATCTTGCCGGCAAATCGGACTTGTTCAGGACCGTCAGGACAAGTTTTTCAGCGATTTTTTCAAGCAGATGCTCATCGAGCTGCTCATCGGTTTGGCTGTTATCTAAAACGAGCAAGACCAGATCTGCCTTTTGTAAAATCTCGACACTTTTTTGTTGAGACGCCTTTTCAACAATATTATCGGCTGATGCTGCAAGTTTTTCATCCAGTCCTGCTGTGTCAGTTAGTTCCACGTAGAGCGGTTCTATCCGGCATTGTGCGCTGACCCAGTCGCGGGTAGTGCCTTTGATGTCGGTTACGATTGCTTTTTGTCGGCCGGCCAGGTAATTAAGCAGTGTGCTTTTGCCGGTATTTGGCGGGCCTATCAGGGCGACTTTGCAGCCGAAGATAATCAGTTTTGCAGTCTGGCTGTTTGTCAGTATCTCATCTGCCTCGGCTGAAATTTCATCAAGTGATAATTTGTTTATATTCTTCTGCCATTGTTCTATTTTTTTGCTCAGACCGGCGTCGATTTGGTTTACGATTATCCTGGTGCCCTGGATGGTTTTTACCTTTGGCTGAATCAGTTTTGCTTCAATAGCGATAGTATTAAGTTGTTTTTGTGCCGATAGTATTTTGGCAAGAAGCTGTTCTGAAGTTAGTGGTTTTGCACCTTCTTTAGCGAGTAGCTGCATTATCATTTCAACGATGAGCGGATTGCCGTGACAATTTATGGTGAAGTTGTCAGGTCCTTCGCATCCGATTGTAACCTGGTCGATGGTCTCAAAACCATCGTGAATCGTTCCAAGTAAGATTTTGCCGGCTTTGAAAGTTGGCGGTTTTGCTGTAACCGATTTGAAAATCTTTTTGATAATGGTCTTGGCTGAATTGCCGAAGACTTGTATTGTTGCTATCGCGCCGGTTCCTTTGCCAGTCATTACCGCAACAAATATACTCGTAGGTAATTTAGCAGGCACGTGAATATATACCCCTACCTCGATTCCTGACTGTCGTCAGACAAGTCTTGTTCGATGTATTTCTGGTATGCAAGAACAATGCCTTTTATGACCAGGTTCGGCACGTAGTTGTCTATGAAGGCACAGTCGTCCTTTATAGTTGAAGCGCCGGAGCCGGTGATTATCGTTTGTGGCCATCTGCCGATTTTCTCAGCATAGCGTCTGATGACCTCTTCAAGTGCGCCGATGATGGAATAATACAGGCCGCAATTTATGGCATCAGCGGTATTTTTGCCGTATGGTATGCTGGGCCTGGTGACTTTGACTTTTGGTAGTTGAGCAGTATTATCTTTTAAGGCCTGAGCACTAATTTCAAAGCCCGGGCAGATTACGCCGCCCTGGAAAACGCCATTTTGGTCAACCAGGTCGATGGTGACAGCGGTGCCGAAATCGGCAACGACTACGGCATCTTCGACGACTGCGTAAGCCGCTGCTGCTGCGACGACCCTGTCGGTGCCGACTTTATCC
>Ga0299912_10002683_pt1 | contig 14594 bp, 16 predicted proteins | sample RVTome_2_FD_207667 | JGI IMG/M metagenome (GOLD analysis project Ga0299912, IMG submission 207667) | Soil microbial communities from uranium-contaminated site in the Upper Colorado River Basin, Wyoming, United States - RVT95D214 (version 2) ...
CTTGCTTTTCTGCGAATTTATTGATTTCTTGGACGAGTTTCCGCACTTTCTTGTTCTCAAACTTGGCATCGTCAATGAGCAAAAGTTCCACCTCGTTAAGGGGACGCTATAGAATGCTTGTAGACGTTCTTATTTTTTCAAATTCAGAGATGCTGAATAAACTTTCCACTCCAGCAATCGTATGATCTGGATTCTCAGCCTGCAACTCCTCACGTGTGCCGTGCCCAGTCGTGACTGCGATGCTGCGCACCTTCGCGTTCCGGGCACATTGAATGTCAGTTGGCAGATCTCCAACGAAATAAACCTGCTGCCGTTTAATTTTCCCGTCTTTTAGTATTCTTTTCAATTTCAGCAGACATATAAGAATAGGATAAGGAGAAGGTTTCACCTCGTACCCCTTCATATCATCCCGAGTAATTATCGTAGATAAATAAGGGCGAATACCGAATTGCCCAACGAGTTTTTCCACTCTCTTCCTCATAGAATTTGATACAATCGCTAAAGGAACACCTTTCGTGTGGAGCTCTTGGAGAATCTCTGCTACACGAGGAATAAGCCGCCCGAATAAGGTGTCATATTGGCGATATAAATTTCCCATCTTTCGTAAAAAATAAAGACGCTCGAGGCGATTGGGCAAGAAAAGTCTGAATTTACGATACATCAGGCGGAGAGATTTATAATTATCTCCCAAGTCAGACAACTCGAAAATTTTCACAACGTCTAATGGCGTGAGTTTTTTAGCGGCACCACTCCATCTCAATTTTGTTGACCGTAACAATTGTCTAGCTGCAAGGAGGGCTCCTTGTGACCCCATTAAAACTCCATCGAAGTCAAACAAAACCGCGCTGATTGGTGAATCCACAATAGTGGATATTTGGGGAAATTAAAAAAATTCTTGATTTCAGAAGAAGGGGTGTCTCTTTGTCAAACCATAGGAAGAATCGTGATCCTCCTTGCCAGATTCGCGATCTCCACGCCCATCCCGGGAATCTCGCGGTCTTGATCCTCGTCGATCCCCACCCCGGGAATCATATCTGCCCCGCCGGTCATCACCACTCCTGCGATCGCCCCCACTCGTTCGATTATCTTGTGCGAACTGATCCTCACCTGAGAGGTGCTTCCGAGTTATAGTCTTATTAATATATCCTTCGATACGACAGATGAGCGCATATTCATCCTCCACTCCCATCATGACGGCTGCTCCCACTTTATTCATCCGACTCGTCCTGCCGATTCTATGGACGTAATTCTCTTCGTATTGTGGGACATCGTATTGGAAAACATAGTCCACGTCATCGATGTCCAGTCCACGGGCTGCAACGTCTGTCGCTATGAGGAGCTCGAACTCGCGTTTTTTAAAGGCAATGAGGACTTTTTCCCTTGATGCCTGCCCCATGTTACCGTGTAATCCACGAATTCGATAATTCATATTGCGTTCCTGGGTGAGACGCCGCTCGAGATACTCGGCTGTATTTTTTGTGTTGGTGAAAATAATGGCATGCTGAGGGTGTTCTGCTTGCAAAATCTTCTTGAAAAACTCGTACTTGCGGCGACGATCCTTGATGAGATAATAAAATTGCGAAGTCGAAGAAACGGTTAAATCGTCCCGCGATACATTTATCTCCTCGTAAGAACCCATAAAGGTACTCGCGAGTTGTTTTATTTCGTCCATTATTGTGGCTGAAAAGAGGGTAAACTGTATGGCACGTCCGTGGGTATTACCACTCACTTTGTCGAGGATGTCTTCGATATCGGGAAAGAACCCCATATCAAGCATTCGGTCCGCTTCATCCAAAGTAATGAAATGAACGTGGTCGAAACGGATTATACCTCGCTCGTGAATGTCCATCAAGCGTCCCGGGGTTGCTACAACAACTTGGGCGCCGTGCTGAATCGCGTCCATTTGGGGACCTACCGAAACGCCCCCATAAACTTCTGCAACTTCTATACGATTATTTTTCGATAATTCCTCAAATACCCGGGCCACCTGCTTGCATAATTCCCGCGTGGGGACTAAAATCAAACTTTGCACGCTCTTAAGTGACTTGTCCAGTTTTACCAATATTGGTATGCTGTAAGCAAGGGTCTTGCCGGAACCAGTTTGCGCTTGAGCGATGACGCTTTTCCCTTGGAGGATCACGGGAATCGCTTTTTCTTGAATGTCGGTGGCATTCGTTATGCCCATTCCCTTGAGCGATTCAATTATTGTTGGATTCAAACCAAATTCCGTAAACGGTTTGCCAGTGGTAAAATGCACGGGTGACTTTATTGCGGTATCGTCTTCAATTGGTTTTTCCAAGACTTCTCGTGGTGGCCCATGCTGGCGAGAAGGGCCTCGTCCACGTGGATGTTGCCCCCGCTGCCCGCCTGGCCTTCGGTCGGATTTCCAGTTATTTCGTTCCAAAATTCATCACGTTCTATCATTCCCACCGAGCACTAAGGAGTCAACTTCCTGCAAGAATAGAACACAAAAAAATTGCGTAACTCGTTTTTTGTCCATTTTTAATTCAGTTGCAAAATGAAATTTTAACTCGCGACTGCGCGCTCGTCTGGTGAATTATGATTAAATTATAAACATAACTATTAAAATTTTCTTTATATTCCTGAACACAAAGAAGCTCTGGTTGATAAAATGTTTTTTGGATGGCAAATGAACGGTTCCAAGCGGGGAACGCAGGTGTTTCCCGACATCTATGCGTTTGACGAATTGCCTGACCTCGATTGCAACACGTTTGTTTTAAGGAACGTTGATGGAAATATTGCGGTGGTCGACCCAGGTAATGGGTTAAGTTTCAATGCCCTTCTTGACGGGTTAAAGAAATTTGATATTAACTTCAGCAACGTGAAATGGATCATCCTAACGCACGTGCACGTGGATCATGTCCTTGGGATTTATCCTGCATTAGAATTCTTTACCAATGGAAAAGCGCAACCCCCGGAAATAATTGCTTTGGGAGAATCAGCCCGGGTAATTGAAGAAGCCGACATCGATGCGATTTTTCCGCCTGAACTAGGACTCAGTCCCAAACAGTTCGGAATAAATCTCAGGCCCGTAAAAGTACGTTCCGTAAAAGAAGGGGATCAATTAAGTCTGGGAGATGATCTCACCCTCAATGTTATGGAATGCCCGGGGCACGCCGAGGGGTCTATGTGCCTCCTCGAGCCCCAACATAAGATCCTCATATCCGGAGACGTCATTTTCTCAGGAGGAGCATTTGGAAGGGTCGATTTTCCGGGGGGATCAGCGGAAAAGCTACTCCAATCCATCGATCGCCTAGCCAAGCTCGATTTCGATGTACTCCTCCCGGGTCACATGAGATTCAGTCGCTCTGGAAAACATGAGGCGCAAAATGCCCTCGTAATAGCTAAACAATTTTTTTAGGGAGTAAACAGCTCTTGCGAGAACCCTCGGATTTGCATCCTGTGGGGTTAACCAGGCGCGGCGGCGCGAAAAACGTAATGGCACCCGGTGTCTTGGTTTGGGGATGTCCCTATTCCGTCTCTTATTCCTCTTCGGAATTTATTTATGAGGATGAATCTAAATCAAGTCTACGTTATGTCCCCGAAGAAACCACAGACCGCTGAAGAGTGGAAAATCCTAGGAAATACCCTCTGGAACCAGGAGGATTACAAGGGTGCCAAGGGGGCGTACGAGCGGGCCATCGCGCTCGCCCCCCAGGACGCCGCCGTGTGGGGTAACCTCGGGACCGCCCGTTCCGCCCTGAAAGACTACAAGGGCGCCATCGCCGCGTATCAACAGGCACTCGTTCTTGATCCTAAGCTTGCCGCCTTGTGGTACAACCTTGGGAATACCCGTTCCTACTTGGAAGATTACGAGGGCACCGTGGAGGCATACGAGCGGGCACTCGCCCTAGACCCTAAGCTCGCCGCCGCATGGTACAATCTCGGGACCGCCCGGACTAAACAAGGAGACCTGAAGGGAGCAGTGGAAGCATTCGAGCGGGTTCTCTCGCTCGACCCAAAAGATGCCACGGCGTGGAACAATCTCGGGACCGCCCGGACTAAACAAGGAGACCTGAAGGGAGCAGTGGAAGCGTTCGAGCAGGCCCTCACTCTCTCTCCCACGCACGTAAACGCGTGGAACAACCTTGGGTTCAGCCGTTACGCCCTAAAAGATTACAAGGGTGCCATTGTCGCGTATGAACGGGCGCTTGCCCTAGATCCTAAGCTCGCCTCTGCGTGGTACAACCTCGGAACTGTCTTTGAATTGCTGGAGAAGAAGGCTGAGTCATTATATTGCTTCGAGCAGATTGCTACTCTCGGGGAACCACTCGGACAGGAGAAGGCGAAATACATACGCTCGCAAGGTGTAAGACCGCGGGCGGTAAAGTTACCTAATTCCTCGTAAAACCGTTGCTTTAATGTAGCCCTTGATTTATCAACGGGGGACTTTATGGTCGTGGGAGGTTTGGTATGGCTCTTCCTCCCGTTTTTTCTTAATCCAGTTTGGGAAGCGGATTTTAAAGTGTATTGTTGTATAACTTCAATGGGGATTTATGGATGCAGGCGAAGAAACGGCGTCAGTCCTGCACGTTCTGGATTTCTCGGCGGACGTCTTCCCAGTTTATTTTTTCTTTCACCTGGTACGTTTTCGGAGAGTTCTTGCTCAAGTATTCGAGAAACCCCGCCCGAGACAATTCATCGAGGGCTCGGGAGATGAAAACGATCTTGCTACGATCTGTGGATTTAACGTTGTTACACTTGCGAATTCGCCCGACATTTACGTGCGTGACGTTCTTTTCATGACAGCGATTAATCGCATCTACGGTTTCCGAAAGGATTTTCGAGAAGTACCCCATACATAAATCTCTTCCTGAATGCAACCCTGATTTTTCCCTAAACAGGAAAAATACCTCTTACTTTGGCGTCATTTGTACAATGGGGAAAATTACAGGAATAACCAGGTTCAAAGATTATTCATTGGTTCCCACGAGTAAATTTGCGTCATACCTAATTTTCCCCTCCACTTTTTAAAACTTCCGGACTTAAAATTCACGACATTTTTTCACGTAAATTGGCGTAAAACTGAAATACATTTAAATTTTCCGCAAAAGATTCACCCGTTGATGAATTGGGGTTTATTTAAAATTACGCTTAAGAATTATCAAATCGAGAATTCAGAATACAGAGGAAAATTACAAAACCAAGTATCCAGAGTAGATCTTGGAACTGGAAAGAAAAAATTCTTAGAAAGTCCCTTATCCTCCGATCTGCACGTTTCTCCCGGGGCAAACCTATAAAAAAACAATGGATCTCCCCCTCAGCTTGGAAATTCTTGCTTTTCGGAAATTTTGTAATTCTTCATTTTTACCTGATGGAGGGGGAATTGTTTATATGTGTCAAGGTTGAGGTTGGAAATATTCGTGCCCAATGGAAATAGGATGAAAATTGTGGAAGATGAAGAACACTTACAAACGCTGCTCAAGAAAGTGAAATATCAACCTTCAAGAGATAATTTCAACGCATTAGGAAACGCCTATTTCGATGTGCAGCGATATGATGAAGCAATTGAGGCGTACCAGAAAGCTTTAGAAATGGATGGATCCGATCCTTCAAGCCTCACGAATTTGGGCAATGCATTATTTTTCTTAGATGCTTATGACAACGCTGCACAGTATCTACGACAAGCTATCGCGCTGGATCCCACCGATGCCACCGCATGGGCATATTTAGGCAACGCACAATATGCGTTAGAACAGGCGCAAGCGGCCATGGGATGCTACCAACGTGCGTTAGAACTTGAACCGGAGAATTTGGAAGCAACCCGAAATCTGGGAAATATTTATCACGATACCCAGGATTTCCGAAAAGCTGTGGATTATTTTGAGCGGGCATTGAAAATTACGCCGGAAGACCCCACCTCGTGGGCAAATCTTGGGAATAGCAAGCGGTACCTCAAGGATTATAGTGGGGCAGAAGCCGCTCTTAAGAAGGCATTGGAAATTGACCCCGAATATGCTTTCGCCCTGTTTGTGCTCGGGAGATATTATTATGACTTAGGGCACTACGACCAAGTCAAAATTCTGTATCAGCGTCTCATAGAAATCGTGCCAGATGATAGTGAACCCCACCTGCTCTTAGGAGACGCGCTTGCTGCACTAGGAGAATATGAACCTGCAATCGACTCATATGGGCTAGCAATTTCGCAAGATCCCAGCGATGCAATGGGTTTCGCTTGCCGGGGGTGGGTGTACCTTCAATTACGCCGGTTCGCAGAGGCAGAATCGGACTTAAAGACCGCTGCGCAATTAGATCCAGAGGACCCGTATTCGTTATTAAATTTTGCATATTGTCTAGCACTTGAGGGAAAGTTGAAACCTGCGCGCGGATTGTTGATTAAAGCAAGCAGGAAACTCACTGGCGAGATGCCCGATTTATTACTTGACGCAAGCGAGATCGCGGTCCTTTTGCAGGACCCAAATCTCGCGCGGGACTATTTAAACCAAGGCATTTCGCTGGAACCTTCCCTGAAAAAGAAGGTCGAGAAGAACACGCTCCTTTCAAAACTTGTGAAGAATCCCTCCCCGGATGGAAAACTAATGGCGATAACTAAAGAAGACGTGCCAAAAACGGTAGGGCGAGTGGTTTCTCTTTCGGAGATCAATCGGATCGAGTTCCTCACGGAACTCCAACAAGGTTTTGCTCGCGTTGAAAAAGTGCTGGGACCCAGCATTATACAACTCTGGGAGCAATATGAGACTCTGGAGGGGGAGGTATCCGCCCTCGGAGAGGAAATTACGGGCGCCCAGGAACAGAAGGAAATTCTGGCAAAAGTCCAAGCGGTCGAAAAATTATCAGAATTAACTGCCCGTGTAAAAACTCTCGAGAAAAAGCAGAGCGAAATTAAGAAACAAGTTACCGTAATCCTCGACAAATTAGTCGAACAAATCTCATCGTTAAATATCCGCCTCGATGATTGCGATGCATACCTTGAGGAACACTTAGAAAATGACTGGGAATCTTTCAAGCCGACTTATGACCGGTATGTCGCCAGTTCAATTTCCGCAGATGATCTCGTTCGGAAGGGTCTCCAAGACGTGGGGAAGAAATTCCTGAAGATTCTCGCCGGGAGAATTGGCGGCGGGTAGATGTTAGAAAAAGTAGAATATTATAGATGAGCATCCAACCACTGGACAACGTCTTTATAGACCTCGTCCCGGTTGGTCTCGTTAAACATCTCGTGGTGCCCCCCCTCGTAGAACTTTTTGGTCACGTCCTTGATGCCGAGTTTCTGATATCGGTTGAATAGCTTAATGACGCCTTTCGTATTGTTGCCTACGGGGTCTTGGGTCCCGGAGAACATATAAATCGGCAAGTCTTTCGGAATTTTTGCCTCGTTTGCCTTCTTCCAGATGGTTGACAAACCGGTCAGAAGCTCCACGAAGAAACTAGTCGGACACACGAACCCGCACCACGGGTCGTCTACATATTTTTTTACCTCGACCTCGTCCCGTGAGAGCCAGTCAAATTTGGTCTTGGCGGGTTCAAACAATTTATTGTACTTACCAAAGGTATTCTTGTCCATTTTCACTCCGGGAGCATTGGGGCCTAGCTTTTTCACATCACCCTTTGCGATCATCTTCCCTAATGCGAGGATGAGCTTCGGCATAAAACCGTTTGTACCGCTCAAGATCGCTCCCTTGAGCTCGTTTCCATATTGCTGGATGTATTCTTGAGCCAAGAAGGACCCCGCGGAGTGGCCGAGGAGGAATACGGGCAAACTAGGATTTTCTTTCTTAATGATGTCGGTCAGTTGCTTGATATCCTTGACCATGCTTTCCCATCCGCCGGGACCGAGCTGTCCCTTTTTTTCGAGGTCCTTAGTGGTCTTGTTGTGGCCACGATGATCATTCGCATATACGACATACCCTGCGTTAACAAAGACTTCTGCAGGCCGGGCATATCGTGCGGCGTGTTCAGCCATTCCATGAGCAATCTGAAGGACAGCTTTCGCGTTTCCTTCCGGTGCCCATTTGTAGACGAAGATATCTATCCCATCATGATCCGTAAATGAAAATGTAGACGATTTCATAACATTACCTCGTGTGACCTTTGAAAATCAATTTTATGCCTTTCCGTAAGATTATTTGGCGAATTGGGATAAAACTTATTTGGTTGGGAGAACTTCTCTTCTTGTTCTTGACTGACCGTTCCATGGGCGGGTGGTCTAGCTAGGAATAACAATTTCTGCCAGTTCCCTAGAATGGTATGATAGCAGGTTTGGGACCTGTTGGTCGGGGGTTCAATTCCCTCCTCGCCCACCTTTTTCCCCACATTCGCAGAATCACGAAATCTCCATAGGTAGTGATTAGCAAGTTGCTGGCGAATTTTCCCCTCGTACATGTCACGTTCGAGACTCGTGGGAACGGTCAGAATCCTTACGGGGTAACACCTGAATGTACTCACGTTTGTCGTGCGAGTAAAATACGGTCATTTTCCTCTAACGAAACGTCATTAGACCGATTTCCACTTTCCCGTTCCAGTACAAAATTCTAGATGCCTGTCTTGGATATCCTGCACTAGACGCCCGAAGTCCACCAGGGCCGATTTCACGCGTTCCAATTGCAGATAGTGGTGCACCTGCTACCGCATCCCGGCGATCTCGGGTCCCCCCGCGTAGGTTGCGAGGAAGATACTCGAACCCGCACACGTAGTTATTCCCAGAGACTCAGATGAATAACCACCTAAGGTTCCAATTAGATTCAAACAAATCAGAGAGAATTAAAATCATTCCAATCCCAAGCAGATTTACTGAAGATCCTTGCCCTAATTGTGGAATGCACTCAGTCATCATTCACACACCTGGAGGCATACCATATCGTAAATTCACTTCCTGCGGATGGGATGAAGAAGGGAATTACTGAGAGACACATAAAATTTGCGGGGTTTATTTGGTATCATATTTTCCGATGCAAGAGTTAGGACTCGTCCTCGTCTTTTGCCTCTCCCTATGCTCTGTTTATATTTGCTTGATTAAAACCCATTTTTTTCAAGTAGCTATTGTGATCACGAAACCACATAAATTTATTTTCTCAGACGCTAAGGGATCTATGATACCTTTTGAATCAAACGAGCAGGCCTTATCCGATGCACAAAATGGATGTTCCTATTTCCCATTTCATAATACCTGCAAGACGATGGCAAGCTTGCGAGGAATTCACCTGTAATTCCCAAGTATGGAAAATGTCGGGAGGTTAACGTGCGTGGACGACATCATCCTCATCGTCTTTTGCGTTTTGATCTTGTCTTTGACAATCTTCATGTTTTCCAAGGAGAACACGGATTATATCAGCATTAGCGTGCTCGGGGCGATTGTCTGTGCAAATTTTGTAATGATGCAACCCGCTCACGCAACGTTCAACGTCATTGACACGATAGACATGAACGCGATGATTTTCGTGTTCAGCATGCAGCTCGTCATGACCGTCATCGACCAGGAGAACGTCTTCCAATATGTGACCGTGAAGATGATCCGGTGGACAAAAGGAGACCAGCGGAAATTCTTCTACGTGACCTGCATTCTGGGCACCCTAATGACGGCACTAGTAGGGGATGTAATCGTTGCGCTCATTTTTGTGCCGCTCATCATCAAAACTTGCCGCATCCTCGAGATTCCGTCTGGCACGTATACGCTCGGTCTAACCATCAGCATCATTACCGGTCTCGTCATGACGCCCTTCTCCTCGGGGGAAAACATCATCTTGGCGTCAGCGTTCAACCTAGATGCCGGGTTTTTTGCCATTTACTTGATGCCCCTCGCCCTCGGTTTGATGTTTCTCACGGTTTTCCTCCTGGATCACTTCACGCTCAGGAAGGAGCAAAAAGTAGCGGAAGAGCGTAAGTTGCTGCTCCTCGACCTGCTGGACGCCTCCGTGGTCATCAGCGATCGCCGAAAATTCTACATCGTCAGTGTAGGTTTTATTGCACTGTTTGTGTGCCTCTTTGCGTTTCCTGGAGTTCCACCCTTTATTTTTGCGTTAGTGATTGGGGCCATTCTGATCCTTGCTACAGGAAAGAAGATGGGCAACATCTTCAAGCATATCCAATGGGACGTGATTTTTTTCTACATCTGCCTGTTCATTATCATCGGATGCCTTGTCGAACTAGGATTGATGAATGCAATCGCCAGCGGCATCCTCAGCATTATCGGGGGGAACATCGTGTTTGCGTCCATCCTCGTGCTGTTGCTTGCATGCATCGTAACCACGCCCTTACTCAACTCCCCCGTGGTCTTGATGTTCATTCCAATCGTCAAATATCTTGAAGCCTCAGGGTTACCGATGATTCCGTTAGTTGTCGCAATGATTCTCGGCATTCAATTAGGCGGCCTTATGCCACAAGGGTCCACGTGCGAGGTGCTTGCCCTCGACATTTCCAAGAAGTTTCACGTGCCCAACCTGTCCTACAAGCGCATGCTCAAGGTTGGCGCGGCTTTTGGGGGAATGAACATTGCTTGGTCTCTCCTATTCGTAACTATCCTTAGCTGTTTCTTCCTGTAGCTCCAAATCAAACTCAATCTCCACGCGAAAAGTATTTTTGGCACTAACTAAGCATTTTTTGTTTCGTTTCGTTGATTTTCCTCCCAACAAAAAACATTTTTTGAGGAAAACCGAAACACCAAGTGTGGCCGATGAAATTGTTCTAATCATAATCGCATTGAGTATATTCGCCCTTTGTATCGTGGCCTTTTCCAGAGAGAATTGGGATTACATCAGTACTGCCTTTTTGGGGTGCGTAATTCTTGTAGTCCTGGTCGTATCTCAGCAAGAACACGCGAGTTTCGAATTTCTCGGGGTAATTGACTTTGAAGCAATTTTATTTATTTTCGGAATGCAGCTTGTAGTGATTATCGGGGAGCACGAGCACGTGTTCGAGTGGGTCGCCATCAAAATGATTCGGGCCACAAAAGGCAACCAGCGGCAATTTTTTTATCTCACCATTATTTTGGGCACTATTTTCACCGCTTTTGTTGGAGATCTCGCGGTAGCGTTGATCTTTACGCCATTAATAATAAAAGCGTGCCGTATCCTCGAAATACCTGCGGGTACGTATATTCTATGTTTCGTAATTAGTATTAAGATGGGTACGCTCCTCACGCCCTATTCATGCGCGGAAAACTTCATTGCGGCCGAAAAACTCGAGTTGTCCCCTGAGTTTTTCGTGATAAATATGGGCCCCCTTGCCCTCCTACTCTTGATCATCACCCTATACCTTACCGACCGGTTCATTCTGAAAAAGGAACGGCAAGTGGCCCCTGAACGAAAACTGTTACTTTTAGAACTACTCGATGCGAGCGTTGTCATCGAAAATAAGCGAAGGTTCCACATAGCAACCTTTGGCATCCTCAGTATGTTCGTGTGCCTTTTCGCCCTCCCAATAGCGCCAGATTTTTTGATTGTCCTCATTTTTGGATTTATTCTCGTGCTGTGCACGGGTCGAAAAATGAAGACGCTCTTTGGTGAAATAGAGTGGAATCTCATTTTTTTCTTCATCGCCCTCTTCGTCTTGATAGGGGTGCTCAATGAACTGGGATTCATGCAGGCTATCGGAGATGGCGTGGCAGCGATTTCTGGTGGAAATGTCGTCCTCGCATCTGTCTTCCTATTCCTTTTCTCGAGTATGTTGGCAGCACCCCTCGTGAACGCTCCTGTCATCCTTTTTTTCTTACCCCTCATTCAGGTATTGGGAGCAGGAGGTATTGCAATGCCGCCGCTCGCCGTGGGACTCATCCTCGGGACGAATATCGGGAGCACATTCCTGCCCCAAGGCGCGCCGGCAGAAATGATGGCACTCCAGATTTCTAAAAAGTTCAGCGTCCCAAATATGTCATTCAGACGCCTTTTCCGGGTCGGAGCATCAATCACCTCGATTCACTTTCTCCTTTCCCTCTTCTACGTGGTCCTCTATAGTCTCTTTTATATCTGATTCAGCATAGAATCTCAGAATTCCTCGAATTCTCCTAGGCGTTCTCGAACATTCCGCCAATTTTGAGCAATATATATCGTCTCAATTTTTTTGCGAATTCGGAATATATCGAATTCGATAGACTTTAAATACCTGAGAAGTCATAGATAAGATAAGAAAAAAAAGTCAGTAGGTGACTCGGTTGTTCTTCTTCGGAAAGACATTTACCGATCTTGAGGGTAACAGACAAAGATTAAAACCAATCGATTTCCAAGTCCTCTCACTCTTGCAAGAACAGGGGAATGAGGGGATGACTGGGTACAAAATTATCGAAACCCTCAAGGAAAGGTTCAAGGGACTTTGGACCCCTTCTGCGGGGACTATCTTCCCGGTACTCAAGCGCCTGAATGATGATGCATTGATCACCAACGAAGGCACTGCGGTGGGGGACCGATCCGCCGTTGCCCACAAGATTTCCGAACAAGGCCAAGCGGCGTTAAAAAGTCAAATTTCGGAGGATACCGAACAAGAACTCAAGTTTATCGGGGATTATCTTCGGCAAATCTTTGGTCGTGGGCCTTATTCCCACCGGTTCATGAGGGTGGCCAATTTTATGGACCGCTTGCTCGAACAAGCAGGTACCCAGGAAAGGGATTCACCTCCCGAAGAAAAAATACCCCCCGAGGTAGCCGAGAAATATACCGAGATTTTCAACCGAATTATGGTGAAAATCCAGCAGTTCGACCCTTCTGTGATCTGCCATTGCGAAACAACGCACCCGTCCCCGGGTCAACCGCCATTCAAGCTCCCGCCCATCAAACCTCCGCTGATCCCTCGCGAACGACCCCCTAAGGAAGTCAAGGGGCGCCCAATTCCGGTCGAGGGAGATGACGACACGGACGGGCAATAACCACGGATACCCACGAAATAGGTGAAAAAAATGTGTGACGAAAATACATGTAACGACATAGGTGCAAAGCACCACGGTTTCGTTGGGATGCCATTCATGCGACACTTTTTGCGCGGCATCCCAACGGTATTAGGCGAATGTGGTCCCGATTGCTCCTGCCTACCCGGACAACACACAGTCAAGTGGGAAGGAGACCAGGCGACCGTCCAGATCCCCGTGCCGGGATTTGGCAAAGACGAGATCGACCTCGAGGTCAAAGAACATTTCCTCAAGGTCTCCGGGCATAAAAAAGGAGCCGAGGTTCCAAAAGCAGAGTCCACTCCTGAAAAGTCTGAAGATAAGAGTCCATCGGGATGTTGTGAGGGTCTGCTTCACGGGTTTCACGGATTCCCAGGATTTAACAACTGGGCGCGGGACAATTTCGAGTTTCTCGTGCCTATCCCGCCCGGCGCTGACGCGGACGGCGAGATCAAGGCCCGCGCGGAGAAAGGTATCCTCTACGTGACCTTCCAGAAGCGGCCCGAAAAGAAACTCCCCGTTGAGTAAAAAGAAGCACAAAAACGGTATCTCAATTTTTTTCTTTTTATGATAATTTCTGATCATTGATACCTTTTCCAAGGTTCTCTTTCACAGGATTTTCCAGGTCCCCGATACCCTCCACGCGGCATAACACGCTGTCTCCGGGTTTTAGCGGGCCGATGCCGGCAGGCGTGCCCGTTGCGATGATGTCGCCTGGCAAGAGGGGGATGCGAGCAGAGATATATTCGACCAATTTCGGGACAGGGTGGATCATTTCGCGTGTATTGCTTCGTTGGCGCACGATACCATTCACGCGGCACTCGAGCGTGAGATTGGAAGGGTCTAATTCCCTTGCCGGCACCACGATGGGGCCTATCGGGCAGAAGGTGGCAAAGCTTTTCGAGAGAAACCACGGGTGGCCCTTACTATTGAGAATTCCCTGTAAGTCACGGGCGGTAACATCGTTCAGGACCGTGAACCCGAAAATAACAGACGCAGCTTCGGCCGCCGGTACTTGCCACGCGGACTTGCCAAGGATCACTGCTAGCTCCACCTCGTGGTCGACGCGCCCGAACGAACGACCCGGGTGGACTATCGGTTGTCCATTCTTGATCAGAGAACTGTAGGCTTTGGCGAACAGGAGCGGTTCTTCTGGGGGAGCGGAACCGAGCTCTTTCGCATGTTCTGCATAATTCTTCCCGAGGCAGATAATTTGCGGGGTGGCGATGCGTACCGCGAGCGTTCGCCTTTTGACAGGGAGCACGATGGACCCGACTTCCGGTTTTTCCGGGATTTTCTTGGGATCCTCAATCAATTCAAGCGGCATTTAGATTCTTCCAGTTCACAAGAATTTGGGTTGCGGGGAGAGGGTCTTTCTAAAGAAAACTGACCTCTTTGCGGCGGACGCTCTCGATTTCTCCATTATCCCACTCGCATTGAATCCAATCTTCGCCCTCCACCTTATATGCGAAAGCGACTTTACCCATGTCCCCGATTTTCACGGGAAAATTCGCGTCGGTCCCATCTAAGGCGACTAGTTTCACTCGCTTGCCCTTGTCTCGGGTATCCACTTCTGTACCGGCGTCAGCCATATGTCTCCACAGTGTCATTGGCGCCAACCATTTTTCAACATATTGAAATGAATGAGTGATTATTTGGGTCTATTCAAAAATAAAATATTTCTTTGTTGAGTGATTAAAGGAAAATCCGGCTTTACTGGTCCATGTATATCAGGTGGTTT
>Ga0299912_10002684_pt1 | contig 14593 bp, 13 predicted proteins | sample RVTome_2_FD_207667 | JGI IMG/M metagenome (GOLD analysis project Ga0299912, IMG submission 207667) | Soil microbial communities from uranium-contaminated site in the Upper Colorado River Basin, Wyoming, United States - RVT95D214 (version 2) ...
GTTCATCCTCGGTCGTGCTCGCGGGTAGCCTGACAGTCTCCGAACAGAATCCAAGCTCGTCACACGCCTCGCCCTTCTTCCTGACGTAGACCTGAGAGGCTGGATCCTCACCCACGATGATGACGACCAGGCCAGGCTCAATGCCCGCCTTCTTCAGCTTCATCACTTCGTCCTTGATTTCGGCCCTGATGCTCTTTGCGATTTCGTTGCCGCTGATTATTTGAGCTACCATTCTAAGCCCTCCGAAAAATGGGATGCAAACACGCTACTTAAGGTATTCGAATATCGAGCAGATTCAGTAATAGGCGGCGATATTCGTCGGAAAATTAGAAAAGGTTTTCTAGGCAAGGATATTACCCCCTTCAAAGGAGGTTTCTGAATGGCCATGAAGCCAGACATCGTAATTGCGCAGGAAGCGAAGCCCCAGCACATCGAAAAGATCGCGGAGAAGGTAGGCCTCTCCCGCGACGACCTTGAGTTCTACGGGAAGTACAAGGCAAAGGTGCCTCTGGAAGTCCTCAAGAAGTTCGACCAGAACAAAGATGGCAAGCTGATCTTCGTCACTGCTATCACAGCAACAAAGGCGGGTGAAGGAAAGACTGTGACGTCTATCGGCCTGTGCCAGGCGATGGGCGTGCTCGGGAAGAAGGTCATGCTCTCACTGAGGCAACCCTCGCTCGGCCCGACCTTTGGGATCAAGGGTGGTGCGACTGGCGGAGGGTACTCCCAGGTCTACCCAATGTGGGACATCGACCTGCACTTCACGGGAGACATCCACGCAGTCGGCACGGCTCACAACCTGCTGTCCGTCCTCGTCGAGAACCACATCGACAAGAGAAACACGCTCCAGATCGACCCGACAAGAATAGTCCTGAGGAAGGTCATGGACATGAACGCCAGAGAGCTCAGAAAGATCGTCGTCGGGCTCGGTGGCAGGAAGGACGGCGGAGTTCCACACGAGAGCGGGTTCGACATCACTGTCGCATCGGAGATCATGGCCATCATGGCGCTCTCGAAGGACATGGCCGACCTGAGGGCGAGGCTGTCGAAGATCGTCGTTGGATACACGTACGATAACAAGCCCGTCACCGCTGACAAGCTCAAGGGGATCGGCTCGATGTGCCTCCTTCTCAAGGACGCGATGATGCCGAACCTAGTCCAGACGCTCGAGGGACAGCCGGCGTTCGTCCACGGAGCACCGTTCGCGAACATCGCGCACGGCAACAGCTCGATCATTGCCACGAAGTACGCGCTCAAGATGGCCGATTATGTCATCACTGAGGGCGGGTTCGCAGCTGACCTGGGCGGGGAGAAGTTCTACGACATCGTCTGCAGGACGGCCAACCTGAAGCCCGATGTCGCGGTTCTTGTCTCAAGCGTCAGGGCGCTCAAGATGCACGGCGGTATGTCCGAGGACGAGCTCGATGCTCTGCTGAAGAAGAATGTTCCCTCGAAGGACGAGGAGAAGAAGCACCTCGAGTACCTCGAGAAGGGGTTCGCGAACCTAGACAAGCACGTCGAGAACATGCACAAGTTCGGCGTGCCAGTGGTCGTTGCATTGAACAGGTTTCCGACCGACACGGAAGCAGAGCTCGATCTGTGCAAGAAGCACTGCGACAAGATGGGCGTTCGCTCTGCCCACTCCCGAGTGTTCGCCGAAGGTGGCAAGGGTGGAGTGGAACTCGCGAAGGCAGTCCTCGAGTGCCTCGAGAAGGAGAAGTCGAACTTCCACGTGCTCTATGATGAGAAGCTCCCGATCAAGCAGAAGATCGAGATTGTCGCGAAGGAGATCTACGGGGCGGACGGAGTCGTGTACGTCGGGACCGCGTCTCAGAACATCGCGACCATCGAGAAGAACGGGAACGACAAGCTTCCGCTCTGCATGGCAAAGACCCAGCTGTCGCTCACAGACGACCCGAAGGTGAAAGGAGCACCGAAGGGCTGGAAGCTGTCGGTCCGAGAGGTCAGGTTGTCGGCGGGCGCAGGATTCATCGTTCCGCTCACGGGCGAGATGTCGACAATGCCGGGTCTGCCGGTCGAGCCAGTCGCAGAGAAGATCAACATCGACGACAAGGGCTACATCACGGGCCTGAACTGATCGCGGCATTCATTCCTCCGCTCTTTCAACCCGGAGGAACCTAAAACCTTTCTTTCATTTCATTGAGGGAGGGCTTTTATCTCCCTAATTGCAGTTTCAAGTCGACGTGGCAAATCCCCACCGCAAAGAGGGATGGGTCGGCCAGCCTAGCGACAGAGGAGGTCTACGATGAAGCATGTCCTCGTGATAGGAGGAGGGCCCGCGGGCCTGACAGCAGCCAAGTCGTTGGTGGACAGGGGCGCGGAAGTCGTTCTCGTCGAGAAGAGAGAATCGCTCGGGGGGATGGCGCGTGAGCTTACCTGCAAAGGCTTGGTCGAGTGCAGGAACTGTGGAGTATGCTTCGCCATCGACCGCGCGACCGAGGTGATCCGAGAGCGAAAGGCCGAGGTGCTTCTCCTCTCGGAAGTCGCATCGGTCCAGAAATCTGAACGCGGATACTCGGTGAAGATCAAGACCTCCCCAAGGTACGTGACTGAGGATTGCATCGGCTGTGGGAAATGCGTCAACGAGTGTCCTGTCGAGGGAAAAGCGATCTTCGCACCCACCGGCAGCGGCCAGCCCAGGACCTACAGGATCGACCGCTCGAAGTGCCTGCATTTCAAGAAGGCCAAGTGCGTGAAGTGCTCTGAGGTGTGCCCGACCAAGGCTGTCGACTACGATGACCGCGCGAAGAACATCTCACGCGATGTCGGCGCGATCATCTACGCCACCGGCATCGACCCGATAGATGCCTGCGAGGTGTCCAGACTCGGCTGCGGTGTCTTGAAAGATGTCATATCGAGCGTTGATGCGGAGAGGATACTGAACGAGAGAGGCAAGCTCCTCCGGCCATCAGATGGAAAGGCACCCAAGAAGATCGCGGTGATGCAGTGTGTCGGATCGAGATCAGTCAAGGCGGGGGTCGAGTATTGCTCGAAGTTCTGCTGCAAATACGCAACCAAGATAGCTCAGCTCTTGCTGGACATCGACCCCGAGGTCAATCTTGACTTCTACTTCATGGACCTCAGGACCCTATACGAACCCCAGGAGGAGTTCAAGGAATGGGCGAAGGCGAAGAAGACCGTCAAGCTCATCAGGACGATGCCCGCAATCGTCTCTCCTGGCAAGGACGGGAAGTTGCTCGTCCGGGCAGCGAATGAGACTGATGCGGACATCACCGAGACCGAGTACGATCTAATCATTCTCTCTGTTGGCATGAAACCTGTCGGAGCGGACACGGAGCTAGGCAGATCACTGGGCATCGCAGCCGACAAGACTGGCTTTGCGCCGGGCGGGCCGGAGCTTGAAGGAAAAGGAGTGTTCGTGTGCGGGGCCGTTACCCAGCCTATGGATATTGAGGAGACGGCGACGAGAGCGATCGCCCTTGCCTCGAGAATCCACCACGAGAAGGAGGGAGGAACATGAAGGCGAGGATCCAGGTCGTGCTCTGCAAGTGCTGCACCGAGATGCCTGCCCTCCTGAACATGGATAGAATACATAAGGTCGCATCCGAATCCAACAATGTCCTGTCTGTGATGACGGTGGACGCAGTCTGCGATGGAAAGGCTCTGGCATCCATCGTTGCGGACGCAAAGGACAATGAGATCGACCGGGCAGTTGTGCTAGCCTGTCACAAGAAGGACATCAGCCCGGCCCTGCTGAAGGCATACAAGAAAGCCGGCGTGAACGAGTTCCTCGTGGAACTCGTCAACATACGTGAAGAGGTCCTTCTGCCCCACATGAACACGCCCGAGAGAGCCCAGGCGAAGGCTGAGGCAAAGCTGAAGGGTGCTCTGGCGCGGTCCGTGATGCTCTCCCCACTCGAGAGGCAGATAGAGGAGATGAAGACCAGGAATGTGGTCATCATCGGAGCTGGTGTTGCTGGCCATGCAGCCGCGAACGAAGCGGCCAAAGCAGGAGTCCACACAATCCTGCTGGAGAAGACGGGCAAGACAGTCAAAGCTCCAGGAGTGGTCATGCCCCACGCGCAGCTTCTGGGGGCTTCCGGTCACGGGGGCAATTACCAGCTCAAGATCAAGGCGGGCGAGAAGGTTGAGGAACTCGGCGCGGCGGCCGTGGTGATCGCAACTGGAGGCGGATGGACAACGCTCAAAGGTCCGCTCGCTAAGGCGGTCAAGGACGCGTTGCCGTTGTACAAGTTCTATGAGCAGATGAAGAGCGGCTCCGATCCCAAAGGGCCAGTTGTGATCGTCGACACCCCAGACCCTGGCGGGAAGACTCTGAAGGTCCAGGACTACGCCTGGGACGACTCGCTAGAAACCGCGATCGAACTGAAGAAAAAGCACGCCGAACTACAGATCTACCTCATCTTTCAGGAGATGAGAGCTTTCGGGCTCGCCGAGCTTGCCTACAAGGAAGCTGCTGACCTAGGAGTCAAATTCATAAGATATGACAGGACAGGAACGCCCAAGATCGACTCGAAGAACCCGACCACGATAAGCGTCAGGGACTTTGCTCAAGGGGAGATCATCGAAATCAAGTTCGGGACATTGGTGTTTGCATCAATCCCACCCAATCAGGATAACAGGGCGATCGCTGACGCGTTGAGGATTCCGATGTCTGTCGATGGAGCGATCAGGCGCGGGAGCATACACAGATGGCCAGTTTCGACTCCGAGACCAGGCATATTCGTGTGCGGATCCGCACTATTCCCGAAATCGAGGGATCTGGCACAGGCTGAAGGATTAGCTGCGGGCTCGATGGCTGGCGAATACGTCAGCCGGGGAAGGATCGAATTCGGAGGCATCGTTGCTCAAGTCACACAGGAGAAATGCTCGGCGTGCCTGACATGCGTGAGAACGTGCCCCTACGAAGCTCCTTTCATCGGCACCGCGAGCAAGGCAGAAATCCGCATACAGGCGTGCCAGGGATGCGGGATGTGCGTCGGGATCTGCCCGAGCAAGGCAATCGAACTTCACAATTACACAGATGACCAGATCATGGAAGAAACTCGCATACTCCTCGGAGGTGATTTCTGATGGCCGACAGGAAGCCGAAAGTGGTCGGCTTCTGCTGTGAGAAGCACGGTATGGACGCCGCTGTCTTGGCCGCCAGGACCGGCAATCAGTTCGATGCGAGCGTTCGGCTCGTCCAAGTGCCGTGCACTGGCAGGGTCGACGGGATGCACCTCCTGAGGGCGTTCGAGGATGGCGCGGACTCTGTGTTCGTGCTTGGATGTCTCGAGAAGAACTGCTACTACGACACGGGTTCAATCGAGGGGCGCAAGAGGGTCAACTATGTCAAGCAGATGTTGACCGAGGTCGGCATCGAGAAGGAAAGGCTCGAGATGTTCAACGCTGCCTCGACGAACGCGTGGGCCTTCCCGGAGATCGTCTCCAAGATGGTGGAAGTCGCGAAGAAGCTCGGGCCAATCGGTGGGGGTGGAATGCAATGATAGTGGCGAAAAGAAAACCCATCGGAGAGATCGTCGAGATGGTCGCACCGTACAAGAAGGTCACAGTGATCGGCTGCAGGAGCTGCGTGGCGATCTGTCTGGCTGGCGGAGAGAAAGAGGTCAAGATGCTTGTCTCCGCGCTGAAGATCAGGAACAAGAAGGAAGGCAGGAAGCAGGAGATAGAGGGGTTCGTCGTCGAGAGGCAATGCGAGAAGGAATGGGTCAAGGAGGTCGAGGAGAAGATACTCGGCTCGGACCTGGTGGTTTCGATGGCCTGCTCGCTCGGCGCCCAGACAATCGGAGACATGTACCCCGAGCACCTATGTTTCCCCGGGTTGAACACCGGGATATTCGGAGTCCCCGAGGAGCAAGGGGTGTGGTCGGAGAAGTGCGTCGGATGCGGGGACTGCATCATCCACACTACTGGAGGCATCTGCCCCATCTCAAGATGCGCCAAGAGCATGCTCAACGGTCCGTGCGGCGGCTCGGCGAACAGGAAGTGCGAGGTGAACCTAGATGTCGACTGCGCGTGGGCGGCAATCTATGACAGGCTGAAGCTGCAGAACAGGCTCGATCTCATGGAGAAGGTGACTCCGGCGAAGGACTGGTCCACAAGTCACGCGGGCGGGCGCAGGATCTACATGCGCGAAGATGCGAAGCTCACGCCTCACCAGAAGAAAGGCCGGGAGGCGGTGCAGTGAAGGCTGGTAGCAACCTCGAGAAGGTCTTCGAGTCCGGAATGTTCGCCGTGACGGCCGAGATCGGTCCGCCACAATCCGCCAATCCTGAACCGTTGACGCACCACGCCAAGATGCTGAAGGGATCTGCGGACGCGTTCAATCTCACGGACAACCAGACCGCTGTCGTCAGACTATCCAGCATCGCTAGCGCGGTCATCATAATGCGCGAGGGAGTGGAACCTGTCATCCAGATGACTTGCAGGGACAGGAACAGGATAGCGCTCCAGAGCGACTTGCTTGGAGCTGCCGCCCTTGGTGTGAAGAACGTCCTCTGCCTGACTGGCGACCATCAGATATTCGGCAATGAGAAGGGTGCAAAGAACGTCTTCGATTTCGACTCGATCGTCGAGCTGCAGGTGTTCGACCAACTTAGGACCGAGGGGAAGCAGGTCGGAGGCGAAGTCCTCAAAGATCCACCCAGAACATACCTCGGATGCGCGGAGAACCCATTCGCCACGCCATACGAGTGGAGGGTCACGCGACTCGCCAAGAAGGTTGCCGCAGGCGCGGACTTCTGTCAGACCCAGGCCATCTTCGACATGGACATGTTCGAGAAGTGGATGGACGAGATAAGGGAACGAGGACTGGACAAGAAGATACACGTCTTGGCCGGCGTCATCCCGATGAAATCCGCAGGTGCCGCCAGATACATGAAGAATAAGGTACCCGGCATGATCGTCCCGAACCATATCGTCGACCGAATGAAGAACGCCAAGGACGCAAAGGAAGAGGGCATCAAGCTATGCGTGGAGCAAATCGAGCACCTCAAGACAGTCAAGGGTGTCCATGGCGTGCACATTATGGCGGTCGCGTGGGAAGAGATGGTCCCCAAGATAGTCGAGATGTCAGGGCTGCTGCCCCGACCGATTTTCGACTAGCACCAATCTACCAGAATTCCTTAGAAGGAATTCTTTATCCCGGTCGGAGAGCATTGCGATTGAGGCAGTCCAGATGAAGAGTCTCAGCGAACTATCGGAGGACGCCCTCCAAGACGTTCCAGATTACAGGGACTTTCTGACCGTTGACGAATTGAACGAGAGTTCGGAGAGACTCACCCGGGAGTACCCCGAACGAGTCACGTCATACCAAATCGGCATATCTCACCAGGGAGCCAGGATCAATGCCCTGAGGATAGGGAAAGGGAAGAAGAACGCCCTATTGTTCGCCTTCCCTCATCCGGACGAGCCAATTGGAGGCATGACTCTCGAGTACTTCTCAAGAAGACTTGCGGAGAACCCAGGGTTGGATAGACTCGGCTACACCTGGCACATAGTCAAGTGCATAGACCCCGACGGGGCCAGATTGAACGAGGGATGGTTCAGAGGACCGTTCACGCCAATGAACATGGCTCTGAACTACTACAGGCCTCCGCAACATCAACAAGTGGAGTGGACCTTCCCCATCAAGTACAAGACCATGGTCTGGACAAGGCCACTCCCAGAGACAAAGGCTCTGATGCGCCTGATCCGGACGACACGGCCGGAATTCATGTACAGTCTTCACAACTCGGGTTTTGGGGGCGTCTATTTCTTTCTCTCGGCTCCCTGCAAACCTCTGTACCCGAAGCTGTATGGCCTCGTGAAAAGAGAGGGTCTACCACTTCATCTCGGCGAACCAGAGCTGCCAAACATGAAGACCTATGCCAGAGCGGTCTTTGACATGCCCCCGACCTCCGACTATTACGAGTTCATGAAGAAGCAGTTGAAGAGAGATCCCGCAGAGGTCATGAAAGGTGGCGCAGGCAGCGACGAGTATGCAGCTAGATTCGCGAAAACCTTCGTTCTCGTATGCGAAATGCCCCACTTCTACGACCCGAGGATATCAGATCCTTCGCCTTCGCAAGTGAGCAGAGCCGATTCCGTGCTCAGCGGCCTCGACAGCTCAGAGGAGGCTTTGAGGTTCGTGAGCAAGAAATTCCAACTATTGAAGGGCGACCTGAAGGGGCGAAGAGACCTGAAACCTTTCGTTGATGCGATCCAGGAACTAGTCAGGACCACTCCCAAGCACATAGAAGCTCACAGAAACTGGGCGAAGTCGGACAAGAAGCTCAGGAGGATGGCGACAGTTGCAGAGGAGTTCGACTCGTGCACATTGCGGGGATTCTATGACCTCCTCTCAATAGGATTGCTTCACAGGTGCGCGAAGGGCGCATGCAGAAAGAAGCTGGACGCCGAGGTTCTCGATTTCATGAGAGGCCTGGGCGACGAACTCGAGAAGCAACTCTCCTATGAGGCGATTCCCATTCGCAAGCTGGTGAGAGTTCAGCTTGGATCAGCCTTGGCGACGGTGGAATGCCTTCATGGGCGCGGTGGAACCTGCAGATAGATGAGTTTCCTAACGCCGAGACCTGCCGCGAGATCGCCACGAAAACCGTTATAAGCAATCAGCGAATTGCATGGTGGCATACCTTTCGAACCGAGGCGAGGGATGCCTGAGTCAGCAGCGGAGTGTATGACGTATGAGCAAGGTCAAGAGAGCATTGGTTAGTGTGTCCGACAAGACCGGTTTGGTCGAATTCGCCAAGGGTCTTGCGGATCTTGGAATCGAGATTCTTTCGACCGGTGGAACGATGGCCGCGCTCGAGAAGGCCGGCGTCCCAGTGATTGGTGTGTCAGACGTGACGAAGTTTCCGGAGATGCTCGACGGGCGCGTGAAGACTCTGCACCCGGCGATTCACGGCGGTCTGTTGGCGATAAGGGAGAAACCTGAGCACATGGAGGCCATCAGGAAGCATGGCATCGAACCGATAGACATGGTCGTCGTCAACCTGTACCCGTTCGAATCCACGGTCGCAAAGCCAGGCGTGGAGATCGAAGACGCCATCGAGAACATCGACATCGGAGGGCCTTCGATGATCAGATCTGCTGCGAAGAACAACTCCGCGGTAGCAGTCGTCACGAGTCCGGCTCAGTACCAGCAAGTAATCGAGGAACTGAAGGACAACGACGCCCACTTGTCAGACGAGACGAGGCACAGACTCGCTCTTGAGGCATTCAGGGCGACATCGAGATACGACTCCGCGATCGCGCAGTTCTTGGGCAAGAAGTTCGCCCCGCAGGAACTCTTTCCAACGAACCTCACATTGTCGTTCGAGAAGCTGGGAGACCTGAGGTACGGGGAGAACCCTCACCAGAAAGCGGCGTTCTACAAGGATCTGTTCGATTCGACTGCCCTGAGCGTGCCGGCTGCCGACAAGCTGCACGGCAAGGAGATCTCATACTGTAACGTCATCGATCTCGACGCCGCATTGGCGATCGTCTCCGATTTCGAGAAGCCGACCGCAGCGGTGATCAAGCACACGAACCCTTCGGGAGTCGCGAGCGCCAACACCGTCGCGGAGGCTTTCAGGATCGCGTACAACGCGGACTCCTTGAGCGCCTTCGGATGCGTGGTGGGTCTCAACAGGCCAGTCGACATGGAGACCGCCAAGGAGATTGGCAGTCACTTCGTCGAGGCTGTGATTGCGCCGAACTACGAACCGGACGCCGAGAAGCACCTCGAGGAGAAGAAGAGCATCAGACTGCTGAGGACGAACGTGCCCATCCGAAGAGAGGAAGGCAGGATGTTCATGACCAAGGTCAAGGGTGGACTGCTCTTCCAGACAGACGCTTACGTGGAGCTCGACAAGAGCAAGCTGAAGGTCGTGACCAAGAAGAAGCCTACCGAGGAGGAGATAGACGCGATGGTCTTCGGGGTCAAGGTCTGCAGGCACATCAAGTCGAACACGATCCTCTTGGTCAAGGGCGAGCGGACAGTGGGAGTCGGTGCCGGTCAGATGAGCAGAGTCGATTCCACCACAATCGCGGGCATGAAAGCCGGACCAGAGGCGAAGGGCAGCATCCTGATATCTGACGCGTTCTTCCCGTTCAGGGACGGTGTCGACGCAGCCGCGAAGGTAGGCGTGTCGGCGATCGTTCAGCCTGGCGGATCGGTAAGGGACGAGGAAGCCATCGCCGCGGCTGATGAGCATGGCATGTCCATGGTGTTCAGCGGACTGAGGCTATTCAAGCACTGAATCTGCCCAGTCCCAAAACCCTTCAAACGCTTTCAACCGATTTCTTCTCTAATCCCTTCGCCAGCTGAAGAAGACGGAATCTCCGTTCTCCTCCTCCTGGAAATCGAACGGCACCCAGTTTGGCGCCACCTTCATTCCTCGGAAATGCTTGATTCTCACAAACCGATGGGAATCTTCGTCGATCTTGACCTCGAGAACGCCGTCGGCAATCGTGGCCAGAAGCGCGACCTGCTCGTCAGGTATTATCCCTGAGTGGACCGTCGTGGTTATCCTCCCGCTGACCTTGACCATCGATGTGAGAGCGCTGAAGAACTTGTCGACCTCGTTAGTATCGTGCTGCATGTAGAAGGGTGTCAGAGAGTCGAACAAAACCCTCACAGGAAAGCCGCCGACCTTGACGACGGCCTCCTCGACCCGCTCGATGACGTCCTCGATGTTTGAGATGTCCCTGACAGTTATTGCCTTCGGGTCAGCGTCCTTAACGTTCAGGCCCTTCGAGAAATCTACGATTACCAGCTGGTCGTTCTCCTCGCATTCGGCAGTGTCTATCCCGAACAGCTCAAGCTGCTTCCTCACGAGCTCCGCTGACACGTTCGATTCGCAGAAGACTAGTCGCTCGCCCGCGCTCAAGTACGTGGCACCAAGATAGGCGCAGAACTCGAACATCCCCGCTCGTGGACCACCAACGACCAAGACCGAGAAGTTGTCAGGGAACATGTCCTAGCCTTCGACCGGCACACGGCGACTGGATCCTACAGTATCGGAACCAACTTCGGCCTGAAGTCGCCATCCGACGGGTCGGTCATCGCGTGAGGAGCAGTGAATGGTTCCTCCCCTCTGATCACCGTGACACCAGACATCTTGTCGATCCTGAGGTGGGTGTGGGCCAAATCCGAGAGTCGGCTCGTGGACTTCACCGAGGGTGTGACCGTCGCCACAAGGATGCCTTCACTATTCAGCAGAGATGTGAGGAAATCCATCATGCCGTCAAGGACCATCGAACCGTAGATGGACTCTAACGAGTCGAACCCCATTATGGCGAGCAGTGGTGAGGAAGTGTTCTTCAAGGCGTACTGAACATCCTGCCACTTCATGTCCACCTTCACGTCCTCGCCCTCAAGGGTGATCGCGTACGGTTTCGGTTCGGCGGCGGGACCATGTGGCTCCAGTATCCTGATGTTCTTGTCAAACGCATCCTGCTTCAGGAACCCTATCAACCCGTCCCTTGCAGTATCCGATCCGATCTTCTTGGTCGGCACCCATGCGACTCCTCGGCCTTGTGCCGCAAAGTTGCATATGATTGCATTCTCGATCGCTGACGAAGAAGCTGCGGGGACACCGGGGCTCAACTCGATCAGCGTGATCGTTCCCTTTCTCAGACCACCTTCGATCATTTCGTCTAGATCCTTGTTCCCAGTGGACACGTGGTCCTTGTCCGGGTCCAGAATCGCTGTGACCTGCTTTGGCTTGTCGGGCTTCGTGTATCTCGAGTATTCGAATGTCCGGACCCTTCCTCCGAGCAGTGTGTAGACGTACTTCGCCTGCCGTATCTCGCAACCTCTCAGCTTGAGTATGTCCAGCTCCCTGATCCTTCGTCCCGTCATGCTGTTCACGCTGAGATAGATCACTCCATCACCGAGATAGTCGAGCAACGGGTCCGGAGTCTCAAGCACGTAGACGATGTTGCTCCCGACTCCTTCCACAAGGTCTTTCTGGAGCGTGTTTATGAGCCTCGCTGCCGGCACCCCGTACTTCTCTGCGAGCGCATCGATGCTGTCTATCACGACAAGTGTCCGTTCCGGAAGCGCCTTGTCGACGACATCATAGGCCATCTCGATCTCTGGCATCGTGGAGCCGATTGTGACAGTGATCTCGCCCTCTCCGGTCGGCTCCGCTACCTCCTCCTCCCCTCCGCTCTCGATCACTCCCTGCAGCCTGGCGAGCTCCTTCCTAGGGGTCTTGATCTTCTCGCTCTTCAACTCGCCCTTGATCGCTGCGAGTCCGACGAGGATCTTCTCCACCTGCTGCTCCGAGTCGGATCTCTTCTTGAGCTTCTTCCTCGCCTTGAGGATCTCGCCCTCCCTGACCTTCTCGAGGAGCCACGGGAACTGGTTGAAGAGTGACTGGTCCGAGACCCTGGTCGACATGTAATAGCTCTGCTGGACGGCGGCAAGCTCCTCGATCATCTGGAGTCCCAGCGTGGTCTTGCCAGTGCCCGCCATGCCTCTGATGATGAGGGAATGCCCTCCGGCGCTCGACAAGAATGCGATTAACTCGTTCGGGAAAGCCGCGCTCCTCGTGTTCTTCTTCTCAGCCATCTCTACCAACTCCTACCCTCTACTCAGTCTCTCTCTCCCTCGGCCTGAGCAATCCTCCGGCCGCTGCCTCGTCTTCTTCCTCAATGAGCTTGATCTCCTTCCATTCTCCGCCGAAATCCTGGATCTGGCCCGTGACCATCTGGAACCTCACTCTAAGCTTCCCGCCCTCGAAGAATATGTAGGCGTTCTTCAGCTGCGAGAGGTAGAGGACAATCCTCTTCCCCTGCTGCGTGAGCGCGCGCTCAACGGGCCGAAGCAGACCGGCCTTCTCAAGAACATGTATGCGCCTGTAGCACGCAGCGATCGGTATGTTCAGCTTGGCGCTCAGTTCGAGCGCGTGCTTTGGTTTGCGCGAGCATGCGACGAGAATCTTCGCAGCGTAAGTGTCCATTATGAGTCTAGATGCCTCAATAGGGTCCAAACCCTGGGCCTCCGTTCTGCCTTCATCTCACGTAGCCGTCGCAGGCTGGTGGGGGGACTCGCGAGACGATACAGACATTTGATACTGGTAAATGGAGCATATACTCGTGGCGTTTAATATGCTTTCGGAAAATCTGGCACAACTGGCAACGCCGGCTGGCAAAGATTATAATGACCCCTCGTCGGTTAGCGTCTCGCCAGTGGCTGAGCGCCACCAGGACTGATCAGGGTGTGCGGCCAATGAGGGGTTCGAAGTGCAAGTGCGGTTTCGCCACCACTACAACAAGGACCAAGTGCCCACGCTGCGGAAAGGAGATGAAGGTTTCTGTGTGGGAGGAGAAGGGCAAGGTCCTTTCATTCGTCGAGCTCCGGGTCGCTCCCCAAGGAATCGATGGTTCGTACAATATGGCGCTTGTGGAAATCGAGGACGATGGCCCCAAGATCATATGCTGGACCACAGACGCCCTGAGGGACGACGAAGAGGTCGTCATCACCGAGTCGAACGGCAAGTACATTTGCTCGCCGACGTCGGGACCGAAGGAGCAGGATTCAAAGGCTGATTGATTTCGAATCCACGAGCTTGAAGGAAGGTCCAAGAGCAGAGATCTTAGGACCGAGGACTTCCGCGATATCTCCCTTCGCGGACACCGAGCGCGCGTCTACGACTAGCTCGCAGGTCATGCGCTCGTAATAGACGAGCACGTTCGTGTATCCGGCAAGCACGTTGATCGATTCGTCGCCCATAGTCTTCATTATCTCGTACAGGGCCCCCGGCCTGTCCGGCAGATCTATGCTGAGCTTCATCAGCTTGACATCGTCATTCAAGAATGCAATCGACAGGATCCACGCGTCCGGCTCCCCAATCAGCATGATGGGAGCCGAATCTCTCCCCAGGAAGTTGACATACGCCTGGGGGAGCTCGAACTGCCCGTCCTTTATGATGCTAGCCTTCTTCTCGGTCTTCCTCAGAGCTTTGGTCTTGATCTTGGGGTTCTCCACTGCAGCTCCACGAGTGTACCGTGTGGCGAGATCGGAACCTTCAACGCACAGGCAATCCACCATCGACAGACTGGGGTCGTTTCCGTCCTTGGAGTTGTCGAACTCCCTCTTGAGGGACAGCGAGTCCCCGAAGAAAGACAGGTCGACGAGCATCTCCCATATCATCGCCACGCCCGGGATCGAGCTGACGGTCTCCGAGTTGAGGATGTCCACGTTTCTGGTCTTCAGGAACTGAGCTGCCTGGGCCAGTGCGCCTGGCTCGTCCCTGACCTGGAAGGTGACATACGCGATCTCCCTGTAGTTCTCGGGCCCGAACGGGGAGAGCACTATCTCGAAGCTGCTCTTCCCGTCGATCTCGTAATTGAACATCGAGCTGAACACTTCGCTTCCATCGACCAGTCCGAGCGGGTCGCCAACCTTCGGGCTGATCTTGATCTTGCCCCCCTTCATACGGCCGAAATCCCAGAGCTTCATTCCGCTCCCCTCTATGCTCTAGAAGCGCATCTCGGAGATAAAACTGTTGAGAGCGCAATGAACTACTTTGGACAGAACACGTACAGTGTTGGCACGCGCAGCTTCAGCCCTGTCCAGTAACCGCAAGTCTTGCAC
>Ga0299912_10002685_pt1 | contig 14592 bp, 14 predicted proteins | sample RVTome_2_FD_207667 | JGI IMG/M metagenome (GOLD analysis project Ga0299912, IMG submission 207667) | Soil microbial communities from uranium-contaminated site in the Upper Colorado River Basin, Wyoming, United States - RVT95D214 (version 2) ...
GCACACCGAAGTTTCTCTTGAAACTGCTTGGTATCTTTCATGGCATGGTCGGAAGGCATGACGATCATCACGGAATCGGGTGAGAGGTTGTGAAGCGTAATGGCAGCCAGCCCGATGGCCGGAGCCGTATTTCTCCCCAGAGGCTCAATGATAAACCGAATTTTCTCCGCATCTTTCCCAAGAGCCTGCAAATGGAAACGAATGTCCTGAGCCAGGTCTTTGGTGGTACAGATCCATATATTCAATTGTGGGTCGAAGCCATCCAACCTTTTAATGGTCTGACGGAGAAGTGTATCCTCGCCTAAAATATTGAGCATCTGTTTGGGCCAAGCTTCACGGCTTAAAGGCCAAAAGCGAGTCCCCTTTCCACCGGCTAAGATAACTGCGTGTATCAAATTATCCTCCCATTTAAACCTTTTTGTTTATCTCTTTTGTTCATCTCTTCTTCTCTTCCCTTTCTAAAATCACCGAAATCAATTTTATGACTGACCCTTTTTGCTCGTTAAACATCTTTATGGCCTGCCACCGGAAGTTCAAATATCGATGGGCCAGACGGTTTCGCTGGATAGCTAAATTTGCCAACTTTTCCTGTTCTTCTTCTGAGAAACCAAAATATTTAGTACATTTTTTTAAGGCATCCGCATAACTTTCTGCCCCTATGCCTTCTTCTGTCAAAATCGTTCCACATACGTTTATGAGCGCTGTAAGGATGTTTTCAACTGTCCTGTCAATTAATTTCTGTAATTTCTTATCCTCTTGATATTCAGTCCAATTCTTATTTGAATAATCCTCCTCAAATTCTTTTAATTCTTGAGATATAAATTGAATTGATTCAGCAATTCTGCCTCTAGCGTATCGATATTCACCCATGTTTAAGCTCCTCCAAATTCTTCCTGGTGGTTCTAACCTGCCAATCTATGCCAAATAGATAAAAGTCTTCCATCTGAAAAACTGCTTCATTTCTAAGACATATGTATTTATCGCTATCTTTTATAAATACAGGTATTCCCAAAACGATGGCATTATAGTAAAGCATCGGCTTATTAAAATCTGATTGAATCGCAATACTATTTACTTCTCGTCCAAGCTGCCTTGATAAGGATAAAGAAATGTCGTTGAGATAACAGAATAATTCGTCATCTGCCCCATTCTCTTTGGTAAAAACAATAGCAATATCAACATCAGAGTCTTCTTTTGGAAATCCTCGAGCCCAAGAACCATACAGAAAAACCATCTCTAACCCATACTGCTGTGCCTTTTTATTAAAAAAGTTTTCTAAACAATTGACGATCTCTTCCTTTGTATTCATTTGCTACCTGCTAATCCATATCCCTTCGACATTTTTCCACCGAGAATTTGAAATCGAAATAAATGCTGCGCATTGTCGTTAAAAAGTCCGCTCTCAGATCGTCTTCATTGCATATCAACAGTCGTCCTGCAGTTGAGTAAACTGCCCCGCAGCAGAGCTGCGGGGCATTAAAATTCAAAACCTATTTCCATGTTGTCATTCCTGCGGAAGCAGGAATCCAGTCCTTCCAAGCTTTTCTGGACTCCCGCTTTCGCGGGAGTGACAGTGATTTAGGGTATCTCAGCAACCCGCTAAACCATTTCGCCTTCGGCGACCCTGTTTTCATCCGCCCAGCAGAGCTGAGCGGTATTCAACAGGGATTTTTATAAAACTGAAAGGCAACCGGCGCGTTGTTGATTATCTTAACTTCGATGGGCATCTTAATGATCTTTTCTAATCTCAGAGAAATCGACATTTCAAAATCGAGAGCCTTCTCTTTTTGAATTTTCGACTCTACGACAAAGAAAGCGATATCGATATCTCGAAATGGTCTCCCTTCTGTAAATGATCCATCGAGGTAGGCAAAAAGAATACTTTCCTCCTTTTCAAGGCCGTTACTCAGGGCTTCTTCCATCTTTTTTCTCTCTTCTTTGGCGAGATCTCCTAATTTTTCCATCGTACTTATCCTATCAAAAGCAATGTTTTGCTATTATTTGAACTATTTTTTCACTCGCTTTTCCGTCCCCAAATATTCCCATTCCCCCTGGAGGAGGTTTTCTTACCGTCCTATGTCTTACCTCCTCAACAATACTCTTTGTTCTTGAACCCGCCAATACGTTCCACCCGCTTCGAATCGTCTCCATCCATTCCGTCTCATCCCGGAGCGTAATACAAGGGACTCTAAACCAATAAGCCTCCTTCTGCACTCCTCCTGAATCGGTCAGGATGGCCTTTGCATTTTTTTCCAACTTTAGCATGTCGAAATAAGAAACCGGATCGATCAAATGAATTCCCTTTGCCTCTTTGATAAGACGTTGCACCCTCATCATCTTTTTCGTCCTAGGGTGAAGGGGAAGGATAACAGGAAAATCTTTTCCGATTTCTTTTAAGGCCTTTAAAATAGATTTTAGCCTGTTTGAGTTATCAGTATTTTCTGCACGGTGGAGAGTGGCTAAATAATATTGCGGATTGCAGATTGCAGATTGCAGATTGACAAGATCTAAATCTTCAAGGATCGTAGATTTTTTCTCAGCCAGTTGAGAATAGTAGAGAATGGAATCGTACATGACATCGCCCACATTTTTGACGACAGTTTTATCTCCGTTTCGGATCCCCTCCTTTGATAGATTCCGGACAGCCTGAGCCGTTGGACAAAACAGGAGCCTTGAAAGATGGTCTGCAAGGAGCCGATTCGTCTCTTCTGGCATGCTTCGGCGATAACTTCGTAGGCCTGCTTCCACATGTCCGACTGGAATATTCAGTTTGGCTGCGGCCAATGCTCCAGCGAGGGTGGAATTTGTATCCCCATAAACGATTGTGATCTCGGGCTTCTCTTTTTCGAGAACTCCCTCGACCCCTTCGAGCATCTTTCCGGTCTGGACAGCATGAGAACCCGATCCTGCTCCAAGGTGGTAGTCAGGCTTGGGAAGTCTAAGCTCTTCAAAAAAGACTCGATCCATGAGATAATCGTAATGTTGGCCCGTATGAACCAAAACTTCTCGTATTCGTTTTCTTGAACCTAACGGAGCAGAAGACCGATTAAAAGCCTGAATGGCTCGTCTGACTGCTGCGGCCTTAATGAATTGGGGTCTCGCCCCTACAACGGTCACAATCTTCATTTTCCCGCGTTGCTCCAAATCATTATTTCACCCTGAATTCATTGATTCACTTCCCCTCATCACTTCGTGCCGGGGTCTTGTCTTTAAAGATTCCCAAATTAGAGATCCTGAACCAAGTTCAGGATGACATTACTGGATGTATGGGATCAAATCGCTGTCTTAGGTCCCTACTCGACAAGTTTTACACCCATCTTGTATTTCCTATATTTCTTTGCACACGCCTGACATTTTGTTCTTCCGGATCGAAAAACAATCTCCACAGCACATTGACAGACCCATCCCTTCACCTTTCCCGGATTCCCATAGACCAAGGCGTAATCTGGAACATCCTTCGTCACGACTGAACTCGCGCCGATAAACGCATATTGGCCGATCGTGTTTCCACAGACGATCGTAGAATTCGCCCCGATCGTAGCCCCCTTCCCCACCAAGGTCTTGCGAAATTCCTTCTTTCGTGAGATGAAACTTCTGGGATTGAAAACATTGGTGAAAACCATGGAGGGTCCGCAGAAGACATCATCCTCTAAAATGACACCGCTGTAAATAGAGACATTATTCTGAACCTTAATATTGTTTCCCAAGATCGCTCCTGAATCAATGAAGACGTTTTGGCCGATGTTACAGTTCCTTCCGATCCTAGCACCGGAATTGATGTGTGTGAAATGCCAAATCTTCGTACCTTCTCCGATCTCCACGGGCTCATCTATCACGGCCGTGGGATCGGCAAAATATGCTTTTTCCATGTTCTCATTTCCCTCCTACGTTAACGGGGACTCCTTTCTTTTTTAACGATTCCTGAGCTGCGATGAGGATTCTTACAACCTCAAGCCCATCCCGGCCATCGGTCTTCGGTTCCCCTCTCGATTCGATACACTGAATAAAATGCTCTGCTTCGGCTCGGAGCGGTTCCACCATCTTAACGTTTGGAATCGTGATATCCCCAAATCTTAAACTGAGGTATTCCCCGTAAGTATCATAAGACGGGCTTCTCACACCCTTGTCATAGATCTTCAGCTTCTCAGAAGCCTCCATATCATCAAAAACCGCCATCTTTCTCGACCCTACGATCGTAATCTTTCTCAACTTATGAGGGTCGAGCCAGCTCAGGTGGACATTGGCCATTTTCCCGTCTGAAAATCGAAGGCTGAGAAAGACGACGTCTTCAATTCCGCTTTGGATGTAACTTTCTCCGTGAGCCGAGACGACAACCGGCTTTTCTTCGATAAGATGAAGGATGACAGATAAGTCATGAGGAGCAAATGACAGGAGGGCGTTTTCATCTTGACGGATAACCCCGAGATTAACCCGCTGCGTATAGATATAATGGATTTTCCCCAACTCTCCTGAGGAAATCATCTCCTTCAGGCGACCGACCACAGAATGGTAGATCAATAGGTGGCCGACCATAAGAATCCGATCTTTCTTCTCGGCAATCTCCAGCATCTCCTCAGCATCTTTTTCATTCAATGCCATCGGTTTTTCGACTAATACATCCTTACCCGCTGACAATATCTCCTTTGATAGGGGGTAATGGGAAATGGCTGAAGAGGCCACCACTACACCCCTGACTTCCGGATCTTGAAGAATAGCCTTAAGATTTTCAACGGTCTGCGATTGGGGATGGGCTTTTCGTACGGATGCCAATTTAGAAGGATCGCTGTCGCAGATGTATTTCAACCGTACATTGGGAAGTTCAGAGAAGACCCGAATGTGGTTCTTCCCCCACGCTCCTGCTCCCACGACTGCAACGTTGATCATAGAACCCCCCTCAACAAGATAAATTCCAAATTTCAAAATCCAAATGTCAAATCAATGACAAATACTTAAATATCAAAGTTTTATTTTTTGAATATTTGAAATTCGGATTTCATTTGAACTTTGAGCTTTGAAATTTGACATTGATTTACTTCTTAAGTCCCATCCCTTGTGGACAAAGTCGCAGATGCCACCACATGAGATAGAGATAAGTGGAGAGTTTTGTTCTCCACTTCTTAACCATGAAAAGGGTAAACACACAAGCAATGGTAGCAAAAAACAGTTCAACTGACAATTTTATGATTAATCCGATGAAGAGAACAGAGGACTGGAAACTTCCCCTGTTCTTCCTGAAGTAATGATATCGGGACCGGTAATACTCAATCCTGGCTTTCCCCTTTTCTGCCTCTGCACTTTTTCCCTGAAAGTGAAAGATCTCGGCCTGGGGGATATGATAGATCTTCCAGCCTGCATTTCTCATTCGATAGCACCAGTCGGTCTCCTCCAAAAAGAGAAAGAATTCTTCATCTAAGAGACCCACCTGTTCCACCGCCTCTCGCCTCACAAGCATGCAGGCACCGATGACGGAGTCTACTTCGATAGGACCAGCGTAATCCGTCTCCTTTCCTGGGAACTTCTCTGGGAAGAGCCGCCTCAGGAGGCTCTTGTTGAGAAGCTCTGTGGCCAAGGATGGAAAGTTGGCGATCGAGTTCTGCTTGGATTCATCAGCGTTCAAGAGCTGGGCTCCTACCAATCCAGCCTCCACGTGAGCGCTCATAAAAGAGAGCATTCTTTCGATGGCTTCATCCTTTACTTGGGTGTCTGGATTGAGAAGAAGTAAATATCTTCCCTTTGAAACGGAAAGAGCCTGATTATTAGCCTTGGCAAATCCCAGGTTGACCGGGTTTTCAATCAGTCTGACACCCGGAAATTTTTCCCGGACCGCCGCAACGCTTCCATCCGTAGAGCCATTATCCACCACAAAGATTTCCGTGTCGATCTCCTTCACCTTTTGGAAAAGTGAATCCAGGCACTGGCAGAGCAGATCCCTTGTATTCCAGTTGACGATGATGACTGAAAGATCCATAACTTTATAATTTCTCCGTGACGACTCCCCAGGGCGCTACATAAACCAGCTCTCTTCTTTTGCTCTCGTGGATTAAGCGCCTCAAAAAGCTCTTTCGATCTTTAACGATCGGATTGAGTCTAAGATACGCTCCAAAAAACCTGAAGCGGTCCGTCGTGGTAACAGTCTTGGGAGTAGAGGTATTCAGTTGAAGGAAATTCTTAAACAATTCCTTTTCGCTTACCTTCCCATCCAACCGGACATCCTCCAGATCAAGAAGATGGAAATTCCACCCCTCTCCAGCCTTTGAGATCATCATGTTACAAGTCTTCATATCTTGATGGTAGAGGTTCAGTTGATGGTAGTGGGAAAGCCATTTAGCAAAAGCTTTGATGAAACTCCTCCTTTCCTTGAAATCTCCGAGGTTTGCCAAGATATACCGATCAAGCTCCTGATCTCGATCCGAAACCTCCATAAGAAAAGAGCTCTCGCTCAAGCCTGACCAGCTCGTCCTTTCGACTAACCCCAAGGGTTTTAGGGACGGAACCCCTCTTGCGCTCAAACCATTCCCAGCAATCCAGGCTTTAAGCCCTCTCGAGTGCCGGAAATGTTCCTTGAAACCCCTCCAGTACTTATGAGGACGATACTGTTTTACACTGAGCTTTCTCTTCCCATTTTCCAATATGGAAACCGTTATCTCCGGAGAGCATTTGACCAGGTCGGAAGGTTTTTCTTCCACCAATCGAAGATGCTCCTCAACTCTCTGTTTCAAAACTTCCAGAGGGAAATCTCTCCGACGATAATAATGGACTCCCTTCCTCTTTTGAACGGAGAACTCCGAGCTTTCCTTCAGGCATCGCTTCGTTCTGCTCCGCCACTGTTTGTTTTGAAGTTTCTCCATCCAGGAAGAAACTTTTTGAAGGAATTCCTTCTTTCTCTCAGGGTAGTAAGATTCTCCCTCGAAGTAGGTATCCATAAATCTTGCTTGATCCACTTCTCCCCAAATCGATCTTAATGAATGGAAGAGGAGAGATAAATTCCATAATCTTTGTTTCAAGGTTGGATTCTTTACAATCTTAGCACTGTGCAAATCTGTAAGAAACAAAGTTCCGCCGTCCCACAAAAAATTCCCAGCATGAAGATCTGAATGGATTAATCCTTCCTGGTGCACCCTTTTAACAGTCTTTGCCAATTCAAAGAGAGGGAACCGGTCTCCCAACTTCTCAGCCTCTTCAATCAATGAAACCCCTGACCCAATAGCTTCTGAAAGGTAATAACTCTCCTTCACAAAACCGCGATGGAGTCTCTCCATCCATCCGAGGGGCCTCGGGATGGCGAGATTTCGCTTCTGTAATTGATGGGCAATGAACCATTCTTTCCGAGCCTTGGACGGGAGGATCAGGTATTTGAGAGATTCAAACCACCCTTTCGTCCTGTCCCTTTTAAGGAAAATTCTTTGCTGATCGGCAAGACAGAAAATAGCTGCCCATCTCAGCCTCGACTCTTTAATGACTTTTCCATTTAGTTCTTGGATCACACGGACGGGATCCTCGAAGAAACGGGGTGGCAAAAGTTGAAGAATCTCCTCCTCCACCCACCCTTTGATCTCACCTGCAGAAACTTTTTTATACGGGGAAGCCATCGCAATATTACTTGTTCTCCATCACTCTCTTTAAAATAGAAAAGAGACGAGGAGCACAGGATTGCACCGTATATCCTTCGAGAACCCTATTCCTCCCCTCTTTCCCTAATTTTTCTCGTAACAGGGCATCTTCTATGAGGACGGAAAGCTTTTTCTCCCACTCCACGGGAGTCTTTGCCCAAAAGCCGGTCACGCCATCTTCCACCAGGTCGCGATTGACTCCAACCGGGGTACACACGACAGGCAACCCGACTCCTTGATATTGAACAATCTTGAGGCCACATTTTCCCCAGGACCAGGGATCATCAACCAATGGCATGAGGCCGATATCAAAACTCTGAAGGTCTTCCACTTCCTCATCTGATTTCCACTGTTTTTTCACGACATGGATCTTTTCGCAATCAAAAAAAATATCACATACAATTTTCAGCTCGCAATGGGAGTATCGCTCCCCTATCCTTTCGAAAATGGGACGCATTTTTTCCAGATAATGGATGGACCCATGATCTCCAATCCAGCCGATGGTGACCCTATCCTTCGGAACTGAATAATCCTTCGTCTGATACCTTTCCTGATCAATGGAAGTAGGAATTACCTCCACATTCGGATTGACCGGGAGGACCTGCTCTCCTAGGAACGCATTGCCCGCAATCACGAAGTCTGAAGCCTTGATCATCTGGGTGAATCGCCTCTTCCGTGTTTGGGAAACTGGATCTTTTGCCTTCGAGTTTCGATACATCACCGAATCATCGAAATCGTAGATGATCCTTTGTGCCCTCTTTCTCAGCAACCCCAATCGGGGCTGGTTGAACCTCTTTCGCTGGAGAAAGACCATGTCATATTGAGGAAGGTCACTGAAGAACTGAATATTCTCCTTGAGGTTTCTGGGATAAAGGCTCACTGTTGTGTCGACGCCATGGGATTTTAGGTAAGGGATATATTGCAGCACCCGATACCGACTGGCTGCCACCTCCCATCCTTGGATGAGGAAAAGCGCTCTCATAGGGGCCCTTCCACACTTCGATTCGTAGCAAATCTAAATCCGTAAGGTCTATCAAAGGCAATCAGCTTGACTTCTGGATGGTTTTTGCAGAGAAGACCCGACGAACCATCCCGTTCTCTCCTACCTTTTCCTCGCCACGATGATATATTGCCTTACCAAAAATTCAACGAGGCGGCTGCCCAAAAGACGATGGATCCACTTTACCCAATGGGCACCCGAAGATCTTTTTGTCAAGCCTTCAATCTCATAACCGGCTTCCCTTAGCATTCCCTGGATCGAATCCAAAGTGAAGAAACGAAGGTGACTTTTATCTAAAATTCCGTCCTCTGTATACTCCCATCTCCCTCTGAAGATCAAATTTTTTAGGATTCGGTAATTCCTAACATTTGGAATGCTACAGATGATGGCCCCTCCTTTCTTCAAAATGGTTTGGTGATCCTTCAGCACCTCCCACGGGTTTACCAGATGCTCCAGGACATCCCCGTAGAGGATGCAATCAAAATATTCCTTTTCGAAGGGGAGGCGCATTTTCTCCACATCTCCAATAACGATCTGATCATAAAAGGCGCTCCCCCCCCGAGCTACCTCTTCATTGATCTCAATCCCTACAATCTTCTCAAATCCTTTCTCCTTGAGCGCTTTTCCTGTCATCCCTGCTCCACATCCGACTTCCAAAATCTTCGTTGTTCCCGGAGGGATGAGCCGAATCAGATCGACTCGAGCATGGGAATAATAATGAGGATCTCTTTCATTTTTCATTGGAAACCCTACGGTCCTCAACGGACTTCAAAAGAACAGACACCATTTCACGATAATTTAACTCCATTAGAAATCGTTCCATACACCTTCGTGCAAGAACACGGGATTCCTGCCTTCGCCTCTCGTCGAAGAAGAAAGCGATTTTCTCCAGCAGCGCCTGATGGTCCCGGGGGCTTTGGATGACAAACCCGCCTTGTCCATCCGTGATCGTCCCAGCCGCCCCATTCAAAACCGTGGTAATCACCGGAAGTCCGCTGGCTAGGGCTTCCAATACCGTCAGGGAACATGCGTCGTAGAAGGTTGGATGAACAAGAAGATCGGCGGCTCCGTAATATTTCTCCGGTTCATCGGTTGAGCCGGCGAAGATGACCTCTTGGGAAATTCCAAACTTCTCCGCCAGCCGGACATAAGGGGCTTTCCTATCCCTTCCCAAAACCAAGCATTTGTAGGAGGTGGAATCGAACTTCTTGATCTCAGCCAAAGCTTTGATCAGATAAACTAATCCCTTCATCCGAAAATTATTCGAGACGAAGAGAATGACGAATTCATCTCCAATACCGTGCCTTCTCCGAATCTCCTCCCTATGTTGCCGGTTCCGGGGATGGAATCGTTCTGTATCGACTCCGTTATAAACGACGGCAATCCGATCCTCAGGGATTCCATACCAGTGCATCACGTCCTGTTTGACCATATCTGAAATGGCAACGATCCTGTAAAAATCATTTTTCTTATAGGGTGCGTTCTCGATATAACCCTGGATCCACTGCTTTGGGCTCAACACCCTTCCTAAGAATTTAATCCCCCATAGGAGAGGATGATCATAAGCTCTCAGGCTCCTCCAAAACCAAGCCCAATGGACACCTCCGTGGGGTTGAAGAATATCCGCCTTTAGGGTATTCCCAACCCCAAGAGTCACATCGTAGTTTTCATCCACCATCTCTTGAGTCGCCCGAACCGCAAAAGAAAGAAGTCGAGCACTCTTGGGAAAAGGAATCGTCTTGACTCGATGAAAATGGATGCCCTCGACTTCTTCCTTCCAATGCTCGGCATAGACATGAACCTCAAAGTCTTCGCTGGCCATTCGCGTACAGAGATCGACTAGATATCTTTCGGCTCCGCCCTTTTGTTTCGAGAAATCCGGAATCGCTGTGGCAAACCTTATTTTCATACCCGAATCACACGAATGGAATCGAATTGCACGAATAAGACCGCTTTCACCCCATCACCACTCGCCGAGATTCATTCGCTCGTCATACAAAGAATTTCCTGAGTTGTTCCTGCACCTCTCTCATCTCCTCGGCCGCCAATTCTGGATAAAACGGCAGAGATAATATCTCGTGGGCAACCTTTTCCGTCACCGGCAGGTCTCCTCTCCGGTAGCCCAGTTCCGTGTAAGCCTTCTGGAGATGAATAGGAACAGGATAATGGATGAGTGTCTCGATTCCTTTCTCTTTTAAGAACACCTGGAGGGCATTTCTCTTCTTCGTTCGAATGACAAAGAGATGGTAGACATGTCGCGCTTTCTCTTTCTCTACAGGACATCTCACCTCTGTGTTCTCAAACATCCTCTTATACATGAGAGCCTTCTTTCTTCTCTCTCCATTCCATTGATCTAAGTATTTCAATTTGACCCGGAGGATCGCTCCCTGCATTTCGTCCAATCGGCTGTTCCATCCCTTGAGGATGTGTTCATATTTCCTCTTCTCCCCGTAGCGACGGAGAAGGCGCAGCCGTTCATTATATCTTTTATCATTGGTCACAACCATTCCTCCGTCCCCATAGGCTCCAAGGTTTTTGGTTGGATAGAAACTGAAACAAGCCAGGCGGCCAAAAGATCCCATCTTTCTCCCCTGATACTCTGCTCCGTGCGCCTGACAGGCATCCTCAATGACCATGAGATGGTAACGATTTGCAATATCCATGATCGCATCCATCTCTGCAGGATGGCCATACAAATGAACGGGGAGAATGGCCTTCACCCTCCTTCGCTTCCGTTTCTTCAAAAAATCTTCCAATACGTTTGGATCCATTGTGTAAATTTCAGGATCAATATCTACGAAAATCGGCTTAGCTCCTGTCCGTGAGATCGCCATGGCTGTAGCAATAAAAGAATGAGATACCGTAATGACTTCATCTCCTTCCCCGATGTCTGCTGCTTTCAAGGCTAAGAACAAAGCGTCGGTTCCAGACCCCACCCCTACGCCATAGCGAACCCCGCAATAACGAGCGAACTCCTCCTCAAAACTGGAGACCTCTTCCCCTAGAATAAAGTGGCCCCTCTCAAGAACCCTTTTCTGTGCCGAAAGGATTTCTTCTTCAATCCTTCTATATTGTCTGGTTAAATCTAAGAAAGGAACCATCCTTAAACCTCATTTCAAATTGCAAATTTCAAATTTCAAATTGAAGAAGAATGTGATTATGTTTTCAATCTGAAATCTCAAATCTGCAATTTCTTTTATTCCCAGTATTCTTTTTTGTATTTTCGATAAAATTCGATTGTTCTTCGAAGTCCTTCCTCCAGGTCAGTCTTCGGTTCCCAACCCATCAAACGCTTGATTTTGGAGATATCTGTATAATAATCTCCTGGTTCAACCTCTTTTCTTTCCTGTGTGAATTCCGTAAAAGTAACCTTTCCGCTCCCCGCAATCTTCACAATCTTCTTGGCCAGTTCAATGAAACTAATGGGAATTCCTGATCCCACATTGAATACCTCCCCGTACGCCCGATCACGAGTGGCTACCTGCAGAAAACAGTCAACCAGATCATCCACATAGAGAAAATCTCTCAGGATCCGGCCGTCTCCGAAAACAGGAACAACCTCGCCATCGATGGCCTTGCGAATGAACCAATTGAGGACACCATATTCGTCATGGGCCATCTGGTGTCTGGGTCCGTAGGTGTTGGTAATTCGAAGACAAACCCCGGGGATCTTATGGACATCATCATAGACCAGGATCATCTTTTCCGCGCTTAAATTGGTTACCGCATAGATTCCCTTGGGATTGGTGGGATGGTCCTCGCCCACCGGCAAGGTGACACTCGAACCATACTCCCCCCTTGTTCCGGCGAAGATGATCTTCACTTCTCGATTATACTTTCGGCAGGATTCGAGGAGGACCAGAGTTCCGCGGCAGTTGATATCAAGATCCTGAATGGGGTTTCGAATGCTGTCCACATGATTCACCTGACCCGCAAGATGAAAGATGAATTCCTGCCCTTTCACCAAATAATCCATCGAATGGGAATCCCTCACATCGCTGAAATTAATATGAACTCCGTCGGCAATCTCCCTCACATTGAAAAGGTTCCCCCCCAGCCGGGGCATCATATTATCGACAACGGTCACATGGGCTCCTAACCTGAGCAGCTGAGCGGAGAGATTGGAACCAATGAAACCCAACCCACCCGTCACCAACACCTTCTTTCCTTTGAACGCCTCTCCATGGGGAGTCATTTCTCTTCTCCTTTTTGCCTCCTCGTCAATTCCCAGAGTTTTGCATATTTGATGAAGACATAATACATCGTTGACATGACGATGACGAGGCCGGGCAAACCATCACGAAATCCTGATTTGAAGAAATACTCTTTGATGAAACGAAAGGGAGGATGGAACAAGAGTTTGAAAAGGCTAAATGTCTCTCCCTGTTGAACCATATCTTCGGCTGCAATCCCGGAATATTTATCGATGGTCTGGATCTGATCCGAAATATCGCGATAGGTATAGTGATGGTATAGGTTCTTCAGAGGCTGGACCCTCCCGTTTACCACTACCCTGGCATGAAGCCCTCCTTCCCATCTCCCCTTATTCCTCCGGTAGAGGCGGATCTCACCATCCGGATACCAACCTCCATATCGAATCCACCGACCCAGGTAGAAAGTTCGCCGGTAAACAAAAAAACCATCCACCCCCTCCACCTTCCCCTCTAACACCTCCCGGATCTCGTCAGCCAGTTCTGGAGAGACTTCCTCATCAGCATCGACGAACATGATCCACTCATGGTTCGTCAGATCAGCGGCATGCTGATACTGGTCTCGGTGTCCCGGCCATTTTCTCTGGAAGAGTTTATCAGTAAACCTCCGTCCTATCTCCACCGTCCTGTCATTGCTGAAGGAGTCTACGATGACAATCTCATCGGCCCATGTGACGCTTTTCAAAGCCCTTTCGATCGTCTCTTCATTATTGTAGGTAATCATGTAAACAGAAACCTTCGGTTCTTGTCGCGATTCTTCCATTGCCTAACCTTAAATCCTTAATATGCTAATCCCCCTTCACCCGGTTAGATAAGTTTTTCAAGCTCCCCAGTCGGATATAAATTTCCTATCTAACAGGGTGAACCCCCCTTTAGAAAAGGGGGGATGGGAGAAGTTTGAAAGTTACGTTATGAGTAATTCCTCACAGGCTTCCAAGACTCTTTGGACGTCCAAATTCTTCATGCAGGGTCTTTCTTCACAACCTTTTAAATAACAGGGGGAACATTCCATCTTCTCTCTGACCACCCTGCTTCTCCTATTCTGAGGTCCTACGTAGAATGGATCGGTTGGGCCGAAGATCCCCACTACCGGGATATCGAAGGAGGAGGCTAGATGCATGACCCCTGAATCGACTCCTACGAAGAGACTTGCCTCCTTAAGAAGATAGCATAGCTCTTTTAAATTCGTCTTACCAGCTAAATTCTGTATGTGATTCATCTTCCTTCCTTTATCCTTTTCTCTAACGATTTCAATGATCTTCTCGCTGACCTCGCTACTCTCTTCTCCACCGACCAGGACAGGATTCAGACCATGTTTCTCCTTTAATTGAAGGATTAAATTTCCAAATTTTTCTTCCTCCCATGTTTTTATTCTTCTTCGGGCAGAAGTCCCGGGAGAGATGACCACATATTTCCCTGGGATTTTAGAAAAGGTGTCTCCCCCTGATCCTCCTGAATCCTCATCGAATAAAATATGAATCAGTCCTACATAATCATTCTTCTCAGCTTCTATATTTAGTCTTTTTAAGAGCCTCATGTTATTAGAGACCGAAGGAGGTCCTTCCATCTTTTCTTTGAGGTCGAGCCCGAAATCCCATGGAAAATGGGCAAATCCAGCCTTCGCCCGAGCTCCGCTAAAGGTCGTTAAAAAGAAGCATTCCTCAGACCTGGACAGGGTGATGAGGAGGTCATATCTGTTCTTACGCAGTTGGTCCAAAAGGATGAATGTCTTTTTGACCCCCTTTTCCCTGATGAGTAATTGATCAACAAA
>Ga0299912_10002686_pt1 | contig 14590 bp, 11 predicted proteins | sample RVTome_2_FD_207667 | JGI IMG/M metagenome (GOLD analysis project Ga0299912, IMG submission 207667) | Soil microbial communities from uranium-contaminated site in the Upper Colorado River Basin, Wyoming, United States - RVT95D214 (version 2) ...
TTCAGGGATCCCATTTTTTTTAAAGGGAAAAGAGTGAGAAATTTTCTCCAAGCCTTATCTTTTCTTACCATTCTGCCCGTTGGCCAAGTTACACTTTCCGAAGAGAGGGAGTTAGCTCGGTCGATGGCCTTCTTTCCTTTAGTGGGTCTGGTGATCGGCCTGCTTTTGGCTCTCGGTTATTATCTCTTTTCATTTCTCTTCTCCAAATCCCTCGTCCTATGGTTAACAATTGGACTTCTTGCGCTCTTGACGAGGGGGCTCCATTTGGACGGGTTTGCAGATACCATGGATGGTTTGGGTTCTGGCGGGCCAAAGGAAAAGATTCTTGAAGTGATGAGAGATAGCCGAATCGGTGCCTTTGGAGTGATCAGCCTCATCCTGCTGATCGGTGCAAAATATTTTGCTTTGGATCAAATTTCGATTAAATTTATTCCTCATTCGCTCATTTTAATGGCTGTGATGGGAAGAAATGCTATGGTTTTAGTCTGTTATCGATCTCCCTATGCCAGGCCTGAAGGAGGGTTAGCGAAAGCTTTTACCGAAAATCTTGGTGCTCGCGAAATCGTTTTTTCCACAGCCTTTGCCCTTGGAATCGCTTTATTAACGATGGGCATGGAAGGTGTTATTGTGTTCTTAGGAATTGGTCTTTTCAGCCTTGGATATAGGTTCTTTTTCATAAGAAAGCTTGGTGGAGTAACAGGCGATATTTTGGGGGCTGTAAATGAACTGGCAGAGCTTCTATGTCTTATTCTTTTGATAATTTAATCTGAGTTAGAGGAAGAAAATGAATGTAGTAAGCTCCTGGAGCGGTGGGAAAGACAGTTGTCTGGCCTGTTATAAAGCAATGAAGAGCGGGTATCGAGTCGGATATCTGCTGAATTTCATTTCTAATCAATATAAACGCTGTTGCTTTCATGGAATAGAGGCCGATCTCTTAGATCTCCAGGCAGAATTAATAGGTATCCCATTGATACAAAAAGAGGTGAGCCCGGATATGGAAAAATATGAAACGGAATTTAAAGAAGCCGTTTCAGAAATTAAACCGAAAGGGATACAGGGGATGGTCTTTGGTGATATCTACTTAGAAGAACATAAGAACTGGGTTGAGCGTGTTTGTAAAGACTTAGAGATTGTTCCTATAGAGCCCCTTTGGAACAACTCACCCTTGAAGATTGTGGAAGAGTTTATTGATCTAGGCTTTAAGGCGATTGTGGTCAGTTGCAAAGCCGATATATTTGGCAAAGATTTTATTGGGAGGTACTTCGATAAAGACTTACTCCAGGAACTCAAAATGAGGAATATCTGTCCCTGTGGGGAGAACGGTGAATTTCATACCTTTGTCACCGACGGCCCTATGTTTAAAAGAAGAATTGAAATTTTTGAAAGTGAACCTGTTCTTAAAGAAGGTTTCTGGAAACATTGGTTTTTGGATATAAGAAAATACAAATGAGATAACTTTAAGAGAATGAAATAGGCTGGGGAAAATGATGGATAAGATTAGCGATACGATCGAAAGGATTAAACCTTTGGACGAAGAGGCCATGGCAGGGGCCAGAATGAGACAGGACAATCTCACAAAACCTCAAGGCTCATTGGGTCAACTCGAATCCCTTTCTATTCAGATAGCTGGAATAAAGGGAAATCCGAGGCCCCAAATCATCCACAAAGTCATATTCACATTGGCCGGAGACCACGGTGTTACACAGGAGGCTGTGAGCACCTATCCTTCTGAGGTAACTCCACAGATGGTTTATAACTTCCTTCGAGGCGGTGCTGGGATTAATGTCCTGTCCCGACATGTAGGGGCCAGGGTCGTCATAGCAGACCTGGGAGTTGCCTCAGTTCTTGAACGACATCCCGATCTGAAAGATAAGAAAGTGGCCATGGGTACTCAGAATATGTGCAAAGGACCTGCCATGAGTCGGGAGGAGGCCAGCTCTTCCATCGAAGTTGGAATTGATCTGGTGGAGGAGGAGTTACCGAAAGGAATTGATATCTTGGGAACAGGTGATATGGGAATAGGAAATACCACCCCCTCAAGCGCCATAACGGCTGTCATGACAGGTGTCGATGTGTCAGTGGTTACAGGAACCGGAACCGGTCTCGACGACCAGGGATGGAGACGAAAGGTGAAGGCAATTCAAAAGGCCCTGGAAATCAATCGACCGGATCGAAAGGATCCTCTCGATGTCCTTTCCAAAGTGGGAGGTTTTGAGATCGGAGGGATTGTAGGAGTGATATTGGCTGGAGCCAAATATCGAATCCCTGTTGTGATCGATGGCTTCATCTCTGGTGCCGCCGCCTTGATTGCTGCATCCCTTTCACCCCAAGTAAGACCATACCTTATTGCCTCCCATCAGTCGATCGAAAAGGGGCACAAGATCATATTGGAATCCCTTGGCCTGAAGCCTTTACTGAACCTTGGAATGCGCTTAGGTGAGGGAACCGGTGCTGCCCTAGGGATATTTTTGGTAGAAGCCAGCCTTAGGATTCTTAATGAAATGGCAACTTTTACCGAAGCCGGGGTGTCTGAAAAAATATGATTAGAAGATGGTTTCTCTTTGTTTTGGTAATCGAACTCCTCTCTAATTTCTCTTTGGTCGAGGGACAAGAACGCTTATTGACTGACGAGATTGGAAGGAAGGTGAAAATTTCCTATGCCCCCAAAAAGATCATTTCCCTGGCCCCTAACATAACAGAAATCCTGTTCGCATTGGAACTGGATGAAGAGATATTAGCAGTCACGGACTTTTGTGATTACCCGAATGCTGCCTTGACCAAACCCAGGATCGGAGGGTTTGTGAACCCCAGTATAGAGATGATTATTTCTTTGAACCCGGACCTTATCATCGCTACCAGAGATGGTAACCGAAGGGAGACCATTCAAAGATTGAATGATCTCGGTCTTCCTGCCTATGTGATTAATCCAAAGGGTTTTGATGGGGTGATGAAGACTATTCAAAATATTGGAGAACTCGTTGGAAGGCGAGACGAAGCAATAAAAATCGTTACAGCGATGAGGACGAAGAGAGAAAATATCTTAGCGCTCACCCAATCCCTTCCTAAACCAAGAGTCTTCTTCCAGGTAGGAGAGGCTCCCATCATCACCGTGGGGAGAGAGACTATCGCCAATGATCTCATCCGTCTGGCTGGTGGAAGGAGTATATCAGAGAATGAGGCAATAAATTATCCTCATTATAGCATCGAAACCATCATGTTTAAGGCCCCCGAGGTCATCATCATCAGTTCTATGGAAAGTAAGAGAGATTATTTGAATGCAGTTAAAAAATGGCAGAATTGGAAAAGCATCCCTGCTGTAAAAAAGAATGCGATCTATGTCGTAGATTCAAATTTAGTGGATCGTCCCTCCCCCAGGATTGGGGAAGGGTTGGAAACAATCGTGAGGATGATCCACCCAGAAGCAATGAGAGGGAAGTAATACCTTACTGAATCGTGTGCCGAAACCAGTTGGTCTGACCCCACCACAGACGGGGTCGAATCGAGCGCAGAGTCTATAATGGAAATCCCCACGCTTCAGTGAGACATTACGGAGGGAAAAAACTAACTCTTGACACGTCAGAAAGGTTGTAATATAAAGTTCATAATCACTCAGGATGCCGGGTTAGCTCAGTCGGTAGAGCAGAGGACTGAAAATCCTCGTGTCCGTGGTTCGATTCCGCGACCCGGCACTTTTAAAAGCAAGAGGGGTTAGGCGATTCCGCTTAGCCCCTTTTTCGTTAAGTGTAACCATTTTTTTCGAAATTTTCATTCATTGTGGGCCTGCCTGAATTTAATGATTTCACCCTGCTCACCACGTTCCGATTATTTACCCAGGTATTTTATGATCGCTTTGAACTGACTTTTCCCATCGAGCCCGGCCTCTGCCAACACCATATGGGCCTGACCGCTCCCAAGGTAATGCCCCTTGCGGAAAGGATGAAGTGTCATCCCTCGCCCCCGATCAGAACGGATCCAACGATACATCGTCGGCAACGTGAACCCGGTAATCCCCATGGCCCTCTTCGCGTGTTCCTCTGGGAAGATCTTTTCCTGCACAGAATGGGGAAGGAGATCGAAGAGTTCAGTGCTTGCCACATAGTAGACAAAGAGATCGACGCCTTTCTTATCCAGGAGGGGAAGTGCTTCCTCTACGAAGGCGTACCCCACTTCACTTCCCTGGAACACCACAACACCCGCCGTCTTCTTCCGAGCTCTGCGAAGAAGGTACACCCCTGTCACAGAACTGCTTGCCGGCGGAAGGCCGATGGCTTCCCGATCGATCACCTTCTCGGTCGGACGAGTGACAAAGGGAGCGATGATGGAAGGACGCTTGTTCAGGGCTGCTGCCATCAGGGGCCATAGCTCCTGAGGATCCCACGGCGTGAGGGTGATGATCGTTCTTCGAGGAAAGTTCTCCTGGAGGAGCTGAAGTGGCTGAGGGTCGGCATGGGTAGGTCCATCCTCCCCTGTCTTCAGCCCTGCATGGGCACAGACCAAGATGATTGGTCGGTAGGGTCCCTCCTCAAGCGTCTGGCGGGCCTGGTTCGCAATGGCATGGAGGCGGGCTGCGATGTGCCCAAGGGGTGCAAGGAAGGCCCCATAAGAGGACCCTGCTCCAGTATGGTGTCCGAAGGAGGCGAGCCCTGAGAGGATCGCCGTCATCGCGTCTTCGCAGATGCCGCCCGTCGCCAGGAGCTTGGACTCGGGATTCGTGGCAGCATTGTAATAACCACTAGCGAACCCCTGTCCCGTGATGATCAGACTTGTCGAGCCGAGAAGGTCGGCCGCCGCGGCAAAGAGAGCTCCGTTGCTTGCCTTATTATAGTAACTTAGAATACGACCAAACTCAACTCGAAGCGTGGTGGTACTGCCCGGAGTCAACACAAGTTCTTTCGGAGTCGTCTCGACAGAGGTCGAGGCGATGTCATAGATGGCATCGATGTTGGGTCCGTTGCTCCGAGGTTTGCGCTGACGCTGGTTCAGTCGATCCCGTGCCGCCTTTAGTTTTTCAACGATCATTGATACAAGAGGTAGATTTCTCTCCATCGCCCTCCGAATGACAGTCAAAGACTCCCAGAAACATTCCTCCACAATTTCAGGCTCATTTCCACCTTGGCACCGCTGACTGGCACTTTCGCAACGTGGGAACGAACCCTGCACGAGCGTCATAAACGGTTTCAGGGCTTCAAAAAAACCGTCGGCACAAAGCTTGTGCCCTGCTCCATGAGAGCCCTTCCCCTCGATGCCGTATTGCCATCCCTTAACCGTGCGGTAGACAATGGCCGTGGGCTGGCTGTTCCTGTTCTCCAGGGCTTTCTGCTGGGCAACGAAGATCTGCTGCCAGTCCTTCCCATCTGGGACATAGATCACGTTCCAGTCGTGGACATAGGCCAGTTCTGCAGGTGTCCACTGGACATAATCCCCAGGGGTACCGTTCTCCCGGCAAACGCGGTTACTATCGATCGATGCCTGATTCCAGTCTATGTGGAGAATCACATTTCTCAGAGAAGCTGTTCCGGCAGCAGCCAGGGCCTCGTTGACCCGGCCGGGAGTCATCCCGCCTTCGCCCTCGATGATATGGACCCGCGGCGAGTTGTCTCCGTAGTAATCCATCGCAGCCAGGGCGAGCCCGATTGAGCTTCCCAGACCAACACCCGAGGCGCCTGTGGCAAGACGAACGAAAGGAGTTGCAGGCGTTGGATGGCCGTCCAATGCCTTTGCCTTGAGCTTCTTAAGAAGAGGAGTCTTTGTGATGGGGTTCCGTCTGAAACCGAGGAGGTCTTCCAAACGGACCTGAAGGCGCTCTTCCTTGGGTAGGAGTTCGGGGGCTGCAATCCGGAGAGCCTCGTTTCGCATCGCCCAGAGACAGTAGAGGCCCATGGCTTTATGTCCCGCAGCAAAGGAAATCGTGTCGGCGTCTTCCCGCTCCGGACGCGAAATATCGTAATCCAGAACTCCGAGGAGCAGGCCAGCTACAAACCGCCCGGCAGAGATCGACCCCCCAGGATGGCCCGAAGTCGGGACATAATTGAACAGCATTGCGCACAGGCTACGATAGATCAAATCGAAATCGTCGAGGAGTTGTACTTGGATCGATGAAACAGGGGCCTCCCTGTTCTTCAATTCCTCTGTCACATCGAGATACGTTCCTCTTCTGGGTCCAAGTACAAAAGCCATCATTTGCTCCTTTGCTGAAAAATGACCTTGCTCCTCCATTCCAATTTGATCGTTTTCCTACCAGAGATTTTCTCCTGAGGTAAAAGCAAATTCGTACGGCTCGGAGAGCACTTCCATTCGAGGATCCGCTTGTGCCTCAGCGAGCAGATTTTCGGATATCTCCAGCAGGTGCGCCTTGAGGGTATTTTTGATCCGGCTGAGTCGGACATTTCGAAAATCCGCAATCTTGCAAGTCTTGATCGCTGCCTGAATGGCCTGCCTGTCGTTCTTGAGAACAAAGGGGATTTTAACGCTTTCCGGCACAGTGGACGTAAGAGGGTTGGGATAAGTCTCCTCGAAGCTGAATTTCCGAAAAACCCGCTCGGTGGTGAAGTCTGCTATGCCCAGACCGTTGCAGTTGCCATGTGAGGCATCGGTAATATCCAGGACGGCGATGCGCGTGATAAAGGGGCCTTCGGATTTCATGTGCGGCAGGTGGTATCGGCCCACGACGTTAGTGTCAAAACCTGTCCCAGAGATGTCTTTACCGATTTCATCGATGATGAGGACATCCAGGTGTTTGAAGAGGATTCTTGGTTCCAATTGCTTGGCTTCGGCCAGGAGCGCAACTTCCCGCTCCTCGATGCCACGGGCGGGGATGGCCTCGATGCGGCATGTCTCATGATAAGCGTTCTCGACCAGGCCAATTCCGAACAGAATCTTGCCGGTTGAAAGCGCCTTCCGGCCAACCGACACGATGTTGTCGAGTATCCTCTCCAGGCCCAGTTGATGACACGCCTCCGCGCCTTTCTGCTTGCCGAGCCCGATGGCGATCATTTTCATCAGTCCGCTTTCGTACTTACCCCTGAAGGAAACGTGGGGCTTGATCCGGTTCACCAGCACGATGCCGTCTGCCGCAGCGGCATAGGCGTCAAACCACGTCGTGAGCCCGTTTTCAGCCCTGCCCATGTCGACTACATCCATGGTGGAACGGATGGGGGCTCCCGTTGCCTGTTCAGTGATACCCATGCGCGCAAGAAGGTCCAACTGCCCCTCGGCCGTGGCCCCGCCGTGGCTGCCCATGGCGGGGAAGATGAACGGGTTAGCCCCTTTGGTCTTGATTTCCCTCACCAAGAGGCGCAAGATAAGGGGTTGGTTGGCGATCCCCCGGCTCCCGACTGCGATGGCGATGTTCATACCCATCCGCACAGTGTCGAGAACGTGCGAGGAGAGCAATCGGTCGAGAAACACAGCTTCAAGATCTTTTAGGAAGGGCCGCTCGAATTTCTGCCGGACCTTCACGATGCGGGGGATGGGAATATCCCTCACCAACCGATCGATGGCATTCAATGAAGTCTTCATCGCGTTTTTTTATCCCGTGGCCGGCATAGGGCCATCAACTGGATCAGTGGGCACCCTCTTGTTCTGCCAACTATTTAAAGAGTAGATGCGGCAAATAAGTTACTGTCTGCGGGATGAAAATCATTGTTAAAAGAGCAACAATTAGAACGATATAAAAAGGTATGGAGGCTACGGCGAGTTGCTTCACCGAAACTTTAGCGATATCGCAGACAATAAACATACATAATCCGAAAGGCGGAGTCATATTTCCGATCATCAAAGCCAAACTGGATACCACTCCAAAAAGAATCGGATCCATCCCTACACTATTCACCACCGGCATTAAGAGAGGAATAAAAATAATGATCAGAGCGGATGGGTTCAAGAAACACCCGGCTATCAGGAAGGCAACAACGATCAGCGATAGGATGATTGTCGGGTCTGTTGAAACCAAAGTTAATTCTTTCGTCAAGTAAATTCCCAGTTGTTCCCTTGAAAAAACCCAAGCCAAGGCATAGGCGCAACCCACGATAAACATAATTTTCGCTGTGTTAATAGCAGTACTCACCAATTCTGAAAAAACCTTGGAGAGATCAAGATCCCTATAGACAAAAAAGGCAATTGCCATTGCATAAAAACAAGCAACAACCCCTGCTTCGTTTGGCGTAAATATTCCGCTGACCATTCCGCCAATAATCACAATCGGCGCGCTCAACGCCGGAATTGAGATGAAAAGGGATTTTGCCAGCTCCTTGAAGGTCGCCCGCTCTGATTTCGGATAATTCCTTTTTTTAGCCAAATAATAAACCATGGCCATTAAATATAAAGCCATAAAGACACCAGGAATGACCCCCCCTACAAACATTTTACCAACGGATATTCCAGTAATGCCGCCGATCAAAACCATCGGAATGCTGGGTGGGAAAATGGGACCGATGGTTGAGGCGGCGCCGGTCAGAGCGGCGGCAAATTCACTGTCATATCCTTCTTCCTTCATGGTCGGTATCAAGACTTTTCCGATTGCGCTGGCATCGGCTAATTCAGAACCCGACATCCCGGCCATAATTAAGTTGGCCACAACATCCACCTGGGCTGTCCCTCCGGGGAAGTGGCCAACCAGACTCTTGCTGAAATGGAAAAGTCGACGGGTAAGACCGGACGTGTTCATAATCCCGCCTGCCAGCATGAATAAAGGAATAGCCATTAAACTTTCCGATTGAATCCCGGTGAGAATGCTTGAAGGGATCATTGTCGGGGATAAATAGGGAGCGGCAAAAAAATATGCCAGAGCAGCAACTCCCAGGGTAAATGCCACCGGCAGGCCGATGATAAAACCAACTGCCATTATGATCGCGACCATTGTCAGCATGGTTTATTCCCCCCTTTTCTTTCGTATAATGATATGATCTCGAAAATAAACATAATGACGATGGATACCGGTAAGGCAGCGCTGAGATATAATCTGGAAACCCGGAATGAAACCGCATATTGGTTAGCGACAGATATCGTAAATATCATCGAATAATAGAAAACAAAGACCAGGAGAACCCAACAAGTTATTCTGATGATCTTGGCTAATAGTTTTTCGATTTTCTCTTTTGTCTTTCCAGGCAAGAAATATTCGATAATATCCACGATCATATGTTCTTTCTTGTGGAAAAGAACCGCTGCTCCCAGAAAGACCATCCAAACAAAGATCCATAAAGCCGCCTCTCCCGCCCAGAGAAACGAACCAATGTTGATTGATCGGCTAGTTACCTGCAAAAAAAGCAGGATGACTATAATCGCCAACAATGCACCATTAGTTTTTTCGATCATTCTTGCCAGCTTCGATCCCATTCCTAATACCCTCCATAGTACGAACGGCCTTCCTATGAAATGGGGAGAAATATCCCCCATTTCATAGGAATTTTGAAACCGAATCTTCTTATTTTCGCCCCTTTTTCGCCTGATATTCCTTTATTTCTTTTTGTATCTCCAGATACAAACCCGGAGCCCATTGATTGGCAAATTTATTCGGGATATCCATTAAACTTTTCTTGAAAGCGGCCTGATCCGAATCCACAAATGTCATGCCTTTATCGATCAGCTTTTGCTTCCATTGACTTTCCATCTGGCTTTGCAGATTATTATGAAACAGGGTAATGTTCTTCCCGGTTTGAATAATCACTTTTTGTAAATCAGGGGTCAAACTCTGGAAGAATTTCTCGCTGACGACATACGAAAAGAAGGCTCTTTGATGTTCCGTGACGTTTACATATTTTTGGACCTCATAGAACGCAGGGGTATAAATATACGATAATGGATTTTCCTGCGAATCAACAACACCCTGTTTTAGCGCCAGATAAAGTTCGCCGTAAGCGATCGCTACGGGTTGCGCCCCCAACTCCTTCCAGCTTTCAACATAGATAGGCTGTAAAGGAATCCTGATTTTAAGGCCCTTTACATCTTTGGGATCTTTTATCGGTCGATTGGATGTCAAATCCCGGGGCCCTCTCAAACCATAACCAATCATCCGGATGCCTTTGTTTTTAAGCAGTTCCGCATCTACCTTCTGACCAATCGGTCCATTCAAGATGTGTTCGACTTCGTCGCTGCTCCCAAAGATATAATAGGCGCTCCAAATATTATATTTCGGCGCCGCCTGCTCATGAATGGTGGTGCCCATGATTGACATATCGACGCTGCCTAATTGAAGCCCAGATACGATATCGACCTCCTTACCCAGTTGTTCACTTCCGAACAATTTCACATCTATCTGTCCATTTGTCCTTTCTTTAATCCATTTTTCAAATTGTTTCGCGGCGAGATCCTCTTCGGCGCCGGGAGCCCCGCTATAGGCGACGCTCATTTGTTTAGCGCAAATGGTTCCAGTGGGAATGACCATGACCATTAATAGAATAACAAATATTAACTTTTTCATCGATTCATCCTCCTTTTCTTTTATTTTAGACCATAATACTTTCCTTCTTGTCTGGAGTTAACGAATGGAGCTTCAAATGTGTGAGTTTGTGGACGTCCCTCCTTTCTCCTTTCCTTTTCTCTGATTGTTTTCCTACCAAAGATTCCCACATGAGCAGCGACTGCCGCTCGGTTTCAGCGTGGTCCCAGCAAGTGCCAGAGTTTCTGTCCAAGCGAACGCGCTTCTTCGAAAGTGGCTGTGGACGTGAGGATGAAGACGCCCTGGCGACCGAAGTAGCTGATCACCTTCTGGGTGTATTCAACGGGGTCGGGAGCCTCCGGGCCGTGGTCCCAAAATTTATGGCGTAGACTTAAGGCCATCCGCCCGACCGCCGGCTTTATGGCTTCCCAGTTAGTGTTCTGCGGCATCGTCAACTCCAGGCCACGCAAACCTGGAGTCTCCATCATGGCTGAAAGCACTCGACTACAGTCGCCGCAGGAATGAACCACCACGCCGCCGAAGACTTCTGCTAGTTTGGCATTATAACGACCTGCGAATTCCCGATACAATGCGGGAGACAGAAGGACCGCCGTGTCATCGCTGATGCGCAGGCCGATCTCCCGCGGGAGGACCTCGCCTTCATGGCCCATCGTATAAAGGTGTTTGATGTGGCCGAGTTGCAGCCGTACGTAGTCGATGGTGGCTTCAGTGATCACTTCCAACAAGGCGTGAACCTCGCCGGGATATCGGAGCAGTGCCACCATCAGGTCCGTGTAATTCCATATCATGGAAGCGGTGACCATCGGCGAGGCGACGTTGACCAGGCGCAGAGGTAAAGGACTCTTAGCCTGGAGAAAAGCCAGCCGTTTGATCATTCGCGCATAGATCGGATTGCCCTCGAGCTGCGGCTTGCGTATACGGCGGGCAGCACCCCGGTCTTGGTTGGAAACAAGGTGCCCCACCCATGGATCAGCGTCATCGACGGTCTTGAGTGGACAGCCAAAAGCGGCCGCCAGATTACTGATGCCCATGTTGGGCTTGATGTTAGGCAGGTAAAAATCGACGATGCCGGCCCGGAGACGATGGTACTCCTCATGCCACGCCAACTCGGCTGCGTCGTCATTGTAAAAAGCGGCGGTGGCATGGTGAGGACGGCCGACCTCAATGACATAAGGGACCGTCCCGGTCTCCTCCAGATTCCAGGTTCTTTTTATGAGATCAAGTTTTTCAGCATCACTGATGGGCATGGTTCCTCCTAAACAGCCTTGCATTGTCATATGTAGACAAAATTGGTTAGAAATGGGGCATCTTATTGAATCTAACGACTGATTCTTGGCCTATTCCGTCGATTCGAGAGTTAGTTCCACTGCAAAGATTAATGATAGCAACACACGGGCAATGAAACCTTACACGTTCCAAATGCAGCAGAATAAAGGCCAAGATTTGTTCAGACGCCGGTCTTCCCACTATTTGCGAACCTCGATTTTCGCAAGCTTCTCGTAAAACTGGATGATGCCGCTGTGGTCGTTGGCCGCCTTACCGTCCACTTTCAACGCCTGCATGATTTCCATCACTTGGCTGGTGAGGGGCAGCGGTACGCCTAACTCATGTGCAGTATCGATGGCATTGGCGAGGTCCTTGATGTGCAGCTCGATTCGAAATCCCGGTTTGAAGTTGCCGCTGAGCACCATGGGAACCTTGGCTTCCAGCACGGTGCTTCCCGCCAATCCGCCCCGGATTGCTGTAAAAATCGTTTCTGGATTGACTCCGGCCTTGGCTCCCAGCACGAGTGCTTCTGACATCGCGGCAATGTTCAGGGCGACAATGATCTGATTGGCCAGCTTGGTCACATTGCCGGCGCCGATATCGCCGCAAAGAACGACCGAGGTCCCCATCTTACTCAGGAAACCCTTGCATTTCTCGAATACTTCCTTTTTCCCGCCGACCATGATCGAAAGCGTCCCATCGACGGCTTTTGGTTCACCGCCGCTCACAGGGGCATCCAGCATCTCGACACCCCCCTCAGCCGCCTTGGTCGCGACTTCCTTGGCTGTGAGGGGCGCGATGGAACTCATGTCCACAATGATCATCCCGGGTTTGGCGCCCTCCAGAACGCCGTTCGGTCCCACCACAACCGTCTTCACGTGGGGGGAGTTCGGCAACATCGTGATAACCACATCGGTCTTTTGAGCAACCTCTTTTGCCGACGAAGCCGTCTCAGCTCCCGCAGCCGCCAATTCCTTCACCGAAGCGGAGTTGACATCATACACCACCAATGGATACCCCGCCTTTAAAAGGTTCTTAGCCATCGGTTTTCCCATGATTCCCAAACCAATGAATCCGATTTTCATTGTCAGCCCCTCCTTATTATGATCTATTGATCATGAATTATTCGGAAATGAGGTAATAATTATCTAATCGGGCCTGCCCGATGGCTGTGAGATAAGCCACTGGCAGGCCCGGAACTCAAGATGTCTGATGACGTCTGTCCTTAAGAAATTTACTGAATCGTAATATTCAGGTCCTTAATGAGTTTACCGTAATCGCCGTAGGCTTGCTGCAAGAACTTGGTAAAGGTGGCGCTGTCCTGATACATGATGGGCTGGTCGAGGTCCGCCATGATCTTCTTGAACTCGGCATCCTCGCACACTTTCTTCAGGGTGGCCTCAAGATAAGCGATAGTCTCTTTGGGTATTGCTGCCGGCCCTCCAATTCCCTTGACTGAGCCCCATGTTGAGACATTGATTCCCTGCTCCCTGAGGGTCGGTATATTGGGCAGCGATGGGTCACGATCGGGCAAGACCACCCCAAGCGCCTTGAAGCGGCCGGCCCTGATGTGGGGCATGACCTCCGAGGGGTGCCCGCCGCCTATCATCACATGCCCGCCGGCAAGGGTTGTCACGGCATCCGCGCCCCCGGCGAAGGGTACTGTCACGATGTTGATGCCCGCTGCCTTTCCGAGAGCGGTGAGGGCAATATCTACCGCGCCTGCCTTGGTGGCCACCGAAGAGGTGATGGGCTTTCCCTCTTTTTTTGCCCATGCGACCATGTCCTTCACGCTGTTAAATTCCGATTTGGACCCCGTCACGACCACGACGGAATGGATGGACAGCCTGCTGACGGCAACTATGTCCTTAAAGGGATCGTAGGGCATTTTTTGCAGTTGTGGCATGACCAAGTCGGACCCTGAGCCGTAGCCCATGAACAACGTGTATCCGTCAGGCTTGGATCTGACGACAAACTCTGTACCGGTGACACCGCCTCCCCCCGTCTTGTTGATCAGGACCATGGACTGAGGTGCGTACTTAGGCCAGATCTTCTCAACGGCCCGGGCCAGCAGGTCCGTGGAACCTCCGGCGGCGTATGGAATGATGAGGGTGATCTGTTTGGATGGAAATTTTTCCTGGGCCAATGCAACCCCTGGAACCATCAAGGCTACTACCAATGCGATAATGAAGCTGCTGACAACAATCTGTTTCATACCCTTTCTCCTTTCTGTTAAATTGTTATAAGTTCACCCGATCAGACCGTTTTCTGAATCTTCGGGCTCCTCCTCGCACGGCGGATGGCAAAGACCATCTGCCCCATGACAAAGAGCGCAAACATAACCACCATGGTCAACGAGATGGGACGGGATACAAAAATCGAGAAGTGTCCTCCGGAAATGAGCAACGATTGCCGCATTGAACTCTCGATCATGGGACCTAGTATGAAGGCCAAGGGTAGAGGTCCAGCCTCGAATTTGAGTTTACGAAGCACATAGCCAAGAACACCGAACGCGATCAAGGCGTAGAGATCGAAGGCCTGATTGGCGATGCTGTAGGACCCGATTGATGTGAAGAGGACCACCACGGGCGCGAGAATGCTGTAAGGCACCCGAAGCACCTGCACCCAGATCCCGACCAGCGGCAAGTTGAGGATGATAAGCATGACGTTGCCGAGATACATGGAAGCGATCACCCCCCAGAAGACATCCGGATGCTCGACGATCAGGAATGGGCCGGGCTTCACCCCCTTGATGAGCAGACAGGCGAAAATCATGGCAATCGAGGCATTGCTCGGGATGCCCAGGGTGAGCAGGGGAATGAAGGAGGAGCTTGAGGCGGCATTGTTGGCGGATTCAGGCCCGGCAACCCCCTCGATGGCGCCCTCCCCAAATTCTTCCGGGTGCTTGGAGACCTTCTTTTCAAC
>Ga0299912_10002687_pt1 | contig 14588 bp, 11 predicted proteins | sample RVTome_2_FD_207667 | JGI IMG/M metagenome (GOLD analysis project Ga0299912, IMG submission 207667) | Soil microbial communities from uranium-contaminated site in the Upper Colorado River Basin, Wyoming, United States - RVT95D214 (version 2) ...
AAGAGAGTCGGGATATGATCCAGCGGAGCAACCTACGCTTTTCTCAAAGCCGCTCCAGCCTCTTCCTGCTCGGGCTCATCGGGACGGCCGTCTTTTCCTTCGGCCAGATCCACTTCACCGAGGTCAGCGCGCAATTCGATGTCCGGGGATACAGCTATTTCGGCGGGCACGGGATCTCCTGGGTGGACGTGAACAGGGATGGCCGGGTCGATATCTTCGTCAAGAACCAGGCGGCAGACGGCCTCCCCGCTGTCCCGGATATCCTCTACATCAACTACGGCAGCTATTTCGTCGATGAAGCAGGAACCCGGGGGGCGGCGGATGCTTACGCCTACGGAACGCACGGCGCCGTTTTCGTCGACCTGGACAGGGACCGGGATTTCGACCTCTTCGTTTCGACAACATACGGAGGGATTTCACCGGCCTACAACCATCTCTACCGGAACAACGGGAACGCCTTCTTCGAGGACATCACCTCCTCCATCGTTCCGGCGCAGACGACCGATCTGTCAACTCGCGGTGTCGCGGCGGCCGATTTCGATAAGGACGGAGACATCGACCTCTATTTCTCCAACCCGCTCCCCGATCCCGATCCGTTCAACCCTCTTCCCTCCCCGCCCCAGAGCCTGCCCAATTTCTACATCAACAACGGCGACGGAACATTCACTCCCGAATACCGAGGCATCGACTGGACCGGTTTCACCCAGGGAGTGACAACCGGGGATTACGACGGCGACGGGGACATCGACATCGCCCAGGCCATGTGGGGTCCGCCTTCGACGGTCTACCGGAACAACGGGACCGGGCATTTCCGGAACGTCGGCGGCCCGATCGGAATCTCGGTCAGCAACGGAGAATTCGACAACGGCATCGTCTGGGCGGACGTGGACAATGACGGCGACCTCGACCTGGCCATTGTGGGGACAGGCCGGATCGCCCTTTACAGGAATACGGCCAATCATTACTCCCGCTACCAGGTCATCCGCTGGACCCGGCCGATCGGCGGCTTCCACGTCAGCTTCGGGGATTTCGACAATGACACCGACCTCGACCTCTATCTCTCGGGCGAAAATGTTTACGAGAACGACGGTCAAGGGAATTTCACCGTCGTCCCGGAGACCGAGTCAGGACTCGAGGATTCCCTGACCATGGAGGACCCCCGCGGAGCCGCCCTGGCGGATTTCGACGGCGACGGCGACCTGGATATCTATGCGACCGATAAAAGAGGATACAACCGTCTTTTCCGCAACGACCTCGACAACTCCGACTGGATCGAGGCCGAGATCCTGAGCGATACCCGCGGACACATCGGGAGTATCGGCGCCAAGGTCGACCTTTATGTGGCCGGGCACGTCGGGGTGCCGACCTACTTAAAAGGACACCGGGAGATGACGGGCGAGTACGGCTACCTGGGACAGGACTCGCCGATCGCCCACTTCGGTGCTCGGGCGGCCGGAGGGGCCGAATATGATCTCAGGGTGACTTTCCCGGACGGGACGCAGCGGGTCTATGGCGGCCTCACTCCCGGTCAGAAAGTTCAGGTGGCCTCTATCTCTCCTCCCCTCAACCTCCGGGGCGAGAAGATCGAGAACAAAGCGCTCTTCTACCGCGAGACGCTGCTCGAGCTGACCTGGGAGCCGAACCCCTTGAACGACGACGTCCAGAATTACAGGCTCTATGAATTGAACCAGGGACAGAACCTACTGGCAGAGCTTCCCGCGAACCAGTTCTCCTATACGCTGAGGAACATGGACAAGACCATAGTCTACCGCTTCGCGGTCACGGCAGTGGACAGCCAGGGCTTGGAAAGCGAAGCGGCCACGACGATAGTCAACGGCGAAGCCCCAGTCGAACGATCCCAGCGCCGGGGGCTCAACAGGACTCTGAAAGGGCGGTTATGAAGAAAATCATCCTCCCCCTGTCTCTCGCGCTCTTGTGTTCCGCGGCTGCCTGGGCGCAACCTCAGACTCGGATCAAGCTCCTTCCGGACGAAGAGAGGTATTTCACGGTCGGATTGCTGGGAGGTTTTTATTTTCTCCAGGACCAGGTCTTCCAGGAGCTCTACGGAAAAAGCGCCCCATTCTTTGGGGCAGAGATGACTCTGCGCTTCCCGATCCGGGAACCCCACGGCATGGATATCGCGGCAGGCGGACGGACGCTCACCAAGAAGGGCCTGACTTCATATACTGAAGAGGACCTCAGCCTTCGACTCACCAACCTTTCTCTTTCGCTGCGCTATTCCTACGATACCGGCCGATTCGCCCTTTTCCTCGGCCCCGGGATTGAGTACGTCACTTACAAAGAAACCTACGCCGAAACGTTCCCCATCGATTCGACGAACGGGAGCCAGACCGGCCTTCATCTCACCGCCGGAGGCTATGTCCACGTGACCTCAGGGCTTTCCCTCAAGGGCTACTTCAAGTACTGCCGGATTGAGACCGACAAGCCGGGGTTCCGGATTAACCTGGGCGGGACTGAGTGGGGACTGGGAATCCTGTACCGGTTTTATTTCTAGCGCCGGCCGGTCAGCGAATAGGAGAGGAAGCGCATCTCCCGGAGCCCGAGCGAAACCCGGGCCCGGACCTCGATAACGTCGCCGCGGGCGTTGGTCCGCTGGAAAGGGACGACGATATCCGCCTTCAGCTCGACCGGCGGCACGGGTTCGACCTCGTCTTTTTTCTTCAGCGCCTTGATGGCCTCAAGGATAGCTGCCGGGATGGCCATGATTGGAATGGAGTTGGGGATCTTCGGGTCGTTCTGGTAGCCTGGACCGAAGGGATCGTACTTGCCGGAAGGGGGTGGGACTTCGATCCCCAGGTCCCGGGTCGAGATCACGGTCTTGCGGCTCGAGGCGAGGAGCTCCTGCCCAAAGAACATTTCCAGGATGAACTTGTCGTTGCTGGGTCCGCCTGTCGGGCTCCCCAGAATGCCCTGGAGATCCATCTGAACCCCGATGACGAGCTCGCGGCGGACGACGAGGTCTCCAGCTTTGAATTCCAGGACGTAAGGGAATGCTCCAGGTTCGCGGAAAAGTTTTTTGGCCTGAAGGGTGACCGAGTTAAATCCGCGATGGAACTGTCCCCCCTTGAGGATGTTATCACCATCCGTCAGTTTATAGTAGACGTCGCTCGCCATCTCGATGCCGAGGAGGACTGACTCGGGAGGGTTGGCTGCAGGGGACGTCTGGGCGGGACCGCCCGGTGACACAAACCCGATCTTGAGCACCCAGGGATAGCGCAGCTGCCATTCTCTGAGGTACCGGAGCACGCTGTTCCGGGCGGCCAGGGGGAGGAAGTGATACCCTAGGCCTATGGCGCCGTACTTCTCGAAGTATTCCCCCAGTCTCTGGTACTCGTTCTTCTTGTCGCCGAGCTGTCCATGCAGGTAGGCCAGCATTCCGCAGGCCACGGGCTTGTCCTCGTCTGTCAGTGAGTCGATCTGCCTGTTGAGGAAATCGACGGCCCCTTTGTAATCGCCCGTCTTTTCTTCGCCGAAGTAGTTGGCGAGTTCGGTCCGCCAGTCGGCTGCCGGTTGGGCAGGGCCGAGGGCGGCCAGGAGCACGAGGCAGGCGATTTTTTTCATCATTCTACGGAAAAGACGAAAGCGATCTCGAGGCTGGCGGCGGGAAAGTCGTCCGGCAGAGGGGGAAGCGGCGAGCTCAACTCGATGGCGAAGCGCGCCGCCTGGTCGAAGGCCCGGTCCTCAGAAGAAGCGAGGACTTCCATGGTCGAGACCTGGCCGTCCTTTTGGATGACGATGACGATCTCGACCGCTGCGTCCGGGTTTGCCGGCCGTGTAGGCGGGATTTCCCAGTTCTTCTGGATGACCTCCACGACCTTGCTGGCCCAGGGCGCGAGGTTGTATCTCTTGACAGAGGCGGATGTGGTCATCCGGCCCCGGAGATCCCCCCGGACGCGCTTCCCGCCGATCGAGCTGCTGCGGTATGACCATCGCCCGCCCGTCGAGCTGCCGGAAAGATACTTGCGCCAGTCCACGTCTTTGGGCGGCGCCGGCGCTCGGGTCAGAGCATCGGTCGTGCGCTTTCTGCGGTCCGGGATGGGCAGCCGGAGCCTGTCTGCAGAGGCGATCCCCGGCTTTTCCGGCGGAGTCTGGTCCAGCCGGAATCCCGCTGTGAACTTTGGCTCAAAGGCTTCAATGGCCGCAGCCTCCCGAGGTTCCTCCAAGGTGGGAATCTGCTGGGGTTGAACTCCCGCTGCGCGGGGGAGCGTCCGGCTGGGCAGGAACTCGGGGAAGCCTTCGATCACCGCCGGCAGGTTGGCCGGGTTGCGTGCCCTCTTGGGTAATTCAAGGGGAGGCGGCGGAACGATGACGACCGGGGTGACCTGCTCTTTGAACACGATGATCCGGACGGAGACGAAATGGGCGGCCAAAAGGTAAAGAACGCCGGCGTGGACGAGGACGGAGACGAGCAGACTGAAGCCGTGATTGAAGATCTCCGGCCTGTTCCTGAAAATGCTCGACTTCATCGCTCAATTATAATACACATCTCTTCTATATAGAAACCGAGCCGGGCAGAGAACGTTGCATCCCGCCGCTCGCCCGTAATTCCCTTCTTTTAAAGGGACTGGCCCAGTCCGAAATCCATGATCTTGGGGTTGCCCCGGCGGTCGAAGATGATGTTCCGGGTCTTGCGCTTGTGGACTCAGTCCCTCAGCGGATATAGCCCAGGGCTTTCAGCCTCTCGATCTCCTCCTTGGAGAGATTCGGTTTTTCCTGGGCGTCTTTGGGGCTCCGAAGGTATCCGTGGCGGTTGAAGAATTCGAGATATTTTTCTTCCATCAGCGCCTGCAGGTCTTTTTGCTTCGAAGCCATATTGGTTTTCTCTTCAGGGTCCTTGATGAGGTCGAAGAAATAGTCTTTCTCCAGGCCCAGTTCTTCGGCGAGCTGATCGTCCACCTTCACCAGATGATATCTTTCCTGGACGACCGAAAATGTATCGACAAGCCCCGGGATGAAGAGCAACCTGTCCTTGGACCTGATGAACATGTTTTTCCCTTGGATCTCGTAGGGGGGGACAAGGCCGACCTTTTCAAGAACAGTGGGGTAGATATCCATCAGGCTGACGGGCTGTTTAATCCTCCGGCTTTTTTCCCCAGGGACGAACATGATCAGGGGCACCCTGGTGCTCGAGCTGAACGTCAGCGGGCCATGATCGAAAAAGAGGTTATGTTCCCCCAGTTCTTCGCCGTGGTCGGCAGTAAGGATGAAAATAGTGTTCTCCTGGTGGGCATGCTCGAAAAAAGCGTCGCTGATTTTCTTGATCTCCGTATCGATGTACTTAATCGTGCCATCATAGAGAGAGATAACGTATCCTTCATCAGGGTCCGGGGCCGTCATCCAGTCCTCGATGTTGACGAGAATCTTCTTCTCGATATCTCTGATCTTTCTTCCGGGAGGCCTGGCTTCAACAAACTCGTCAGGTGGCCGATAGGGGGTATGGGTTTCGATATAGTGAGCCCACAGGAAAAAGGGTCTTTTCTTATTGTTCTCGAGAAAGTCCAAGATCGTCCGGGTAATGTAAGGGGTTGACGCTTCTTTGCCTTTTCGTTTGTTCCAAACACCGATGTATTCATCGAAGCCCTGGCTGAAGCCGAATTTCGGGGAGAGGTTGGAGTTGTCCACTATGGCGATGTTGAAATACCCTCTCATTTTCAGGGCTTCCGCCAGAGTGATGAACTCCGCCTTCAAGAGGTCTGCGTTCGGCCCCGTCTTGTGGACAAACGGATGGAGACCCGTCATCAGGGAGGCAAAGGAGGCCGAGGTCTTGGGGAGGGCACAGAAAGCGTACTCGAAGACGACGGATTTCTTGGCGAGGTCATCTATATAGGGGGAGGTCGGGTATGGATAGCCGTAACAGGACAGATGGTCGGCGCGTAGGGCATCGATGGTGATGAGGATGATGTTGGGCAACGCGGCTCCGCCCTTTTTCAGCGGCGAGCAGGCGGCGAGGAGAGCCAAGCCGAGCAGGAGCAGAGGCTGACGGGCGATCCTCTTCTTCATACGGTTCTATTAACACCGCAAGGAATAGGTGTCAACAGGATGGAAACACAAGGCGCGGCCGGAGTTCACTCGTCGACCGGCCCGGCACACGGGCCTTCGACTTCGTCATCACGGAGAGCCAAAACCAAGTAGATGCAGCCATTGAGCACACGGAGGCCTTTATCCATGAAAATGGAAGCATCCTGGACGAAGGCTAGAAAGCGGTAGGGCGCCCCTTGGTCATTCTTTTTCAGGAAGTAGACTTTATAGCCCTGAATCCTGGCCGGGTCAAAGATCTTGGGATTATGTTTCCAGAAGAGCAGGCTTCCGACGGGCCCCGCGATGGCCCGGGGAGGTCTATTCGGCAGGCGCAGTGTCTTTTCCGAGCGGCCGCCGGAGGCGTCGTTGGAGCGATACTTGTCCCGGAGCTCGACGCCGGAAGGAGGGAACGGGAAGTTCCTGATTTCTTCGAACCATTTTTCCGCCATAAACTGGTAGCCCTTCTCGCTCGGGTGCTTGCGGTCGTTGGAGAGGAGCGACAGCAAACCGCCGTCCTCAGCGGGGTAGTCCAGGAACAGCTTATCCATATCTATGAATGACACGTGCAGTTCGGCCTGGAGCTCTCGGATCTGATCGTTCAGATAGTATTGACGGGCGCGGACCTGAGGGTCCGGCCAGGCCCAGTCCCGGCGGGGGACGATCGTGGTTACGGTCGGAAACGCGCCGGCGGCCCGGGCTTTTCGGACCATCTCCCTGATACTGAATACGGACGTGTCGATCGACACGGGTTTGTTGATGACGTCGTTAGTCCCCTCCATGATCAGGATGTACCTGGCTGTGTGCGAGCCGAGGACGGTGGTGATTCGGACAACCCCCATGAGCGTGTTTTCACCGCCGAGGCCCTCGTTGATCATTTCGGTGGGGCCGAAATTCTGATCCAGGATCCGATCCAGGCGAGGCGGGTATCCGAGCTCGGGCGTCGGGAGCCTGTCGATATATCCGTAGGTGATGCTGTCCCCGAACCCGATGTAGGCGTTTTCGTCCCGGTCGGGGTTGAAGACCAAAGGCGGCTGTGGAGTTGACGCATCGGTTCGCTTGAGCGGGGCCACGGGTTCCGATGTCACCTTCCCTGTTTCTAGGCCGGCCGCTGATTTCCAGATGATGACGGTCTCCCCCTCGATCGAGGTCATCCTGGGGGGGAGAAGCTCCCGAACCGGGGGAGACATCGGGGTTTCCGGCCCACAGGTGTTCCCATCGAAACGCGCGGCGAGAACCCGATTCCCTTCTATCGCCGGCCGCATCCAACTCACGACCGGGAAGTCATTCCGTCCGATTCCCAGCGCCGGGAACAGGTCATTCTCTTCGTTTCTCGTCAGCTGGATCGCGGCTGACCAGCCCTTGCCGCTCCAGCGGGAGAGATAGATCTCGTAGTCCTGGCCGTCGTAGGCCGACCAGGCCAGCCAGATGGAGCCCTTCGCGGATCTCACGACGTCGGGATTCACCGCCGGGACGGACGACTCCAGGAGGACCTCGCTCTCCGGCGACCAGCCGTTTCCTTCAAGTGACCTGAAGACGATCCGCCAATTCTTCTCCCTGGTCTCATTCCAGAAGACCCGGACGATGCCTTTTCCATCGATGACGATTTTGGGGTCGGTAACCGCGGCCTTTGGGCTTGGCCGGAGGCTCCATCTTCTTTGAGAGGCCACGTCCTGGACCCGGATTCGATAGCCCAAGTTGGAATAGTCCGCCCAGGCCGCCCAGGGCGAGCCGCCGGGATCGAAGGCAAGGTCGGGAGAGAAATCCGATCCTTCCGGGTCAGAGGTCAACTGACGGATTAGAACCCCGTCGTCCTTCAAAAATCCGACCCCGATCCGGCTCCGCCCGTCCGCCCATTCCTCCCAGGCGGTCCAAATCCGTCCGGCGGCATCTTCTCTGACGACCGGCAGGACGGATGACTCCGGAGATAGCGAAATCTGCTCCTCGATGGTTTGGTAAATGATCCGGGCGTCATCTGTTTGGAGACGGCTGGGTCGGCGACTGTTCTCCCCTGGACGAGGCGATGGGAAGACGTCCGCGGACCAGATCAGGCTCAGGACCATAGGCAGGAAAAAATCCCAGCGCCCGTTTTTCATGGCTAGAACGACTAAATCATAGCACAGAGGTGGTACTCTGTCATGCTCGCAGAAGCCTTGGCTTGACAAACCGTCGAGGCTTTCGGCAATATGAACGGCGGAGTATAAGATGACATATAGACTGAGATCGATCCTTCCGTTAGCTTTCTTTATTCTGATTTTCGTCGCGTCCACGGGTCAGGTGAGCGGAGTGGCCAATGTCTCCCGTTCTCCCAGCCTGAACTCCTGGTCGCCGCGGATCGCCGTCGATTCGGACGGCAATCTCCATGTTGTCTGGGGGGAATATTTTCCCGGCACCACAAGCGGCGAGGCTTACTATTCGAAGTATGACATCAACACCAAGGAATGGAGTGTTCCCATCAACCTCAGCAACTCGAACCGGGTCTTTTCCGACGAATACCGGCCGGTCGGCATCGCCATCGACCCCTCCGACCGTATTTATGTGATCTTTGTAGAGAAGACCAGGATCTCGATGAGGATCTTTTCCGGCGGGAGCTGGGGGTCGACCATCACTGTACATTCCTGGACGAGCGGCGATTGCGACAGCGCCCGAGTCGCCGTCGATTCGAACGGCAACATCTTCACCTGCTGGTGGACGATGAACGACTATAGGATCTACTCGAGGGCCCGGATCGGGGGGAGTTGGGAGAGCGTCAAGGTCATTAGCGTCGGGCAATCCAAATTTCCCGATATCGCTGTCGGGAACAACGTCGCCTTTGCCTGTTGGACGGCGCGGGACCCGGGTTCTCCGGGGACGATCTATCAGATCTTCTACACGAAGCGAAGCAAGACCGCCGGCGCCGAATGGGATGAGGCCAAGACTATGTACCGCGGCAGCCTCAAACAGCAAGTCCCGGCGATCGAGATCGACTCCAACGACATCGCCCACATCGTTTTTACCCCCGTGCTCGCCCTCGGCGGCACCCGGGTTGTCCGGTATTGCCGCTGGACGGGAAACGGTTTCGCTGCGCCCCAGGACGTCTCAGGATCGCAACTCCTTCATTACCCCGCGCTCGCGGAGCGAGGGAACAACCTCTACTGCTGCTGGCAGGTCGGAGGCTACGGAAATGGAACCGGCGTCTACACGGCCGACCGCATCAACGGCACTTGGACGGGCGTCGGGACTGTTCCCGATTCCGCAGGAGTCACCTACAGCGACGTGGATGTAAGTCCCTCCCAAAGCACGCGCTATTACGTTTGGGAGGGCGGTGGAGAAGTCTGGTGTAACCTCGGCGCGACCGGTCCGCCACCCCCTCCGCCACCCCCTCCGCCTCCGCCGCCGGGAGGAGACCCGGTGGCCAGCTTCACCGCTACGCCGACTTCCGGGGCTCCGCCATTGGCCGTGACGTTCGACGGGTCGGCCTCTTATGATCCGGACGGGAGCATCGTGTCGCGCAGTTGGACTTTTGGTGACGGAGGGGCTGCGGCCGGAGCGATCGTGACCCATACATACAGGACCGACGGGACTTTCACAGCCCGTCTAATGGTCACGGACAATGACGGAAACACGGACAGCGCCAGCCAGGCCATCCGGGTGATAAAACCCAACGAGCCCCCGGCGGCCGATTTTGGGTTTACGCCCAACACGGCCATCTACCCTTGCGAGATCACCTTTGACGGCGGTCTCTCGCGCGACCCGGACGGGACGATCGTCCAGTACAGCTGGAATTTCGGGGACGGCGGCCGCGCCTCCGGTCGGGTGGTCAGGCACACCTACACCCGCTGGGGGACTTTCTCGGTCAGCCTGACTGTCCGGGATGACCGAGACGCCACAGCCGGCCGCTCCCACAACATCGAGATTCGCCGGCTCTTCCAGCCGCTAAACATCCGCTGGCAAACCAACAAGGATGAGAGCCTCTTCCAGACACGCTATGTCAACGCCGTGAGTTGGGACCGGAACCCGGCCAACGACACCCTGGGAGTCCAGATTGTCCTCCACCGGATTTGGCGCAAGAAAACCGGGGAGAGCGACCTGGCCTTCAAGCCCATCGGGGAGGTAACCGGGGATGTCTTCGGCTACATGGACAAGGATGCCGGCTCGGACAATACTTACGTTTACACCGTGACGGTGCGCGACAGCCAGGGCCATGAAAGCCCGATCGTCGGCGGGGGAGGAAACCCGAGCCTCATCCAGCCCAACAAGGATTTCCAGCCCCTTGTGAGAAGGACCAAGCTCGGGGAGAAATAGGGCCGGCGGCGAGTTCGCCTCTTACTTGATTATCGGGTTCCAAATCATTTTGGTTTCTATCTTGCCTGCAGCGCTGCTGTAATCGCTTCATCACCTTTGAGAGCACGGGAAGGGCGGGGGTGGCGGTCGTCAAAGACGCGCAGCAGGTCCGGCCGCTCGATGGTGACGCCGTTTTCATCGATCCCCTCGAAACAAGCGGGGTTGGCGATCCGGCTGAGGTCGAGACCCAGGTGCCTGGCAAAGAACTTGAGTGCGGCCGCCCTCTTGGACGGGCCGTAGTCGTGCCCTTCGGCGGCCAGGTGGACATTCTCGACCTTGTCGGCGGCTCCGAACAGGCGATAGACATTTTGAATGTAGGGAAGCTCAACCTGGGGAGTGTTCTTGGTCCAATCGTCGCCGCAGGAGAGGAGGAGCTGCGGCCGGGGCGCAGCCAGGGCGGCGATATCGGCATTGTTGGTGACATGGAACTCGCTCCGGTGGATGGGCATCCCGCTCTCGCAATTACAGCCGCCGAAGAAGTGGGCCGAGACCATAACCACCGGGACGGACACGGCTACCCTATCATCCACGGCCGTAAGGAGAAAGGTCTGCGTCCCGCCGCCCGAAGCGCCCGTAATCCCGATCCGCTTCATGTCGACCTCGCCCAGCGATTCCAGAAAATCGAGGCAACGGATGCTGTTCCAGAGCTGGAGCGCCAGGACAAGTGGATGATCGTGGGTGGTCTGGGTCGAATCTCCCCAGCCCACCATGTCGTAGGAAAAAACGATGGCCCCCATGCGGGCCAGTGTCGTGCAACGGAGCTGCATGTCCGGCCGGAAGCGGCCGCCGCCCCCGGGATAGGTGAAGTGTCCGTGTGGACAGAGGACGGCCGCATAGGGAGCCTTCCCGAGTTTCGGCCGGTAGAGGTTCCCGGTCACGAAGAACCCGGGCAGGCTCTCGAAGGCGACATTCTCGATGCTGTAGCCGTCATGGTCCCGCCGGCTGTGGATAATCGGGTTGAGGGCGCATTTTTTGGGTGGGGGCAAGAGCCCGGCTCCCTTCAGTATGCCCTCGCGGACCCGCCGGGCGCGGGCTCTCCATTCATCGGCGGTCGAGTAGCCGCGCGCGAATTCGGCCAGCTGATGCCGGGCGGCTGGCTCGCTGAGATAATTGCCTTGGCAGAGCTCGGGCCCTCCCGCGGATTCCTGTTGGCCCTGTCCGGAGGGGGAAAGCCCGAGAAGAAGGGTGACCAAAAAGACCGGCCCGAGAAGGCCGAGAAACGTTCGTTGTTGAATCATGGGACCTCCTCGCTCGCTCCATCATAGACAAGGAGAAATGCGGAATCAACAAGAAACTGGACACTGCAAGTATTTCCTGCTTGACAATGAACAGGATGAGCAACTTGGGAATGTCGGCGCTCCCGCTCAGGTTCTTAACGCCGTTCCCGATGCGTTTTTCTCGGCGCTGCGGAACTCCGCGTGATATAATTGGACGCCAAGTCCATGTTGTCTCCATTCTAATCCATCTCCCCTTGGTCTCAGCGTGCTCAGACAGTCCTCCCGGCCGCCAGAGCGGCTTCCCTCGAAAAACGCATCGGGAAGGCTGAACCTGAGAGGTCGCTTCTCCATCCCCAAATTGCTCATCTCAGGAGTAGATATGCTTCCCGAGACATTCGTCCGGAAACATTATCTAATTAATTTAGAATCAATTATTTAAGTAATGGAATGGGTTTTCTTGAGTGGGGAAGTCTCGGGGGCGGCAATGCCTAGATATGTTATTGATTATAATGTATTTAAATGAAAACCGCCGGTCTTGGCCCCTTCCCCGTAACTTTTTTCCGGCATCTTTAGTTTGACGAGCGGAGGCCGATTGTGGTATAAGCAAGGAACCCCATTACCGAATTTCAGGGGATTAAGAACACCCGACTTCGCCCATGAGACTCTTTATCAACGAAAGCGACTTAAGCCGATTCAAGCGGCGGGCCGCCCGCGGCTATCCCCGCGAGGTCTACGGCATCATGCTCGGCAAGCGCCTGGCCAACCGGACCTTCAAGATCATGCAGATCGTCATCCCGCCGATCGTCGAGGCGACCTACGACTACGTGATCCCCGATTACGGTAAGATCGAGAAGATCGTCTCCACGAGCGACCTCGATTACATCGGGTCGATCCACTCCCACCCCCAAGCCCCGCCGACCATCTCCACCCATGACTACCAGTATTGGGACAAAGACCGGGTGGTCGGCATCCTGAGCGTCCGCAAACGCAACATCTACAAGGTCACCGAGCTCAAGTTCTGGCGCAAGAACGCCGCCCTGCCGGTCAAGTTCAAGACTTTTAAGCCGGGTGAGAACGACCACAATAAATCGAACTGATATGACGGACCTCACGGGACTCTCCCTGGAGCCGTTCCGCGGGGACTTTGAGGGTCTGGAGAAAATGGCCCACACGTCCTGGCGGGACGAGTACGGGATCTCCTCCTTTCCGAACTTCTACCGCCCCGCTTTCCTCCGCTATCTCTTCGGCCGGACCAAGGATAAGGACCACCTCATCGCGGCCTACCGGGGAGGAGAGATCGTCTCTTTTCTGGGGAATATCCCGCATACCTTCCAATTCCGCGGACGAACCTATCGCGGGACCTGGAGCTGCCTGCTGGTCACTCGAAAAGAGCGGTTGCGCCAGGGGCACGCGCTGGCGATCATCAATGAGGCGCTCCGGATTAACCAGAAATACAAGTACGATTTCGCCCTGGCCACCTTCGAGACCGGACACCGCTCCACCTTGATGCTTCACAAGCTCCAGGCCGAGGGGAACCGGCTGGAATGGATGAAACGCTTGCGCGTGATCGCCCGGATCCTCGACCTGAGGCGTGTGGACGCGTCGGAAGGCCTCAAGACCTGGGAAAAGGCGGCGGTCAAACTCATCGGAGGGGATCGACGTCCGAAAAAGGGCGGCGACGCCGCCGTCAGGGAATACCGTCCGGAGGACCTCGGGGCCTGCCTGGCGCTGTTCAACGCCTACCGGGATAAGATCGAGCTGGCGAGAATCTGGGAATCTGACGAGCTGGCCTGGGAACTGGCTTGTGCCGATGTCGCCCAAACCTTAGTCTATGAAAAAGACGGCCGCGTGGCGGGAGCGATCAATTTCATCTGCCATGACCATCTCGGAAAGACCAAGGAGCACTGGGCCTGGATCAATCACGTCGCCTATCCCGACCTCACTCCGCGCGAGAGGTTCCTGTTCATCCAGGCGTTCTTGCGCTTCATCCGGGCCCAAGACTGCATCGGCGCCATCGAGTGGACCAAAGATTACTATCCTATGGGACCCCTCTACCGCGCCCATTTTTTCCCCTATTTCCGGTCGGTCAACCTGTATTCCTGGACCTTCAACCCGGAGGTCAGCTTGAGCAAGGTCCGGGAGTGCAACGAGATCCTGGTCTAAAGAACGCGGGCTTACCCCTCCCGAATTTCCCACGGTTTGACTAATCGCGGATCAATTGCTAATATTGAATCAGGAGGAGGGTGTCATGTTTGCACGTGTCCTCAGGAGCCAGCTGAAGATCGATAAAATAGCCGAGGCGACCCGGACTTTCAAAGAGATTGTCGTCCCGATGTGCCGAAAGCAGCGGGGCTTCAAGGGCGGGTACTTCATGAGCGACTCGAAGACGGGAGAGTCTGTGGCCGTGACTCTCTGGATGAACGAGGAAGACATGCTGGCGAACGAGGCGAGCCATTTCTTCCAGGAGCAGGTCGCCCGCTTTATCCCGTTCTACGCCAAGCCGCCCATCCGCGAGGCCTTTGAAGTGACCATCCGGGAAGAAGCCAAGACGTCCTAGAAATTGAAGGTGTAGGAGTACTTGAGCAGGATGGCCCGGCTGCCGCTCCACGGAGGATATGGAACCTTGCCCGGGCGGTCCGTGTTCAGGACTTCATTGTAGACGAGATAGAGATCGTTTCCTTCGCGGGGGTTGTAGCGGAGGCGCACGTTCCCGATGACCAGGTCGTCGGCGCCGTTGTATTGAACAAAAGTGAGGATGGAGAATTTCGTGCCCAGAGTAGCCAGAAGCCGAAGCTGCACGAGATGGGCGATGAGCTCCTGGCCGCGCTCCGTGAATTTCACCCGGTTGTATTCGTACTGTCCGCTCAGGCTCAGGTCGGGCAGGAAACTCCAGGTGGGCATGACTCTGAAAGTCGTCCTCCAGCCGTCATAGAACGAGCCGGCCTCCACCATTGACATGGCCCCGAGGAGGCCGCCCATGGGAGCGTGAAAAAAACCTTGGAATCCGGAGAA
>Ga0299912_10002688_pt1 | contig 14587 bp, 14 predicted proteins | sample RVTome_2_FD_207667 | JGI IMG/M metagenome (GOLD analysis project Ga0299912, IMG submission 207667) | Soil microbial communities from uranium-contaminated site in the Upper Colorado River Basin, Wyoming, United States - RVT95D214 (version 2) ...
AGCAATACCGTTCGACGGAGGCTATGTGCTCCGGGACTCGTTGAAAGGGTTCGTGCACTGGTGGGAGCTGAGGCTGACTGGACTTGACAGGGCGATCGGCAGAAAGCCGGTGACGGAGGCGAAGGTGGACGCCCTGATGTGGTTCATCTCGGGCGTGGTCATGACCATGGTGATCTACATATTCGTGGCAGTGGTGTGGGGGAGCCTCTAGAAGAGGCCGATAGGCAAACCTACGTTGTTCGGCGACGTTGTATTTGTCAGGGACTGCCTTCACACGATCGAGAACGACGATATACCAAGGGGGCTCAGACATGGCTAAGAGGAAGATCATCGAGATAGACGAGGACAAGTGCACGGGGTGCGGAGCATGCGTCACGAAGTGCGCAGAGGGAGCGCTCGCGATAATAGACGGAAAGGCGAAGGTAGTTAACGAGATCTTCTGCGACGGGCTTGGAGCGTGCATGGGCGAGTGTCCTGAGGGCGCGCTCAAGATCATCGAGAGGGACGCCCCTGAGTTCGACGAAGAGGCCGTCAAGGAGCACCTGGCGGAGCAGGAGCACGAGCAGCGAAAGGCGGCCGTCGGCCCTGAGCCTTGCGGATGCCCGTCCCACAACCCGATGCTCGTAAAGGCTGAGGCCGGACATGCGGCTCACGCGAATCATCATGCGCACGCCCACGACGAGCTCCCGCCTGAGCTCACGAACTGGCCGATCCAGTGGAAGCTCGTGAGGGCGGACATGCCGTTCTTCAAGGGGGCTGATGTCCTGATGGCTGCGGACTGCGTCCCCTTCGCGTTCAGGGACTTTCACGGCAAGTTCCTCACGGAGCGGCCAGTGATAATTGGCTGCCCGAAGCTGGATGAGCAGGACAAGTACCTCGACAAGCTGACCGACGTGATCGCCAACTCTGGCCTGAAGAGCATCACGATAGCGCGCATGGAGGTCCCGTGCTGCGGCGGCCTGGAGAAGATCGTCGCCGAGGCGATTCGCAGGTCAGGAAAGAGCGTGCCGGTCAAGTCTTGGATCATTGGCATCCAGGGCGACATCAAGAAGGCCGGCTGAGGGCGCATCCTTGCTCAGGGCATAGAGTAATGTCAGATGTGCGCCATCAGTGGCATCGATGCCGCTAGCAATCCAATGGACTAGGACCGCGCTCGCGCTCCCGGAAAGCGTGCGCGAGGAGCTCAAGTCCAGGCTTGAGAGACTTCACCAGTTCTTCCCAGAGATGAAGACCGGGATGAAGATCGGCATCACCAGGTCTCTTGATGGGCTCGCATTCCAATCCGAGTCCGGGCTCGTCAAGCTGATGCTTGAGGTGAGGAGAACGAGGAAGGGCACATGGAAGTACCCGACCTATTGGACGATCGCTCACGAGCTGATGCACCTGGCCCAGTTCAACGCCCACGGGATACCCAGCGGAGAACGGGCCTGTGACGTCTTCGCACTCGCAAGGCTGCCGCCAGAGTTCATCGACGATTCCCCGAGCTATCTGGTGGTCCCGAGAGGTCGGAGGTCGAGATGGCTTCCGAGGGATGCCAAGATGGCTCATGAGATCGCGACCGAGGCCCTGGAATTGCGGAGGAAGGGGCTCAGAAGGTACGCTTCGTGGTGGGAAGCCGAGTTCGAGACTAGAACTCGAGGAAGATGAAATCGCGAGCGTCTGTCTCGGCGCCTGCTCAATCCGTCTTCCAGGCTATGATCAGCGCGAACATCCCAACGGCTAACATGATCAGCCCGGCAACCGTGAAAAGGGCTACCGACAAAGTCCCCTCCTCGTACACCGAAGAGGTACTCACCACCTGTCCCCACAGGAGGACCGCGCTCCCCGCGGCAGCGTACACTAAAGGCACGGTCTGACGCACGTTGTGCTCTGGTGTCACGGTTAGGGATCGCCTCAGGATGCCCTTCAACTTCACCTTGCTCCCTACGAAGATCGGGAACAGGAGGCTCGTCATGACGATGAGCATCGATATGAGGGCGAGTCTCGGACCCATCCCAGACGGAAGACCCGATATGACCGCTCCCTCAGCCGAGTCGAACACTCTGTAGAAGGTCACGAAGCCTGCGATCTGCCCAAGGCCCCCCAGCGAATTGTAGAAGGCCAAGATGGTTCCGCCAAAGAACAGGAACGCAGCGAGGGCGAAGCCGAGATTCTGCGAGAATATCCATCCCGTGTCGCAGAGCCCTATGAGGTTCAGGTCGGGGACGATCCTTCCAGGCAATGCTTCTCCTGAACCGGAGTTCGTCCGTATCTCCATGACCTCTTCGCTCGTCACCCAGGTCAGAAACACAGATATGACGCCAACCAGCGCTCCAACGATTGCCAGAATATTTACTCTCAGTTTCAGGATACCACCGGTCTTACTGAAGGCAGAATACTTCTACCTATTTATTGTCTTTTCAAGCCGTCTGTGGGTGGAACGTCCACTTGTTCAGGAGACCTAGAAGAACAGTATGAAGAACGCAACGACGATGCAGACCAGCAGCACAATCCCGCCGATCGTCTCGTTTCTGATTCTTCTTTGGATATCGATCCGCGAGACGAACCCGTCGGCTTCCCGAATCCTCTGGTCAGAATAGGGCTTGGCGGCCGAATCGGCACTCAACGATTCGTGAACATGAAGGTCTCTTGGACAAGGGTCGAGTTCAGGCGCGCTCGTTGACTGCCTCTCCTATGGTCAATCAAGCTAATGCCTTTCCTCCCGTATGGTCTTTTCTCGGGATTCCTGCGCAAGTACTTAGGCGCGGGTGATGATTCTACGGACGATATGTCAATCCCACCAGTTCCGCCCAAGATGCCTTATCGCACCTATCTCCGAATGGGCAAGTGGGGGGACTGGAATCGAGAAGCATAGTCTGCTGTATCTGCTCGTTGGCTCTCTGATCTTCTTCGCAATATTCTTGGCAATCTTGGCTATCTTGTGACCGCAGATCAGAACCATTTCGCGACCGCCCTTCCTCCACTATGGTCTTTTCCGAGGCGAGGCTCAGACTCCTGCCTTTCTTACAGTGCTTATGGTCACCAGCCTTCCTATGATGCCAATTGGCTTCGATTGATAGCCGATGCCGACAGGTCTAGCCAGACTCGCAAGGACAATTACGGCAGAGACAAGGCCTAGGTATGAGCCTGTCTCCGACGGCAATTCGCTGTTGTCCGACCAGAAACGAGCGAACCAGTAGCCAACACCAGCAATCTGTACCAGACCGCCCGTTGGCGATATGAAAGCAATCACCGTTCCGAGGATGAATAGGAGTGCGGGTAGATAGTGTTTGGATTGTTTGTCAAGGTGATCGACGACGTCGACGAGATTGAGGTCATGAACCACAATGTAGGTAAACCATGTAGAGAAGATCGCGACAACTCCAATCACGGCACCCACAAGCCCGAGAGCGTTGATTCTTATTCCAGACATTGACCATTCCTCGTACATTCATCGCCATTCCTCCCCTAAGGTCTTTTCCGAGACTTGACCCCCTTTCATTTTTCTTGGTCAATCGTAGGGTAGATCAGGATTTGATGCCGGTTCTAGCCTGAAATCCCATGCCTGTGAAATTGGTTGTCAAAGAACACTACCAATAGACCCATCTAATCCAGAGACTCATGATGTATGGAAGGAATTTGCGACGATGTCCCGAACGACCTCTGACGCAGAAGTCAAGTCTCAAGGCCGTACGATCCAGCAGAAAGCCAGAAGAACCTTTGCGCTCTACCTGACCATTGCAGCAGTAGGCACAATGCTACTGTGCGGATTTGGAGGCGGTCCCTCGGTGAGACCTCCGGCCGCTCTCGAAGCGGAACCGTTGGCTATGACATACAGTCCGCCAGGTAATCTATGGGTTTTTCCGAATTCTAGCTTGTCCGAGATCGAGAATGCAAGTCTTCTTGCCGATCATCTTGCGTCCGCACTAGGCTATGGCCCAACGACCTATTCCTCTGAGGATGGATGGCAGCCATCCTGGCCTATATTCAGAAGAGCACCTTCGGAGAACGATTTCTTTGACCATTACTACAGGGTCTCTGTTGATTTCTCTAGCAGCGATGGGTCTGGGTTCAGACTCTACTACGATCAGATATCTGCAAGCATCAACTACGCCGATAATGGTTCCCCCATCGATGTGGATCTTAGAGATGGCATCTTCCTCGGATTCCATGCTACATTGATCGACTCCGAAATCATAGTGCCAACCCCCTCGCAATATGAACTAACGGCTCGCCTGGTAGGTGACCTCCTCGGCATTCCGACGAAGAATCTAACGGTTGTATCCCATCTCGGCATGTGGAACACCACGACGGTGATTCTGTCCAGTACGCTCTTTGGGTTTGACCTGTCGGGCTGCAACATCATGGCAGTTACATTTGACAATGGCACTGGCAGACTAGTCTCCGTCCAAGCCAGGCCGTTCGTTGTTCTCCCGAGCGCCGCATTCATCACACCGCAAGAGGCAATCGATATTGGCAGGGAGAATGTTCCCTCCTTGTATCGTGCCGATGAGGAAGCTCAGATTTCTTCTGATGGACTTCTAGGAATTCGCCTCCAACCCGTCGACGAAGTTGGAGAACCAACACCTGTTCCATCCTCGCCGGGCAACTACTCGGTTGAGACCACGTTGAGGTTCGCATTCGGCTACGAATACCGGGCCAACGTCACTAGCGACATATTCTCGATGAACTATCCGATTCTGATAGTAGTTGACATCGATTCGGGAGCTATCCTCGTTGCACAGCGTCACTCAATCCCGGTGACATCAGCAGATTCTGGATGGATTGTTCTCAGTCTTTGGACAGGATCTCTCTTGATTCTGTCGCTCGCCTTTCTCATGGTACTTGGCGTGATTCTCGGACCACCGGAAATCGCTATTGCGCTCCTCGGTTCGTTCATGGTGCAGCTTCATGTCAGGCTTGCTGGCATCGATGTTCTGGAGAACTTCAACAGAGGGAAGATATACGGTTACGTCAAAGGCAAACCGGGTTGCTCGTTCACCGAATTGAAGACCGAGCTCCGCTTCTTCAACGGCAATCTAGCGTACCATCTGATGGTACTGGAAAAGCTTGAGTTGGTACGAAGCGTGAAAGATGGTCGAACAAGACGGTATTTTCTTCAAGAGGATGGAGGCAGAATAATGAAAACTCAGTTCCTTGGAAAGGTTGAATCTAGGATTTTCAGAGTCCTCAATGAAAGAGGGCCTCTGTCTGGGATTGAAGTGGCTAAAGAGTTGAGCATTTCGAGGCAACGCGCTCACTACAATCTTAGGCAGTTACGGAAGCGTGGACTCGCAAAGCTGTTAGACTCCCGATGGCAAGCAGTGCAACAAGAAACAAGCTGAGATGCAAGACCTCGAGTACTGCCGACTTGGGGAAGAACGATGAGCAACTTGAGGGCATATCTGAGCGTGCCCCAGTATCGTTTCGCTAGAGCCCAATCTCCTTCTTCAGGTAGTTGAACGCGGCCCGTCCTTTGTCAGTATGCACGACGACGTCTGGGTAATCGCCAGGCTATTTCAATCGTTACTCGAGCAAACCGCCTAAGAAGCATCAAGGCCAAGGTGGAGCAACTGTCTGGAGTGAGATTCGAGCTATGCTCTCTGAGACGCACCTACGGGCAAATGCTTCTCGACAATGACGCCGATCTAGAGGTCGCCTCGCTAGCTATTGGGCACAAGAGCGTAAGGACTACACAGGCGTACTATTGCCAGAAGAGCATGGACGTCGTCAATTCCGAGGTTCTAAGGGCCTTGGGGAATGAACCGTCCATACCTCCCGGTGCAGAAACCCCATTGATTTCTCCGACGGACGATTATACTGGCTATGCGTGAGAGCGGGCGTGAAGGGATTCGAACCCTTGACAAGCCAGCAAGCTGAAAGGGTCGGTCAATCAGTAGGGATCGAACTCGGGCTCAAACCCCTTTCCTTTTCTCTACCAGTGCCCATATGAAGATCCCAGCACGAGAACGACTATCACGATAACCACTACTAGGACTACCCACTTCGCCCAGCTTGGGATAGTCCTCCGAGCCGACGATTCCTCTCTTCCAATATGGTCTTTTCCTGCAGCCTGTGCTAGGACGCTTCTTTCGATAAGGTTTCCATCTGGTGCCATGCGGATCTGCCCCATTGCATTCGAATTGCGTTATCTGCATGGACTTCCCTCCCCTATGGGCTTTTCTGAGAAACGATTGGCGGGCGTGAAGGGATTCGAACCCTTGACCACTTGCTTAGGAGGCAAGTGCCATATCCTGACTAGGCCACACGCCCTTGATGGAAGACGATTCCTGTTAGCACTAAATGCTCAACTATATTTATAATTGAACTGGCCGACGAGAAGCGCCCTCAGCTCTTCCTGTCTTCCTCGGTCAACTCTTCGGGAGCCCTATCCGTCTTTGCCTGTTCCTCGGGCTTCTCCTCTTTCTTCTCGTCCTCGGGCTCTTCCTTCTTCTGGGGCTTCTCGTACTCCTCGAGGAAGGTGATCGTCTCAGCGCCCATGATCTCCCTCAGGTCCGTGACGACCCTGTACTTAGCAAGCATCCAGCGCTGGTCGTACTTGCACGCGTCCGAGAGCTTGATCTTGAAGTTCTTCCCGTGATGCTCGACTTCGAAGCCGTCGTTCGTCCCGTAGCTCATCTTCAGAAGCAGCTTCACGATATCGACCGGCTTGCCGGGCTTCTCGACTATCTTGTACTTGTATCTCAGAGTGCGTCCCGCGAGCCTGCTGTTGAAATCCAGCCTCACGCGACCTGCTGTGACAGCTGTGATGATCGCAGGCTTTCCCTTGACCGTGACCTCGAGTCCCACTCTTGGCTCGATCTCCTGTTTCACGAACTCCCGCAAGGGATGCAGCTCAACCAACTTCGGGTCCCTCGGACCGGCGCCCTTGTCTGACGGGATCGTGACTTCGTATTCCTTGCCGATCTCCGCCTTCAGGATCGACTCGTCAAGGCCCGAAAAGAGCCTGCCCTTACCCACGATCAGCGGTTGCGGCCCGTAGACCATCTTCTCGTTGAAGATGTCGTGTTCCTTGGCGGATGCATCGCTAGTCGTATCGAAGAGCTCGTTGGAGTCCTGGATAAAAGCATCGAACTCCGCGAGGACGACGTCTCCTGCCTTGATGCCTGCGTCCGCCGTCTCCGCGCGCTCTTCCTTCTCGTGGTGCTTCTTCGCACCCTCTTTCTCGGTCATCGAGTTTCACCGCTGATGTGCGTTTTTTGTGCATACCTAGCCGCCATTTAAAGCTTGCGCCCTGAGCGGAGGCGTCATTTCTGACAGGCTGGATGGCGCAGTTTTCGGCCTGTCAGGGCTTTGGTGAAGTGACGCAGCCTCCCGTCAAAAGTTATATGTCCGCGCCCTCATTACTCAGCAAATCAGGACAATGCCACTGTAGCTCAGCTGGAAGAGCAGCTGATTTGTAATCAGCAGGTCGGGAGTTCAAATCTCCCCGGTGGCTCTCTCCCCAGATTCATTGAAATAACGCTGGACGGGAAGCCAGAGAGTGTTTATATACTGACTCAGTCGATTTCAGCACGGGGCGGGCGAGACTGTCCGGAGGAGTGGGAATATGAATACTTCAGTCAGAGCTAGGCTTCTGTCAGCAGCTGTGGTCTTGTGCATGCTCATGGCGTCGGTTGCAATGTTATTCTCTGCGTACGCTTCTGGGGAAACGATCTACCAGACGCCCGTCGCTTATGTAGACGGTGACGAGGCGATGGAGAACCTGGGCAAGTCAGTCACGATTATGGATCTCAATGGAGACGATGTTGGAGATCTCGTCGTCGGAGTGCCCTATGCGTCTGCCTACGGACTCAAAGATGCGGGCGCCGTCATGATATACATGTCCTCGGGCGGAGTGCCCATGTCGAGCCTCCTTGTCATCAATGGCACGACGGTCGAGGAGCTGTTCGGCTGGTGTGTGTCCAATGTCAGCGATGTAAACGGCGATGGATGGTCAGACTTGGCGATAGGCGCACCGAACGCGGATCCCGAAGAACGCGTTGATGCGGGCAATGTGAGCATTCTCTACGGATGGTCCGGGTTCGACGGGGTGGCAAACATCACCATCAACGGCGAGACCGCGGGAGAGATGTTCGGCTTCTCTATCGCTGCAGCTGGGGACATCATGGTCGACGGAATGGACGACATCGTAGTCGGCTCGCCATTCCATGGTTCTGGAGCGATGACCGAGGCTGGGAGAGTAAACATGTTCTACGGAGGGAATCCGATGAATAACGTCTCCGACCGAGTCTTCACAGGCGCCGCTGGATACGCGCACTTCGGGTGGGCGGTCGCCGGAGGCGTCAATATCGACCAGGACGCGACAGTCGACATGGTCGTCGGGGCTCCCGACTTGGCGCCTGCAGGAGCGGCGTACATCTACCGCAACCTCGACCGGGCAAACCCGACAGTGAGCGTCGTCACAGGTAAGGCGACAGGAGACAAGTTCGGCTCTGCCGTCACCATCATGACTGACCTCAACGGAGACACCTTCGGAGAGGTAGCAGTCGGCGCACCCTTCAACGACGACAAAGGTACCGACGCCGGATCGGTCGCGATACTCCTCGGCGGATCGAAGTTCAACACGGCTGTCGACGTGACGCTCTGGGGATCTCCGAACGAGTGGTTCGGTTGGTCGATAGCCTCGGGAGACATACACCAGGACGGATACTCCGATCTGCTGGTCGGAGCACCCAACAGCCTTCTGAATGCCACTTCCGTAGGGCGCGCGTACGCGTACTTTGGAGGAAGCGCATGGACCGGACCGAACCTCACTTTGGTCCCCGACTCCGGCGCGAACTTCTTTGGCGGTTGCGTCGCCGTGGGCGACAACATGACTGGGGATGTTGCCTCCGACTTCGCCGTCGGCGATCCTCTCTACAACTTGCCTGGTCTGCCCAACGCTGGCAGGGTCTATCTCTTTGCTGGAGAGAGACCTGTGATTCCTCCGATCCCACAGAACCCGATTGTCGGTGGTCATGTCTACGTTCCTGGCACAGCCACCGGCCTTCAGGGATTCACGGTGACCCTGGAATCCTCTAATGTAACCAACAACAAGCAAGCCACGACCAACGCTGCGGGATTCTATCAGATGAATGTTGTGCCTGGAACCTACTGGCTCAACGCCAGCAGGGCGGGGTACATCACCAACTCCACATACCCACTCATCCTTGTGATGGACGACGACAAGACCGAGGACTTCTACCCGCTTAAGATTCCGGTGATGACCGGCACCGTGAGAGACGCTGTGTCCACGGACTTGATTGAAGTGGCGTCAGTCGCGCTCTACATCGGGACTACGCTCGTCTCTGTCGTAACAACGCCCACGAACGGCACTTACTGGATAACCCTGCCGAGCGCTTACGTGCCTGCGGAAGGAACATCGGCCTCGCTGACGCTCAAGGCGTGGGACCAGACTCACTATACGTCGTCGACTGATTTCACAGTGTCAAGGAACGAGACCAAATGGGTCAACTTCACGCTGGACAGGTTCCCGGTTGTGAGCGGGACCGTTCGCGACGCGCTCGACCTGTCGGCGGTGAGGGGTACGGTCACCGCGAATCAGGGATCAACGGTCGTGGCCACGACCGCCACGGACATCAGGGGAGTCTATACGCTCATTGCCGTTAACGCATCCGTGCCAGGCAGGTTGTACGTCAACGTATCGGCCACTGGACACTGGAGGACAATGGACTGGGTCGACGTTGACAAGAACTCATCAAGCACGCTCAACTTCCTCCTCCAAAGGGACAACGCAAAGCCCGCCTCCCAGCTCGCAGCGCTATCGCAATACACGACCACGGCTTCTGTGCCAATCACGGCCACTGCAAGCGATGCGAACGGCATTAAGGAGGTCCAGTTGTGGTTCCGTAAGGCGGGATCAGCCTCTTACGCGATGTATGTCGCTGACCCGAGCGACCCATACGAATTCAGTTTCGACTCGGCCGCCATCGGAGGCGACGGCATCTACGAGTTCTACTCCTTGGCCGTCGACTGGGCGGACAATACAGAGGACTTCACCGGCACTAACGACTCCTGGACTCTTGTGGACTCGCAGGCTCCAACACTCGCAATAGACACTCCCACGGAAGGCCAGAAGGTCAATTCAGCGACTGTGAATGTCACATGGACCGGAAGCGACGCGGGCTCTGGCCTGGCGAAGTGCGAGGTGCAGCTGGATGTCGCGGGATGGGTCGACAAGAACCTTGCGACCGCGCACAGCTTCACCAGCGTGTCAGACGGCCCACATTCGGTGTCTGTACGAGCCACGGACATGGCGGGGTTGACCACCTTGAAGACTGTCAACATGGTCGTGGACACCACAAGCGCGGCGTCTTTCGCGAACCCCTTGCCCACGTACACTGCCGCCGTTGAATTCACTGTCACAGTCACGGCAACAGACACCAACGGCATACAGGAGACGCAACTGTGGTATAGCCACGGCGGCTCAGGGAGCTATTCGTATTTCGGGAATGACACGACAGCTCCGTACGCGTTCGTGATCAACACGTCCACGATAGACGGCGATGGGCTCTACGCTTTCTATTCGCTCGCAATAGATGGCTCGGGAAACAATGAGTCGACCCCAGCTGCAGGGAACGACACCTGGACCACCGTTGACAACGCACCTCCAGTCCTGAGCATCATCTGGCCGACGATGGATGGTGTCGCCGGCTCCAGCGATGTGACGGTCAACTGGACATGTGACGATGACGCATCAGGCGTGGCGTCGTACCTCGCGAGAAATGACGGAGGCTCGTGGTTCGACTGCGGCCTTGCCTTCTCGACGACGTTCACAGGCCTGGCAGATGGAAACCACACGGTCGATGTGAACGCTACAGACAACGCGGGCCATAGCATGATCGTCAGCGTCAGCTTCAACGTGGATACTGTTGCACCAGCGGTGCACATAACCAATCCAATCAATGGCTCCGGTCTATCAAGCTACTCCATCACGTTGGAGTGGTCGGCGAGCGATTCGGGATCAGGTCTCGCTGCCCTGCGTGTGAGCAACGATGGTACGCTCTGGGAGATCCTTGGAATCAGCGCCACGAGCCATATCTTCTACGGGCCATCGGGAATCCCTGAGGGATCGTACACCCTCTTTGTCGAGGCAACGGACTTCGGCGGACTGAAGACGACGGACAACGTCACGGTGATTCTGGACCGGACGAGCCCCACACTCACAATCACTGCCCCATTCCAGGGCGAGGAGGTCGCGGAGTCGAAAGTGTCTGTCACCTGGTCGACCCTTGACTCGGGCAGCGGAATCACGAACATGCGCGTGTCGGTCGACGGCGGAGCATTCGTATCCGTGGGATTAGCGACTTCCTACGAGGCTCTCGACCTCGAAGATGGGGACCACGAGATAACTGTCCGCGTGACGGATGCTGCTGGGAACGTCATAGAGAAGAGCGTGAATTTCACCGTGTCGACAGGAGGCGGAACAAGCACTCTGATGCTGGCCGCCATAGCGCTGATCGTCATAGCCGTGATCGTGATCGCAGTATTGCTGATGAAGCGCGGGAAGAGGCCAGCGTCTCCAGACAAGAAGTGATCTTAGAACTCACAGGAACACGCTGAACGGGCATGCAATCAGCAGACTCTACGCTGCACGTTGAACTAGATAAACAATGAAGGTGAGGCCAGCATTCAGATCAGCAGCACGGGCTTGCTTGGCCTGAGTGAATACTTCTTGCACTTGTAGCAGTACCATTCATTGTACTCGGAAACCCATCTCATCTGCTCGTTGCAGCATGGACAAATCTTCTTCTCGGTGGGTCCTTGACCGTGCCCCTTGGGCGCATACTCCTTGCACGCCATGCAATAGTGCCTCTGGTACTTCTCGATGAACCGCAGAGAATCCCCGCACTTCGGGCACTTCAGCTCGGTCGTCTTCTTCTGTGTCCTGAGCGGATACTTCTTGCACGTGTGGCAGTAGAATTCGGAGTACTTGTCGATGAACTTCATCTCCTTGCCACAGTCCGGGCAGTCCTTCGTGACAGGAGGCTCTGGTTTCGCTGGCTCGGGCTTCTTTTCCGAAGCTTCCTTCGGAGAATACTTCCGGCAGCCGTAGCAGTAGTGTCTCTGGTACTTCTCGATGTATTTCAGTGGTTGGCCGCACACGGAGCACATCTTGATCTCCACGGAAGGCTCCTTCCTGACCTCTGGCTCCGGAATCGGAGCTGGCTTCGGGAGCGGTTCGACCGGCGTCGCCACGATGATGCTGTCGAGAATAGCTTGCGCTTCGTTGTGAGTCGTTGTGGGCTTCACATCTCCAACGGCTGGCGCCTCAGGAGAGGATTCGCAGACGGAACAGAAGAGCTTGCCGTCCTGGATCTTCTCGAGCGTGGCGCCGCACACGCTGCACGTGGGCTGGTCGTCCTCGTCGAGGGCCTTCAGCTCCTTGGCTATCTCGGTTGCCTTTGCCTCGATAGGCGGGGCGTTCGTGTGGCCCTCGCATACGTGATGCTCCTCTTCCTCAACATACGAATTGCATCCGTAGCAGTACCACTTCTCTAGCTGATCGACAAAGTGCGGCTCGTCGCCGCATTTCGGACACTTCGACGCTTCCATCCGATCGCAACTCCAGGGACCACGCAGGCTCGGGCCTGTGTGATGCAGTCGGGTGAATTACGGCCCAGGAGCGTATTTAACCGTGTTTTCCTGGATATCATCCATGATAACGCAACCCGCACTGCTGGCGTAGCTTACATGTAGCCGTCTGAACGAAGATGGGACGGGGGCATCATGCCTGCGGAAGCAAAGGCACGACAGGGGTGCGATCATGAGAGGCAGGAAACGGAGGTTCGTGAAGGACACCAGTGCGGGAATCGAAGGGTTGCCTCTCCAGCTCCTGATAATGGTGGTTGTTGCGGGACTTGGACTTACCATCATCATGGGCTGGATGAACTCAATAGAGGCTCCGCACTCAATCGGGGAGATAATCGTCATGCCAGGGGAGATCATCGTTCAGGACACTGACGGGGATGGGATCTTCACCGCATCTGGAGTCATGATAACAGTGACGGTCGCCGACCAATCGGGGGACAGGCTCGAAGGGGCTACGGTGATGCTCCAGGGAGCCAATGTGATGACGAGCAAGGGCGAGGTGGTCAGAGGAGTGACGAACTCCAGAGGCCAGGTCGCGTTCTCCGACCTCAAGGTGGAGCAGTTCGGATCAACGCTCACTACAATCACCGTGACCGTCGCGAAAGGCGACTACGGGATAGACACGAGCTTCGAAATTCCCGTCATTCCGAGCTGAGCTTGGATGAGACTGAAGACGGACAGCGGAGGCCTCGAATCGCTTCCGTTGAGGCTGATGATAGTCGCTGTGGTCGCATCCCTGTCGATAATCCCAGCCGGCGAGGCCCTCGACAATCTGAGGAACAAGGACTTCGTGAACAGAGTCGAGCTGCAGGTCGAAAGCATAATCTCGACCGCGCAACTTCTGACAATCGCTGGGCCGGGCGGTACGAGGACGGTGAGCCTCGATTTCTCGAGTGAAGGCACACTAGCTTTCGAACGCATCGCAATAGGGGACGGAGAAGGAGCGAACAAGTCCTCTGTGGTGCTCAAGTTCACGAACGGCGCAACCATGGTCAAGACGTGCGTGGATCCTGCCACCTGGTTGAGGACTGAGGAAGGCAGTGGACTTCTAATGGAGTCTCCGGTTTTCGAGCTCACGATGTCTGCTCATATCGACGGTAGAACCGAGTATGTCCTCGTGGAGGCCGTCTGATGGATTTCGTGGTGTCGAAGGTGGCTATGTCGATTTGCGCGCTGCTGGTGGTTTCGGTGCTCGGTGAAGTCCTCGGAGACAACGCTCTCTTCAGGAACGCGGATGAACTGGACTCGGTCCTCAACGATTTGTCGACGACTCTGGAGGCTTCCGTATGGTCAGGCTGCGAGACGGATATCGTCTGGAGGGTACCCTTCCTCTCCGACGGCGAGAACATCGACGTCTCTGTGAGCGATTTCGCTCTCTCCGCAAGTTCGGGCCAGATATCATCGATGCTGAAGCCGGCGTGTGATCCGCATACATGGGTATGGAACGGCACGGCGCTGAACCGGTCGTCGCTCGAAGTCCTTGACATCAAAGCACTGGCTGTGAAGACTTGCTCGGGTCTCGCCCTGACAATCCAGACCCGTGTGATCTCCTTCGAGAATCAGGACGCATTGTTCGTGTTCGTGAGCGCAGCTGCCTAGTGTTTCTTAGACAACGAGGCGCTCAAGTCTCGCACCGAGTCCGTGAGAACCTTCGCCTCCTCCTTGGAGTTGTAGATGTACACAGACGCGCGCGCACAACCTTCGATCCCGAGCGCGTGGAAATAGGGGTGACAGCAGTGCATGCCGGAACGCATCATGATGTTCTTCGAGTTGTCCAGTATCATGGCCACATCGTGCGCCGAGAGGCCGTCCACGTTGAAACTGAACATCCCGCCCCGCAGATTCGGGTCATGTGGCTTCAGCAGTTTCACAGAAGGAACATCTGCCAGCGCGCGAGTCATCTGCTTGTTGAGAGAGATCTCGTGCGCCCTGATCTCATCCATCCCGAGCCTCGAAAGATACTCGAGGGCGGCGCCTGTCCCCACGATTCCCG
>Ga0299912_10002689_pt1 | contig 14587 bp, 29 predicted proteins | sample RVTome_2_FD_207667 | JGI IMG/M metagenome (GOLD analysis project Ga0299912, IMG submission 207667) | Soil microbial communities from uranium-contaminated site in the Upper Colorado River Basin, Wyoming, United States - RVT95D214 (version 2) ...
TGTTAGTAAATAGAATCGGAAAAAGCTCCCCCGCGCGGGTCAGCTCGTTGCACAACTCTTCCAATCGCTCACTCATCTTGTTCTCTTCGTGGTCCCAAAATTCGCGGAGAAATAACTCAACCGTGGAATTCTTCGAGGAAAGAGAAATACCATCACCCACCACGTAAGCCGTGGTCAAGCGCACGATCTGGCGCACGAGGAAATTCTTCCGCCAGGCTTCCAGCGCATCTCCCAGGTCCTCCAGCTTCTCCCGCCATTGCCGGTCTGCCGGCCCATCCCCGGCCTTCAGCAAAAAATCCCAGGACTTATCATCCACAGCCCTGGCCGCCGGCAAGCCACCGCCCACCAGCGAATCAGCCCCCAGTCGCCGGAGTCCCCCCCGGATAAAGTTACCCAGTCTCTGCAATAGATTCATCAACCTGAATCCTCAGTAAAATTGGCTCCCCGTTCGTGGGGCAAAGCGCCCAATGGGTCCAGACTAGCCCACTTGAGTCCTCCATCGGAAACGTTAGAAGCTTGAACTCCAAATCGTAGTGAACCCCGCCACACCGAGCGCAGCCAACAACCGTCGTCTTAAACCTGTCCAACATCCGCCTCCTCAACCCAATAAATCCCCCTCGGCGTCCCCCGATGCCGTCTGATCTTGCCCGCCGACTCCAGCCGCTCCAGCCAATAACTGACTAACGACGTGGTTGGAATCCCGCAGGCCTTCCCAATGTCACGATACGACGGCGACACACCCCGCCGCTGGCGATACTCCCGAATGAAAATCAAAATCTGCTCCGCCCGCTCGCTCAAGGGCTTTTTTCTACCATTCCCCCGCATCAATCTCACCCATAATGTCCCGCCTGATCACCGCGCTCTCACCGGTGCTCAAAAATAATTCCCCCCCCCGATACAACCGATCCGCCTCAGCCACCAACGCCGCCGAGACTAACCGGTCATCGTGTACCAGCAGCGTCTCCCCCGTCCGCTCATCCTGGTACTTCGCCGTCGCCGGCACACCCCAGCGCAGGCCCCGCTCGATGGGCGCGCCCTCAGCCAGCTCATACCCGCAACGCTCACACTGTAAAAAGAACAGCCACTCATCACCATGCCCAACCTCCGAAATCTCGCGGGGGTTGTGGAAGTATTGAAAGCGCCCGGTCTCAATCACCGCCAAAAAATCGTTGCCCAGCCGCGCCTTATTGCTGGCTGTAAAGGTAAAACCAAAAACGTTTCGTTTATAGCCAGCAATCAACGCGTCCGTAATGCCCTGCCCAACCCCGGTGAAGTCCACAATCACGGCCTGGGGAGACCAAACCCGGAGCATAGTCATCAACTGGTTAAAGAGCGACGGTTGGCCCGGCACGTCCTGAAAATGCCGGATACCCTGCCAGGACTGCACCTCCACCGCTTCGTACTTCGGCCCAACCAGCTCAGGGTCGCGCTTCACCCGCACGATCGTACAGATGATGTAATCCCGCCCCGGGTTAGTCAGCTCCGCAAAAGCAGAGGTAGCCGCCTCGTCCTGCCCCCCCACGTCAATCAGGGCCAGGTACAACTCCCCCTCCACCGGCGCACGCAGCCGCTTGTGCCTTCCGCGCATCAACGCCCGTCGCCGCTCCGGGAACAGACCCGCCGCCACATCCACCGGCTCGTTGAAATATTCGGTCTTGACCGTTGGATGGTGGCGACCCTTCAAGCGCACCTGGTTTTTAACGAACTCGGTGTAAGCCGGATTCTCTTGCCCCACCTGGTCGGGTGAAACCAGAAAAACCCGCTTAATCCCATCCTCTACCTCCAACCCCTCTAATCTCCCCTTAATCTTCCAGAGGTAGTCCGCTGTAGTCCGGACCGTGCCCACGTAGAGCGCAGTAGCATTCGTGCTCGCCCTCATCGGCGTAAACCGCCGCTCCACCGTCGCCTCGTGCTGATCCTGCGCCTCGTTCACAATCAACAACAGATTCGCGGTCGCTCCCTCCGCTTTCGCTTGCGGATGGCCGGAGAAGAAGGCACACATTGCAGAGCCTAAGCCCCGCCGAATCGGTTTGCTCTTACTCCACCACCGGCCCTTAAACCACCGATTCTCTAACCGGTTCTCCAGCCGGGTCACACCCGTGGCCAGTTGGCCCCCGGTCGGGTAGACGTGGACAATACACGCCTCCAGCCGATGGAACAGAACCAGCAAGAACGCCACCAACTGCGCCACCGCCTCGTCCTTCCCCGACTGCCGGGGAAAAACCCACAGAAACTCAAGTCCCCGCTGGCGCAAACACGAGTCGATCACCGCGTTGGCCGGCCCCAGTTGATAGCTTCGTAGAGGAATCCGGACCACCAACCGCGAGAACAACCCAATCGAAAGCAGTATCTTTTTAAGCTGCTCAATCACCTCGGCCATCAGGCCAGATCAACCCCCAGCTCCTCCTCGATCTCATCAATCGCCTGGGCCATCGCCTCCAGAATCTGATCCGCCGAATCGCCGCTCAAAATCTTCTGGTCCCTGAGCAGCCGCCCAATCCGGCTCGCATATTGCCCGTGCAGGGCGAACAACTTTACCAACTCCTCAACTCCAACATTCAACCCAAGCTGAGCATCAATAAACACCGACAGCTCCGACTGCCGGCGCAGAGCATCCGCCACCACATCGTCAATCGAGGCGAGCTTGGTCGCCGTTGCTGCATAAAGCCCGTGCGTCCGCCTGTTCTTGTTTCCACGCGGCGCGCCCACCAACGACCCGCCATCTCCCCGATGCGCTGCGCATCGAGGCGGATCGCTCCCCCGCATCGCCCAGGCCCGGCATTGTTGCCCCGCTTTGGACACCCCCTGGGGGTAAACAAAACCGCATCTTGACCCCATAACTCACCAACTCCAACAGCAGCAGATAACCAAACCCAAGCACCAACCAAAACTTCCCTGTCACACCAGCTCCGATCTAAACAAAAAAAGGCCACCCCGGGCGACGCTCGGGTGGCCTATAAAGGAGGGAAAAATAAAAAAACGGGCGAAGCCTTCCGGCGTCGCCCGTAATTTCTACCATTTTATCAGAACATCGGTTCTAAGTCAAGAACCGTTGTTCTATCCGTTTTATCCGTTCCTTTCCTCAATTCGTTGTTTAAAAGACAAAACCCCACCGCAAATATCCTACGCAGTGGGGTTCTGCCGTCACGCCAGCCACCGGCCAAAAAGGAAGGAGGAGCAAAGACCCAACCTCACGAGAAAGGAGGAAAGGTGAGGCTTAGGAGGGGCTATTTAAAAGGGATAGTTGGGAACACTACCCCGCCAACATCCTACCACAGAACTATTGTTCTGTCAAACTAATCCCTGACCACCTCCCACGTCATCCACCCCCACGCCGCCAGCGCCACGTCCCAATGCCCCAACAAGACAAAGACGCCTCCAAACGGAATTAACAACGAAACCTTAAAAATGTCACAAATAGCCTTAACTTGCTTGACAGAAATATAACACATCGGTTATACTCCTATGTACATTTGTTTAATTTGTTTACAGAAGAGGATGATGATGTTAACCCCCCAAGAGCAACTCTACAACCAAACCGCCCAAAAAATCCAGGATAAACTCCAAGAGCATTACCCCCTCCTGCACTGGCGCGTGGCCCAGGCAGAAGAGGCGCGTATCCTCGACCCCACCCTCGAAAATTACCACATCACCGTAACCCTATCAATCAACAACGAGACCCTCAACGCCAGATGGCCCCTATCTACCAGCTTATTTCAACGTCTCGAGCTCGAAGACGTGATTAGACGATTCAGCTACCAATTCACCGCCGACCTGCTGGAGGCCATCCTCGATTGGAAACCAGCAGGGCCAATAGAATTCAAAGACTTCATCAAAACCCTCTCAGACCCGGAGCTTGTCACCCTGCAGCACCAACTACGCCAACACCCCGATGACAAAGAGCACCTACACTTGGTGCTCTCTGAACTCGGTGTTAGACAGAAAGCAAAAACCAGATGAAAACACAACTTACCCCAACCCATCACAACCTCATTGCCCAACAATTCAGTGTCAAACCCTTGCTCAAAGCAAGGCGTAAAATATCAAGCGGAGGCCCAATAATGCAAGAACCCATCCAGAAAAGGATTGTGGTTATGGTCCCCCAATGGCTCAAGCGCCAGGCTGCTGCCAAGGCAGCAGCCGAAGGGCGCACACTCAAGGACGTTCTCATCGAACTCCTGAGCGCGTGGACCCAGGAGCCAGCGACCAGCGACCAGCCACACCCCATCAAAAAACCTGGCCCTTAAGGGAAAAAAAAAAACGCCCCCAGTCGGGCCGTGTGACCAGGGGCGTGCCGGCCTCCGCTTTTTGCCCTTTTTCGGTCTCATCGCCCGAAACGTACAGACCGAAAAATTTAACAACCGAATAGGAGTTATCAGTTGCATAGGTGCTGGCGCACCGCTGCGTCGACCGGTTATTGCTGATGAGTGGATTTGAACCACTGACCCCGAAATTATGAGGTACGGCGTCCCAGTTCTAAAAAGGCGAACACAGACCCCGTAACACTAGATTACGTGTTCCCTGTTCCCCTCTCCACGTAGTCAACCGGACTGAACTTCCCGTAGAGCCGCCCCGCCTGCATCGCCCGCGTGTACAACTCCACCATCCGAATGTCAGACCATCGCCCCCATTCCTGTACCTGTCTCGTGCTCGCGCCCGCTTCGTCTGCTAACACCGCAAACGCCCGGCGCAGCGAGTGCGGCGTCGCCCGCCCAATTCCGGCTTTGCAGGACAGGCGTTCCAGGATGTCACCGACACCAGACCGGGTCAACCGGCAGAGGGGGGTATTACCCCCCAGGCTCACAAACACCTCCCCCACCCCATCCCGCGCCCGTCTCACTTCCAGCCAATCTCTCAATCGCCCCGCCGTAGTCTGGCCAAAGTACGCCAACTCTTCCCGGTCGCCTTTGACCACCACCGGTACAAAATTCGCCTGAACCCCGAACAGATTCACGTCAAAGCGCAGCTTCCCCACCTCCAACCGGCAGACTTCGGAGACCCGCAGCCCCGAATCCACCATCAGACTCACCAGAGCCGCATCCCGCCGACCCATCACCGAATCATCGCAAACATCCAGTAGAGCTTGCACCTCATCACCCGTCAACGACCGCTGCACCCGATTCCGGACCCGCGGCAACTTCAACACCAAACCCAACTGCTCACCGATAGCCTGTTCTTCCCAACACCACTTCAAAAACGACCTCACCGCTGCAATCGCCTGGTGAGTCGTAGCTACTGACCTGGACTCCCCCAACTCCGCCCCCCATTCCCGCAAGAGCAGCCGATCCACCTGTTGTACCCGCATCACACCACGCTCATGCAGCCAGACCAGCAGCCGATCCAAGTGCAACCCGTACTTCTCAATCGTGCCCGGCGCGTACCGGGCTTGACGCAGCGAGAGCAGCCACTCCCGCGCCGTGACTTCGATCTCTGTTGCTGCTTTTGCTACTTTTGTTTGCTTTTGCTCCGACTTGACCAATCGAAGTCTAGCTTGCTGAGTCATCTTCACCCTCCATCCCTCCTAAAGCTAATTTAACTCCTATTCTACCGGAAAACATTAACCAGAACAAACATTCGTTACAGTTCCTTACAATTCGGAGATTCACTCACAATGGACAAACCCCTGACAATGATGTTAGCAACCACCCTGCGCGGCCCTGGTCTCTCCTGCCTATTCGTAATGCTCAACCTTCCCCCCCACAAGATTGGCCCCAAAGAACTCTCCACGCTCACCGGTTACGACCGGAAAAGCGTGGTCAAGGGTCTGGAAAAGCTGGCCGCCCTCGGCCTGGCCAGCAAAAACGGCAGTCGCTACGATAGCTGGTACCTGACCGACCAAGGCTACCAGCTCAACTTATACACAACCTATCCACAATCTGAGCGGGAGGGGGAAAAATTACCCCTCCCGCCACGTAGTAGTAGTAGTTTACTACGTGAGGGGGAAAAATTACCCCTCGAATTTAAAACTACTACTACTACGACCAGCGAGGGGGAAAAATTACCCCTCGAAGCCCTGACCTCGCGGGGTTGCCCATCCAAGCTGGCCCAGGCAGCCATTAACGCAGCCCTGGGACGGGGTGAAGACCCGGCCAGCATCGAGGCCGAAATCGAAGCCTGGTTCGACTACTGCGAGTCAAACCAGGGTAAAGGCATCAACAACCCCAACCTGTTCGTCGCCAGCAAAATCAAACACGGCGAGCCTGCGCCAGAGGCGGGCCCTGCCGGGGAAGAAATTCAGTGGATAAGATAAGGAGGATATAGACAATGCTCAAACAAATCATCATCGAAGGCCTGCTCATTGTACTTTTTGCCCTCCCGTTCGTCATCGTTGGCTTTCTGGTGGGGATACTTTTGTTAGAAATGGTCTTTGGCCCAATGTTCCGAGGTGGGGGGTAAAATGCAACGTAAGCTACTAACCCGCGCAGAGATAAGCCAGGATTTCCGGGGTGGCATCGAGGGACAATTCGTCCTCGGGCGGGATTACAAACAACGAGCCTATCACATCTACCCCCCAGGCTCACACACCACCCTATGCCAGACCCACTCCACCCAAGACTTGAGCAGACTGGAACCGGGCACCGTGTACGACTACGTGTGTATAAAATGCCTGACAACATACCGGCAGGTGACGCAACAATGAAAACAGAATTACTCGAGTCGCCGGTTTTCAGTCCTTTCCGGTTTGGAATGGCCCCAGCAGAGACTCAAGTGATAAACCGGGAGAAAGCCGCCCCCCCCCTGGAACACCGGGACAGTTACTTGCCTCTGCCCCTGACTATTGAGAGGTTACCGGAGACAACCTGGGTCAACATCCACACAGCGGGTTTTACCACGGTACAGACCATAAATTTCGACCGGGCGGGGCATCCCGGCCCTGATGTCCTCAATTCAGGCTTTTCTATTGGACTCTGGTGGTCGGTTGCCTCTGAGCCCCGTTTTATGGTCGAAAATTGGGTTCAGCTTGACCCGGCAGACATTGCCCTGTGCTACCAGTGGAAACTGTATGGCCTGGATCGCCGGGTCAAGCAATACCGTAGCTTTCTATCCTGTAAGGGCAGCAAAACATCGGGGATGAACTATGATTACGCTCTAAAACATTACCAGGAGGCTCTCGAGGAAATAATAACCTACGCCGGCCAACAGGGTTTGACTAAGGCTGAGATTTATAGGCTACAGGCCCAAGCCCAAGGTAAGCCGGTACAGATGGGAATCGAATTTTGATTATTTGGAGAACCAATGAAAACCAAAACCGCCGTCAACCTATCCACCTACTACACTATCTACAACTGGCTCCTGGACGTCAGCCAAAATCTAGAGTCCGGCCGCCGCCACTACCGCACCAAAGACGGCCGCTTATTGACAAAATTTGACCAAGTAGTTTTAGCCATTCAGGAGGATAATCTCATGCTAACCGCAACAGCAACCCAGAAACTGGAGAGTGCCCCACAGTCACTCTCTCAGGAGGAACAGGTCGGCATCCTCTACACCATCCAACCCCAAGACCTCCCCATCGACCAGGCCATCTCCAACGCCATCCGCCTCTTCCGTCTGGCCCTGCATTGCCAGGGCCACAACCCGCGAGAGGCGCATCTCAACCCCAAGGACCTCAACGGATTGCAAACAACCAAACACGGCCTGCAGGTCATCGCGGACGCCAGCGTCAGGCGGGGGCACATCAGGGTCTGCACGGAGACGCCAGAGGACTGCCAGGGCTGCGAATACATAGGCGTGTGCAAAGACGACCCACAAAGAGCGGATTATTGCCCCCGGAGAGGAGAGAAAACCAATGCCTAATTTTACCCAAGACCGCGACAACACCATCAAATGGGCACGTAGTCTGCTCCAGCAGGACTTCGTCGTGCTCGACACCGAAACCACCGGGTTAGGTGACAACGACGAAGCCGTAGCCATCGGCGTGGTGGACAAAAACGGCAACGTCCTGTTAGACACACTGCTCCACCACACCAAACACAGCAGCCCGGAGGCATTGGCCACCCACGGCATCACCTGGGAGATGACCAGAGACGCGCCCCTATTTGCCGAGGTATACCCTGTGTTATTAAAGCTACTCGACGCCCACGTAACCACATACAACATCCCTGAAGACGCCATCTATCTCAACCAAATTCCCATCGTCGCCTACAACGCCTACTTCGACGCACGCATTCTGGAACAAACAGCAGAAAGGTACGGACTGGTCCCACTCCGCTCAACCAACAAACACGACGTAATGAGCCAATTTGCCGCCTTCTACGGCGAATGGAATGAGTACCACGGCAACTACAAATGGCAAAAACTCACCACCGCCGCCTGTCATCTCTGCTACTTCATCACCGACGCCCACAGCGCCGCCAACGACGCCCTGACCACGCTACGGGTGGTCGAGGGGATGGCCAAGGCAAAGCTGAGAGGGGAGGAGTGAAATTATGGGATGGGGCAAGAATCCAGGAAGGCCACTAACAGACGTAGAAAAATTAGTAATCTTGCAGGAGGACCTGGAACGATACAAGGAGATGGCCACCCAACAAATAACAGAATTGGTCGAAGCATTGTTTGTCAAGTATCAAGAGAATCCAGACAAGCACTCAGAAAAACTTCTTATTATGCACCTGAGATCAACATTTTTTGAGCGTACAAAAAGAAAGGAAGTATGCAACAGGGCAAAGTTGAGTGAGGAGGAGTAGAGATGGACCCGGAAAGGGAACTCACCGGACTCGAAAAGAAATTTCTGGCCCTTGCCCTACAAGGGCTGATGCTAAGGCAAAAAGGGCCAGAAACATTTCACCTCGGTATATCCATAGCCACAAAGTTGGGGATAAAAGAACACCTTGAAGAAATCGCCAGCGAATGGATTGAGTATAGAAAACAAACGGAGGAACCCAATGACCCAAAAACTGATTGACCCCCACGCCCTCTACGAAGTCAAAAGAATTGCCGACATTGCCCACAAAATCCAGCAGGAAATCAACCAGGCTGGAATGGGCCCAGCCAAAAGCGCAGCAACAACAGCAACAGAAGAGATAGCCGTGTTGCAAAAAAACCTCGACCTATTCAGAGACGGCTTTGAGGAGGCAGAGCTAGAACTAGAATCAACCCGAAGGTGGGCCAAAGCGTGGAAAGCAGCAGCCACGGCGAGCTATCGAGCAAGGAAGCAACCGCAGAAGGAAGCAGCAAGACTGAAAAGAATAGAAACAGTCTATCAACGACAGGCAAGTTACATAGACTACCTGACAAACCAACATAACGGAATCATACTCAAGCTCATCACTTCTCTCCGGTGGGCCAAAGCCTGGAAGGCAGCGGCCACGGCAAACTATCAAGCAAAGAAGCAATGGGCCAAAGCGTGGAAGGCAGCCAAGGAGATGAAAAAAGAATGAACCTCCCCGCCGCCATCGCCCGCCTCGGCCCATGGCTCGTTGCGCTCGCGCCCGCCTGGTTCGTCTACGACAGCCTGGTCACCCAATTGGACGTGCCCGGCTACATCGCGATGCCCATCGCCGCTGGCGTCGAGCTTACCGGCGTAGCCGGCTTTGACACCGTGCTGCATCTACAAGCCTGGAACGCAGCCAAACGCAAAACCGACCCGGCCGCCCCGGTCCTGCTCGCCCTGCTGCCCGTCGGCGTTTACCTGGTCTCCGGCGTGGTCCTGACCGCCGTGCTTAAACAAAATCCCGTTCTCGCTCTTTTTTTCGTTCTCGCCGCTGCCGGCTACGGCACCATCGCCATTCAAACCGACCAGAGTCGACGCGAAGCCGAAGCCAAACAGGCCAAGATCGAGCGTCGCAAAAACCGGCAAGCAGCCCTCGAACGTTCGCTGAACAAAAAACGTTCAACCAAAAGCGGACATTCGACGAACGAACGTTCACCGGATTTCGACGAACTTCTGGCGACCGTCCACGAGCTTTCCAAATATTCAGACGTGTCCGAGTTCAACCAGGCGAACGTTCAAGAGTGGACCGGGAAAAAGCGCACCACCGCCTACGCGGTGCTGCGCTACGGCGAAAAGATGGGGGTCATTCAAAGGGTGGGGAGAGGGAAATTTATTAATGTGGAGGACGAGACAAATGAGATACTTGGCTGAAGCGCTCATCATCATTACTCTCTTATTGCTCGCTACTCTATTCGTTTTGACTAATCATCCAGTCTGGGCAGTCATCTTTTTCTTGGCAACAGAAGTCGTAGATCTTGAATAAATTGAGGCAACCAATGAATAACATCCTCACCATCATTATCGAAAATGGAACCAAGCGCATCAGACTCCATCACTCCGCCAAGATCATCATCGCTGAGGGTGGCTGTGGCTACCGCACCATCAACAGCGAAATTGCCGAATGGCTCTACCTGGCCCTGGCCGGCCACAGCATCTACCAGCGCCCCGAAACCGTCTGCTTCAGTTACGCCTACGCCGCCAGAGCCATCATCCAACACCGCCAGGCCCTCAAGCCAGCCTGGCGGTTAGCCCAGGAAGTTATCGAACAGTGGGGGTGGCACATCCAGCCGTGGCTAGGCTATGTCCGGATGACCGCAGACGGCCACGTGATCGAAAATGCCCCCGAGTACACCACCTGCTTCTGCCTGGTCACCGGCAGGGAAACCTACGCGGGGGGATATTTTATGTATATAGGAGAAAGATAAATGGAAAACCTGACCCAAATCGCCCAATGCCTCAAATCCCAGGCCCAAACCACCCAACACCCGGCCCAGCAGACACTCGACTCCGACTTGACTATCACCGTGCAGTACGACCCCAAATCCTTCACCTGGACGCTCTCCCTCACCCGGCTGTACCACCAGGCCACCGAGGAAGAACGCCAGGAGTGTAAAGAAGCGTTTGGCATGCCAAACGACACGGATTTTGAGGTAGCGTACAAGAACGGGTGGGGAGTGATTCGATATCAGTGGAGCGAGATCAAACAATTGGAGATGAAACTATGAACAAAGACGAGTACCAAATCCAGCTACAAGCCGTATTCAACTTAGCCGCCCTCATCCGGGGCTTAAAGTTAACCGAACTGCTCGAAGCAATGGGCAAGGCCGAAACGCTGGGCCCCATCCTGGACCCAACCTTGTACAATAAGATCGAAGCCAACCTACACCATCAAAAAAGGCTCGTCCAAGCAGCGCGTGCATTTCAGAGAGTGGTAGAAGAATTGGTGCAGGAGACAAAAAAAAGAAAGGTAGAGCTATGACCCAAAAACTCACCTTCAACCCTGACGGCCAACTCATCGAAGTCAAATTCAGCCTGCCACCCCGGCTGGTCGAAGTGCTGGCTCTGCGTTTGCGCCAGTATTCAAACACGGAAATAGCCGAAGCTCTAACCATCGAGCCTGACACGGTTACTGGACACCTCAAGCGGCTTTACCAAACCCTGGGTGTCCACACCAGGCGCGAGCTATTCGAGTGGGCCGAAGCTGCAAACCTGATCAGCATCAGTCCACGCCTAACAAATTCAACACAGGAGATAAAATGACCAAAGACTTCACCGCCACCATCTCGGAAAAATCGGAACGAGCCGAAATGTGGCAAACCGTACTGGGCGACAAAACAATCCCCATCCGTTCACCCATCCCAACAAAAGCTAACCTGCCGGGAAAGCCAGCTGCATCAATCTATGAAATGGATATAGAGTCACTAACCGGGGAACAGCGTGAGAAATTGATAGACTACCTAGCCGAACGCTTCGGCATCCCCAAGGCAGAGGTAGCGCACGACTTAGACGAGGTAGGCTGTCCAATCCTGGCCGAGGACATTATTGTCACTATTCAGAACCCGCAAAAGTGGTTTTAAGGAACAACTATGACCATCTTCCTCCGCCGCGAGCGCAACGGCAGCCCGCCCGTCCCGGCCACCGTCAGCCTCACCGAACACGGCAACCGCATCTACCTCAGAATCAAAGCCAAAGACGGCCTCGACATCTCCCTGGGCGCCGCCCGCCAGGACCTGCGCGCGCTCGGTCTCGAAGTCACACCCAAAATCCAGGGCATCCTGCACAGCGAAACCGACGCCACGCCACCCCAACAATTCAACCTGATCACCATCGACGACCTAGCCCAATGCCACTCCGCTGCCGAAAGGTTAGAATTACTCATCGAGCGCTTCAACCACAGCAGAATCGACGAGTTAGACCCGGACTTAGGCCTGATCGAAGCCCTGCGAGCAGACTACAAAGCTCTCACCGGCCACGAGTACAGACCGCAGGGGTTTTCAAAACCCCTGCGGTCACACCCCGACCTCGAGCTAATCAAACCCATCCTCCCCGAAATTCTCAACGCAGACGGAACACCAACCTGGGGCGCACAGCAACGCATCGCCCAGGCCCTGGGGTTGCCGGGGACGGGGGGGAGTCATCGGCGAAGGATATTGAACGTGTTGGAGGAGGGGAAGAGAGCGATGAGGAAAGCAAGGTAAACCTTGTCAGACAAACCAATGGATTGGCAAACGTGGTTCAACCAAGGCGAACCGGGAAAATTGCAGCTAAAGCATTGCCCACGCTGCGGAGGCAACGTTCAATACTTTATCCGCCTACCCAGTAAACAATACTCCGGTAGTGTCTGCCAAACGTGCAACCACACGTGGTCAGGCGTAGATTTTCATTATGAGGTGGCAAAAAACAAAATAACATGCTAATCAAATTAGGTGACCTTTTCAGAATGATCTCCCGTTGCTGCTACTCACACGCCAAAGGCATCTGCTGGAACTGCGGGGCCAGGTGCGGGATGACCACCACCATCGCCAGAGGGCTACTCTGGTGCGAGGACTGCTACCAAAGATGGCAATTTGTCATCCAGGACCGCAATTTTGAAATTGGATGGCGACAGGGCATTGGCAAGCCCAAAAACAGAAAATATTAAAAGGAGTTAAACTATGACCAAAGCAAGAGGAAAAGTTACACGCAGCACCACCCCAAGCCAGGCCTACGCCAGATTTGGAGAACCCGAGGTAGAAATTGCCGTCTGGACACCCCGGCCCAACGGCGAACCGCCCTACGAACAGATTCACTTTATTATGAAAATTCCTGGTTTAGAAGACATACCGCTGATTATACGGTTCAAATCACCAGACACGCTAGGATTCTTCATTGAGGAGTTAACCCGCTATCGTAAAATTGTCTGGCCGGAAGCTGAGGCTGTTAATACGTAATGATCCCAACTCTAATCTACTGCGCCGGAGGTAATCCCCAATTCGACAAAATCGCCCTGCACTGCGGCTTCCGCCTGGGAGCACGACTGCCAGAAACAATCTACTATGAGCTGTTTTTCGCTGACCAAGACTGGCGCAATCCAGACAGAGCAAGCTATATGACCGCATTGGCAAAACACCGACCCCAAATGGCAACCGTCCTAGACTGGGAATGCCCAGAACAACTGCCGGAGGTGCTGGACTGGGCCGAAGAAGCCAGCCAGTACGTTCAACAAGTCGTCATCATTCCAAAAGTCATAAACCACATCTCCCAACTACCCCGCAGCATCGGCAACGCCGGGGTGATCCTGGGATACTCCGTCCCCACCCAATACGGGGGCACCCATACCCCAATCTGGGAGTTTACAGGCTGGCCCGTCCACCTGTTGGGTGGCTCACCACACACCCAGATACGACTCACCAGCTACCTCAACGTCGTCAGCGTCGACGGCAATATGACCAACCTGATGGCCACTCGACACTGTCGCTTCTGGACCAACGGCAATGGCATCGGGAACAGCAGATACTGGCAACAATTGGAAAGCGGTTTTGAGGGCAACGCACCCGCGGAGGCATTCCGGCGCTCCTGCCAAAACATCGCAGCAGCATGGGCAAACCTACATATTGAATCCCCCAAAAACCCTTGACACACCACCCCCACCTGTGGTATGATATAGCACAAGTCCCACAGGATAGAAAGGAGAATCCCAATGAAAAACGTTCTAATCATCACCCTGGCCGTTCAAACCCTCCTCGTCATCACATTCTCATACTACATCACCCAGGCCGGCAGCACCGGCGTCATCGTCAGCACGGCCGTAATCCTGACCAACCTGGGCTTTGCTACAATTAACGTTCGCAACTGGAGCAAACTATGAACCACACAATTTACTTCAAAGACAAACACGGCGACGCCGCCGCCATAACCCAAATCATCCTACAAGCAGGTGAGCTGGCCCGCGCCCTGGGCATCGGCACCAGCCCCGCCGACCTGCTGGTAGCCGCCGTCAACGGCGCAGTCAATATCAAGCCCACCACACCCCTCAACCCCACCGATACACCTACACTCACCCTCAATCAACTGCTGGAACGCAGCGCAGCCCTGCTCAACGACGTCGACCCGGCGCTGGCTCAAGAACTGCGTAAACGCCGGATAGTGCTGATGGCGGTGTTGAGCTAAACAACGAATCGCTTCGCGCCGTAGATCCCCAACCCTTCTCATTAAGTACGGCTGTGCGACCACGCAGTAGACGGGGCATGCGCTTCGCTTGCCCCGGCATCCTCACCTAGAGTTGGTGCTAATTGGGGGGGTGCGGGGGGGTGGGGGGGGGAGAAAAAACTCCCCCCCCCCCCCCCCCCCGCGCCGCCGCGGGGGGGGGGGGGGGGGGGCGGAGCGAAAAAAGCACAA
>Ga0299912_10002690_pt1 | contig 14587 bp, 9 predicted proteins | sample RVTome_2_FD_207667 | JGI IMG/M metagenome (GOLD analysis project Ga0299912, IMG submission 207667) | Soil microbial communities from uranium-contaminated site in the Upper Colorado River Basin, Wyoming, United States - RVT95D214 (version 2) ...
TGCCGGCGTGCATGCGGGCACCGTACTCGTCCAGCCCTCTCTGAGCGTGCGTGCCGAGGCCGACAGCAATGTCCTCAATCGATCCAGCAGCAAGCGCGGCGACATCTATGTTGTCTTTGCGCCTGCAGTGAAGGCGTCCGGCGAAGCCGGCCGGGCCGGCTATGTCGTCCAGGCCGAGGCCGCGGCTGCACGCTTCGCCAAGCTGACCAGCCAGAACAGCGAGACTTTCGGCCTCGACGGCAGCGTGCGGTTCGATGTGACGCGGAATGCCGCCCTGTTCACGCGCGTTTCCTTCGATCGGAAGGTCGAGCCGCATTCATCGGCGGGCGCTGCCTCTGTCGAGGGCAGCCCAGCCGAATACGACCAGGTCGAGGCCCAGATCGCCGCGCGGATGGAAACAGGCAGCAGCCGCTTCACCGCCTCGGTTACGGCGACCGAACTGACTTATGCCGACATCACCCAAACCGATGGCACGATCGCCGACCAGGGCTTTCGCGACACAAGTACACTGTCGCTGGCACTGAAGGCGGAACATGCGGTTCCTGCGGGCGCGACTCTGTTCGTGCAGGGGAAATACAACTGGATCGACAGCACCCACCCCGATCCATGCTGCGACCGCAGCTCGAAGGGCGGGCAGGCACTGGCAGGCATTCGCGCGGATCTCGGCAAGCTGATCACCGCCGAATTCGCGGCCGGCTATGTCTTCCGAAACTATGACTCGCCTGGCTACAGTGACTATGGCGGCCTGACCTGGCGCGCCAGGGCCGACTGGTATGCAACACCGCTCATGAGCCTTTCGCTCGCAGGCGGGCGGTCGATCGTTAACAGCGGCATCCGCGAAGTGCCGGCAATCATTGTCGACACCGCTTCTGTCCAGATGTTCTACGAAGTGCGCCGCAACCTCAATCTGGTGCTGACTCTGGCACGAACGGACGAGGACTATCGCGAAGCCAGCACGCAAGCACATACCAACCTGATCGGCCTGGAGAGCCGCTATATCTTCAGTTCCCGCTACGCAGGCGGTGCCTATGCGCGTTACAGGGACCGGAAATCCAGCGGCGGCGGTCAGTTGAGGGACGGCAGCGCCATCGAGAGCGGCCTGTGGCTGCGCGTGGGGATCTGACCGGGCGATGGATCCCGAGAACCTTCCAGACCATTATCGCACCGGCGACCTGACGGTCCGGCAACCCCGCGGAACAGTGCCGGGCGCAGTGATCAGCGCAGCCGATGCGGACCGTCTCGACCTGCGCGCTTTGTTCAACACCTTCCGCCGCCGGCTGAGCCTTTTTGGCGCGATCGTGGGCGGGTTTGTCCTGCTCTCGCTGATCTACACGCTCAGTCAGCCCAAGCTTTACCGGGCCACAGCCGATGTGGTGATGAACAAGGACCGTGGCGAGATCGTTCCCGACACTGCCGCAGCGCAGACCGATACCCCGCTAAGATCGGAAGAGATCGATACCGAGCTCAAGGTCATCAAATCGCAGGAAGTTGCGGAGCAGGTGATTGCCGCGTTGAAGCTCGATCAGGATCCGGCATTCAGGAATCCGGTGCTTTCCGGAAGCGGTATCATGGCTTCGCTGAAACGGCTTGCCGGCATGGGGGCGCCGTTACCTTCCCCCGTCGACTTGCGCCGCCGACTTGCCGACGCGCTGTTGCTCGATCTCAAGGCCGACCGGCTGGAAACGGCTTACGCCATCCGCATTTCCTATACGAGCCCCGATCCCAAGCTCGCCGCCGCCATCGCCAATGCCTTTGCCGAGAGCTATGCCGGCAGCGCAGTGAAGGCCAAGCGGGCCGAGAATGAAAAGACCCTCGCCATCCTGCGCGGCCGGATCGAGGAATTGCGCAGCCAGGCCCAGGCCGATTTCAAGGCCGTCCAGGATTTCCGGGTAAGCAACAACCTGCTCAGCGCACAGGCGACGCAGCTCGCCGAGCAGGAAGCGGCCGCCTACGGCCAGCAACTGGCCTCCGCCCGCGCCGCCGCTGCGGCGGACATGGGTCGAGCGAGCAATGCCGGCGGCGCGGGATCAGCCGCAGCGGTCAATTCACCAGTCATCCACTCGCTGCGCGCGCAACGCGCGACGCTCAGCATCAAGGTTGCCGATCTCTCCGGACGATACCTGGAAGGCCATCCCGATCTGGTCACCGCCCGGCGCGAGCTCACCGATATCGACCAGCAGATAAACGCCGAGCTTGCTCGCGTAAGGTCGGGCGTCACCGCGGGCCTGACTTCAAGCGCGCAGGCGACAGCGCAGCAGGTCGGCGCGCTCCAGGGCAATCTCGCGGCCGCACGGGCGTCGCTCGCCGCGAACAACCGCGCGCTCGTCGGCCTCGACGATCTCAGCCGCAAAGCGCAGGCTTCGCAGTTGCTCTACGAAAGCTACCTCGGCCGTTACAAGGAAGTGCTGGCGCAGTCGGGTACCGAGCGGCCCCAGGCCCGGCTGCTTTCAGCCGCGAAAGCGCCGGGCCGTCCGGTCAGCCCCAACCTGCCGCTGAACCTCGCGCTCGGCCTGGTGATCGGAGCCTTGCTCGGCGCCGGCACAGCCATTGCTGCCGAGACGGCCTTTTCCGGACTGACGACGGGGGACGATGTCGAAGGTCGGTTGGGAATGCGCTACCTTGGCGGAATTCCACTGCTCTCGTCAATCGAGGTCGAGGCTGACACGCCTGTGGATTCGCTCGTTTCGGCGCCCGGTTCCGCCTACGGCGAGGCGATAAGGGGCCTGCTGGGCTCCATCCGCCAGAATTCCATTGGTCGCGGCCAGGTAATTGCCGTGACGTCCGCCCTGCCTTCAGAGGGCAAGACCTCGCTTGCCGCGTCGATCGCCCGGTCAGCGGCATTGGCGGGCGAAAGTGTCATCGTGATCGATTGCGACCTCGCCCACCGCAGTCTTAGCGGACTCGTCCGCGCCGAGAAGACAAGACCCGGCCTGCGCGAAATGATGCGTGAAGGGGCAAAGCTCGGCGATGCCATGGTGAAAGACTCTGCGAGCGATGCCATGGTTCTGCCCATCACCACCCCCTTCACTGACGGCGAACGCCTGTTGGAACGTGGGAATTTCCACCGGATGATCGCGGTCTTGCGCGAGCACTTCGGACTGGTCGTCCTCGATACCGCCCCGATCCTGCCGATCGCCGAGACGCGCGAGATCGTTTCGCTGGCCGACAATGTCATCGTTGCCGCGCTCTGGCGCAAGACGCCGGACTCCGCGATCCGCGCGGCGCTGAAGCTGCTGCCGCTCCATGTCATCAACGACATCGGCATCGCGCTCAACCGCATCGACATGAAAAAGCAAGTCAAGTTCGGCGCGGGCGACGCCTCCTATTATTACGACAAATACAAGAAGTACTATGTCGAGCGCTAGCCGCCGGCGGGTCGCCATCGTCCATTACTGGCTGGTCGGCATGCGCGGGGGCGAGCGAGTTCTCGAACGGCTGATCCACCTTTACCCCGACGCCGATATCTTCACCCATGTCCACGTGCCCGAGGCGATGTCTGCGACGATCCGCGCTCGACCGGTCACGACCAGCTTCATCCAGAAGCTGCCGGGTGCGCGGCGGCATTACCAGAAATACCTGCCGCTGATGCCGATGGCGCTCGAGCAGCTCGATCTGCGGGGCTACGACCTCGTCATCAGCAGCGAATCCGGGCCAGCAAAGGGTATCATCGCCGCACCTGATGCGCTGCATGTCTCCTACGTTCATTCGCCGATGCGGTACCTTTGGGACCATTACCATGACTACCGCGCTTCGGCAGGGCCGCTTGCGCGGCTGTTGATGCCGCCGCTGTTCCACTACCTGCGGAACTGGGACGTGGCTTCTGCGGCGCGGGTCGATCATTTCGTCGCCAATTCGAATTTCATTCGCCGGCGCATCGCCCGCGCCTGGCGGCGCGAGGCCGATGTGGTCCACCCCCCCGTCGCGACGCATGAATTCCGCCCCGCCGGGGAGATCACGGACCGCTACCTCTGGGTCGGCCAGATGATTGCCTACAAACGGCCCGATATCGTGCTGGACGCCTTCAACCGCCTGAAGCTGCCACTGCTGATGGTTGGCGACGGCGATATGCACGAGGCGATCCGCAGGCGCGCGGGACCGAACGTCAAGATAGAGCGCCGGCTCGATTTCACGCAACTGAAACAGGCCTATGCGACCTGTCGCGCGCTGATCTTTTCGGCCGAGGAGGATTTCGGGATCGTCCCGGTCGAGGCCAATGCCAGCGGGCGGCCCGTGGTCGGCTTCGGCCGGGGTGGGATCAACGATTCGATCGTGCCCGGTTCGACCGGGCTTTTTTTCGGTGAGCAGACTGCCGAGGCGATCATTGAGGCAGTCGAGGCGTTCGAGCGCTGGCTTCCCGAATTCGATCCGCTGGCCGCGGTCGCCAATGCCGCCCGCTTCGCGCCGGAAAGATTCGATGCGGGCTTTCTCGAGGCCGTGGAAAGGGCCGGACGATGAAGCGTATGGCGCTGTGCATGTTGATGAGCTTCGCTGTGCCAGGCGCTGCACCCGCGCAGTCGCCCGGCACACCCCCAGGCGTAACGACGCATTTCAGCCAAGGCTGGCCGACGCGACTGATGGACAATGCGGCGACTCTCGGCACTGGCACGATCCGCGATTCGCTGCATTGGGCGGCGATTGAAACCGTGCCTGGGCAATACAGCTTCACCGACAGGAATTCGGGCCACGTGGCGCGCGCCTGCGCTGCGGGCATGACCGTCCTGCTCGGCATCGACCCGCGCAACAAGCTCTACGACAACGGCAAGACGGCCTATTCCCCGCAAGCGAGGGCCGCCTTCGCCAACTACCTCCTCACCATCGCGGACCGCTATCCGGGTTGCGTGATCGGCATCGAGGTCGGCAACGAGATCAATGGCCGCAACAATGTGACCGGGCTGGCGGCGACCGACCGCGCCGCTTCGCACACGGCACTGCTCAGGGCTATTCACGATAGGGTCAAGCCGGCGCATCCGGATCTGAAGATCATCGGCGGATCGACGAACACCATTGCCACCGGCTTCCTTGCCAAGCTGTTCGAGGCCGGCGCTCTCGCCTACATGGATGGCGTCGCCGTCCATCCCTATCGCAACGATCCCGAAGCCGTCGACTGGGAACTCGGCCGGCTGAGAGCCGCAATGACGCGCGCCGGCCAGGTCAGGCCGATATGGGCCACAGAATTCAGCCGCGACTTCGCCGCTTCCGCCGATGCCGCGCCCTTCTACCTGAAGATGACATCCCTGATGCAGGGCGCCGGGGTGACGGATCATTACTGGTATGCGCTGATCGACCAGAAGTGGTTTCCGACCATGGGCCTGCTGACGCTGGCAGGCGAACAGAAACCCGCCGCACGTGCCTATGCCTTCGCCGCCGCCAATCTCGCCCCGCTCGGCCCGGCGCAGCGGATCGATCACGGCGATCCGGCCTTGTTCCATTTTCGCTATGGCGCCGACGCCCATGTGATATGGGGCGGACGGCGTACGCTCGCGGTGACAGGCACCCCCCGGTTTCACCGGGCCGACGGTTCTCCCGTGGCGCAACCGACTATGGTGTCGGACGATCCCATTGTTATCTTCGGCGCCACCGGCGTCAGCTTCGGCCCCCCGCAGGTGCTGGCGGACAGCCTGTATGGCTTCGCTCAAGCGCCGCTCAGCTGGTACGCGCGGCGCGACCTGACCGGGTTGAGGATACCGCTCGGCCCCGTGGACTGGCAGTGGACAACCTATCTCGGCAGCGCTGCGGTGCCTCGGATGATCGTGAACACCGCAGGCATCGGTCCGACCAACAAGACCAGCGCTGTTGTGCGCTACAGTGCGGATCTAGCGGTGCCGCTTGTCGCCTCGGTTTGCCTTTCGCCGATGGGCACGACCGGCGACGGCACCACGGCGTCCATTGTCCATAACGGCACCACATTGTGGAGCGAGCAGGTCGGGCCGCTGACCGGAAAGCGGAACGCTCAGGCCCCGATCACGGTCAGGGTGGGTGACACGGTCGAATTCATCCTCTCGCCCAATGCGACCCCGGCGGGCGACCGGATGAAATACCGCTTCCGCATTACGCGCGGCGCGACGGACGCCCCAGACTGCTGACATGATTCCTACACTGTTCGGAGTGATCGTCGCCGGCCTGGGTTCGGTCATGCTTTGGCGGGCAAGCACGCTCGCGATGCTGCAGATGGCGCTGCTGTTCTCACTGATGGGCGGGTCGGCGGCGATCGTCCTTTCCAGCCTGGGCGGCTCGTCGGTGCAGCCAGCAATCATGGCGCTCGGCTTCCTGCTGTTGCGCTGCATCCTCCCCGGCCCCGGAAAGGCGCAACACTTCGGACGGGCGGCTCGGGATCTCGTGTTCTTGGCCGTCTTCGTCATTTACGGCGTCGCCGGAGCGATGCTGCTGCCGCGGATCTTCGCTGGCGCGATCGATGTGACGCCACTGCGCCCCATTCCCAATGGGTATATCTATGCCGCGTTCCCGCTGGCGTTCAGTCCGCAGAACATCACTTCCTCGGTCTACCTGCTGGCCACATTGTTCGCAGCGATCTGCGGCCACATCGCATGCCAGTCCAAACATTCGGAAGTACCCATCGCGCGCACTGCGTCCATGATCGCCGCGACCCATGCCCTGCTGGGACTTTCAAGCGTGTTCCTGGCCGCCACGCCCTGGGCAAGCGTGCTCAAATTCTTCCGCAACGGCTCCTACGCGCAGCTCGACCAGAGTTTCGACGGATTTGTCCGGATGAACGGCATCTGGCCCGAGCCGGCCGTTTTCGCGCTCTATGGTTTTGCCTGGCTGGTCTTCGTGTCCGAACTCTGGCTCCGCGATGTCGAGCGGCGTTGGACGGGCTGGAGCGCACTGATCCTTGGCGGGGCCTTGTTGATCTCGACTTCAACCACCGCCTATATCGGATTCGCGGCCCATGGCACGATCATCGCCCTGCGTGTGCTGCTGTTGCCGGGATCCGTTTCAGTACGCAAGGCACTGGTGTTCATCGCGGGCGGGATGATCGGACTTGCGGCCCTTCTCGCCCTGCTGACGATCAGCCCGGAAGCAGCGTCGACCCTGGGCGATTTTGTCGAAAAATTCACGGTCGGCAAGGCGTCGACCACTTCCGCCCTGCAGCGTGGTTTCTGGGCGAGACAAGGGATTGATGCCTTTTGGGTTTCAGCCGGGCTTGGCATAGGACCGGGCAGCTTCCGCTCGTCGAGCATCGTCACCGCGGTGATCGGTTCCACCGGGATCATCGGATCGTTGGCGCTGCTGGCGCATCTCGTGCGGGTGTTCAAGCCGCATTACCGCTCAAGCTACGTGCGCCTCACCGACGAGAGACGCGCGACCGGCGTCGCCGCATCCTGGGCTGCCTTGGTCATGCTGATCCCCGCCTCCTTTTCCGCGGCATCACCAGACCCCGGCTTCGTCTGGGGGTTCTTCTGCGGAATTTCCCTTGCCATGCGGCAGGTCAGAGTAGCGCCCAGAATCATTACGATCATGAAATCCTCTGCCGCCGACACAGTCCTGTAACATCAAGCGTCATTGTGCATGGCAGGAGTCGCAACCGGCTTTGGAGTATCTGAGGCGTGCGTGTCATTGTCATCATCGCAACAACCGGTCGCGCCGGTCTGCTTCGTCACACCGTCGGGCAGATTGCCCGCCAGACGAGGAAGCCCGATCGTGTCATCGTTTCCGCTGTCAGCACAGAAGACGTGGAAGGACTGCCCGGAACGCCCGGCTTTCCCATCGAGACCATTTTTGCCGAAAAGGGCCTGCCCCGCCAGCGCAACGCCGCTTTGCGCCATCTTGCCGGGAATGGAGAAATCGTCGCATTTTTCGACGACGATTTCGTGCCGGCGGACGATTATCTCGAGAAGCTGGAGCATGCATTCTCCCTGCGCCCCAATCTCGTCGGTGCCACGGGAACGCTGCTGGCCGACGGAATCAAGAGCCCCGGCATTTCCTTCGAGGCTGCCGTCACCATGGTGGAAGCGCACAGGGCCGCAGAAATCATCCAGGAACGGGCCCTTCCGGCGCTCTATGGCTGCAATCTCTGCATCCGCCTCAGCGCGGCGGAAGGAATCTGGTTCGATGAGCGCCTGCCCCTCTACGGCTGGCAGGAAGACGTCGACTTTTCCTTCCAGCTCGGGAAGAGGGGAACCCTGATTTATACGAACCTGCTGGCCGGTGTTCACCTGGGCGCCAAGGGCGGGCGGACCTCGGGCAAGCGGCTTGGCTATTCACAGATAGCCAACCCCGTCTACCTCCTGCGCAAGAAGACCATTCCACCACGTCTCGCCCGGCGGCTGATGTGGCGCAACTTCGCAGCCAATCTCACCCGTTGCGTCTTTCCGGAACCGCATGTGGACCGTTTGGGCCGCCTGCTTGGCAATGCCGAGGCCCTGATCGATCTCGCCAGGGGCCGGATCCATCCCGAACGCATCTTGAGCCTCTGAGCACAATTGGCCATGTCATCGAACCGGGCAGGCGTCGTGAGCGGCGGAGTTGGCTTTGCTTCGCGAGCCATCGTGCAGCTGCTGCTGTTCGGCGTCACGATTGTCGCCACGCGTGTCCTGTCCATCGAAGCCTTCGGCGCCTATGCACTGGCCTCGCTTTTCGTGATCCTGGCGCGGGCCCTCTTCTATGTCGGCCCTTATGAGTATCTGTTGAAGTCGCAGCACGAATCCGATCTCTATAGCGCATGCTTCGGCGCAAACGTCGTGCTGGCGGTGTTTTCCTGCCTGATCCTCACCGCCTTTTATTTCGCCGCGCCCCATATTTTTCAAACAGACAATGTCAGCATGCTGGTCGCGCTGCTGACGCCCTCGATCTTCCTGGTGGCGACAACGGCCTGGTATGAAGCGGTACTGCTCCGCGCGGTGCGGGTGCGGCGCTATTATCTGAGCAACTTGGCCGGCGATGTCGCCGGCTCGGCGGCGGCAGTTGCGCTGCTTCTGGACGGTTTCGGCGTTGCCTCGCTTGTGGTGCAAACCTATGTCCGGCTGCTCGTCCTGCTTGCAATCTATGTATTCTCCACCAGCGATCGGCCGCATCTCGGTGCCGGTTTGGGCCGGATCGGCACCGTCCTACGCTGGTCGCGGACCCGCTATGCCGCGGTCCTGCTCAACTTCACGTCGGCCTACGGTGCAGACATGGTGCTGGGCGCAACCCTCACTCCGGCCGTCACCGGCCTTTATCGCGCGTCGAACCGGATTGTCTCGGCCCTGACCGACCTGTTCGCCCAGCCGCTCCAGAAGATCGCGCAGACCAACCTTTCGGCCACCTATGTCCGCGAGCAGCCGTTGGGAACAAGCTGGCTAACCATGCTGTCCGGTGTCGGCGCAATCGCCTGGGCTGGCCTGTTGACGCTGGCCTTCCTCGCTGACGACCTGGTGCCCTTTGCCCTTGGCGCCAAGTGGGCGCCCGCAGTGCCGATCGTGATCGTCTTTTGCATCGTCAAGGCCTTTTCCATGCTCGATGCGGTCACCACGGCTTTCCTTGTCTGCCACGATCAGCAGCGGATGATGCTGCGGGTCCAGATCGGCACTGCGGCCGCCGTGCTTCTGCTCGCCCTGACTGCTTCACCATGGGGACCGGTCGCGGTCGCGATCGCGGTCGGGATCGCCATGACGTCGATCAGCGTGATCTACGGCATCATGGTATGGCGCCTGTCGAAGGCGGAAGCAGATGCGATCGTTGATCTCATCAAGACAAGCGCACCGCCCGTGCTCTGGGTGGCATTGGGCCTGACGGCGCTCAAAACCCTCGCACCCGCGCAAGAAGGAATCGAAGCCGTTGTCACCGGGGCCGCAGTTGCGGCATTGGGCTTTGCGATCGGCATTTTCAGCGTCCGCCATCGGATGCTTTCCGCGATCGGCAGCCTTGGCCATGTTCCGGGCCAGGTCCAGCAGGCGGGACAATCGTGATCAAGGAAATCGCCGGTCGGGCAACGACCCTGATCAGCCCGCAGTGTCGCTTCGACCGGGCGATTTTCATCCTCGGGCATATGCGCTGCGGGTCCACGGCACTGTCGCACATCCTGTGCAGCCATCCAGAAATCAGCGGCTATGGCGAGGCGCATGTCCATTATGATGGACGCGATGCACTCGGCGTCCTCACGCTGAACCAATTGCGCCGCCATGCGCTGCGGCCACGAGCGCGCTATCTTTTCGACAAGGTTCTTCATTCGCGGTACGATGCCGGTCCGCATCCGGAATTCTTTCGCGCCCGCGCTATTTTTCTGGTGCGCGAACCGGCCGCCACGATCCGGTCGATCCGTAACCTGTTTCGCACGATCGGATCGGGAGAATATGCGAGCGACGGTTTGGCGGCCGACTATTATGAAGAGCGTTTGGCGAGACTGATCCGGAACTGGGACATGTTCCCGCCCAAGCAGCGCATGGGTTTTACTTATGAGCGGCTGACTTCCAACCCGGAAGCGGCAATTTCGGCAATTTCGGCTTTCCTCGAACTCTCACCGCCGCTTGCCAATCGCTACGCAGCTCCCGCGAAGACCATGGCGCACGGGTCCGGCGACCCGCTGGCATCGCACAAGTTCAAGGGCATCGTCGAAAACAGCCAGGCGACGACTCTCGGCGGCACGGATCGCCCACTGGAAATTCCCTCAAGCCGCATTGCCCGGCTCCACGACCTCTACGAAGCAGCATTTCATATAGTCACGCAAATGTAAAAATTGGCGTGTTTACTATTCGTTAACCTGCTCGATCACGAATCACAGGGGTATTATGGGGATTCCCAATCGAGATATCTTCGGATTGTCGGGTAAATGACACTTGCCTTTCATTCCGATGACATGATTGCGAGCCCAGTTGTGGAACTGGGCTCGCTTTTTTCAAGCGAAGTGGAGTGACGGCGATGACTACACCAACAAACGGCGACGACACGATCATAGGCACTGCCGACGACGACACGATCAACGGCCTGGCCGGCAACGACACCATATCCGGCGGCGCAGGCAATGACATTCTTCTCGGTGGATCGGGCGATGACAAGCTGACCGGCGGGGAAGGCGACGACAAGCTGTTCGGCGGCGATGGCGACGATGTGCTGATCGGCAGTTTCGGCAACGACATCATGTCCGGCGGCATCGGCGACGACAAGCTGTTCGGCGGCGACGATAGCGACAGGCTGGCGGGCGGGGAAGGTAACGACCTGCTCAACGGCGGCAATGGCGAAGATTATCTGGTCGCCGGCGACGGCGATGACATCCTCACGGGCGGCGAAGGCATCGATCGCCTGTGGGGCGGCCTGGGCCGCGACATCATGACCGGTGGCACCGAAGGCGATATCTTCTCCTTCCGCGCTGGCGAATCCGGTGTCGGCGCCGGTGTGCGCGATGTCATCACCGACTTCGTCGTGGGCGAGGACAAGATCAACCTTGCCACCTTGAACCTGACCGGTTCGCAGATCGCCTTCAACAGCTTTGGCGGCGGCACCGGCACGATCATCGCCATCGATACCGACAACGACACCATCGTCGATTACGAGATCCAGCTGAACAACGCCACCGGCGTGACGCTGGCCGACCTCTTCATCTAATACCAAGGGCTGATGCGTCAGCATCAATGCACCTTGGTATAATACTGTAACACTGCGCGTGTACTTCAAGGGCCGTGCGGCCTTCATCGCCGCACGGCCCCGTTTTTTTCGGACTGCGTGGACTTTCGGATGACCATGTCGGAGCGCCAATCCCTGTTCGGCCTGACCCGGTCGCCCGAATTGCTGGCGGCGTTTTCGGGACGGTCGGGGCTGCTCGCCACAATGCTGGGGATGAGCGCTGCGCTTAACGTCCTGCTTCTGTCCGGTTCGATCTTCATGCTCCTCGTTTATGACGAGGTCCTGCCGAGCCGCAGCACGCCCAGCCTTGTCGGCCTTGTCATTCTCCTCCTCATTGCCTTTGCCTTCCAGGCTTGGATCGAGCATCTCCGCAACCAGATTACCGGCAACGTCGGCGAATTGTTCGAACGATCGCTGTCGAACCGGGTGTTCGGCCTGGTGATCGACGCCGAACTGCGGAGCGGCGGCGGGCGCGACACCACTCAGCCAGTGCGCGATCTCGACCAGTTGCGCAATTTCCTCAATGGCACCGGCCCCATGGCGATCCTCGACCTGCCTTGGGTCCTGCTGTTCCTTGGCGTGCTGTTCGCCTTCCATTACCTGCTGGGCCTTGTCAGCCTCGCCGGCGCGATCATCCTTGTCGCGCTAACCACTGTGACCGACCGGATGACGGCCAGCCAGGTCGAATCCGCCACCCGCAGCGGTTCGGCACGCCATGCTTTCGTAGAAGCCTGCCGGCGCAATGCCGAAGCGATCCGTGCGCTCGGTATGCTCGGCCGTACAACCCATGGCTGGCATTCGATGAGCCAGACTTATGCCGCCGCCAACGGCACCGTCGCTGAAAAGCTCAGCGCCATGCGCACTTTCAGCAAGACCTTCCGGCTCCTGCTCCAGTCGCTGATCCTCGCCTGCGGTGCCTGGCTCGTCATCAATGACAGGGCTTCAGGCGGCGTGATCATAGCCAGCTCGATCCTTTCGTCGCGCGCCCTCGCTCCGATCGATCTTGCCATCGGAAACTGGCGCGGGCTGATTTCCGCGCGCCAGGCGTGGAACCGGCTCGCCGAGCGGCTTGCAGGCGTCCCTCTGCCGATGGAGCGCACCGCCCTGCCCCCACCCGCCAGGGATCTGCGTGTCGAAAACCTTGCAGCTGTCGCTCCAGGCTCCCAATACGTGCTGTTCCGCGATGTCAGCTTCGGCCTTACCGCCGGGGAAACGCTTGCGATTGTCGGCCCAAGCGGCTCGGGCAAGAGTTCGCTGGCGCGCACTCTGGTCGGCGTGCTCCAGCCCGCGCGCGGTGCGGTCAGGCTCGATGGAGCGGCAATCGAACAGTGGGAGCCCGATGCGATCGGATCACTGATCGGTTACCTTCCGCAGGACATCGAACTGTTCGACGGTACCATCTCCCAGAACATTGCGCGCTTCGATCCGGACGCTGCGAGCGACGACATCGTCAAGGCGGCAAACGACGCCGGGGTCCACGACCTCATCGTGCGCCTGCCCGAAGGCTATGACACGGTCATCGGTCCCAATGGCCGCAATCTTTCGGCGGGACAGCGGCAGCGCATCGCTCTCGCCCGCGCGCTGTTCAGGGACCCGTTCCTGATCGTCCTCGACGAGCCCAATTCGAACCTCGATGCCGAAGGCGATATAGCGCTCAACCGGGCTATCGCCGTCGCGCGCGCGCGGGGAGCGATCGTCATCCTTGTCGCGCACCGGCCCAGCGCCCTCGCCGAGATCGGCAAGCTGCTCTGGGTCAATGCCGGTGTCGTCCGCGCCTTTGGACCCAAGGCGGAAATCCTGCCCAAGCTGACCGGCGCATCACCCCAGCCCGCCAGTCCCATTCGCGCCGTTGTGGATGTCTGACAATGAAGCAGCTTGTCCTTGCCGGCTACGGAGAGCCCTCGCCGCTCGACCCCGAAGCCAGGCTGCGCCGCTCGATGGCACGATCACGGCTCGCATTGGGGCTTGTCGTATTCGGCCTGTGCGGTTCGCTTGCGCTTGTCCCGATTTCCAGCGCCGTCATCGCCAGCGGCGAAGTGACGGTGGCTTCGCGCGTCAAGAAGATCGCACACCCTCAGGGCGGGGTGATCGCTGAAATACCCGTTAGTAACGGCACGCGGGTACGCGCGGGCGCGCTGCTGATGCGCATGGATACCAATGTCTCGGCCGCCAGCGCGGCAATGACCGCGGAAAGCATCGACCAGCTGCTCGCCCGTGAAGCGAGATTGCGCTCGGAACGCGACGGCGTGGCGGCGATCGATTTTCCCCCGGCGCTGACCACGCGAATATCGGATCCGCTGATTGCCCGGACAATCAGCGAAGAGCGCCGCATTTTCGCACTCAACCGGGCGACCCTTGCCGGCCAGCGGGCCACGCTGGAGCAGCAGATCCGGCAGGCCGAAAGTGCGATCCAGAGCTACAAGGTTCAGGCCGATGTCTACCGACAGCAGGAAGCCCTGATCGCCGAGGAGCGGGATGCGAACGAGCATCTCTGGGAAAAGCGGTTCACCACGCTCCAGCGCCGCAATGAACTGATCCGTGCGGCTGTGGGACTGCATGGCAGCGTCGCCTCGGCAGAAGCCAATGCCTCGCAATTCACCGCCAAGATCGCCGAGTTGCGCGAGCGTATCTATGTCCTCAGTGACGATGCGCGGCGCGAGGCGGGAACGGAACTTGCAAATGTCCAGTCGCGGCTGATCGAACTCAGGCAGAACAATGTCGTCGCGCAGGATGCCAATGCCCGCAACCTGATCCGCGCACCCTACGACGGGGTGGTCGACAAGCTCGCCTTCACGACAATCGGTGGCGTGGTGCCCGCCGGCGAGACTATCATGGAGATCGTGCCGGATCGCGATCCCCTGATCGTGACGGCGCGGGTGAGCCCGGCCGATATCGATCAACTGCGAACCGGCGAGGACGTATCGCTGCGCTTTTCCGCATTCAACATGCAGACCACTCCGCAGATTGTCGGGAAGCTGACCAGGATCGGGGCCGACAGAAGCGTCGATATGCAGCGTGGCATTGCTTATTT
>Ga0299912_10002691_pt1 | contig 14586 bp, 12 predicted proteins | sample RVTome_2_FD_207667 | JGI IMG/M metagenome (GOLD analysis project Ga0299912, IMG submission 207667) | Soil microbial communities from uranium-contaminated site in the Upper Colorado River Basin, Wyoming, United States - RVT95D214 (version 2) ...
ATGAGGGTAGATAAAGCATATGATGGATATCATCACTGCTAAAAAGGCGATCAAGGTAAAAGAAGGCGGTAGTATGATGATAAGGAAGGCGGCACAAAGGGAAACGCAAGTCAGGATTAACCGAAGTCGGAGGGGAGGATCGACGGTGATATTCAATTAGGTCCTCTTCTCCTTTTCCCCGTAGTAGTGCGTGTACGTATATTTATAGTAATCAGGGCTCACCTCTGCCTTCATCTTGTTGAGCACGGCGCCTATAATCCTCCCTCCCGCGTTCAGGATATGGGTCCGTGCCCTGCGGAGGGCCATCTTGGGGACCTTGCCCGCCTCATAGACAAGCAGGACGCCGTCCACATGGGTGGAAAGCTCCACAGCATCCATAACGGGAAGTATGGGAGGTGTGTCAATGATGATGTAATCAAATTCCTTGCTCTTCTTTACTTCCTCAAAGATTTCCTTTATATACACGGATAACATCTCCCTGGCCTTCGGCGTCTTTCCTCCGGTCGTGAGGACGTGTACGTTCTCCAGGCCTGACCCGGAGAGGGCAAAATCGAACCCCCTCTCCCCCAATATCAGATCCACGATGCTCCTGGCCGCCTCCTTGAAAGGAACATTCCTCAAGATGACGTCGGACAGACCCGGTTCTCTCGGTATCCCGAAGAGTCTGTTCACCATGCTCATCTGAAAATCGGCATCGATGACCAACACCTTCTTGCCCGTCTGCGCAATGGAGACCGCCAAATTCATCATGACGAAGGTCTTCCCTTCGCGAGTAGCAGGGCTGCTTACTGCTATGACTTGTGTCGATTCCACCTTTAAGAGGGCCGTGCGCAAAATCCTGAAGGCCTCTGTTAAGAAATGATCAGGGGTAAAATAGGTAAAGAGGGCCTTAAAGAGTTCGGGATCCTGAGGGATCTTGTCCTCCGCCCTCTTGGCCATCTCCTCCTTCAGTTCTTTCTCTCCAAGATAGGGGATCACCCCGAGAACCGGCACCTCCAAGATCGACTCGATCTCCTCCACGGTCGTGATGGAGGTGTCATAAGCCTCATAGAAGACGGAAAAGACCACCCCTAAAAGGAGGCCGATGAGGATCCCCAAGAGGCCGTTTTGAAGGTACGAGGGCCTATTCACAGGGAAATTAGGCTTCTCGGCGGGGTTGACAATGGAGACCTCCTCGATCTTCTCGGCCTCCTTGATCAAGAGCTCCTGATACTTGGTCTTGAGTTGGGTATAGAGGGTATCATTGATATCCACCTCCCTCTTGAGACGCTCAAAGTTGAGGGCCGCGGCCGGTAATTGTCTCGCCTTTGCCTGCAGGATCTTCAATTCTCCGCCGAGCAGATCAATCCTCGTTTGATCACCAGCACTTTGGGCAGTAAGATGCTTCAGCAATTCTACCTTGGTGTTCTCCAGCTCACCGTCAACGGCCTTGACCTCGGGATGTGCCGGAAAATAGGTAAGGAGCAAATTTTCCTTCTTCAGCAGGAGGTCGGCATAGATCTTTAAGGAAGTGACAATGGTTGACTGATCCCTCTCGACGGTCAATTGCGATCGAGGGCTGATCATCCGCCCTTGTTTAATCAGCTGTATGGACTGATCCACCTCCGCTTTTTCCGTCCTGAGATCATCGATCTTCCCCTCTACATCGACGAGCTTTTTGGCTGTGTCCATCTCCTGCTGGGTGAGATGGGCAAGGGTGGCCCCCTCACGAAAGGAGCGAAGGTCTTCTTCAGCGCTTTTCAGCTTCTCCTCTATCTGATTGAGCCGCTTTTCCACAAAGTCCTTCGCCTCGAAGACCCTCTTGTTTCTCGAGACGATGTTGACCTCCCGGTATTGCTCCGCCACCAGGTTGGCCAACTGCTGGGCCTTATCTGGGGCGGCGGCGGTTGCGTTGATGGAAATAATGTTAGATTGCCCTTGGCGTTCAATGGTGACGGAGTTTCTGAGGGAAGATATGGCATTCCTGTACTTCTCGTTGGTGCTTACCTCCTCAACAGTCGCATCGCGCGGTATCAGACCCAGGGCCTTGGCCACCTTCTCCATGACATCAAAGCTCCTGATCAGCTCCATCTGCCCCGCCAGGACGTCACCGAGGGGGTATGAGATGAACTCCATCAAAAAGCCGGTCACGTCGGTAATACGCTCTACCCTGACCGAGGCAGTCGCCTTATACTGAGGGGAAGGGGTGGCAAGATAGGTCCCGAAGATGACGGCCGTGAGGGTGAGGAGGAGAACCAACGCTATGATCCTCTTCCTTTTTTTTAGGATAAAGAGATAATCCCTTATGGAAAGATCGTAGCTCTTTTTCTCCATCACATCCTCACTGAGCTAAAGTTTTGGCGGTGCTTGCTGTACCGAGAGGGAGGGTAAGAACCTCCATGGTCGGACGGATATAGAGGTTGATAAAGTTGTTCCAGTTACCGATGGCGCTCCGGGGCACAAAGATGACGTCATTCTGGGCAAGCAGGACATCCTTCGCATCTCTACCCTTGGCCGTCTTGTGTAGATCTACCCGGATGAGCTCGGGATTATCGAGATTCCCCCTGATAATCCTCATGTCGCTGAGCACCGCGGTGTTCTTATATCCGCCTGCCAAGGCGAGTGCCTGTATGGTGGTCATCCCTGCGGCAAAATTGTACACCCCCGGCTTTTCTACCTCGCCCAGGACAAAGATTTTTCTTTCCCGCCATTCTTTTACAATAAGGTCCAAACTGAAATCCCGAATGTATTTGCTGAGCTCCTTCTGGGCCTGTTCCCTAATCTCAGGAATAGTATGGCCCGCTGCCTCCACCTCTATGAAGGAGATGACGATCGTGCCGGTGGACATCACCGTTGCATCGGACTCACTCAGCTTGACACCCTCCCTGAGCCGTATTGTCAGCACATCCCCTACCCCCACGATGTAGACGGCGCGGGCGTCTTTTATAGTAGCTGTCTTAGCTGCTGGCTCCTCAGCCTTAACAGCGGGCTCCTCAGTATTAACAATTGGCTCTTCAGCCTTGGTAGCGGATTCTTCAGCAAGGGTAAAGGGAACGAGAAAAAGAAGAGACAAAAAGAATATAATCCCTCCGATTTTTATCCTTGCCATCAGAGACTCCTTGCAATGAAGAATTTTTGATCCCTGTCCAGATCTATAATTCTGGGTTTTTTGTATTGCCGATCGTCTTTGTCGTGGGTGATCTTCACCACAGGGCGCATGGGATTGGCCCTGTTCTCTTCAATCACCTCGGCCTTATCCCGACTGTTCAACTCCACCTGGCTCCCCACCGGAAAGAGGAAGTAGGCGACCAAAGACTTGAGCACGCTGGCAGGGAATCGCCGCTTCTCCTTCGTCACGATCTCCTTGATCGCCTCAAAGGAGGAGTACCGTTTATCCCGATAGGGACGGGTATGGAGGAGGCTGTCATATACATCAGCGGCGCCGATGATGTAAGAGAACTCATTGATATCCTCGCTTGCCAGGCCATGGGGGTAGCCGGAGCCGTCCATCCTCTCATGTTCCTGCAGCACTATGTTGGCGATCTCATCCAAGGGTTTGAGGCGTTCGTAGCCATAAACGGGATGTCTCCGCATCTCGTCGCTTTCGGAGTGCGAGAGAGATCCCTTCTTGGTCCATATCTCCTCTGGAATGTCCCCCATTCCTATATCGTGAATCAGGGCTGACAGGGATAATCGCTTCAATTCATCCTCGCTGTAACCCATCCCCGCTCCTATCTTCACCCCCTGAACCGCCACATTCACGCAGTGTTGCAAAAGGTACACATCGGGCTCTTCACCGTATAAGGCCTTTTTCATGAGCCCCCTGTCCGTCTTCACGGCCCTTATAAATTGAGGCACAATCGGTTCGAGCTCCTTTTCCACCAGATCTATGGGGTTCTGCCCTTTTTTTATGTAATAAAATTTGTCAAATGTCTTAATGAGGTTCTCATATATATTATTTTCACCAACCCGTTCATTGGTCGCCATAAGTCCCTCCCGCATCGGCGTCCATAAGACCTCTTGCTCCCCGCTGATGGACGCCCGTTCCGCAGCAACCGACTCCACCATCCTCGCATCGACAAACTCTTTCCCCTGGATGGCGCCGAGCAGAAGGGCAGCGTCACAAATATGGTTTATGTTGCGCGGAAGTCCCCCTGAGAATTGATATATCTTATGCACCGCATCCTCGGTGAAGATGTTCTGATCCGTAGCGTTCACCTTCTTGAGGTGATAACCGATATAATCCCCCGTCTCCTCCAAGCTGAGCGCTCCGAGGACATAGAAGGCCCCTATCCTCTGGGAAAACCCCTCCTTCTCGCGAAGGATGGGGATGACCTCCGGCTGGCCCAAGAGGAACAGGGTCAAAGCCGGAGTACCATTCAATGACCAGTTGGTCAACAACCTGAGCCTTTCCCAGATATCCGCATCCTTTATCACCTGGCATTCATCTATCAGCCATATATTTGTCGCCCCTTTTTCAACGTTATCCCTGAGCTTATCCCTGAGCGCCCCTAAGAGCTCTCCGCCGTCACGGGGGGTAGCCAGGCCCATGTTTTCCCCCATCTCTCTCATGATCTCGGAGAAATTGCCCATGGGGTTCTCAACTACACCCATGGCAAAGGGGATATGGTGTTGCTCTAGGTCCCCCTTGATCTTCTTCCACAGGGTGGTCTTCCCTGAACCAGGCTTCCCCGTAATCAAGATGATCCTCTTGCGGGTCCGTATGGCCTGAAATATCCTCGCCCTGGCCTCCTCATGCGTCGCAGAGGGAAAGTAGGTATCCCCGGAAGGAAAGACCTTGAACGGGAGGTCTATAAAGTGCCAGTATTTCTCATATTCCAACATTGATTAGCCTCTAGTTACCCTTTCCATCTATATTAGAATGACATAACATAATATAAAATTCAACCCCAATTTATGTCTGCCGCCCTCCCCTCGCATAAACGGCTTTTTCCATAGTATTATGCTGCAATTTATTTGCCAAAAATGTGCTTTTATCACCCAATACCCGAATAACGATATAGACAAGACTCACCTTCTTCTTAAAAAAGACGAAAATAAGGAGGTCAAGGACCTAACCTTTTGATTACAAGGAACTCTGGGTTGGGAAAATTGGAAGATGCTCGTCTGAGGGAGAAGGAGTGACGTTAATTGTCACTTTATTGCATCAAAACTGTCACCATTAATTTTAACGGATTTATGAAGATTAGCTACCAAGATATGAGACAATGAATCATATTTTACCCCACAATATCCGATAAAGGACGAAGAAAAAGAGCACCCCTGAGAAATTGGCTGCCAAGTCACCGAAAGAACAGACCCTACCCGGCATAAACGATTGTGCCAACTCCAATATAGCCCCATAGCCGAAGGAGAAGAGGATCGCATAAATATCGGCTTTTTTGAAACGGGTGCGAAAGGTAAGATAGAATAAAAAGGAGGTGACAAAATAGGCGACAAAGTGGGCGACCTTATCCCTATTCCCCCCCAAATCTACCCATGAGGGAAAAGAGGTGGAGGGAAGGAAGGAACCGATGGTCAGCAGTACTATCCATCCAACCAATAGAATATAAAGCGTCCTTGATATCTTCATCCTTTTCTGCTAATTTTCTTAGCATGATCATGGCTGTACATCAACCCCAATTTATGCCGTGGTTGAGGTATTTTAGCTAGATAGTGAGGAGCAACACCTTCGTCTTTTTTGCTTGATAGGGATCAGCAAAACTTTCTATTACTGGTTCCATTGCTGGCTACGCCTGTTGCAGCTAAGGCTATGCGCTATGTGGTTGCCCGTGAAGAGAAGAGAAAAAGTATGGGCCATACGGCAAAAGCATGGGGAAAGTAAAGTCTTCTCATCGTACCCTGATTCATGCTGTTTCAGCACTCTATAGGCAATCCTTTGCCTCACGCATCAACGAAAAACCTCTTCAGTAGACAAGAAGTTTTGTTTACGATATAATTAAAAATCCCTTCAGGGTGAGGGGAATAGTAGGGGGTCAACCATAGAGAACAGTAGTATGATTGTTTCTGTTCATCAGCCGCAGTATATTCCATGGTTAGGCTATTTTGATAAGATTGCGCAGAGTGATATTTTTATCTTTTTAGACTGTGTGCAATATAAGGCACGGGAGTTCCAAAATCGAAATAAAATCAGGACAGATAAAGGATGGATCTGGCTGACCGTTCCTGTTGTTACACAAGGGAAAAGCCGGCAAAAAATATCGGAGATCTGCATTGATAATGAGCTTCCCTGGAAGCGGCAGCATCTGAACAGCTGGAAGTCCTGGTATGGCCGCTCAGCATTTTTTGACGCCTACTTTCCGTTTCTGGAAGATACCTATGGACGAGAGTGGGAGCGGTTAATAGATCTCAACGTGCATATCATTATGTATGTTCTCAAGCAGTTAGCGATTCCGACCAGGATTTATTTTGAATCGACATTTGATGTTCAGGCTGTAAAGACAGAACGAATTATTGAACTCTGTAAAAAGATAAAAGCCGGAACCTATCTTTCAGGCGCGGGCGGTAAGGCATATCTAGTAGAAGAAAGATTTCATGAGGAGGGCATTACCTTAGAGTATCAGCATTTTACCCACCCGGTGTATGCGCAATTATTTCAGACTCAGGAGAGTAATTTTATTCCTTACCTTTCACTATGGGATTTGTTGTTCAATGTGGGTGAACGAAGCAGGGATGTGTTAGCATCGGGAAGGAGGATACAGAGCTGATCGGCGAGCCTGAATTAATTCTTAAGATTGAAGGAGTACTAAAAGCAGCCAAGCCGGAAGTGGCTTTTCTGAATTTTATGGCATATGTGCGCCATAACCATTGCGCGAAGGGGGTCACCGTGGTATTACAGACATTCAAACACTCGGTCTATCCACAGTTGTATGGTAACGTTATCTCAAAGCTGTCGCTCCTCGACCTCCTCTTCAACTGCGGCCCGGATTACCTGAACATCTTGGAGGGTAAGCTATGCAAGGCATAAAATTACTAGCCATCGGCGCCCACCCCGACGATATCGAGTTTGGGTGCGCCGGCACCCTTGCGAAATACAGCAAAAAGGAGAATGAGGTCCACCTCTTGGTGGTGGCAGATGGGGGTATGGGGGGAGACCCTCGAGTGAGACAGAAGGAACAGGAGATGTCCGCCGGGATAATGGGGGCGAAAGAACTCTTCTGGGGGGGGTATAAAGATACGCTTATCATCTTCGATAAACCCCTGATAGACCTGTTGGAGGGATTTCTTCGGGATGTAAACCCCTCTTTGGTCTTGGTGAACTATCCTGAGGACACCCATCAGGATCATGTCCGCCTTGCCAACGCTGCCGTCGCCGCTACCAGATATACGCCCAAGGTCATCTTCTACGAGACCCCCACGTCCATCGGCTTTAATCCCCTGATCTTCGCGGACATCGATGAGACCTTGGAGAAAAAGATCAAATGTCTGGAAGCCCACGCCTCCCAATTTCATAAGACCAACATCCCTGGCTCTAATATCGTAGATATCGCTATCGCGACGGCCCGCTTCCGGGGCACACAGGCCAGGGTAACCTTTGCCGAAGGCTTCGCCCCCCTGCGCTATTTCTTGCCATGAGCATACCCCATTCTATGCCGACCCTGGGAAGAGAGGAGTCCAAAGGTCTCCAAGAAGCCTTGCCTCGGGAAGGTATAATTTTTGCATGAAAACCCCCAGGGAAGGATGAGGCGCATACAGTGGGAAAAGCACCCCTTCTTCCTTAAGACCGCTGAGGTGCAACATATCGACCTCTGCATCAGGAAGGCCGTGGAGGATATGAATGGTTAAAGAATTCATTTTGCCTATCATAATACCCCTGTTACTTTCCTTCGTTCTCACCCCCCTGGCGAGGTGGCTGGGGAAAAAGTGGGGCTTCATGGATATCCCCGAGCAGCGCCGGGTCCATACGGTACCAACCCCCAAGACAGGGGGATGGGCCATCTTCATCGCTTTCATCATATCAGCGCTGGTGTTCACTAAGCCCACAGGGGCGATTTGGGGCCTCTTCATCGCCGCGAGCTTCATCTTCGTGGTGGAGATCTGGGACGACATGAGAGAACTGCCGGCCGTAATAAAACTCTTTTCCCAGATCGTGGCCGCCCTTATCTTCATCTCCTTCGGGGCGACCGTCACCATCTTTCCCAAGAGCTGGTGGGGTCATACCCTCAATTATACCCTTACGCTCCTCTGGCTGATAGGGATCACCAATGCCGTCAACTTCATCGATGGGATGGATGGACTGGCAGCCGGCCTCTGTATCATCTTCTCCCTCCTCTTCTCCATCGTCTTCCTCCAGATGGGGTCGTTCTACATGGTACCCCTTTGTCTGGTGATCATCGGCGCCTGTCTCGGCTTCCTCCCGTATAACTTTCGCGGCGAAAAAAAGGGGGCGACGATCTTCATGGGTGATACAGGGAGTAACTTCTTGGGGTTCATCCTCGCCTCCTTCGCCTTGCTGGCCGAGTGGTCGGAGATGAGGCTCCTGCCTTCCCTCACAGCCCCCTTGTTGATCTTTGCCGTGGTGATCTACGACATGGCCTACATCAATCTGCGTAGGATCATCATGAAGGAGGTGAGCACTATACGTGAGCTCCTCGAGTACACGGGAAAGGATCACCTCCATCACCGGCTCCATTACCTCTTGGGCTCCAAGACCAAGACGGTGTTCACCATCTATATGCTGGCCATCGCCTTGGGGATGAATGCCCTGCTGATCAAGATGGCCCCGGACTATTTCTGGATCCTCCTTCTGCAGGCCCTGGTCATCCTCTCCTTTGCGACCATCTTGGAGATAGCAGCCACCATCAGGATGCGGAGTGAAAAGACGGGTGAAGGTCTTAGAGCTGATAACAAGGCTCGATAAGGGCGGCGCCCCGAGAGTATTCCTCAACCTGATCAGCGGCCTTAAGAAACAGGGCATAGAGGTCACTATGGCTTCAGGCCCCTCGCAACAACCGGAGGAAGACCCAGAGGAGTTCTCCCGTAAATCGCACATCCCCTATCACCCCCTGCCCTCTTTGCGCCGTGAGATCTCACCTATGCACGATCTTCTCTCCCTCGTTCAGATCATCGCCCTCATCCGCAAAGAAAGGCCGGACATCCTGCACACCCACACCACCAAGGCAGGCATCCTGGGAAGGATCGCCGGGGGGATGACCCGCACGCAAACCATCCACACACCGCACGGCCACCTCTTCTACGGGTACTTCGGAAAGGGGAAAGAGCAGCTGTATGTCTTTCTCGAGCGTTTGGCTGCCCGATTCTGCGAGCGGATCATCACCATCTCCGAGGACGAGCGCAGGGAATACCTCAGGCGGGGGATCGGCGATAAAAAAAAGGTAATCACCATCTACAATGGGATAGATATGAGCAGATTTCCGGGGGATGGGAAGCAAGTGAGAAAGGAGCTGGGGGTAACGCATCACGTCCCCCTGGTGGGTTATGTGGGAAGGCTCGAAGAGGTAAAGGGGCCTCTCATCTTTGTCGAGGCTGCCATGAAGATAGCGTCAGCTCATCCCCAAGCCCACTTTCTCATGGCAGGGGATGGCCCCCTAAAGGCGGAAGTGGTGAAAAAGGCCCGGGGCGTGCCTCATTTGCACATAATGGGGTTTCGCGAGGACATCGCCGATTGCATCGCCGCCCTCGATATCCTGCTTATCCCTTCCCTGAACGACGGCTTCAATCTGGCCGCGGTAGAGGCCATGGCCTCATCAAAACCCATCGTGGCAACTAGCGTCGGGGGACTGCCCGAGGTAATCGGTGACGCCGGCATCCTGGTACGACGTGGAGATACAACGAGGATGGCGCAGGAGGCCGTCAAACTCCTCAATTCGCCAGATATGAGAAAAACAATAGGTACGAGGGGGAGAAAACGCGCTGAGACCCTCTTTGCCTGGGGTATATGCCTGCAGAGGACCATCGATATCTACCATCAGGTTGCGGGGAACGCCAGGTGAAGAAAGACCAATACTTTTATCACAGAGCCTCCCAAAACCTCATTTTTATCCATCATCTCAAAGGGTTGATCGAGCGTCTTAAAAAGGCTGGATTGGAAATCCTCTTCTTCAGGGGGATGAGCCTGCTCGGGGATGTCTATCCCTCTCTGGGAGATAGGGAGATGCTCGATGTGGACATCCTCGTCAGGGGAAAGGATCTGGGAATACTAAAAAAGGTCTTGAAAGGGATGGGAATGGAGGAGATCGAGCCGGGCAACTTCAGCACGTCGAGCCTTCTCCTCGATTTGCACATCTCCTTTCTCAACCCCTCCCGCACCATCCTTGAGCGCTCCTGCCTCAGCATCTCCATAGATGACGTCTTCGAAAGGAGTGTTCGCAAGGAACTGGATAGTGTGGCAATCAAGATACCCTGCCCCGTACACCTCTTCATCTCCACCGCCATCCACCTCCAGAGCCACTCCTTCGATTCCGAGAAGGGATGGGAAGACCTGAAGCGGATAAAGAAATACTATGCTCTTTCCGATGAAGCGATCCTTACTGAGGCCGCGCGTATGGGCGCGGAGCGGACTCTGTATTATCTCCATGCCCTGCGTCCACAGATATTCCCTAACTGGAACAGGCGGCTTTCCTTTGGTGAGCGATGGATTCTAACGAGGATCAGGAAGGGAACGTACAACCAAAACTTCGGCGACCTCCTCTTCCTCTTCCAGTCGAAAAAAAAGGTCAAGGCCCTGCAGGAGATATTCTTCCCCCATGGCATCTCCCTCAAAGTTATCGGTGATCGGCTAAGGAAGTGCCTTAAGCTCCTGAAGGATACCCTTGCGTGATCATAATTTGGTTAAAAGCTGCAGCCGCCGGGCATCAGTATGGCTTGATTGACTTCTGCTCGCCTTGCGGTCCAGCAGATTATGTGATAAAATTGTAACAAATTACATAATTTTTAAGACATTAATTTCCAATAACCAGCCTCTGCTTAAAAAGGGGAGAATGCCAAGGATGGCGGGGAAAACCCAAAGATTGGACCACCGCTATTATCATATTGCCGGTATCACCATCCGGATGGAATCGGACTTACCCATAACAGATGCTACCTTCCACCCCAAGTTCAAACACTTTGAGGTAAATGGACCTGGTGAGGATACCATAACTATCAGACACCACTTCTCCCTGCCGGATCTGAACGGCTGGGATATAGGAGAAGAGGTCTATCGGAAGCCCCCCTGGGCCATCTACAGAAATGGGCCTTCTTGGTTCTACATGGGTATTGGGGGGAACGCAGGGGGGACGATCAAACGTCTGTGGTCAAGAATATCGCACCGCTTGCGTCCTCTTACGCTAAGATCTCGCCAGAAAACAAAACAGGTTGAATCTATATCTGTTAAAGAAGGCCATATCCACCAACTAGCGATATTTAACCATGACTATAGAAACGTCAGGATATACAACAAAACTGAAAGGCCCTTCCACAGGGGCAATCTTCATTCCCTTACCCTTTTCCCCACCGACCAGATCCTCCTTGCCAGGGTTCTGGCCGATAGGGAGGGCTGCTATATCCATGCAAGCGGCGTGGTGCTTGACGGCAAGGGATTCCTTTTCGTGGGACATTCAGACGCAGGCAAGTCCACCATGGTGATGATGTTGCAGGATAAAGCAAAGGTCCTGTGCGACGACCGGATAATTGTAAGACGATGGCCAAAGGGTTTTAAAATCCATGGGACCTGGAGCCACGGTGATGTACCCGATGTTTCGGCTGACTCCGCCCCGTTAAAGGCCATTCTTTTTCTGAGACAGGACCGGGAAAACCGTCTCATCCCCATTGACCACACGCAAGAGATAATCGGAATGCTCCTGGCCTGTCTCATAAAACCCCTGGGCACAGCCGACTGGTGGGAGAAGATGCTGAACTTGGTGGATCAGATGGCCCATGAAGTCCCCTGCTATTCCCTCCATTTTACTAAAAAAGATGGAGGTGTCATAGATCTTTTAAGGCACCTGTAATCATATTTATCGTGATCCCTGGTTTTTTTATTTTCAGTTAAGGTCGAGAAAGCATGGGCAATCAAGATTCTTATGCTGTTAAAATAAGGGCCGATGAGGTCTCCCTGTGGAAAGGCAGCGCCCCCCCTCTCGACTCGCTCGATATGGAACTCACCGAACGCTGCAACAACAACTGCATCCATTGCTATATCAATCTGTCTGCAGACGATCTTCATGCCCAACAGCGGGAACTTTCGACAGAGGAGATACAGGAGATCTTGCAAGAGGCTGCTTCCTTGGGCTGTCTCACAATAAGGTTCACAGGGGGGGAACCGCTCTTGAGGAAGGATTTTGAAGACCTTTATATATTTGCCCGGAGACTCGGCCTTCGGGTGACCCTTCTTACCAACGCCACGTTGATCACACCCGCGCTCACCAAGACGTTTGCACGCATACCGCTTCTTCAGCCTATCGAGGTCACCCTCTATGGGATGAAAAGGAGTTCCTATGAAGCGGTTACCAGGGTTTCGGGTTCTTTTGAAGCGGCCTGGCAAGGGATAGATTTGCTGTTAGAAAAAAAAGTCCCCTTTGTGGTCAAAGGTGCGCTCCTTCCTCCGAACAGAGGAGAGATGGGAGAGTTTGAATCGTGGGTCTCCACCATCCCCTGGATGGACACGCCTCCTTCATACTCTATCTTTTTTGATCTTCGCGCGCGCCGGGACTCTAAACAAAAAAATCAACTCATTAAGGGTCTTAGACTCTCACCTGAGGATGCAGTAGCATTTTTTTTCAGGAGGCGAGAAGAATATCTAAGAGAGATGAGGGAGTTCTGCACTAAGTTTACCCGGCCCTCGGGGAGTGGCATCTTCTCTTGCGGAGCAGGGGTGAGGAGCGGATGCGTAGATGCCTATGGTTATCTCCAGTTGTGCATGTTGGTGAGGCACCCTGACACCGTGTACAACCTGAAAAAAGGCTCTCTGAAAAACGCCCTGACGAATTTTTTTTCCGAAATGAAAAAGATGAAAGCCGAGAACCCCGACTATCTCAGCCGCTGTGCTTGTTGTTTTTTGCAGGGCCTCTGCGAGCAGTGCCCGGGCCGGTCATGGATGGAACATGGAACGCTGGATACGCCGGTTGAGTATCACTGTGAGATCGCCCATGCGCAGGCACAAGCCTTGGGGTTGCTTGAGAAAGGCGAGTATGCCTGGCAGATAGAGCGCTGGGAAAAAAGGATACGTAACTTTTCAAGGGGCAAGCCGGGCTGCCAGGGAACAGGCCATGCGGAAGTCAGGTCATGCAAGAGGGGTCAACACAGGGCACACAAGGGAAAAGAGCAGGAAATCAGCGTGAAACCATGAGATTGAGGATCCTCTTCGGACGTTTTCTGATTCGTTTTGGTCGTTTCATCCAGTCTCTGGCCGTTGTGGTGATGAGGCCTAATGACTTGGTGGAGTTCAGCCGGCAGACCTATGCCAGAGAGAACATGGTAGAAGACTTGGGTCGTCAAGACCTGGCGTACCCCGTCCTACATCCCGATGAGCAAGCTCTTCTGGCGAGGCTTCCCGCAAAGGAAGGGCGACTTTTACTCCTCGGCGTGGGAGGCGGAAGGGAGGCCATTCCCCTGACGCAAATGGGCTTTGAGGTAACAGGCGTTGACTTTGTCCCGGAGATGGTCGAGAAGGCCAAGGAGAATGCGGCCCGTCACGGGGTGAAGATAGAGGGGCTTGCCCAGGAGATTTCAAAGATTGACGTGCCAGCGGGGGTCTACGACGTCGCCTGGCTCTCTGCAGCCATGTACTCCTGCGTCCCCACCAGAGGCAGGCGGGTAGAGATGCTCCAAAGGATCGCCAAGGCCCTTAAACCTGGGGGATATTTCATATGCCAGTTCCGTTGGTGTACCAGCGATGGGTCTTCACGCCAATGGGAGCGTGCCAGAAAGATCGTTGCCTTCCTCACACTGGGTAATCTCTGGTATGAAAAGGGTGACACGCTCTCGAACAATATAGAGTTCATCCACGCCTTCTCACAAGAGGATGAGGTCAGGTCAGAATTTGAGGAGGGTGGATTTGAGGTGCTACACCTCCATATCACGGAAGAGATATTGCTGGGAGGGGCGGTGCTGAGGAAGCCCCTCTCCAAAGCACCTCTTTCCAAATAAAAAGGTGCTTCAGCCCCGAGCCATACGATAACTATGAAGGAGGTCTTTATGAAAACAAAGGTCAACATTGATGCCGCCTATCGCCCGTCGGAGGACCTGGTGTGCAGGGAGATTGAGGGAGAACTCATCATCGTCCCCCTGGTTGCCGGCATGGGGGATATGGAGGACGAACTCTTTACCCTAAACGAGACCGGAAGGGCCCTGTGGGCAAAGCTGGACGGTAAAAAGAGCTTGAAGGCGGTAGCAGAGGAGCTCTCTGCAGAGTATGAGGCGCGGCCCGGTGAGATTAAGAAGGACGTGATCGGGCTTGCAGAAGAACTCTTCAAGAGGAAGATGATCGTTGAACCCTCAAAGAAGTAATATAAAACACGCTTCAATGGTCACCTCACCTGACCATCAGGTTAAGCCCGCCCTCTTTACTAAGAAGAGAGAAGAGTTATCTCTTTCCAGCCAGCAGCTTGAGAAACTCATGAGAGGTGTGCTTGGCAAAGGCACCTC
>Ga0299912_10002692_pt1 | contig 14586 bp, 12 predicted proteins | sample RVTome_2_FD_207667 | JGI IMG/M metagenome (GOLD analysis project Ga0299912, IMG submission 207667) | Soil microbial communities from uranium-contaminated site in the Upper Colorado River Basin, Wyoming, United States - RVT95D214 (version 2) ...
CCCATTACTTACAACAAGCGTGGGCAGATTTTGATTTGACGGTAGAGGAAGGTTTGGAGGAACTATCCACGTTATGTTCTATGGAGATAAGGATTAAAGGCCAAGGTTCTTGCCATCGTATTCCTATACCTCGTCAAACATCGGCTCAATTACTTCAAGCTGCTGCTGTGCGGTTGCCTCATGTTCTTCCTTGTTTAGGGGCAACTGTAGTCAGTAGAAAAAAGCTTCCGTCACGTCGCAAAAGATATTGACTTCAAATGGTTAGCTCCCAGAGTTTATTTGTTTAAACATGGAACATACGTTTTAAATTCGGTGAATCTCTTGTTGTGTAATGCTCTTTTAAGATTTCTGTATGAATTAGCCGTCGTCAATAAGAATTAAATGGTAAAAACTCGCTTCTGGATGGTTTGAATATAAAAAAAACAGAGTTGAATGCCAAGCTTAAAGAACCACAAGATATGAAGGAAAGTTTTGGGATAGTATTGCAGATAACGATTACCAAATGAAATCTTGCATCATGGTCGAAACCTGTCAGTCAACGATTTCAGGAAGGAAGCGTTTACAACTTTATTTCTTTGAGGTCTCTGGCAATGATCAATGGTGGTTCAGTCACTGTTTGAATTTCATTGGGTGTGAATCCAGGCGTTATTCTTTAAGAATTAGTCCGATGGGTGTTACTTCAATTACCGCCATATCAGTGAAGATGAGTGATACACCTACTGCCTTTTTCGCTCCCACAGCTTGGAAAGCTATGCGGCTTCAGACAGAGGGCGGATACGTGGATAGGTTCCTTAGTAAATCAAATAGGCCCTTTTCACTTGTCCACTGTGCAATAAGTCCTTAGCCGCTCCTTGCAAAACGATGCTTCCTGTCTCTAAAACGTAGCCTCTGTGAGCAATCCTAAGGGCTAGTTGAGCATTCTGCTCCACTAATAAAACACTTGTCCCACGCCGATCGATATCCAGCACGATTCTGCCTATCTCTCGAACCATCGCTGGAGCAAGTCCCAAGGAGGGCTCATCCATCAGAAGCAGCTCTGGCCTGGACATCAAGGCACGGGCAATGACCAACATCTGCTGTTCGCCACCGCTTAAGGTTCTCGCCTGCTGCCCCTTTCTTTTTCCCAGCACCGGAAATTGTTTGAACAGTTCGTCTAAGTCGCTATCTACCTTTTTCTTATCTCTCCGCCAGTAGGCACCCAGCTTGATATTTTCAAAGACAGACATATAAGGAAAGGGCCATCTCCCTTGCGGCACATGAGAAATACCTATCTTGAAGATATCTTGCGGCGACATTCGCTCAATTCTTGTACCTTTAAATCGGATCTCCCCAGCGGCAGGAGTTTTTAACCCCGATATGGCTCTTAAGGTCGTAGTCTTACCTGCCCCATTGCTTCCAATGAGGGTCACGATTTCACCCACTTCTATCTCCAGCGAGATACCGTTCAGTACCTCAGCTCCTTTATAATTGACCTTCAAATCCCTAATTTCAAATAGCATCCTCATCTACCCCAAGGTACGCTTCGATCACAGCCGGGTTTTCACTTATTTCTCCAGGAGAGCCTTCGGCAATCTTCCTCCCGTAATTGACTACGGCAATCCGCTCGCAGACATTCATCACGGCTCTAATATTGTGTTCCACTACAATGCAGGTGATTCCCCTCTCATCTCGCAGTACCCTAATCACGGATAGCATGGCGGCTACTTCTTCAGCATTCATTCCGGTTACTGGCTCATCTAGAAGCAAAAGACTCGGCTCAGTAGCAAGGGCTATCGCAAGGCATAATATGCGTTGACTTGCATGAGGTAGGCTTGTCGCCACCTTATCTCTTTCCTCATAGAGTCCAACGAGCCGCAGAATTTCCATGGTCTTTTCATACAAGAGCTTCTCTTGGCTGTCAGTAGAGCGCTTCCCACCAAAGAAGGCTTTCCAAAACCCAATTTCGGAGTGTAGGTGGAAGCCCACCCTCACGTTTGTTACCACTGGAATGTCCGGGAAAACGGTGTTGGCTTGGAAAACTCGAGCGATCCTCCTTTGAGCACGGCTGTGCGGCGGGAGGTTAGTCACATCTTCGCCTTTGAAAACCACCTTACCGCTCTTCGGCCGCAGGCTACCGGCTATCATATTGAGAATAGTGGTCTTGCCAGCGCCATTAGGACCAATTAAGCCGAATATCTCTTTCTGATGAACATTCAAGTCCAGATCAACGACAGCGGCCAAACCTCCAAAATACTTTGTGAGGCCGATAGTTTCAAGCAAGAGCAAACCTCCCCCGTTTTATTGGCTAAGTCTAACCTTCACCAAGGGCATCTTCTTTAGGTACCCTAGTGCTTTTCTCCACCACAATGGAAGATAATAAGGCAGGCCGATAAGCCCCTGACGCATGAAGAAAATAATGAAGATTACCAGAGCCCCGAAGATGATTGGCTGGTATTCCTTCAACGGCCGAGCAAACTCAGGCACTAGCGTTAAGACAACGGCACCAACGATAGGGCCAGCAAACCTGGCTTGCCCACCCACCACCATATAGATAACGACATAAATGGACATCAGCATCCCAAACATCGCGGTCACATCGGTCGTTAGTAAGTGCATAAAGTGGGCGAACAGAGCACCGGCAATACCGGCAAAGAAGCACCCGACAACGAAGGCAATAAGCTTGTAGCCCATGACGTTAATACCAACTGACTCAGCCAAACTATCATTCTGCCTTATAGCCATCCACGTGAACCCCAGTGAACGTTCTACTCGGAACAGGACAACAAGGCTTAGCAAGACGATCACTAGTAACAGATAATAATAGGCGCTTTTGGTAGCAAAGGTTATAGCCGTTATTCCAAGAATATTGATTGCGCTGGGTGCGGGGATCTTAGATAAGCCCGCAGGCCCGCCCGATAGGCTTGGCGTGTACCACATACTTAATCTGAAAATCTCGGCTACTAAAAAGGTCAATACAGTAAAGTACACTCCCTTTGTCCTCAGGATGGGATAACCCAGGACTAACGCCACAGCAGCCGCCACCAAACCGCCAAGCAACATGGCTAACCAGACGGAAAGCCCCATTCTCAATGACAATAAGGCTGAGGTGTAGGCTCCAATGAGCATGAAGCCAACCTGGCCTAGAGATAGCTCCCCGGTGAGGTTAATCGTGCGCAAACTCGAAGCCAAAAGGACATTTATACATGCCAGGCAGAGGATATGCAGCCAATAAATATTCTTTAGAAGCAGCGGAACACAGAACAGAAAGACGATTAGTGCCACAATACCGAACGATTTAATCTGCTCTCTCTTACTCATGACCGAATAATCCCTGAGGTCTAAGCACCAAGATGATCGTGACGATGAACAGGGGGGCTATGGCTGCCACTGCGGGGCCTGCTATAACGGGAGCAATGCCATCGATAAGACCCAGGATAAGCCCTCCCACAACAACACCTAGAAGACTACCCATGCCTCCTAAAATGATGATAATAAGCCCCTTCATCAGAGCGGTTCCCCCCATGAAAGGATTGATTGGAAATATAGACCCCATCAAACCTCCCGCAATAGCCGCCAAGGTGCTGCCAATCGCCATGGCTATCACGGACATCTGAGTAGGGTTTATCCCTATCAGAAGGCTGGCTTCCCGATGTTGAGCGGCAGCAGTTAAGGCCTGGCCATATTTGGACCTTTTGAGGAAAAGGTATAAGAGCAAAATCATAGCGATACTGACTCCCACCGCTATGAGCCTGTCACTCCCCAGCATAATGCCTAAAATCTCAGCGGGGTTGGGGGCAAAGGAAGGGATTGACTTCGGCGTAACGCCAAACCCTACTGTAACGGTGGCTTGCAAGACGATCATCAGTCCTAAGGCAATCATAATGGTGGGCAGGAGCTCACCGCCTAAAGGACGAAAGAAGAATCTTTCCAAAATAAGGCCCAACATCAGCCCGGTGACCATGCTGAGGGCCATAGCTGTGAAAAAATTGAGCCCGTGAGTGACGCTGAAGAAATAGATAGAATAAGCTCCAAGCATGTAGACTTCACCATGGGCAAGCTGCAGGATTCCCATAATACCAAATATCAGGCTCAATCCCATGGCTATGAGAATATAAATCCATCCAAGAGCAAACCCGTTGATGACGCTTTGCACCAATGATTCAACTGGTATACCGAACATAAAAATACCTCTCTACCACCTTTCGCCATGCGATACGACAGGAATTAGAGGACTACTATGACAATACGAATATGATGCCCTTGCAGATAATAGGTATTTATAATTTTAGGCTTGGCCTATTATTTCTTCATAGGCCAAGCCTAGCCCGTTTCACAATCTCTATCTTCTCGATTAATAGGTGCAGCCGACTTTACGGTAGTGAGGGCGTAACCCACTTCACCATCCTTATCTCCCCACCTTTGATTACGGTGATTGGGAAGGGTCTCAGCAGCATTCTATTCACTCCTAGAGTCTTCAAGCCTCCCATGGAGCCTGGACCGAAAGTCGTCTTTAGACTGCCGGGCTTGCTCATGCCCTCCAGAGCCTTCATTACTGCTTCTGGCTCGATGCTCTTGGCTTTTTCTATCCCCTGAGCCAAAGCCCAGACTTCGTCCCAAGCCATCAGTGGGTCATCGATCCACGACTCTTTGGGATACTTTGCTTCCCACGTCGCCTTAACCTTTTTCATCATCTCTGTTGCCTCGGGGGCGCCAGCATATGCCTGGTTGCATATGATGTCGTAACTGTTTTTAGCCCCAACAATGGTCGGTATCAATAAAGGACTAGCTGAGCCGAACGATATGATGGGTCCCTTGAAGCCCTGTTCCCGTATTGCCTTGATCTCATAAGCCACCGCATCTGGACCACCGCCGTGTATAATGAAAATGGCGTCGGGCTTGTGCTTCAGAAGGGAAGTAGCAAAGGGGTTCCAATCCGTCCAACTCCAGTCCAAAGTCTCCCCACCAACCACCTTAAACCCCGTGGCTTCAGCCGTGTCTACCGCCTCCTTAACCATCCGGGTGAAAGTTCCAGCGGTGGTTACGCCATAGACCAAATTCTTCACATTTGGATAGGTTTTATGTAGATACTTGAAGAAAGAGTCATAGGAGAGGTTTATCATCGGCATAAGTAGAACCAAAAGTGGATTGTCAGGGCCCAAGCCCCACTGGTCTTCTCTGTAGGGATCCATGGTGTATAATAGCACGTGCATAACCCCCGCGGGTTTGGTGACGCTGTAAATCGCTTCTGAACAGGGGTTCAAAACATCTCCTATCACAAAGTTGACCTTGTCCTGGTAAACAAGCTTATTGGTGGCAGCTGTTGCTGCCTCAGGGCTTGCCTTGCTATCCTCGTGTATGAACTTTATCTGATACCTGTCACCCCCAACCTTCAGCCCACCCTGCGCATTCAGCCAATCAGCAGCCATGTCAAACCCCCGACCCCAGAGTAGACCAATTATGCCAAGAGGTCCAGAAATAGGTGACACCGTACCGATCTTTAGGATTTTGGGACCTGCTGCCTCCTTCGCATAATAACTACCGCCAACAAGTGGCATGACTACAAAAGCTAACAATAGCAGACTTATACATCCTACCCAGAGTTTTTTTCCGTACATTTTCCTTCCCTCCTTTACCCCACTTGAAAGTCCCGCTGCTTGCAGCGGGAATGAAGATGAAATTCCTTTTGGATCGAATACAGGGTTTAAAGCCTCGTGTGAGCCGTCCCATTGGAAGGTCAGAGACCTTCTAACGGGGTTTACATTTTTAATATCTTGGACTTTTTCAATCCCCTACAATGGCGGTCTGTGCCTTCATCGCTCATTTCAAGCTACGCCTATGAAGAAATCATAAGCGTAGCTCCTTTCACTATCTCTTTTTTCTTTCTAAATGAAGGTGCCCACACTAATCCAACTTTACGGTAGCTCAGGCGTAACCCACTTCACCATCTTTATCTCATTTCCTTGGATTACGGTAATCGGAACGGGCCTCACCAGTTCTCTATTTACTCCTAACGTCTTTAAGCCTCCCATGTGGCCGGGACCAAAAGCAGTCTTGAGACTACCGGGCTTGCTCATGCCCTCTAGGGTCTTCACTACCGCTTCCGGATTGAGGCTCTTGGCTTTTTCTATCGCTTGGGCCAAGACCCAAACTTCGTCCCAAGGCATCAGGGCGTCATCGACCCACACGTCCTTGGGATACTTTGCCTCCCACCTCTTCTTAACGTCTTTCATCGCCTGAGGTGCGTTGGGGTCGCCAGCATATGCCTGGTTGCACATGACATCGTAAGAGTTTCCAGCACCCGCGCCGGCTAATACGAATACAGGACTAGCTGAACCCAACGACATAATAGGTCCTTTGAAGCCCTGTTCACGCACTGCCTTAACCATCAGAGCCATTTGGTCCGGACCGGAATGTTCAACGGTGATAGCATCAGGCTTGTGCTTCAAAACGGCGGTCGCAAAGGGATAGAAATCCGTCCAAGCATAGTCATAGCGCTCCTCACCAACCACTTGAAGCCCACTCGCTTTAGCCGTCTTCTTAGCCTCCTCAATGATCCGTTTGAAAGGATAAGTGCTTTCGGCATGGACCACCTTCTTCACATTTGGATAGGTTTTGGCTAAGTAATCAAAAAAGGGTTTATAGGCAAGATTTGTCGTCGGCATAAGTAGAACCAAAAGCGGATTGTCAGATCCTATGCCCCACATGTCTTCTCGATAAGGGTCTTGCGTGTAGGTCAATATGTGCAGAACCCCAGCTGGTTTAGTGACCTCGTAAATCGCTTGCGAAGCGGGAGTCATAACTTCTCCCATCACAAACTTGACCTTGTCCTGATGAACTAGCTTATTAGCGGCAGCAGCTGATGCCTCGGGACTTGCCTTACCATCCTCGTGTATGAACTGTATCTTATACCTGTCACCCCCGACCTTCAGCCCACCCTGCTCATTTACCATATCGGCACATAGGTCAAACCCCCGATCCCAGGCTAGACCAATCACGCCGAGAGGTCCAGAAATCGGCATTACCGTACCAATCTTAAGGATTTTGGGGCTTGCTGCCTCCTTCGCATAATAACCACCGCCAACGAGTGGCATTACCACCAAAGCTAACAGTAGCAAACTGATACATCCTACCCAGTATTTTTTCCTGTGCATTTTCATTCCCCCCCTTACATTTTTTCTAATATCTTGAGCTTTTTCTATCCCTCGAATTATATTGTCACCTCCTTTTCCTAAATTCTATCCAGAGTCCGTTTTTGGTAATTATATCACCCGCCCTCTCATAGATTTTTATATATAAATAAAATTGGTTTTGTCAAGCCTTTTTTGGGTATTTGCTATAGTATAATCAATTATTTACTAGCCTGCTTTTCAATTCACCCCGGGTAATCGAATGATTGAATTATCTTATAGAAGATTGACTCCCATTCTCAAAAATGATAATAGATAAACAATCTAAAACAACATGCAGGATACTTCCCTCTTCCCCTCTCCCCAGTGGGGAGAGGAAGGGAGTGAGGGGAAACACCATTGAATAAGGAGGTAGAAGGTATGATAAAGAGTACAGAACATTTCAGCTTTACTGTAAGTCATCTTGAGGACACCCTTCACTTTTTTTGTGACATTCTTGGATTAAAGGCGTCACCGATTGCAGAGGTAGATAACGAAGATGTTCAGAAGATCATAAAGATGCCTGGTGCCCGTTTACGGATATCCATTGTGCAAACTCCAGACAATAGAAAAATCGAATTAATTGAATATGTCAAACCAAAGGGGAAAAGAATTGACCTAAAGACATGTAACGCCGGCGTGGGACACATTGCTTTCTTGGTAGACAATATTGAAAAAATGCATAACGATCTCACTAAAAAGGGGGTGATGTTTAACTCTGCACCTGTCTGGGCAGTAGGTAACGAGGGTAAAGGTAAATGGGGTGTATGCTATTTAAAAGGACCTGATGATATCACTTTAGAATTAGTTGAAGTAATAGAATAGGAACTCTTGATAGGTCTATTTTATTGAAGGAGGGAAGATGAATCGAGTTAAAGGCAAAGTAGCGATCATAACGGGTGGGGCTGGGGGATTAGGTAAAGCACACGCTTTGCTTTTAGCAAAGGAAGGGGCCAGGGTCGTTGTTACTGATACGGATGATGCTCAAGGGAAAAAAGTGGCTGATGAAATTAACAAACAAGGTGGAGAGGCGATCTTTATTAAACATGATGTCAGCAAGGAAATCGAATGGAACAGGGTCATCAGTGAAACCCTGGAGCGGTTTGGGAAATTGGACATTCTTGTGAATAATGCTGGAGTAAATTTATGGAAAAGGATTGAAGATACATCATTGGAAGAGTGGCGCTGGCTCATGAGTGTCAATTTGGACGGTGTCTTCTTAGGCACGAAATATGCGATGGGAGCCATGAAGAGGAGTGGAGGGGGATCTATCATCAATATCTCCTCGGTAGCCGGTATCGTTGGCACATTGGATACATCGGCGTATCATGCGAGCAAGGGTGGCGTAAGAATATTTACGAAAGCAGCTGCCCTCGAGTGCTCAAAGGCAGGTTATGACTATAACATCCGAGTGAACTCTGTTCATCCGGGTGTCATTAAGACACGGATGGTAGAGGAACTTTTGAATGATGAAGAAAAGAGGAAAACCGCATTAAGCTGGCATCCCATTGGACATTTCGGTGAACCTGAGGATGTTGCTAACGGTGTTCTTTATCTTGCATCAGATGAATCCAAATTTATTACTGGTGCTGAGCTCGTAATAGATGGAGGCTGGACAGCACATTAAAGTGAACCTGAGGGAGGTGGATATGACTGAGATTAGCAAGGATAAGCTTCTATGGCTTTATGAACGGATGCGGTTGATTCGAACATTCGAGGATCGGGTCGCAGACCTTTTCGGTCAAGCAAAGCTGCCGGGGTTTGTCCACTTATATGCAGGTGAGGAGGCCATTGCCGTAGGGGTGATGGCTCATCTTTCGGATCGTGACAGGATTACCTCCACACATCGAGGACATGGGCACTGCATCGCCAAAGGAGTGGATGTCAAAGGGATGATGGCAGAGCTCTATGCTAAGGCTACCGGATTATGCAAAGGTCGAGGTAGCTCAATGCACATTGCTGACATTAGCAAGGGCATGTTGGGAGCCAACGGGATTGTTGGGGCCGGCGGTCCAATCGCCTGTGGCTCTGGTCTGACTGCCAAGGTCTTGGGAACGGATGAGGTGACGGTATGCTTTTTTGGGGATGGAGCTGCTGAGCAAGGGACGATCCATGAATCAATGAACCTGGCAGCTATTTGGAAGCTTCCTGTGGTCTTTGTCTGTGAGAATAATTTGTATGCTGTGTCCACTCCAAGTAGTTACCATTGTGCAGCCGGGGAGATATGTGCTCGGGCGGCGGCGTATGACATCCCTGGTTTAGCCATTGATGGAACCGACGTGTTTGCTGTTTATGAGGCTTCTGGGGAGGCTATCGCCCGGGCGAGACGAGGGGAGGGACCGAGCCTGATTGAGGCTCGAGCTTTTCGATATTATGGTCACTTTGTAGGGGACCCACAGACTTATAAGACTAAGGAGGAGATGGAGGGCTACAAGGCCCAAGACCCGATTGCCACATTCAGAAAGCGAGTAAAGGAGCACCATCTAATCTCGGAAGCTGAGATGGCGAAGATAGACGATTGGGCCAAAGAAGAGGTAGAGAAGGCGGTTCGATTTGCAGAGGAGAGTCCTTATCCGGCTCCAGAAGAGTGCCTCAAGGATGTTTATGTGAGTTATCCAAGGGAGGAGGTAGAGCTATGACAATCCGAACATTAACCTTCCGTGAAGCCATCAATGAGGCCATCCGTATGGAAATGCGCAGGGATCCAACCGTGATCTTGATAGGAGAAGATGTGGCAGGCGGAGCTTCGCTCCCACATCTCGAAGCAACTGGGGGAAGCGAGTGGGGAGGGGCTTTAGGAGTCACCGTTGGATTGGCGAAGGAGTTTGGCCGCAAGCGAGTGCTGGATACGCCGATAAGTGAATCAGCCATAATGGGTGCAGCAGTAGGAGCTGCCATCACGGGGCTTCGACCCATTGCTGAGCTGATGTTCGTAGACTTCTTTGGGGTGTGCATGGACCAGATTTACAACCAGGGAGGGAAATTCCGTTACATGTTCGGAGGCAAGGTCCAGGTACCTGTCGTCATCCGGGCCACAATTGGAGCCGGCTTGCGTGCAGGGGCACAGCACTCCGGTTGCCACTATTCTATCTTCACTCACATGCCGGGCCTCAAAACCGTGGTCCCATCCACTCCTTACGATGGCAAGGGGCTTTTGATCTCTTCAATTCGTGACCCAGACCCGATCCTCTTCTTCGAACATAAGCTTCTCTATGGTATGAGCGGTGAGGTGCCAGAAGGTGATTATACGATTCCCCTCGGCGTTGCCGACATCAAGCGCAAGGGAAAGGACGTTACCGTGGTGGCTATAGGTCGTATGGTCCACTTTGCCTTGGAAGCAGCGGAGAAACTTTCAAAGGATGGGATAGATTTGGAGGTCATTGATCTCCGGACTCTATCACCACTGGATCACAAAACAGTACTGGAGTCGGTAAAGAAGACACACCGGTTGGTGGTGATAGACGAGGATAACCCAAGGTGTAGTGTGGCCTGCGATATCATAGCATTGGTGAGTACAAGGGCTTTTGACGAACTGGATGCACCGCCCCGGATGGTGACAGCACCCCATACTCCAGTACCCTTCAGTCCGCCTCTGGAGGATTATTACATACCCAGCGTGGAGAAGATTGTTTCCACGGTGAAGTCCCTCTTTGGATGAGGTTGGGATACCTGTTGAAGGGTTTAAAGGTGAGAAAAGAAGAAAGACTATTGCCGAAACCAGAAAAACCCTCATTAGGGTGGAGCGATTCCGGATCTAAGGCAGCCTTTCAAAAATCCTAATCATCTGCGACTTTCCCTAGACAATGGAAGACATTCTCAAGAAGTATCTACCGTTCGGTCTGTCTTTGTTTTTATTATTTGAATCCTGGAGGTGAGAGGATGGTGGTCCAGATAGTGGTACCGAAGCTTGGGATGAGCATGAGCGATGTGACAATGGTTGAATGGAAAGTAAAAGAAGGAGAAAAAGTTGAAAAAGGCAGTGTGGTGCTTGTGATCGAGACGGAGAAGACCGAGTGGAATGTTGAGGCCGGAGCCTCAGGTTTCCTTCACATTTTGGTTCAGGAAGGGGTCAAGGCTAAGATCGGGCAGGTGGTCGGACTGATTGCAGAAGGCAGAGAGGAATTGGAAATTCTTCAGAAAGAACCACCGCGGGAATCCTTGATTGGGGAGACAAAAGTGAAAGAATCTCCCCTCCCTGAGGCCGTACACGTTGGACCTTTAGCTGGAGAAGGAGAGCGTATTCGCATCTCACCCATCGCTAGGAAGATGGCAGAAGAACAGATGATCGACATCACGCGCATTAAGGGTACCGGTCCTGATGGCAGGATTATAAAAGAGGATGTTGAAAAGGCTATAGAAGAGCAGAAGAAAGTGGCAGCTCTTCCAGAAGAGGTAGCCTTCGCTCTTTATCAGGGCAGGAAGGTGAAACAGACGATTCCCATAAAAGGGATGAGGAGAGTCATCGCTGAGAGGATGGTTGGCAGCCTATCGAATTCCGCTCAGCTGAGCTTTCTGGGTGAATTCGATGCCACTGAACTCATCCAGTTTCGAAAAGCTTTATTGAATCGGGAGAAGGCTATCGGGGTTAGTGTTACTTACACAGAGATCCTGGTCTATGCTATTGCAAGGGCTCTCAAAGGGCATCCTGATATCAATGTCAGCTTCATTGAAAATGAGATCAAGGTTTGGGAGGATATCAACATAGGGGTTGCCGTTGCTTTAGGAAAAGAAGGTTTGCTTGTGCCGGTAGTAAAACAAGCGGATAAGAAATCGCTTATTGAGATTTCCCAAGAGGTAAAAAGCTTAGTGGAGAGGACGAGAGAAGGGAAGATCTTACCCCATGAGGTAACGGGTGGAACCTTTACTCTTACGAGTTTAGGATCCATCGGAGTTAGTTATTATCAAACGCCCATCATCAATCAACCGGAGTCAGCCATCTTAGGAACCGGGCCAATCATGGAGAAACCCGTAGTGAAGGATGGCCAAATTGTGATAGCCTCTATGATGCCATATAGTCTGACCTTCGACCATCGAGTGATCAATGGTTTTGGAGCAGAGCAGTTCCTTGCAAGATTAAAAGAATTGGTGGAAACTCCAGGCCTGGTTTTAGTTTCACAATTGTGATTCAGGTAGTAAGACTATAGACCTTAGACTGAAGAGGAGAAATATAAAATCATTGGGGAGCTGGGGCAATAGGGATTTGGGGAGAAATTCTTTTATTTTATTCCTATCTCCCTAATTTTCCATCATCATTAATAGAGAAGTCTGGGGGCTAATATCTGAAGTCCAGAGTTTGAATACTAGTTTTATAGAGGCCGAGAGGAGAGAGTAAATGGATGAGAGGGATGTTGTAATCATAGGGGGCGGGCCTGCCGGGTATACAGCTGCGATACGGGTGATGCAACTTGGGGGAAAGGCGACGATTATTGAAAAGGATACCATCGGGGGAATATGTTTGAATCATGGATGTATTCCGACAGTAGCCTTAGCAAGGGCAGTTGAATTGCTTGAGATGGGAAAAAATGCAAAGGACTACGGGATCACTTACAAAGATGCGACAGTTGATTTTAAAAAGATGATGAGTAAAAAGGAAGCAGTCGTAAGGACTCTTGTGTCTGGTGTTAAGCAGACATTGGATGCCTATGGGGTTGAGGTCATTGAAGCAACTGGTAAACTCATTTCTCCTTCACTGATAGAAGTACAACTCAAAGACGGAACAAAGAAAGAGCAAGAGGCTCGGAAGATCATCATCTCAACAGGGGCCCAATACCCAAAAGTCTCCTTTTCAGGAGGAGTGGGGAAGGTGATCAATCCAATAGAGGCCCTGAGACTAAATGAGATCCCAAAATCTATTTTGATTGTGGGGGGAGGGTTCATCGGGGCAGTATTCGTGACGATATTTTCGAAGTTAGGGGCTAAGGTGAGCATAGTGGAAGAATCGTCCCGGATGCTCCCTCAAGTTGATAAGGAGATTGTTTTTATTCTTGAAAAGGAGTTTAAGGATAACGATGTCAAAATATACTCGAAAGCCCGGGTCATGAATATAGAGTCAGGGAAAGAAGATGGTTTGATTGTTCTTATCAATGTTAAAGGAGAAGAAGTAACAGCAGGAGCCCAGTATGTATTGATGACCGAACTGAGAGAGGCCAACATAGACGGGCTTGGCCTAAGGGAAGTAGGAGTTGAGCTGAACAAGAAGAGGGGGATTTTAGTCAACGAGCGAATGGAGACGGGTGTCCCAGGAATATTTGCTGTGGGTGATGTTACGATGGAACACATGTGGACCACAGTGGCCTATTTCGAAGGGATGACGGCAGGCGAAAATGCGATGGGGCAGAATTCAAAGATTGATTACAGAGCGATTCCCTTATGGATTCATTCCATTCCTCAAGTTTCATGTGTGGGAATGACAGAAGAGATGGCAGTGGCGGAAGGGTACCAAGTAAAGGTGGGAAGGTTTCCATTCGCAGGGAATGGGATGGCAACCGTTTTAGGACAGAGGATAGGAATGGTAAAGGTGATTATGGAGGAGCGCTACGGGGAGATCTTAGGGGTTCATATGATTGGGCCACGGACAGGGGATCTCATAGGAGAAGCGGCTCTTGCTATGAAGGTGGAGGGGACTCTAGGAGAGATTGCCAAGACATTCCATGTTCATCCCTCCCTTTCAGAGGCGCTATGGGAGGCAGCAAGGGGAACATAGCGAACAAATCCTAAAAGGCTGTCATTCCCGTGCTTGCGCGCCAAAGCGCTTCAGCGCGCAGGCGTGAAAACGGGAATCCAGAAAAGAACTGGATTCCGGGTCAAGCCCGGAATGACAAACTGCATAAGTCTTATGTCGTCATGTATATATCAAATTGTGATCTTCGATGGGTACTGTTCTGAAACTGGGTTTAATGGAATATCAAGAGGCCTATAAACTTCAGAGAACCCTTCATCGTCAGAGGGTCGAAGGGAAGATCTCTGATGTTCTACTCCTTTTGGAGCATCCACCTACCATCACCATTGGTAAATCCGGCACCTTAGGCAATGTCCTTGTCTCAAGAGAACGACTGGCCCAGGAGGGGATGTCCCTCTTCTTTACCGATAGAGGGGGGGATGTCACTTATCATGGTCCTGGCCAACTGGTGGGCTACCCCATTGTAGACCTAAGGCAGAGAGGAAAAGATCTTCACTGTTATGTTAAGGAATTAGAGGAAGTCATACTGCGGAGCTTGAGGGATTTTTCGATCGATGGGGATCGTGATGAGTGCCATCCTGGAGTCTGGGTAAACGAAGAGGAGATCGCTGCAATCGGGCTGAGTCTACGAAATTGGGTGAGTATGCATGGATTTGCATTAAATATAAATATCGATTTAGAACATTTTTCTTTCATCAATCCTTGTGGCTTTTCGGATAGAAGAGCCACATCGATGTCTAAGATCCTTGGCAGCCAAATACC
>Ga0299912_10002693_pt1 | contig 14580 bp, 15 predicted proteins | sample RVTome_2_FD_207667 | JGI IMG/M metagenome (GOLD analysis project Ga0299912, IMG submission 207667) | Soil microbial communities from uranium-contaminated site in the Upper Colorado River Basin, Wyoming, United States - RVT95D214 (version 2) ...
GGTTCAGAAGAGAACCTACGGCGTGAATTCCGATCTCCCCCTTCCTCTTTATGCCCAGGTTCCTGCGGCCAACGATACCTGGACTTACACATTGGTGGAAAGAAAATAGATTTACCGCTTTTTTAGGAGGTCATTCATGAAAAACTTCAAATGGTTGGTTTTGGTGCTTTTGCTCTTGTTTTCCACGTCATTCATTTCTTCGCAACAGGGCTATGAGATGGTCGTACGGGGAGGAGGGGACCTCTATTTCACTTACACTCCTTACTCCAACTTTTCCCCGGATCCACAGATATGGATAGTGTTTAAGAAAGGTGGTCAAGCTGCAGGCCAACGCCTTGAACAAAGAAATGCCCTGCAGCCGGGCCAGGCGGCTTGGCTTGACCGCCGCATTGAGGATAATGAGCCCGAAAGAATCATCATCACCGGAATCCCGGACTCAAAAATGAAAGAGTTCACCATCAGTTGGGCTTATGGCAAAGTCATGGGCCTCAGCTCGGCCATGCCATATCTGAGTGCCTTACAAGACCCCAATAAATTTGTGCCATTCGTAGTTTACAATGACGGCAGAGGAAATTTTATCGTTACCAAGATCGGCTCGGCCATATAATTTCTCTCGCCGAATCCGTCCTGCCGCTATCGGAATTTATTGAGGGTAATCCTTTGCATCCGGAGTCCGTGCCGACCTCATCTCCATATCGAAAGCGACCAAATGCCAGACGAGTCGCACCTCTCTTGCCTCGGGCCATAGTTTCTGGACCCCGATCTGGTAGAGGGCGAGCTGTCTGTCCTTGTCAAGCTCAGCCTGCACCGGCAGGCCCGCCCCCGTTTTGTAATCGTGTATCTCGAAGGCGCCATCCGGCGCCAGCATGAGCCGGTCAATAACTCCCCTTGCACGCGTAGCGCGTCCCATCGGCTAGAGGGAATTGGATATACCGCTCCAGGCCCAGGACCCGCCCCTCTGCGAAGGGCTGATGGCGTTTGTAATAGTCCTCGATGAACCGGCGGCCAGCGCGAAGTACTGGTCCGCGTACCTGGCTTCCTGAGTCTCAAAGGATACTCAGCCCTGATTGAGACCTATTGCTGCTCGCCTACGTCCTGCTATTTTGTCGAGTTTCCCGCACTCGGGCACGAAGGATACTTCCAGAAATCGGACGTTAAAGTCAAAGAGGTGAAAAAATCGAGGCTAGAAAAAAGGAATTGTCGGTTGAAGAAACGATGAAGCGCTATCCCAGGCTGACAGCACACGTCATAGCCGAGTCGCTCGGTTACGCTGCGCCTTCGCGGGCGGCTGCCATCGTGAGGGACGCTCGGGAGGGGAGAAAGAACTACTGCGAATGGATTGACGCCTGCTATGCAGGCGACCCGCTTCCGGCGGTAAAGAACGCGATAAGAAGCCGGCACACGCACAGGGGCTTCATGGCCGAATACAAGCTCGCGCTGGCGCTCGTGCGCCGGGCGCTCAAAACGGGTGACGAGCCGGTCTTTGCGAGCTGGTTTTAATGAAGAGAATCAAGCTGACTTTCGGCGATATCGAACCTCTAGAATTAGCATTACACAAATACGCTTCCATGGGAAGCGGCCTCGTCTTTTATAAGGGCGAAGGCTGGGACTGGAGGATGGCCAGATATGGTTTGGAAGATTTGAAGGCGCGCCGAGAGGAAGAGAAGAAAAATTGAGCTGATTATCCTGCGCCGGATTTAAGCGAAAGAGGTGGGATAGTGACGAAATTCGATACGGACGGGAAGCATTTGTACATCGACGGCAAGAAGGTCCTACGCGGCTGGGAGTCGTTCTCTGGTTGGTACTGGTTCGCTACAGAAAAGGCGAATGAGCAGATGAGCGATCTCGGGGATGGAAGGCCGGTCAAGGACACTATTTACTTCGGCTTGGTCCAGGGCCTTGAGGAGGAATGGGGTTATTTCTCCCAGGTGGAAATCGAGAGCCTGAAGCCAAAGACGTGGGAGATCCCGAAGAAGAATTTGCCGTATGCTGGAAAGAGGAAAAATTAGTTAAGTGGATATAATTTTCTGAGGAGCTTTTGGAATTCGTCTTGAAAAATAATTATGCAAATTAGGCGATATTTCTTTTATTACCGGCCGCCACGGTCTGTCGGGCAATATTGGATCTAGCATACGATTTAGCTTTCCTCTATCTATTAGCTTAACGGTCATCCCTACTTCTCTAGCTCGACCAACTGCTTCGTAGGCTCTATAAGTGAAATGATCCGCGGTGGAAATCACAACTCCGTTTAAAGAACCTTCTAAAATCATTGCTCCTAAGAGATTTCTAATAGTTTTCACTCCTTCTGCGATATTAGGGTCTTCCCTCCGTTTTACTTGCACAAGCCATTGTTGATTATTCGAGTCGATGAAGATAACGTCAACACCCCCATCAAATGGTTTGCCAACATGAAAAACTTCACATCTGCCATAGTTTGCTTTTAAGACAGATACTATCAGCTTCTCTAATCTTGTGGGGTCTATAATGTGCCAATTTCTATAGTTTCTTCTTATTATCATAGAAAGTTCAGAATCAAATCCTTCCGGCAATTTTTCATTAAAATCCCTCAGTTTGGATATAAAAGCTTCGGAATATACGTTCGTTAATACCAAATCTGTTGCTTCATGCCAATACCATTGCCAATACGCACAATAATCACAAGACCACAAAGTCGAATCTATCAAATATATTAATCGCTCAGATTCAGAACCGTATTTCTCTTTCTCATAACTAGCTGATCGAAGTGGAGTACTACAGAAGGGACAATTTTTTATTATAGCAAAGTGATCATCAACCCAATCATAAATTAATTCAACTTGCTCGTCGTTTATATCTTCTCCATTAATTTGGCAGACGTCCTCGCCTACTTTTATATGATCATATATTGTCATTATCAAAAAGGAGGCAGTGTTTCATTATATCTTTTAATCAGAAAAACTATGAATGTTCCAGCCAAGTGTAAAGCAAATTCCGCATAAGATTTTCCTATTTCTTTCTTATCCTTGCCCTGCCCATGTGCGCCTTTTTTATGCCTTGTAATGGGAAGGCACAACAGCAGCTTCCGAAGATAATCCAGATGGCCTTCATAGTAAGGCTCGACTATGTCTTTCCTGATTAGCTCGTTTATAAGGTCTTTAGGATCACCTTCTTTTTTATCCAGAACAGTTTTAAGCGTACTTTCAAAAGCATTATTGGCATTGTGGATGGCATCCGCGTACCTATCTTGTCTGAAAAACTTAATAGCTTCTTCAAATTCTTCCAGCGGCCCCTCAAAACCTGCTTCTCTTAAAAGAGAAAGCGCCGGAGCAATAACTTTTTCGTGAAGATATTCGGAAATAATCGGGGTAATTTTCCCTTCTTTGTATTCGTAGCCGATGTTATCCATTGAGAAAATGCTGTTGATGTTCTCCTCAAACGTAGGGTACTCATCGGTTTTCAATAAATCGTGATAGATCTCTAAAGAATCGAAAAGGTGGTCTTTGGAACATGCTAGCAAAAATTTCCTGATCTCTGCCGGGACCATCTTGCCTTCTTCGTATATCCTTAGCTTATCCCAGCCATGGCATCTCAAAAGCAATCCCTGCAGTTCCCATAGATTATCGCCTATTCCGCCGTCAGGCGTTTGGAATTCTCGATTGAAGTCAATAAACTGGTATTGAATTTTTTGCCTTGTCAAGCTAGTAAATTTGTCATATACCAAGCGAGAAGCTTTTTGTCTCTTTCGAAATGAGTAAAGATCTTTTTTTATCATAAATTGATAACAATATCCGCTTTCTTGATTAATTTTAATAAAATAGCCTAAATTCGTCAAACAGTGAGAATTTATTCTCTTTTATTGCGTTTCTTTCAATGAGGCGTTAATTCCGCTATGCGGTCATTTTCAAAACTGGGAGGCCCAGGGGAAACCCGGCCTCCACCCCGGAGCTCAAAAGGAAATATTTATCAATAGAGTCATCTATCGTCTATCATCTATTATTTTCTGTCTTTCTAAAGTCACGAAGCCAAGCACCGTCCCCATTGGCTCTAATCCCTTGCGTCTTAGTCGCAAGACTGATCTGTCCGGATTTCTGGCCGTAATTGACATTTTCCGAGCCGAGAATTATTGTTTTACAAGGAGGGCAAGATAGGAAATATACTCTAAATCATTTTAATTAGCAGATGGAACTAAAAGTTAATTTCTTAAACATCGTTGGATACGATAAAACTTCCAGATATAGGAAAGATATTGAATCTTAGAACTGCCATCCAAACTAAGAACCCGACAGGGAAATAAGCAATGAAAATCTCTTTAAAGGATACTTTCTTTAAATTTCTTGAAGAGGGAAGCAAAGTCGCAATGGGTTTGTTTGTTAAATTTTGTCTGATAGGATGGTCTACATTCCTAATACCAATTATTATTAAAAGTTTTCGCACATCTCCAACTTTAGCAAAACATGAAGATCAGATTTCTTTTTTTGAAAAAGGTTATGACATTATATCTCGGATAGGATTCTGGATTGGCATTATTTCTCTTGGGCTTATCTTGATATTAATGATTTTGACGGCTTTTACAGCAGAAATCGTTGATAAAATTAAAGAATTTCAATATCTGCGGGATCGTTATGGAAGGAAAAGATCTTTTTGGACAACACTTCGCCTATATTTCCATTTAGGGAGAATGAAGAGCGAGTATTTAAATGATCGAAAATCATCAGCGGAGGCACTTGGAAGGATAGGCGATATTGCGGCTGTAGATATACTTGGGGAAATAGCCCTTTCCGATAGGGAAGCATCTGTTAGAATAAGTGCAGTTAAAGCACTGGGAGAATTAAAATATACTGAATATTGGGGAGAAGTAATTGCGGCAAAATTAAAAAAAACTTTAAATGATAATGATGTATCTGTTCGAAATGAAGCTATTCAATTATTAAAAAGAATTGACAACAGACAATTCAAGGAGAACTAGGGCTGGCCTGCAAAAACGCAAGGGATATCCCGACACTTCCCGACATTGGCCTATTTCCGGCGATGTCTCTCCTGCCCTGGCAGGAGTCTATCGTCCTCGGCATCCGGAGCGGACGGTCCTCTATAAGATCTTGTTCCATCATTTCAAGCGGTTTCTGGCCGAGTAAGAAAGCCCCCACCTTTTGGTTCCCATCATCAACCCCCTTTTGCTGACAACAGCCGGCACTTTGGCGGGCGCAGAGAACAACCTGGGATTCCAGAATTCCAGTGACCATCCAGGGCCATCCACTTTAATAGAAAAGACGGGAAAACTCCGATCTTTGGCCCACTTTTGCCTAAGATGTTTGGGAACGGGGGCAGGTCATTATGCGGATTGCCGCGGGATCACTAACGACTTTTTTATATATTAATTATTGTACGTATCAAAAAAACTTAAAAATTCAGACAACATAAGCTTGATAAATTAAGGCCTTCTTACGCCATCCCATTTCCAAACCAACACGTGGTCTAAGACCTGGTATCCATCTGCACGAACCTTTTGTCTTACTTGTGCTTCATAGTCATGCGGCACACCCTCACGGCCAGGCCAAAGCAACGTATAGCCATCAGGGTAGATAGAGTATTCGTCTGTCCATGTAGTCTTTTCGCGAAAATCCGTATTATATGGATTATAAATAGGTATGAGATCTTCATCCATGAAAAGTTTGCCAAGGGGAAATCTTTCCCCGAATTGATCTAAAACCATGTATAGCCTTGTGGTTGTATATCCGGATTCGTTAGCCCTATTGATAAATTCCGTATTCTTGCTCAGGAGCCGGACAGAGCCTGGCTTGTGAGATGTTAAGTTAGCATTATAGCGTGCCTCTCCTTCGCTCGTTTTATACTCAACGCTAACTTCAATGTCGTTTTTGCTCGCACTCTCTGATACAGGTCTTAACGTCAAAAACTGCCCAGTTGTGTTTCCGATAACATTAACTTTGTCCGATCCGCTTATTATCGACCATTGATACGCACCACCTGGAGGATTCCCGTATGCACCGAGCGTGACTGCAGGCGAATCATTAATGTCAATAACTGATTTCATGGTGAGAGGCTTTATCCCGGTAATAAAAACTGTCGCAGGCTCCAGCTCTATATTTAATGTCCAAACTTCAACGGCTTCTAGATCCGTATCACCAGACGTCAATATTGTTTGGGCACCATTATGATAATAAAATGTTAAATCGTATGTCCTAGTGTCGCAAGGCCCCTTAAGCCAGATAAAAGGTTCTCGCAGAGGGCTAAGGTCGAATTGTATACTATTAACGTTGTCTTCGCATTCGAGATGAATAGCATGGATTAATCCTCGTTCAGGGATTTCGCCGAAGAAGTCTAGCCTTAAATAACTGGCATCACATACCACTTTCATCTTTAATTTAAGCTCGAGGAATGACGTATTATCCATGCTCCCACTGATGCTGTATTTCGCTTGACCATTGCCATCAAACCAAATCGACATATCTTCTTCTGTTAGGACTGGAGAATCAATAACAAGATTATTCTGACTCTCACCAATAAAACCGATATCAGACGTGTAAAACGGGATATGACCCTCGGCATAAAAATTTATTAAATATGGAATGGTATAAAGATAATAAGTCAAGTAACCCTTAATTGGACACTTGTTAAGGACATCTCTGATACGGGCTCCAAGAGAATTTGTGACATTATTACTTTTCTTGAAGCTACTAATGACCCCTGCATATTTCATTAACGAATCTAGATAATCCTGGCATGGCCGGTCAGGAATTGGCTGATTAAGAATAGTGTTTAAATCGTTCATAACGATATTCCAGGCCCGATCTATTAATGATTGTCCGTCTGTATCTCGTCCGAATTGTTTAAGCCCAGACCCCAACTCAATCATCTCTTCTACCCTCTGTTGCATTTCATCAGCATTATCGAAAACAGTATCCCCGGCATAATTCGCCGCAAGCGATAGCAATGTTGCACTGGTAGCTATTCCCGCGAAGCAAGGATCAGTTGAATAAAGGTATCCTTCGATTGTAGATTCTCCGATTGTTTGCCTTGTCAGGGGCCTAATTTTACCCGCGGAGGTCATTTGATAAAGCCGTATTTGTGAAAAGGAATCATTCGATTGTGTTAGTTTTAAGCGAACCAAGGACGGGCAATTTAGTTTCTTTCCCGCAGGTTGAAATTCTATTCCCATTAAATTGGTCCCGTCAAAAGTTTCATTTATTACCAACTTAGTTGCATGGAGTGTAACAGCTTGCGATTCATCAAATGCTTTTGGCGGGATTACAACCGTTGCAATGTTTCCTGCTTCATCAGTCACGCTTAATGGAGTACATTTATATGGGCTTGCGACTTTTGCTGTCTTATCTGTTAGCTTAAACAAACTTTCGAGATTTGAGATATTCGCATTTTCGTTTGAATCATTTGTTTGAGGAGTAGCAGGCGCTGAGATAGGAGCGTTTTTTCGCCCGAACCTACATCCCGAATGCATTAAAAACAGGAAGGGTATAAGGAGGGAAATAATAGAATAAGTTTTTTTTGTGATTAGCATTTGTTTTCCCTCCAAAATAATAATGGATGAAGGGATAATAGTTTACTTTTCTGCTGCGCTGACTGGATGAACGTACAGGCAACCATTTCCCCCTTTCCCATCGTGAGGGATGATAAATCTAAGCGTCGTCAGATGTCAAGTTGAGCTTAAAATCAGGAATTTTCCCATTTTTTAGGGAACAAGGAGGCCGAGCTGAAGGTGAAGCAGAGGATAGGGAGAATTAGAATCGCAGCCAAGGCGTGCTGCGCCCTTGGCTCGGCTATAGAGATAGTGCTTGATACCATCGGCCAGGGCATAAAGTCTGAAGTCGGGAATGTTGAACACCCGCCGAGCAGCGCTCAAAACATGTCAGGCCAACACTCAAAGTTTCAGCCTGATCCCTTGGTAGATGGCGGCAAAATAAATGACTGCCGTCGCCAGGGCCATCATATTTTGGAGTCGGGTACAGGTCAGCAGCCGGATATCCTCCAGCTAGTAGCCCTGTTTCAGGAAGCGGATCGTCTCCTCCGCCTGCCTCCAAGAAGAACTCCTGAACTCTTTCAAATATGATATAAGATTGGTGGCTTTTTTGCGCCGGCTGGAGAAAGCCCCCACTTTGATGGTTCCCATCAAAACCCCCCTTTTGCTGACAACAGCCGGCGTCTTGGGGCGGAGAGGTCGATAAAAGGATTGAATGGAGGATATGATCAGGAGTATGCTAAAAATAGGTTCAGCTGAAGGAGGCATTAGCACATGCCAGACGCGGCATTGGCGAGTCTTGCAATACTCAAAGTCAATTGGGATACGTCTGGCAAAGACTACATAGAATGCTTTATCCCTTTCGTGATTGAGTGTGTTCGCCGATCTTCCGACGATGTGATTTCCTTGCATGCAATTCAGAATGATCTAAGGACTCATTTTGCCATAGATATGCCCTTGAACGCGCTGAAAATGGTGCTTACTCGCGCAAAAAAGCGCGGCTTTCTTCGAAGAGAACATGATGTATTGTATAGGAACATTGAACGGTGCTCGAATACACGATTCAAGGAAAGGCAAATTAAAGTTGAAGCAACATATGACGCCGTTTTACAGAGACTTCAGCAATACGCGAAAGAAAATCACAGCCTTGACTGGTCGGCAAGCGATGCTTCAGAAGCGCTTAACACCTTCCTACGTGACAACTCACTGGCTCTTCTATTTTCTGTAGCCGAGGGAGGGGTATATGCAAGTTCCCAAGATCGATCCAGCCGCCACTTTGTTGTTGGTTCTTTTATAGCGGATGCTCAACAACAAAATGACAACCAATTATTTGAAGACATTACCATACTCTCCCAGGGGAACCTTCTGTTAAACGTCCTCTATCTTCCCTCTCCAGATAAACTATCTAAGAAGTTCAATAATACTCGTGTTTATCTTGATACTAGTTTCCTGGCTTCTGCGGTTGGATTTGCCGGCCCCGTGAGGGCTGCCGCACCCTTAGAACTAATTGCTCTGCTAAAAGAATATGATGCTCCGCTGTGCTGTTTCCGTATGAGTCTTGAAGAAACGCTCAGAATCTTGAACCATTGCGCAGAACGACTTCGCACTCAAAGAGTCGGTGATTGGCATGGGTCTTTTTTAGAGTATTTTGTGGAGACGAGGCGGACTGCTTCAGACATTGAACTATTAGCGACAAGACTCCCTCAGAAGCTAAGAGAGCTCTCAATCTCTATCGACGAAAAGCCCCCTTATGAAGACAGGTTTCTAATTGATGAGGCGGCGTTTGAAAAGGCAATCGAGGACGCGATTCATTATCTTAATCCAAGAGCACGTGTACATGATGTAGACTGCATTTCTGCGGTTGCCCGGATTCGTCGAGGTCGCATAGCATATTACCCTGAAGAATCCCATGCCCTATTTGTGACGATGAACAGCGTGCTCGCTCAGGCCACTCGCAGATTTTTTCAGGATGAATTTTCGCCGGGGGTTGTCGCACTCTGCATGACCGATTATGCACTTGGAAATCTTTTATGGCTTAAGAACCCAACAATTACTCCTGATTTGCCCAAAAAGCAGCTCCTGGCGCACGCATACGCGGCAATGCAGCCTCCCGAGCCACTTTGGAAAAGATACCTAATTGAGGCGGCGCGATTGCAGGAGGGGGGAAAGATCTCATCGGAAGATTACTATCTACTCAGATACTCACTCGCAAGTAAGAAAATTCTCATGGAGGTCACCCACGGAGATGAGTCGGCCTTTGTGGAAGGGACCGTGCAAGAGGTGTTGGATATCGCCAAAGAAAGAATACGCGCAGATCTTACACAAGCGCTTGTTATCGAGAAAGGTGAGAGGCAGCGCATCGATAGCGAGTTGCAAAAACGCCTGGAAAAAGAATCGTCCCAGCGAATAATACTTAGGTCGAGAGCGGCTGGAATATCCAAATGGATATGTCGGCCTCTGCATATACTCGGGGTTGCTCTAATCATGATCGGAACCTGCTATATTTTCCCGTGGGGCTTCCCCCGAATTAGCAAAGGCTGGTTGCGGTACGTCTCGACCTTTGCGCTTTTTAGCATGTCCGTGCTGTCCTTCTTGAGTCTTATTCGGGGCACAACATTGCAGCACCTTGTAGAGAATATCGAGCGGGCTTTGACAAACAAACTCAGCGAGTTTTTTCTTAGCTTTGCTGGCCTAGCTGGCGATAAAAAAGAAAGAGATTAGTGACTTGGCCCCAATCAATGTGCCAGCTCTTGTTCTTGGTGCGCGAGGGCAAGGTCGGCTATCGATAGGGCCGTTCTCTTCCGCTCTGTGTCCGTTTTGTACCCCCTTTCTGCATCAAACCATGCAAACAATGCAAACGGTTGGAACAGTACACCACACCCCAAATTTCGGTAGCCAATTGAATTTTCAGTAAGTTGCTGGCAAATGAGGGATTTACGAGAAATCCCTGAATTCTTCCCTGGAGGATTTTAAGTCCCTTGGAAGCGTCCGGCAACTCGCTGAAAACGAAGGGGATTTCACAGTCTTGCAGCCTCTCGGGGACGGGCGGGGTACGCGAGTCCCGAATAATCGAGGAGCTCGATCTCCCGCGCCATGAAGTCGGGAGCCAGGTGAGCGGAGCGGAGCGTCATGCTGATGGTCGAATGATCCAGGATCTTCTGCAGCAAAACTAGATTCGATTCTCCTCAGTTTCACATTGACTTCTTTTCCAAGTTTACGAACTGCCAATTATACAAAATTGATTCTCTTACATTCTTTCGACGGCTTTTCGGGAGATATCGGCGCAGCGATTTTCGTGCGGATTTACCTCGACTTCGGCCCGTCTTTGGGTGCTGCAAGAATTTTGGGAGTCTGGTTTAATATCATCATTGCTTGCAGCCATTTCCTGTCCTGCTCGACCGTCTTGCCAGCCGGGATGAAATCAACAAAGGCAGTCATGACGTGCCCTGAGTTTGGGTCTCGCTCGTAGGCATTCTGGTCAATGATCTTTCTTTCGGAGTAGTGGATCGCGCAGCCAGCCTGTACAACCGCTTTGGGATCACGTTTCAGCATCCCGGCGTCATATAATCCGCATTCAAAACGCTTTATTTTTACGTCCGGAGAATGAATATCTTTGGAAGCGAACCTTTTGGCACGTTCCTTGATGGCTTCTACAGAAAGTACTTTCTGGTATTTGCCTGTCAAATTATACTGAGGCCAGTCAAAATCGAATCCTACAACTTCCCCTTCATTGTTGAACATTATCGCCACCTTCGATCCGGCACCAATCACGTTTACCTTATCTATGGCTCGCGTGAACACGACAATGCTCGCATAGACTTTCTCTTCATCCATGGGTGCTCCCTCTTTGGCTGGCCCACCACCGCCAATGGCATGTTCGGTAAAGAAAGGGACAAGTTCCTCATTCTTCCCCAGCTTTATATATTCAGAGAGGTTTTCCTTGATGAATTCCCTGCCCAGCTTTTCTAGCCTGTCGTTGGAAAGACGCGCGGATACGGGTCTGGCAAGTTCCGGCTTGCTATCGAGATATTTATAGTTGCGGTACCGGACATTGGTCCCATCCCCGTTCACATCAAGGAACCAACCATCGCCAATATATGAAAGGCGATTGCCTTTTCTCTGCTTTTCAACGGTGCCTGATGTAGCAATGGGCCTGCGAGCATCTTTGAAGCGCTCAATGAGTATTTTTGCCATTGACTTCCTGCCTATGCCGGGGGCACGCACGAGGAGCGGGACCTGGCTGCGCCCCAAACCTTCCTTTGCGGAGCGTTTTTCCGAATCCAGGCGAAAGGCATAGTCCTCCGCATAGGCGGATGAGGAGGAAACAAACGCAAAGATCATGTATGCCACCATCGTAAGTGATGCGGCTTTCCTGACATTCAGTCCTTTCATGTGACCCTCCAAAAAAAATTCACGTCTTTTTTTAATAATCACGGCGTTCTTCACGAAATTCACAGGTTGTTCCAGTACCAATAACAGTAATAGCCTATCTGCCCGTCCCTCAAGCGCGGATAACCGGAAATGTAGTTCTGCCATTTCATCGTGTCACGCCGATACTCAGCATCCGCTTTGTCCCGGCCCACTGACATTACCGTGGCGTCTTGTGAGGCATACCAATCGGAGACCGCATCTTTCCAGGACCATTTTATGGTATTGCTTTTCTGGAGGTTGTCGGCGAAATCTTCTCCCACCTCGTCGGTGGTGGAGCCGTCGTTGAGCGTGTCATGGCTGCCAACTGCGATGCGTAACCCTCCCCTGAAAATACGCCCCATGCGCGTCCACATTCTGCCGTCATTGAATTTCAGCGTTTCGCAGCAGTATGTTGCCAGTATGCTTAGCCCGTATGATTCATCGCCCAGGCGCATGCTCGACGATTCTGCATGTTGATATTGATCCCACATGGCCCACACCGATCTGTCTGACCATGCGCCTCCATGGGTGATCACATAGAACAAGTTCACATTGTCGAGCGTCAGCTGGTCTCCGCCTTCTTCCCACCACCACTTTGCTCCGTGCAGGTTGTAATAAAACACTTTCGTGTCGGTGTCGTCTAATTCATTGTTGAACCAGCTACAGTGGTTCCATGCATAAGTGATTGTGACGATCCATCCATTCTGAAATTCTTTCTGGCCAGCAGTTCCGAAACGCGCCCTGGCCAGGGCATGCTCGCAACACAACGTCAGAGCAAGGAACATAGCCAGCTTAGGTAAAAGGAGAAAATTCGAAAAATATTTATTTTTCATTATGCCCTCCTCCCTCGTATCTGTATTGGTCCGCTTTACCTTCTTTCTTTTTCTAAGATTTCCGAACTATTCTTAGAAAAATCATTTTTTTCCCATGCCTGCAATGAGCCGCAAGCTCCTTAAAAGCAAAAAATTTTTCCCCTCTTTCCCTGTCGAAGATATATTATCGTTTCCGCCACATTCCAATATATTTTAAAAATGTCACACATTTCCCCTTCCCACTTAAAGTTCCCTAGTAATGAAGCGAATCAAGATATATAAGATTGATGCTTAACCCCTCTCTGTGAGTCGATTCCATCCAAATAAAATTGAAAAAAAGGAAAAAGAATTTGGTTTTCAGCCGAGGTTTCATTGTCTCTCTTTTTACCATTTTGCCCATCCAACCATCGTCAGGAATTATAAATCTAAGCTCAAAGAAATATCATGCCGATTGGAAATTTCTTATGGCAGGCCCAAAAGCTACAGAGAGGCCTAAAAGCCACGGAAACAAGCCGGACCTCTTCTCGTAGCCAAAGAAAGGATCATGAAAAACATTCGGCTGAGGCTTCAGCGCCCATCAGAGACTCTAGCAAAGCGATCCAAGGCGGAGGAGGCCTCTCCGCCACCAATATGAGCGTGAGGTAATTGATAATCCTGTCCACCACAGAATATTCGGTGAAGAAGGAAATGACCTTCATCTCTCCCTGGCATTTGGGATAGAGCAAGGGATCAACCTCATAAACCTTGCGGTTCATCTCGGCCCAACCCTTTCATTAGAGATCCTACACTGTGTCCCTTTTGTGCCCCTAATTTGCATAACTCTATGCAAACAATGCAGACAATTGGAACAGTACAAAACAGCTCATTTTTCGCTAGCCGATTGATTTTTCAGTAAGTTGCTGACAGATCAGGGATTTACAAGAAATCCCCGATTTCTTCCCTGGAGGATTTTAAGTCCCCTGCGCTTTTTAATTCCGCAACCGAAGCGAATAATTTAACGTAGATTTCCAACCATTAGGCCAAATAGCATTGGCAAATCAACCAAAGGTCAAGGGGATGCTAGACTACATCCCTCACTTGTTTTTCTCTGCTCTTAACTCCGCGCACACCGCGCTAATATCAGGCACGAGCAGGTTGGACCACTTGAGGACTTTTTAGGCTTCCATAATGACGGCCTTTTGAGTCTCTTCAAGAGAAAGGCCTTTGGCTATGGCGGTGCCGACTTCTTTGCGTAGTTCCTCGAGATAAAGCGCTTGTTTCTGAAGAGCATCCTTCCCGGACAGGGGGCCGTGGCTGGGGAAGGCCTTCTCGACGTCCCACCCTTGAACTTCCTTCAGGAAGCGGAGCTGGCCGGCCTTCCGGCCCTGGGATATTTCGCTATCGTCCCTTCCGCATCCTTGCGCAGAGTCCAGCCAAGGCAGACCGGACATAGCCGGGAAATCGAGACCCGTAGGAATTCAGTTTGCCCGCAGACAAGCCCGACAAATCGAGCTCTTCTAAAGCCAGGCTCATCTTCCCCCGCTTCATGAAATACACGGCGTCCAGAAGGGCTTTTTCAGGCTCGGCGATATCGAGCCCCTTTTTGATGCTGTGTCCGAAGAAGAGGTTTTTTCGCAGTTGACGGTACTCCACGGCGGTTCCGTCCAAGATCATTTTCTTGGAACGGCGGATGGTGGCAAACGTAACAGAATAAGGGATCTGACTTAAAATTCCGTAGCGCGACAAGGCCGATTCGAAGGAAAGATAGGAAGGCGTATAGAGAAGGTTCGCCGGGAGCGCCATTTCCGTCGAATGGATCGAGACCCGGTAGATCCCCCGCCGCATCCGCGTCAAGATGCCTTGGCCGACGAGGCGGTGGAGGACAACCAAGAGCGTTTGCCTGCTTCTGTA
>Ga0299912_10002695_pt1 | contig 14575 bp, 13 predicted proteins | sample RVTome_2_FD_207667 | JGI IMG/M metagenome (GOLD analysis project Ga0299912, IMG submission 207667) | Soil microbial communities from uranium-contaminated site in the Upper Colorado River Basin, Wyoming, United States - RVT95D214 (version 2) ...
CCACTATTGCTCGCTAAAAATATTCAGCTTGTCATGCGGGATGCAACTTTGGCACAGCAATTAACTAATAACGCAAGGACCCGCGCAAGAATTGATTTTGATCCGATCGAAAATGGAAAAAGATTTTTGAATATATTGGTTAAACGTTGATGAATATATTGTATGTGACTACCCAGGATGCAATGGGTTCTCGGTTCAATGGCTATTCGCTCCATAAGTCTCTAAGGAGGCTTGGCCATAACTCCCATATGGCTGTGATGCGATCGGAACTTAACGAATCCGAAATCCATGAACTGGGGAATAAAGAACTCAAACGCATCAATTTCTATTTATCTTATGTTGAACGATTCTTTTCTTTTTATTCTTTTCTACCAATAACTGCTATGAACCTTTTTTTTGCGCCATACTATAAAAAGGCTGACATCGTGCATTTACAGTTGATCCATGCGGAACAGTTTTATAGCCTATTTTGCCTACCACTCATGAGTCGATCACATCGTTTGATATGGACGATGCATGATGCGTGGATGACCACTGGTCACTGTATTCAATCATTGGAATGTGAGCGTTGGTTAAGCGGATGCGGCCAGTGCCCTGATAAAACCTTACCTCTACCAATAAGACGAGATACAACTGCATTAACATGGAAACTCAAGAAATGGATAATGCATCGTTCAGATGTTTGCTTGGTAGTTCCCTCTTGGTGGATGTATAATCGAGTTAAGCGTAGCCCTATTCTTTCCCATCTCAAATGCCACATCATTCCACCTGGAGTGGATACAACATTGTTTAGACCTCTTGATCGTGAAAAGTGCCGCGTGCGCTTTGGTATTCCTCCAGAAGCAAATGTGCTAGTTTTTAGATCTACGTCAGGAAGCTTTGTCTTTAAAGGGACAGAGTATATTGAGAGGGCCTTAGCTTTGATCGATCCAAATCCCGCAAATCCCATTTACTTACTCACGTTTGATAATATAGGTGGTCTAGAGTCTTTACGAAATAGATATCGCTTCATTGAATTAGGATTTGTTAAGGATCAAAATACACTTGTTGAGGCACTTTGCGCCGCGGACCTTTTTTTAATGCCATCAATTGCTGAAACGTTTGGGATGATGGCGGTCGAATGCATGGCCTGTGGTATACCGGTAATTGTTTTCGAAGGAACATCACTTCCTGATGTTGTCCATTCACCGCATGCGGGGATTTCCGTTCCCTATAAAGATTATGCAGGAATAGCGAGAGCTATTAATCAGCTTCTGAAAGATCGTGCCATGTACCGAACACTTGTGGAAAATGGTTTGTCGATAGTTCAAAAGGAATATACGCTTGATTTATATGTTAAACGACACATTGACCTTTATGAGCGTCTATCGCAATAGAAAGTTATACCAACGGGGACAAATTAATTGTCAGAGGTAAATCTTGTTACCATCAATACGGATTTGCTGAAATATGGAGTTCTACAATGAGAGTTTTAATTCTAGGTGGTTCTGGAATGTTGGGGCATCGATTATGGATAAATTTAAACCAGAAGCACGAAACGTGGGTGACGGTGCGGGAGGATGTTTCGCAAGTCCCCGAGATACCGGAATTTCCGAGAGAATACATCCTACCCAATATTGATGTTCTCAAGGACGAACCTGTCAGATATGCTATCAACTCCGTTCATCCTGATTTGGTGATCAACTGTGTTGGGCTCGTCAAACAGTTGCCGCTGGCCAAAGATCCTCTCTCATCGATAGCACTCAATTCACTGTTGCCTCATCGTTTGGCCCTGATCTCGCGTGAAGTGGGAATCCGAATGATTCACTTCAGCACGGACTGCGTCTTTTCGGGAAAGAAAGGGGGCTACTTTGAAAGTGATGCCTCTGATGCTGAAGATCTGTACGGCCGCACCAAGTTTCTTGGGGAGGTTGCCTACCCCCATACCGTTACCCTGAGAACCTCCATCATCGGTCGGGAGTTGAAGACGCGACATGGGCTGATTGAGTGGTTCCTATCACAAGAAGGGACCATTCAGGGATACACGAGAGCGATCTACACCGGTTTTACAACGGATGAGCTTTCGCGGATCATTTTAAACCAGGTCATTCCTTCCAACAATCTCAACGGGATTTATCATGTTTCGAGTGAGCCTATCTCGAAGTACGACCTCTTGATGTTAGTAAAAGAATCGTTTGGACTTCCGATTGACATTTTGCCTGAGGAAGAACCAATTATTGACAGGAGCCTGGACTCGGCCCGATTTAGACGAGCAACGGGTTACCGACCCCCAACCTGGAGGACGATGATTGACAAATTGAAAGAGAACTCCAGAATTTACGAGAAACTGAGAGGGTGAAGGAAATGTTGGACGACAAACGTGTTCTGATAACCGGCGGAACGGGTTCTTTGGGACAGATTTTGGTTCATCGATTACTGAAGGGCGACCTTGGGAAGCCTCGTAAGATCATCGTTTTTTCTCGAGACGAGGCCAAGCAACACGCGATGCGGGTGGAGTACCTTCATCGCCGTTCGGCGACCGATGAGGTGATCTATCGGAACTTTGAGCAATTGCTTGAGTTCCGTATTGGGGATGTGCGGGATTTTCACAGTGTCAGCGCTGTTTTACGCGATGCCGACGTAGTGTTGAATGCGGCAGCCCTCAAACAGGTACCCACCTGCGAGTATTACCCTTACGAAGCGGTACAGACGAACGTGGGAGGCCCCGAGAACATTGTACGGGCCATTCGTGAGCACCATCTGCCGGTTCAGGCGGTAGTCGGAATATCCACCGATAAGGCCTGCAAACCGGTCAATGTCATGGGTATGACCAAGGCGATCCAGGAACGGGTTTTCATTCGGGCGAACCTGGACTGCCCTGAGACGCGTTTTGTCTGCGTGCGCTATGGGAACGTTTTGGCTTCGCGTGGGTCGGTCATTCCGCTTTTCCACGAACAGATACGCAATGGAGGTCCCGTGACCCTTACGACTCCTGAGATGACGCGCTTTTTGCTCAGCCTGGACCAGGCCGTCGATACCGTCTTCAGCGCTTTGGGAGAAGCAAAACGGGGGGAAACCTATATCCCCCGGATCCCTTCCGCGAAGATGGTGGATGTCGCCTCGGTGCTGATCGGTGATCGACCCGTAAAGACAGTCTTCACGGGTATTCGCCCTGGTGAGAAAACCCATGAGATTCTGGTGTCCGAGGAGGAACGGTATCGGACCGCTGAACGGGGTCCCTTCTACGCCATTTTGCCGATATTACCGGAGTTGCGCCGCTCGGAAGAAGTGGTTCGTCCTTTAGAGGACGAATATAGCTCGGCTCACCATGTCATGGATCGGCCAGGGGTTGAGACCTTGCTGCGAACTCATCGGTTAATGGTAGAGGATGTCCCGGAAGGGAATCAGGAGTTGCTACGATGAAAATCTTAACGATTCTGGGGACGCGGCCCGAGATCATACGATTAAGCCTTCTGATTAGAAAGTTGGACGTTCTCTGTAAGCACGTCCTCGTCTTTACAGGCCAGAACTTTGATCCCAAACTGAGTGACATCTTTTTCGAGCAGTTGGCTATCCGGCCCCCTGATTATCTGCTGAACGTTCAGGGAGACCGTTTGGGCAAGCAACTGGGGGAACTCCTAAAAAAGAGCGAGGAAATACTACTTGAGGAAAAGCCAGATCGATTACTCATTTTGGGAGATACCAATAGCGCCTTGTCAGCAATCGTGGCGAAACGTTTGGGGATTCCCGTCTGTCATATGGAAGCTGGAAATCGCTGCTATGATGATCGGGTGCCGGAAGAGGTGAATCGCCGAATTATCGATCACTGCAGTGATGTGCTCATGCCCTATACCGAGCGGAGCAGGATGAACCTTCTTCGTGAGGGTATTGCGGGCGAAAGGATCTACGTCACGGGAAATCCGATCTATGAGGTGATTCAGCACTTTGCTCTGCAGATTGACCAATCTACCATTCTGAACGATCTGGGTCTTGAGAAGGAGCACTATTTCTTAATAACGATGCATCGAGCCGAGAATGTCGACATCGAAATGCGTTTGAAGGATCTGACGGTTGCGATGGATCGGCTGCAACAGATCTACCACTTGCCGGTCATTATCAGCACACACCCGCACACTCAGGAGAGGATGAGGGCGTTTGACATCGGCCTCAGTAACGACCAGGTTCGTTTCCTGCCCCCGTTTGGGTTCTTTGATTTCATAGCCCTGGAACGAAATGCCTCTTGTGTGCTCAGCGACAGCGGAACGGTCCAGGAGGAGTGTTGCATCTTCCAGATACCCAATGTGACGATCCGTGATGTCACCGAGCGACAGGAAACGCTTGAGTGTGGCAGTAACATGCTCAGCGGTACCACTCCTGAAAAGATCTTGCAGTGTGTGGCAACGGTTCTTGATCGAAAGGGTGGATGGGCGGTTCCCCGGGAATATTTGGTCGAACATGTGAGTGAAACGGTGTGCAAAATCTTGCTCGGTTATCAGTGGAGAGGGTTCCATCAATGACGAGGACGGATGGGACACTTCCAAAGGTCAGTGTGATCATCCCGGTTTTCAACGGAGAGGCCTATCTTCGTGAAGCGATCGACAGTGCCCTTTCCCAGACTTATCCCAGGCATGAGATAATCGTGGTAGACGACGGATCGACCGATAAGACCTGGGCGCTTATCGAGTCTTTTGGCTCGGTCGTCAGGGGGATTCGGAAAGAGAACGGTGGAGTCGCGAGCGCTCTGAATTGTGGAATCCAACAAGCGTCAGGTGATTACATCGCCTGGTTGAGTCACGATGATGTCTTTCTTTCGAACAAATTGGAGCGCCAGGTGGAGTTCCTGTTAGAGGCTCCGCACTTCAAGGCCTCATACACCGACTACTACGTCATTGATGGGGCTGGAAAGATCCTTGGAGAAGTCAAGACCCCCTGGTATCCGAGGGTCGGAGCGATCCGGGCGTTGTTTGCCGGGGTGTATATCAATGGCTCGACGATGCTGATTGAACGATCTTGTTTTGACGAGGTGGGGCTTTTCTCTGAAAAGTTGCGATACGCGCAGGATATTGAAATGTGGCTTCGCCTGTTACAGCGTTTTGAAATCGGGCGGGTTTCAGAAAAACTGGGAAAGCAGCGATCTCACGCTGCTCAAGGTAGTCGAAATGCTCGGATTCACACGGAAGAGACTCAAGCCATGTTTGAAGAAAGTTTTGAAAGATTGGGTGTCGTGGGCATTTTCCCAGAGTATGGAGAATCTGCCCATGTCCCACAAACCGTGGCAAGAGTCTATACCTGGTTTGCAGATACGATGGCGTTTCACCGTGCCTGGTATTCCTTTGCTGAGAAGCAGTACAACCGGGCTATCGAAATCGATCCATCCTGGCACAATCCGGCCAGGCTAAAGAAAACCCTTAACCCGATGTGGCGCATATTAAGAATGGCTTACCGCCGCTTGCGCCGTTCGCTGAGTGAAATGGTTCATACAGGATGAGACCGAAGATTTTGATTTTACCCTCCTGGTACCCAAGCGAAAGTTACCCCACGAGTGGGGTGTTCGTTGAAGATCAAGCCCTGCTGCTTGCCGAAAGATATGATGTGGCGGTTCTCTTTCCAAGGTTGGTCGGTTATCGGGAAATCTTAAGTTGGAAAATAGGCCCGAGAATCTATCAGGAAGAGCACAGCGGATTAAGAATTTATAGTGAACGCGTACTGGCTCCCGTGCCACGAAAATCCCGCTGGGGTTATAAGCTTTATTACCATACCGCTAAACAAAAGTTCGAAAGCCTGATGCACACATGGGGTATGCCAGACATTATCCATGCCCATGTTGTGCTACCAGCCGGCTGGGCGGCTGTCCAACTCGGGGAAGCGTTTTCAATTCCAGTCGTGCTGACTGAGCACTCCAGCCCATTCTCTATGCATTTGAGGACACAGTACGGTCAGCGGTTAGTGAGAAAGACGCTTTTGAAGACAAACCGTATTGTTGCGGTAAGCCCTTCACTGGCAAAACAAATCCTATCGTTTGAAAGGAATGTGGAGGTCGCAGTTATTGGAAACTTAATTCGATCTGATTTCTTTAAACCTGCGGAGAGTAAAAGCGAGGATGTTCTGCGACCGACACGGTTTCTCTCGATCGCATTGCTGTCGAAACAGAAGGGATTAATCTTTCTGCTCGAAGCAGCCTATCTTCTCGTAAAACGTGGGATTACATCCTTTGAATTGGTTATTGGAGGAGATGGGCCAGAACGAGCTAAACTGCAGAGCCGCGTTGTATCCTTGGGCTTATCGGGACACTGCAGTTTTCTGGGTGCAATGACCCGGTGCCATGTTAGAGATCAAGTTCAGAAGAGCGACGTGTTTGTACTCCCGAGCCTACATGAAACCTTTGGTGTTGTATTAGGTGAAGCGATGGCATGTGGGAAGCCGGTGATCGCAACTCGCTGCGGAGGTCCTGAGTTCGTGATAACGCAGGAAAATGGCATTCTCGTGGATATTGGAGACTCAAGGGCATTGGCCGATGTGATGGAGCGATTCATCGCTCGAAGAGTCTGCTTTGACCCAGCGCGAGTCCGCCAGAGCATCAGCGAGCGGTTTGGAGAAAACGCATTCCTGGAGAAGATTTCTGACATCTATAAGGGTTTGGGAATCAAGGGAGCCTGAGATCTTGGGAGAGAGTTTCCGATGTGCGGCATTACAGGAGCCTACAGCTTTAAGGAAAGCATTAATCCAGATTGTATAAAAAGGATGACGGACTCCCTTCGACATCGAGGACCTGATGATGAAGGATTCTTGGCAGTGGATTCAACATCAGGTAAAGTGGTCAGTCTCACCGGGATTGATAGTAAAACATACGGACCAAGAATTGAGGATTTTAACGGGTCCGCAAACCTATTCCTTGGTCACCGGAGATTATCCATCATTGACCTCTCTCCTTCAGGTCATCAACCCATGAGCAATGAAGATGGAACCTTATGGATCGTTCATAATGGAGAGGTCTATAACTATATAGAAATAAGAAATAAATTGGAAACTTTAGGGCACCATTTTAAGTCTCGAACAGACACCGAGGTAATCCTACACGCTCATGAAGAGTGGGGGGTGGATTGCTTAAGCCGTTTTAACGGGATGTGGGCATTTGCAATTTTGGACCTTAAAAGGAAGAGGATGTTCTGCTCAAGGGATAGGGCAGGGGTCAAACCCTTCTATTATCTATATGACGGAAAAAGATTCTGTTTCGCCTCTGAAATAAAGGCGTTATTGGAAATCGATGATTTTTGTGTAGAGTCAAATGAACAGATCATGGCTGATTACCTTTTCTCGGGTCTCCTCGATCATACTCACGAAACCTTTTTTAAGAATATCCACCAATTGAGACCGGGCGAATACCTAATCGCAGAATCTAATGTCTTGACGATTAAATCTTATTGGGACATTGAGATCAAAGAAATCCACTATCCCCGAAAAGAGGATTATGCAGAGCGTTTTTATGAACTCCTTGAGGATTCAATTCGACTCCGATTGCGCACGGATGTTCCCATAGGGACCTGTTTAAGTGGAGGCCTGGATTCTTCCTCAATTGTATGTTTGGCCAATAAGCTGATGGTCGATGGGCAAAACATTGATCCTAAATTGGTCGGGGAGAGACAGAAAACATTCTCTTCGTGCTTCGAGGACCCTACCTATGATGAGCGAAAATTCATTGAATTGGTCATCTGTCAGACGGGAGCCGAAAAGAATTATGTTTTCCCCAACCCTGAAGACCTATTTACGGACTTGACCAGATTAATATGGCATCAAGACGAACCGTTTGGTTCAACCAGTATCTATGCCCAGTGGAAAGTGATGGAACACGCAAATGAAAAAGGGGTAAAGGTCCTTCTGGATGGTCAGGGAGGGGATGAATTGTTGGCAGGATATCCCCCATCTTTCTATGCTCTTTTTAAACAAACAATAAGGCAAGTAGCTTTAGCCTCCCTCATAAAAGAGGTAAAGGGTTTCTTAAAACATCAGGATTGGAGGATCGATCAATTTATTCCGAGAGTTATGGCTGCTCTGGTTCCAGATATCTTCAAACCCTTGTTTCAACACTCGAACCTATATGGATTTCGATGGGTCAAGGAAAGGTTTAAAAAGAAATTTCATCGGAATTTTTCAAAGCCCAGTAGATTTGAAAACGAATTAAGTAATTATCTCTATCATATTTTTAAATCTGCGGTTCTCCCCGGTCTTCTCCATTATGAGGATCGCAATTCAATGGCTTACTCCATCGAGACCCGGTTGCCTTTTCTTGATTACCGTTTGGTTGAATTTGCTTTCGGCCTTCCTGTGGAATTAAAAATTAGGGAAGGAACAACTAAAGTTATTTTAAGGAAGGCGATGGGGGATGTCTTGCCAGAGGAAATCAGAAACCGCAGGGACAAGATGGGATTTGTTACACCTGAGGCTGATTGGTTCAGGACAACATTAAGAGACCCAATCCGTGAAATATTTAACTCAAAAAGTTTTTCTGAAAGAGGCATCTTTAACATTGCCAATGTCCATAAAGCATTTCAAGATCATTGCAATGGAAAAGTGGACAACCATTCGATGATCTGGCGATGTGTGAATCTGGAGCTTTGGCTGAGAACGTTTGTCGACAAAAATCCATCACCACAAGGTTGGAGAAATAGTGGAAATTAAAAGTGAAATGAACCTTCGGAATTCTTTCTTAAATCGTTCCTATATTCTGTCGCTCTGCTTTCTGGTTCTAATCAGCGCCGGCTTATATCTGAACTCTCTCGATAATCTCTTTACAAATTGGGATGACCAGATGATTTATTCCAATTGGCAGATCAGAAGCCTTGGATGGGAAAATATCTGCAATATATTTACCTATGTCAAGGGGGCGACATATCAGCCCGTTCGAGTGTTGAGTTATGCCGTGGATTATTACTTCTGGGAGCTTAATCCAGTTGGTTATCGTATAACGAGTATCCTTTTTTATATCCTGACATGTATCATGGTCTTTCTTACCCTCCAAACCCTTTCATCGAGTCTGAGGGACAAGACTTCTTCAATTTCCCATCAACGGGTCGCTCTATTTGGGTCCCTTCTCTTTGCTGCCCATCCGGTGCACGTGGAGGCAGTGACTTGGCTTGCGGCTCGCAAGGAAGTGCTTCAGGGATTCTTTTTCTTTTTTGCTTTCTATCTCTATCTCAAGGGGAGGGAAGGTGCGGGAAAGAGAAGACTCATTTATTTAGGATTTACCCTTTTTTCTATCCTTTTAGCAACCCTATCTAAGCCCTCTGCAGTTGTTTTTCCAGGGATCATTCTAATTTATGAGATTGCACAAAGAAAAAATAAATGGATAGATTTCATAAAATCTCATCGGTTATTTTTTGGGTTTTCAATACTCATCTCTGCGATATTCACTTTTATTCTCATCAAGGTGATGCTGGATGCTGGTGGGGTTAAACCATATCGGGGGGAGACTTTTTTAAATAACCTGCTCATAAGTTTTTATGCATTTCTTTATAACATTAAATTATTGTTTTTTACCATCAACTACTCAGCAGCTTATACCATTCCTGTCTCTAATCCTATTATAAGTATTAAAACCTTTATCTTTGTGGGGATCACATTTCTTCTATTGGTGTTAAGTATCTGGTCTTTGAAAAAGACCAAGGTATTTTTCTTCTCAACATTCTTCTTTCTTGTGGCCATCCTCCCTTATCTTAATATCATCCCCATAAGCACCCTTCTGGCCGATAGATATGTTTTTATTGCCTCTTTTGCTTACTGTTTTTTACTCGGGATAGGCTTTGAGAACCTTTTTGCCTATAAAAATATTAATTTTTCAAAAGATTTTTTTAAATTACTATCAGTGGTCCTTTTTCTCTTTTTACTGGCCGGATACTCCTTTGCGACAATTGGGCAGAATAAGGTCTGGCAAAACAGTTATACCCTGTGGGCAGATGCGGTGGAGAAACATCCTGAAAGTAATACTGCCAATGCCCTGATGGGTGTGGTTTATATGGAGCTGGGGATGGATGAGGAGGCAGTGAAATACCTTGAGAAGGCTGTTCAGATTCTTCCTTATGATTATCAGTCCCGGAATAACCTCGGCATCGTTTATGGACGAATGGACCAACCCGAAAAAGCATTAAGGGAACTGGCAACAGCCATCAGCCTGAAACCCGAGGATGATACCATCAAGATTAATCTTTCTGTATTTTACCTAAGACAGAAAGAATATAAGAAGGCTGAGGATGTGTTAAGCTATTTGTTATCGAAAACCCCTCAGAATGCAAATCTCCATTTTCGATTAGGGATGGTGTATCGGGAGGCCGGGCAATATGAGGCCGCCATTTCTGAATGGTTAAAATCAATGGGGCTGGTTCCTCATATCATCAACTCCTATGAGGAACTCGGAAATATTTATGCGAGCAGGTTGAAGGATCGGGAAAAGGCAATCTATTATTATTCCAAAGGGATTGAGGCTGCACCGAAGGCAAAATCGAGAGTGGAAGACTTGAGGTGGATGGTTCAGGATCTGGAACGTTAGTGACGCAAGGCGCATAGCGCTGAGCGCATAACTCTAATGGAATAGTGGAATGATGGGAAAAGAGAATAAAAAGGTTTGTGGTCAAGTGATAAGACTTCACAATGTGAATTGTGTGCTTGACATTACATATTAAACAACATATTATTAATACATATTGTATATAGCATATGGAGGTGTATAATGAGTGTTGTAAGAATGAACATAACGATTCCTAAAGAGTTGGCAGAGCAAATATACAAATTTACTCCGCCCAGGAAAAGGAGCCTCTTTGTTGCCGAAGCATTAAGACAAAAAGTTAAGGAAATTCAACACGAAAGAATCGAGAAAGCCCTGGAAGAAGGCTACAAGACCAGAAAAGAGGAAAGCCAATCTATTGCAAAAGAATTTGAATTCCTCGATCTGGAGGGGTGGGATGAATATTAGAAGAGGAGACGTGTTTCTTGCCGCTTTGGATCCGGTTTTGGGAAAAGAAATTTCTAAAACAAGACCTGTTGTGGTTGTTTCGAATGATAAAAATAATGCCTTTTCAGAAACGGTAACCATTCTTCCAATTACCTCCCAAAGTCTCGATAAAACATACCTTTTTGAAGTGTTCCTGCCCACGGGAACAGCAAACCTTCCTAAGGACTCGAAGGTTAAAGCCGACCAAATCCGTACCATCGACAAATCAAGGATCATCAAGCACATCGGATCGCTCAAACCAAGTGAAATAGTGAGTATTGAAAACGCCATCAGGCTCCACCTGGGAATCAAATGAGACTGATAGGACTTTTGAAAAAAGGGACACGGATATTCTTATGTTGAACATTGCTTCTATTGTGTTGGGGGCCATCGTCGGTAGTTTCCTGAATGTCTGTATCAGCAGACTGCCGAAGGAAGAGTCTATTGTCACGCCAAGTTCTCATTGCCCTCAATGTAAAAGTCCAATCAAATTCTATGACAACATCCCTCTTATCAGTTACCTGTTGTTAAAGGGGAAATGCCGGAATTGTGGCCTACCCATCTCAATGCAATATCCGATTGTGGAGGCTGTTACCGCTCTGGTTTCTTTCTTTTTATTCATCACCTTCGGTGTCTCCCTTAGCTTTATTTACTATTTCATGTTTGTGTCCGCCCTCATAGTCATTACCATCATTGACCTGTACCACCAGATCATTCCTGATGTGATCAGTCTCCCCGGGATCGTGATCGGACTCCTGGGGTCTTTGGTTATCCCCCAGATCACCTTTTGGTCATCTTTGGTCGGAGCGCTTTCAGGAGGGGGAAGCCTCTTTCTGGTAGCGACAATCTACCAGTGGCTATTCAAAAGAGAAGGGATGGGGGGGGGAGATGTGAAACTTCTGGCTATGATCGGCGCTTTTCTTGGCTGGAAAGCCGTGATTCTAACCATTCTTTTAAGTTCATTCATCGGATCGATCATCGGCATTACAGTCATGTTAATCAAAGGAAAGGATTTTAAATATGCCATCCCCTTTGGCCCTTTTCTTTCCCTTGGTGCAGTGATTTCACTCTTTTGGGGAGAGAATTTAATAAGCTGGTATCTTTATATAAATAGGTAATCTAATTTAAAGGTCGAGGCTGAGGGCAGGGTAAAGGTAAAGGCGATGAAGCCAGTTTAGTGAAAGGTCAATGGGTTAGGGCTAATGATTTAAACCCTTGCCTTTACCCAAACACCAAGCTGGTATCTTTGCCCTAACCCTAGCCCAATGCTTTTATTTTCTGTGCAAAGAAATGAAAAAACCATCCTGGCTATTTAGGCGATTAAATCTCACCCTCAGGACGGAAGTAATCATTAACATCTCGCTTCTGATGCTGGCTGCCATATTTCTGATCGGATTTACCACCTCAAGAGCCAATGAGAGAAATATCATTCAGGCGAAGATCAGAAATTGCGAAGGCATGGTTCAGGATTTTCAGACGATCGTCGACTTCATCGTCAGAGAGAAGGGGGAATTGAGTTTGAATTCTTCCTCTCTGAGAAAGGAGATTCAGGATTTCATCCAGATTTACGGGAAAGATCGAAGTTTATACTATTTAGTCGTGACCGATCAGGAACGAAAGGTCATCGCCAGCCAGCGTCCGGAATGGATCGATAAGAATGATGATCGTTCTTTGTTGAAATATGCCATGGAGACAGGTGGCATTCATACAGAGATTGAAAAAGAGGGGGGTCTTCTAATATCGGATTATAAAAAACTGGTGATAGCTTCCCCCTTATGGATACGAGGGAAGATGATCGGTGGCGTCTTGATGGAAGTGCCCATCGGAGACGTAATGAGACGTTTATTGGACTATCAAAAGATGTTTTTAATTTTAATCATCCTGGACTCTATCGTCCTGGTCGTGTTCGGAAGTTTCTTGTTATCAAGAGTTCTTGTCAAACCCTTGAAGGATCTTGTCCGATTGACGCAGAAGATCAGCGATGGGGATTTTAATCAGACCATTGAAGTGACCTCAACGAATGAGATCGGGCAACTCATTACTTCATTTAACAGGATGATTGAACGGTTAAAAGAAAACCAAGAAAATATCAAAATTCATTTAGAATCTCTTGAGTTGGCCAATAAGAAGTTAAAACAGGCTCAGGAAGAGTTGATTCGGACCGAGAAACTGGCATCGATTGGAAGGTTTGCCGCAGGGGTCGCTCATGAAGTCGGCAATCCATTGGGTTCTATCTTAGGCTACACAAGCATTCTGGCCCGGGAGGAGGTGACCCGGGAGGAGACCCTGGATTATTTAAAAAGGATTGAGAAGGAGATCGAAAGGATTAACCGGATTGTCAAGGAATTGCTCAATTTTGCAAGGCCCTCCAGGTTAGAAATTCAAGAGGTGGAAATCAACAGGGTCATTGAAGATACCCTTTCTTTACTTTCCTACCAGAAGAGTTTCAAAAATATTGAAACCCGCCTTACTTTTCAACCCAATCTGCCCATGATCAAAGGAAATGAATCTCAGCTTTCCCAGATTTTTATCAATATCATCCTGAATGCGATCGATGCCATGCCTGATGGCGGGGTATTAGGGATTGAGACAGTAGATTGTGTCGTTGGAAGCGGAAGGAGAGATGATCTTGAGCACCCCTATTTTTCAAGGCGAAAGGATGATCCTCTGGAGACCGATTATTCCCACCTGCGAAGCCCCAATCCCTTCTCTATTCTTTTTACAAAATTTTCCAAGGGCGACCAATTGATAAAGGTCAAAATATCCGATACAGGAATAGGGATTAAAAAAGAAGATTTGGAGAAGATATTCGATCCTTTCTTTACGACGAAGGATCCGGATAAGGGCACAGGGCTTGGATTATCAATTTCCCTCCGGATTATTGAATCCTTAGGTGGAGAGGTGAAGGTGAGGAGCGAGGAAGGGAAGGGATCAGTCTTTGAGGTTTACTTCCCCGTTGCAACAATAAAAATGGAATAATGGAATAGTGGAATGATGGAATGATGGGTATGAAAACTGAAAGGAAGAACGTCAACCGGGGCTTTAAGAAACTTCTTGTGTGGCAAGATGCAGTGTCTCTATATGTTCTGGCTTTTGAGATATTCGGAAAATTTTCGTTTGAACTCAAGAAGATTGCAGCAAATAGCATCGATGCTGCTCACAGCATATCAAGAAATATAGCAGGCTCCGCCCCGTAGGGGGTATTTTCTAAAATATGTGTTACGTTTACGCATTGCGTAGTTCAGGAAAAGGACGGATTTACATAGGACAAACGAAAGACCTTCTTACACGTATACGGTGGCATAACATTGGGTATGTAAGATCAACGCAAAATGATAGGCCTTGGGAGTTAATAGCCTTTGAGGAAGTTAAAAGTATAAATGAGGCAAGATGGATATAAAATGGCTTAAAGAGGTCCAGGGGTAAACGAATTAAATGGTTAGAACAAAAAAGGTTAGCACAATAGGCTACGCCCCGGAGGGAAGGTTACTGCCGAAGGAGCTTGAAGGAGTATCTGAACCATCTGAATATTGCCCTTGGTTCATGTGGAGAATTTCATTCCTGTTACGAAAGCTGCATGCAAGCAGGCCAAATATCGAAGGAAAAATATGAAGA
>Ga0299912_10002696_pt1 | contig 14574 bp, 17 predicted proteins | sample RVTome_2_FD_207667 | JGI IMG/M metagenome (GOLD analysis project Ga0299912, IMG submission 207667) | Soil microbial communities from uranium-contaminated site in the Upper Colorado River Basin, Wyoming, United States - RVT95D214 (version 2) ...
ACAGAGTCTCGTCTACATCAAGGAGCATTTTGGTTTCGCCTTGTGGCGAGCCCAGAATATGTACGCTGCCGAATTCCCTCTGGTCTTTCTCGTGCACGGCCTGTGTTCTTAATGCCAGCGTGGTACGTGATTGAGTGTCGCCACTGGGCAGAGCGTATGTCTGCGACTCAGTCTCAACAACTACAATCCCTTGTTTCTGGAGCAAGTCCCGTACCTCATCGCACAGCATCCCGGGGCTCAAGCCCCCATAAGTCTTCCTAATCTGGATTGTCATTTGTTCTCCTGCTTGGTATTATAGCACTTTCCTCTCTTAGTTTCACTGCTCCTATGATATAATTGGAATCTGAAATGAAAAAAGAATTGATGCAAATCCTGGCCTGTCCCGTCTGCAAAGGGGATTTGGAACTTAAGGTGGACGAGGAAAAGGGGGAAGAGATAGTCACGGGTTCTCTCTATTGCCCCAAATGTATCTATTCCTACCCTATTGTAGATACGATTCCCAATTTATTGCCGCCCGAACAGCAGGCTTAACTCAAGGACTATATGCCACGCCCGCTGTGGGCGATTCCCATACCTCTACATTCACTAGCTTTACCGGAGACTTGGGAAAGCGAGCCTGGAGCGCCTTATATATAGTGGCAGCGATATTTTCGCTGGAGGGTCCAATCTTATCAAGGGGGGACACATCATTCAGGCAGGTATGGTCGAATGGAGCCAGTACTTCCCTCAGGTGCTGCTTCAGCTCGGCGAAATCGTAAGCCAGACCAGTCTCATCGAGCTTAGCTGCTTCAAAACGGGCTACTACCTTGAAGCGGTGGCCATGGAGCCTTTCACACTTACCATGATAGTCCGGCAGATAATGGGCAGCATCAAAGTGCTCCTCCACAAATAGCTGATACATTGAGTCCTCCTTTATACCTTCGCACTCCCTTTCGTCCTTTAACATTCTTGGCTAATTGGGCAGTGCTTTTGTCCAGCCTGGGATGGACCAAGTCCGGGGCGATTTCCGCTAGCGGTATAAGAACAAAAGCCCGGTCCTGGAGGCGGGGGTGCGGGATGGTTAAGTCCTGGGTTTCCATAACCTTGTTGTCGTAGAAAAGAATATCTATATCTATAATGCGGGGTGCATTGGGGAAGCTGAGAACCCTGCCCATTCTGGTTTCAATGTCTTTGGCGAGGCGGAGAAGCGCCCCGGCAGGCAAATCGGTGGTAATTCGACAGACCAGGTTGAGAAACAATGGCTGTTCCTTATAGCCGACTGGCTCGGTTTCATAAATGGATGAGACCTCGTCAAGATTCACTGTTAGAGAAAGCAATGCTAAAGCCTGGCAGAGGTTTTCCTCCCGCTCTCCCAGGTTTGAGCCCAAAGAAAGATAGGCAATGGCCAATTCGTTTACACACCTCGCACAATAGCATCGCTCATCTTGCACACGCGTGCCATCTCTTTGACATCGTGTACCCGAACGATATCAGCGCCCTTGGCGATGCCGATGGCTATGGTGGCAGCCGTGCCTTCCAGCCGCCGGTCGCCGGGTGGGACGAATGTCACTTTATTCGACCTTTGTTCGGGAGTCAAATCAAGCACCCAGCCTATAAAGGACTTGCGTGAACTACCCAGAAGAATAGGCCTGCCCAGCATCTTGAGTTCCTCCAGGCGCTGCAAAATCTCCACATTTTGCTCCTGTGTCTTGCCGAAACCTATGCCGGGGTCGATGACGATATTCTCCCAGGGTACTCCTGCGCTTAACGCTTGCTTAATGGCTCTTTTCAAATCGGAAATAACCGCAGTCATAATGTCCTGGCAGGGAGAGTCACGCTGATTGCTCATCAAAACGATCGGCACACCTTTTTGAGCTGCTAATTCAGCCAGCCGGGGCTCCTTCTGTAGTCCCCAGATGTCGTTTATCATGTTGGCTCCGGCGTTTAAGGCCTGGCGGGCTACCTCCACCTTATAGGTGTCTACGCTCAATGGCACCGAAACCTCCCTAGCTAGCCTTTCCACAACCCGAATTACCCGCTGTAGTTCTTCGTCGATGGAAATCGGGGTTGAGGCGGGGCGAGTGGATTCCCCGCCGACGTCAATTATGTCTGCGCCTTCAGAGGCTAATTGCTTTGCCCTGGCGAGAGCTTCTTTGGCATCGGCTATTCCATCCCCAGAAAAAGAATCCGGGGAGACATTTACCACTCCCATGACGTAGGTGCGCTGGCCCCAGTGAAAAACGCTGCTGCGGCATCGGGTAGAACCTAGATTGCTTGGTTTGTAGTCAGGCACGTTATTGATTATAGCAGAAGGAAACGATTAAAATAGCAGAGCAAAGTGAGACAATAGGGTTTTGGTATTTGACGTTAGGATTTTGGATTTGTTCAGAGCTTAGAAATTAGGATTTGGGCTATATATGAACAAGACATTAGCCGAGAAGATTCTCAGCCGCAAATCCCATGGCGAGGCCCAAGCCGGGGACGTTGTGATTGCTGATGTGGACTTAGCTTTTGTCCAGGATACTACTGGCCCCTTGACTATAAGACAGTTCAAGGAAAGCGGTTTTAAAGCGCTAGCCAAGCCGCAACAGACAATAATATTCCTGGACCATGCTGCTCCCAGTCCCGCTCAGCAGCTTTCCAATGACCATATTCTCTTGCGCCGCTTTGCCGGGGAAACAGGCTGTTGCATCTACGATGTCGGCGAAGGGATATGCCATCAGTTGGTCGCGGAGAATTTCACGAATCCCGGGGATATCATAGTGGGTGCCGACTCTCATACTGTTACTGCTGGAGCTCTGGGAGCTTTTGCCACTGGCATGGGTTCCAGCGATGTTGCCGTAGCCTTAGCCTTGGGCAAGACTTGGTTTCGGGTGCCGGAGAGTCTTCTCATTGAGCTCAACGGCGTCTTCCCTCGGGGAGTCTATGCCAAGGACTTGATTTTGTATCTCGTCGGTCAGATTGGCGCTGATGGGGCCAACTACAAGGCTTTGGAATTCGGTGGCACCCTGACCGGGATAACTATTTCGCAGCGTTTCACCATCGCCAATATGGCTGTGGAGACCGGGGCCAAGGTGGGCTTGTTTCCCAGCGATAAAATCACACGGGATTTCCTCAAGGAATATGGCCGGGGCGACAAATACAGGTCATTATCTGCAGATACCGGGGCAAATTACGAAAGGGTCATGTCTGTGAATCTCGACCAGCTTGAGCCAATGCTCTCGCTTCCTCATGCTGTGGATAACGCCCGTCCGGTGGCTCAAGTAAAAGGGGTCAAAATCCAGCAGGCATTTATCGGCACTTGCACCAACGGACGTCTGGAGGATTTAGCTGTGGCTGCGGAGATTCTTAAGGGCAAGAAGAGGCATCCCGCTACTCGATTGCTTATAGCGCCAGCCTCGAGGCAGGTGCTCATCCGGGCTATAGAGAAAGGCTACATCCGGAGCTTAATTGAAGCTGGGGCAATTGTCTTACCGCCGGGTTGTGCCGCTTGTCTCGGTCTTCATCAGGGAGTATTGGGGGAAGGCGAAGTCTGCCTTTCCACTGCCAATCGTAATTTTAGGGGAAGGATGGGCAACCCCGAAGCTATGATATACCTGGCTAGCCCGGCTACTGCCGCCGCCTCAGCCATAAAGGGTGAGATTACTGACCCCAGAGGGGTAAGCACTAAATACTAATATCTAAATCCTAGAAATTAGGAATTTGGATTTTGAATTTGTTTAGAGCTTAGAAATTGGAATTTAGGATTTTAACAAGGTGAAGGGTGAAGATGTCGGATTTGGTGCTTAAAGGTAAAGCCGTTAAACTGGGGGATAATGTCTCCACAGATGATATTATTCCAGGCCGGTTTGCCCATTTGAGGAGCAACTTACCGGAACTCGCCAGGCACGTGCTGGAGGATGCTGTGCCTGATTTTGCCTCGAAGGCAAAGGCTTTATCAGCGGCAGGCGAAGGTAAGGCAATTTTGGTGGCGGGCAAAAATCTCGGTCTGGGTTCCAGTCGGGAGCATGCCCCGGTGGTAATCAAGATGTCGGGGGTCGGCGCTATTTTAGCCAAGTCGGCAGCGCGCATCTTTTTCCGGAATGCCATAAACCAGGGTGTGCCTGTCCTGCTTTGCGACACGGATAAAATCGGCGACGGCGATGAGCTGGAGATAAACGTAACCGGTGGTAAGATTACTAATTTGACTTCTGGTATTACATCAAGCTGTAGCAAGATGCCCCCGATAATGTCCGCCATCCTTAAAGAAGGTGGGCTTATCCCCTATATACAAAAGCATAAGGACTTTGTTATTACAACCTGACTTTCTTCTCCCTTGATGGGAGAGGATTAAGGTGAGAGTGATGGCTACTACGATACGCAAAGTAACTTTTATTCCGGGCGATGGCATAGGGCCCGAAGTGGCTGAGGCGGCACGGCGGGTGCTGGAAGCTACTGGGGTCAAGTTTCAGTGGGACACCGTTATCATAGGCAGTCAGGCTCAAGATAAGTTTGGCACACCTCTCCCTGACCAGGCCCTGCAGTCTATAAGGAAGAACAAAGTCGCCCTTAAGGGACCGGTGACCACGCCCATAGGCACGGGCTTCCGGAGCGTCAATGTCGCTTTGAGACAGGCCTTAGACCTCTATGCCTGCCTCCGTCCTTATAAGGTGTACCCCGGAATAAAAACGCCGTTCAAGGGCGTCGATATAGTTGTAGTCAGGGAGAATACCGAAGACCTCTATGCCGGTATTGAATTTGCTAGAGGTGATCCAGGGACAGGGAAACTGCTTGACCTCGTGCACGATACTACGGGGAAAGAGCTAAAGAAAGATTCTGCTGTGAGTCTGAAGGTTATATCTCAAACGGCGAGCCGACGGATTGTCAAATTTGCCTTTGAATATGCCAGACAGAACGGCAGAAAAAAAGTTACTGCGGTTCACAAGGCTAACATACTCAAGTTCTCCGACGGACTTTTCCTGGATACTGCCCGTGAGGTGGCCAGAGAGTATAACGATATAGAATTTAAGGATATGCTTGTGGACGCAACCTGCATGGAGCTGGTCAGGAAGCCTCAGATGTTCGAGGTGCTCGTGCTGCCTAATTTATACGGCGACATAATTTCGGACCTCTGCGCCGGGCTTGTCGGCGGCATGGGTGTAGCGCCGGGAGCCAACGTCGGGGATGAGGCAGCTATCTTTGAACCCACTCACGGAAGCGCCCCTAAATATGCCGGGCAAAATAAAGTCAATCCCATGGCCACGATGCTCTCCGGCGTAATGATGCTGCGTTATCTAGGAGAGAAGGATAGCGCCGATAAGCTGGAAAGCGCTATAGCTGAGGTCATCGCGGAAGGCAAGGATGTCACCTATGATTTGAAGCTCGACCCGGCCACCGCCGTCGGCACCAGCCAGGTCGCCGACGCCGTGATAGCGAAGCTGAAGCACTAATCTGAATCAGGTGATTGTTTTGACTTAGCGGGCATTACAAGCTACCATATCGGCATGAACACAAGCAAGGTGCCAAACTTGGCCCTTTTCCCCTTGACCGCCGAAGTGAATAGGCAAGGTCACCTCGTAATCGGCGGCTGCGATGTCGTTGATCTGGTCAAGGAATTCGGCACGCCGCTCTATCTTTTCGATGAGTCCACCCTCCGCCGTAAGTGCCGTGAATTTAAGGAAGAGTTCGGTAAATATCGTCCCAATACGCTGGTCATTTATGCCTCCAAAGCCTTTCTGAACAAGGCTCTGGCTCTCATACTTAAAGAAGAAGGCCTGGGACTGGATGTCGTTTCTGGGGGAGAACTCAGCATCGCCCGGTCCGTGGATTTTCCTCTGGACAAGGTCTATTTCCATGGCAACAACAAGACGCCGGAGGAGTTGAATCTGGCCCTGGATTTGGGAGTGGGCAGAATTGTGGTGGACAACTTCTATGAACTCGAGTTGCTTGATAGGCTGGCTGGGAAGAGGGGGATTAGACAGAATATCTTGCTTCGTCTCACTCCGGGAGTAGATCCCCATACTCATCGATATACTACTACCGGGACGATAGAGAGTAAATTCGGCTTTGCGCCGGCCACCGGGCAAGCTGAGGAGGCCGTAAATCAGGCTTCGGCCACCTCTCACCTTAACCTTCTGGGATTGCATTTCCATCTCGGCTCCCCGGTGCCTGAGATTCAGCCTTATGAGCTGGCTATAGAGCTCGTGCTGCGCTTTGCCCGGGAAATGGGCCGAAAATTCGACTTCAACCTCAGCGAATTCGACATCGGTGGTGGCTTTGCCGTCCCCTACACCCTGGACTCCGAAGTGCCCACAATAGCTGACTATGCCCGGACTATAATTGGCAAGCTGAATAGTCTTATTTCGGAACTGGGATTGAGTCGCCCCCGGCTCATCATCGAGCCCGGCAGGGCAATTGTCGGCCAGGCCGGAGTGGCGTTATACAAGGTCGGGGCGATTAAGGAGATACGGGGCATAGAGAAATATGTCTGTGTCGATGGCGGCATGAGCGACAATATCCGCCCGGCTCTCTATGGAGCTAAATATGAGGCTCTGTTGGCTAACAAAGCTTTGGAGACGGGAAGAAAACAGGTGGTTACCATTGCTGGCAAGCTCTGTGAGTCTGGTGATATTCTGGTCAAGGATACCAAGTTGGCTTCAGCGCATCCCGGCGACATCATAGCTATTCCGGTTTGTGGTGCCTATTCCATCTCCATGTCGAGCAACTATAATGCCACGCCCAGGCCCGCTATAGTTATGGTGAAGCAAGGCCAAGCGCGTCTTGTTCGGCGACGGGAAACTTATCAGGACTTAATGAGTCTGGACCTGATTTAACATGTGGCAAGTCATAGGACAGGACAGAATTCTATCTTTGCTGGATTACAGCCTTAAAGCCAATGCTATAGCCCACGCCTATCTTATAGTAGGGCCGCGGCATGTGGGCAAGGGGACCCTAGCCATGAATTTGGCGCAAGCCCTCAATTGTGATGGCCCCGAACTGCCTTGCGGTCAATGCCGTTCCTGCCGGCGAATCCTGGAAGGCAAGCACGCTGACGTCACATCTGTTGGACTGGATTCTAGAACGGAGATTGGCATTGATGATATTCGAGGGCTGCAGCACTTAGCCAACCTGCCACCGTATGAAGGTAAGTGCAAGGTGTTTATCATTGACGACGCTGAATATCTGTCTACTGAGGCGGCTAACTCCTTGCTCAAAATACTGGAAGAGCCACCGCCGAGGGTAGTTTGGCTTTTATTGGCTGCCGAGGAAGAACGCCTCTTGCCGACAACTATTTCACGTTGTCAAAGGCTGGAATTGAAGCCTGTGCCATCGGAGCGAGTACAGGAGGTACTCGTCCACTTATACAAAGTCGATGCCCATAAAGCGAAGCTTTTGGCTCGATTGTGCCATGGTCGCCTGGGCTGGGCACTGTCCGTTCTGGCCAATGACGATATATTGGAGCAGCGATCACAGAGGATAGCCAAGCTGAGTTCCTTATTAGTTGCCAGCTTAGAGCAGAGGTTCACCTATGCCCAAGAGCTAGCCAACCAGTTTAGCCAGAGTCGGAAAGCTGGGGCGGAGATGTTAGAGATGTGGCTTGATTGGTGGCGTGATGTGATGCTCATTAAGGGTGGTTGTCAGGAGGCCATCATCAATGTGGATTACGAGACCACTCTGGCAGAACAAGCCCGGGGATTAAGCCTGAGCGAAATCGAGAGTTTTCTGACTGGTCTCGGCTTACTACAGGTGGAAATCTCCAAGAATGTTAATCCCCGTTTAGCATGGGAACGGTTGATGCTCAACTTACCGAGGGAGAAGCTGAGTGCAAAATCCTGAAAAGGAATGCGATTGCTGAGTTTGGAATATAATATATCTCGATGGCCAACATAATTGGAGTCAAGTTTCGCTCTAGAGGGAAGCTAGTCTGCTGTGACGCTGGTGAGATATCCCTGCAAGTAGACGACTATGTCGTGGTGGATACTGATCGTGGTCCAGACGTGGCCAAGGTTGTTACTCTGGAAGCGCCCTCTCAACCAGGCGAGCAACTAATGAAGGTAGTACGCCAGGCGAAGGTGGAGGACCTAGAAGAAGGTCGGCGGAAGTTGGAAATGGAAGCCTTAAGCAAGTGCCATGAAATGGCAGCCCAACTTGGTTTGAAGATGAAGCCACTAGCGGCTCGCTATGATTCCCAGAATGAACACATGACCATATTTTTCAGTGCTGAGGAGAGGGTGGACTTCCGCGACCTGGTTCGGAAATTGAGCCATGCTCTGGAAAGACGGGTGGAGTTAAGGCAGGTGGGGGCGAGGGATGAGGCTAAACTGTTGGGTTGCATGGGTAAGTGTGGCTACCCTTTGTGTTGTCAGAGTTTCCTCACCAGCTTTGCCTCAGTATCTATTAAAATGGCTAAGGAGCAGAGCCTGGCTTTGAATCCTATGAAGATATCGGGTATCTGTGGGAGGCTCCTGTGCTGCCTAGCATATGAAAGCAAGGATTATGCAGCTATGAAGAAGCAGATGCCTCAGCCGAAGCAGGAAATATCAACTCCCTGGGGTAAAGCCACTGTGATCAGCGTTAACGTCATAAAGGAGACGGTGACAGTACAATTGGATGATGGGGCAATGAAAGAGATAGCCTTGAGCGAATTAACTCATCCGCAGAAGACGGCGCAGTCTTCTCAGGAAACCGACCGACCTTAGAGCAGATTGGGGCTATGTTAGTTCAAGGAAGGCAAGTATTTTTGCCATTCACCGTGATTATTGAGAAGGTGATAGGGGATATAGAAACCATCATTCCGAGGGATGTGTGGCTGGTGCAGCAATTTCATCCTTGCTTCGTCCGGCGTGCGTCCGCCTTTGCGCCTGTTGCAGGGAATACAGGCGCTGACCACATTGTCCCAGGCGTGCCTTCCACCTCGCCGCCGTGGAATAACGTGGTCTAAGGTAAGCTCCTTACTCTGGCGGCCACAATACTGACAGGTGTATTGGTCACGGTTAAATACCTCGGGCCTGCTCAGTTTTTTCTGATGACGTGGACGACTAACCATATAGACGAGCCGGATGACGGAAGGTATCTGAAATACGCGTTCAGCAGAGTGCAGCTCGCCTCTGTTGTTTTCCAGCACTTCGGCTTTGCCCCGAAACACCAGCACTACGGCCCGGCGCGTGCGGCATAAGTTAAGGGGCTCATAGCTCTGATTAAGCACCAAAACAGGCAAGTCTATCATACTGCAACCCGTTTATTCAGTTCGCTCCTTTTGACTTCCTGGCTATTTTAGCAAGCCTTTCTGACCAGTGCAATAATTCACACTTGGGCACTTCCTAGCTCGAATGTAGGACTGCGCACACAAATGCAGGTTTGAGGGCGGAAGGGCACATATGGCAGGCGCACTGAACTGTCTACCGAGACGAAACAGAGTATCAGGGCTAACCCCCGGGCACTATGCTAGAATTTCAATTGATGCCATACATCATCCGCCCTATGAAGCATGAAGATGTCCCCCAGGTAGCCCAAATTGACAGAGAGGCTTTTCCCGGGGAGTGGGTGTTTCGCACTCAATCAGCATATAAGCAGGATCTCGATAATCCATCCATCCGCTATATAGTGGCTTGTAAGGAGAAGCATGTGCCGAAACCCGAGGGGCAAGCGTTAGAGAAACCGCCCTGGTTCAAACGGCTGTTCGGCTATGAGCGTCGTCTCGGCACACCGGAATATGTAGTTGGGTTTTCTGGCTTCTGGATGATGGTGGGGGAGGCACATATCATTGCTATTGGTGTCAGAAATGGCTATCGCCAACTCGGCATAGGTGAGGGTCTGCTCATCGCCACCATTGCACTGGCGCAGATATCAAATGCTAACATAGTGACTCTGGAAGTGCGTGCCTCTAATAGGATAGCCCAGGAACTCTATGAGAAGTATGGCTTCCAGGTGGTGGGGAGGCGCCTGAAGTATTATTCGAGCGATGGAGAGGACGCTATAATCATGAGCACGGACAATATTACCTCTCTGCCATTTCAAGCGTCTTTTCAGCAGTTGAAAGAAGACTATGCGCAAAGGCGCCGCGAGATTCTTGCCCAGGTCCGCTAACTGTACTTACTCAGGATAACCTTGAAGGAATCTATGACGAACCCCAGCTGCTGCCTATCGGCAGCAAAGGCGGAGAGCTTGAAGGACCTGGCTAAACCTGGCTGGGGTCCCCAAATGCCTCTTTCCTTCAATTCTTTGTAGACAAAATATCCCTTCTCGCGAACTCGCTTGGAGATTTCATAGAGCGCAGGGGCATCGAAGTGCAGTAAGTCATGTCTGTGTGGTCTTTCGCCTAACTGTATAAAGCCTAATTTCTCAAGTTCAGCGGAAAACCACTGCGCTTTGGATACCTGCTCATCCCAATGCTGCACCCTTTCTTTCACATAGGGAAAGGAAGCCATGAGTGTTATCAGGGGCACCCCCCTTATGCTGCAGCCGAGAAGTTCGATATCTTTATTGCGGTATTTGCCGGATTTTCTCAACACGATCTCTTCCCATTTTTTCTTCATTCCCATCACCCCGGCAGGTCCTGCCGAGGCCATGCTTTTGTGCCCGCTGCCGATAATAAAATCAGCCCCTATCTCTTGCATGCTTACAGGCATTCTTCCCACAGCGTACGCCCCGTTAAGGATATAAGGAATGTTATATTCTTGGGAGATTTCTCCCAGCCTTCTGGCATCGGGGAGATTTCCATAATTACCGTCGGGATAAGTCAATAGAATTAGCTTAGGGGCATGTTCTTTGATGAGTGTTGCGTATTCGTTGACATCAACTTCAAATTCAGGATGTCCGGAGTTAGGCACCTCGATTACATTTAGTCCCACCCTTTCAGCAGCGACCACCGTTGTATAATGCCTGTTGGCATCAACAAGAATTGAATCCCCCGGCTTGGCCAGGGAATGCATGACCATGAATTTGGCTTCCCTGGCTCCGTGGGTGATGGTGGCAACTTCGCAGCCCAGGAATTGGGGCAGGAGCTCCTGGACGAAGTCTCGGATAGGGGGATTGGCTACATCACATAAACTGCCCTGGCAAAAATCGCACACAGAATATCCATCCCCAAATTCTATTAAAGCCTCCCTGGCGGCATCGGTAAGTATGCCGCCTGTCTGTAGAGGCATGAGGTTAATAAGCCTCTTATGCTCCCTGCGCAACCCGCTCAGCTTCTCCAGCGACTTACTGCTTTTCTGCTCCATCTATCTCCCTCTGGAAATGGCAACCACATGCTCTCTCATTCTCTTTTCTTGACCTCTATGCTCACAAATACAGCGCCTCTGACCCCTATCTTCTTCCGTTGCCCTTCGATATGTTGTCGAATAGCTTCGGGAATCTGTAGATTAAGGTCGGAGAGATGCTTTATTCCTTTCACCCGATAGGTCAGGTTACTGGTGCTATTTTCTATTGCTGCCGCGGCACCCATGGCTATAGCACGCATGTAGTTTATGCCGGTGTGTATTCCCGAAGGCGTGATATCGCTATAAATAGCGCCTTTGGCAACGCAGATTTCGTTGAAACCGGCGGGACCGATTAATCTCTTGCCGGCCTCCGTTTCGACGATTTTTACTTCAATGAACTCGTCTTTCCAGGCCAAAAACTCACAGGGAGCAATCTCGTCTTTGTGCTTTCGGGCAATTTCCTCAATTGCCTGGGCTATTCTCTGTCCTCTAGCTGTCTGAGGGCTGGCTATGTACGTAATAGACTCAGCTATCTCCTCGTCAGAATACTCCGTTACGGAAAACTGGGGATAGGCTAGCTTCCTCACATCGTCTATTTCATAAATGAGCATCCCCAGCCGCTCAATGCCAAATCCGGCATTGAACACAGGGTATCTAATGTCGAAGTTCGCCAGGGCCACCGGCGAATACATGCCAATATCCGCTATCTCGAGCCAGCTTCCTTTGTGTTTGACGAAGACCTCCTGCTCTTGCCCCGGGGCATAGTATTTAGATGTTGCTATCTTGGTCTCACATTTGACGTCGGAAAAGCCATATTGCTGCATGATGTCCCTGGTCATCACACTTCCCGCATCCAAAGACATTTCGGGGTCCATAACCACGATGGATGCGGAGTGGTGGACGCGCAGATGCTGGGCATCCTCTCTCTGTTCGTTGCGATACCTGGGACCCACGGAGAACAAGGCGACCGGGAAGCTGGCTTTGTCCTGCAATGCTGCCAGGGTATGAAACCAGGTAGCCGTCATATGGCTTCTCAGGGTCTTGTTGGAGGGCACTGGCTGTAACTCTCTTATCTCGGGAAAAACCTTATCCATGAGCTCCGTAGCCTGATAATCGCTGATGCCCAGCCTGGCGATGAGCTCTTCGATGAGATTGTCGGACTCGATTTCCCCTTTCTTGTAATTTCTCAAAATGGTCTGCAATTTTTCAATATCAATTTCTTTAGCTATCTCTTTTACCTGGGCTATTCTCTTTTCACTTAGACCAATATCAGGACGGGGCAATTCTGCCAAATAGAAGGCCCTGTCGAGGATTACTCGAGCTTCCGGCCCGTACTGCTTGACCACATCGCTGTCGGGCAGCAGTGTGAGATTCTCCACCTCGTCAAGGCCCAGGTTCAGCAGAATCTCACGGGATTTTTGAACTAATTCCCGTACCAGATGAGGTTTGCCTTTCCTCGGCAGGGAGATCTGGGTGCCGGTGGGGACGAGCTTCGCCGTAGCTATCCAGGCATCGGTAAAATTGTCTTTTGCCCTGGACTTAATTTCACCCGTATCGAAGTTTGCCATAGTGTAAAATATACCTCAAACAAGCTATTCTATTCTACGCTCGGCCGCGCTTTCGGTCTCCGGACCATTCCACAAGAAGTAACTAGCCTTCGATTACTTCTTGTTTTTCTCTCCCGGGGTATCTTCCACCTTCTCTACCTCGATGGTGCATTCTGTGACCAGTGCGGCAATTGCACCCAGCGCAGCCAATACTGGAGCTGCCAGGGCCGTTACCGCAGCCACACCAACGCCTACTGTCAGCGGGATGTCTATCAGTGGACGCCCCTTATGTATTAAACGAACTCTTCTGATATTTCCCTGGCGTATCAGCTCCTTTATTTTCTCGACCACTTGACTTCCATCTACAGTAAACTTCTCGGCTGCCATTGTCCTTGACCTCCTTACCTAAATTTTGCAGTGCGACCCTTCAGGGTCGTGCCGCATGAGGCAGGAGCCTCGCACTACGTTCTCTGGCGTTGAGACGCCGCAGCAAGTATTGCTTTAGCATATTGAGCGCAGCTTCAGCAGCATCTCGCTTGTTTTTCTCACGATTTCCCCGGAAGGCATGTTTCTGACTCAAGCCTGCACCCCTGGCTGCCAGGCTAACGTAAAACAAGCCCACCGGTTTTTCAGGGGTAGCCCCCGAGGGGCCGGCAATCCCGGTATCGGAGACGCATATGTCCACATCCAGGAGCTTTCTACCGCCGCGAGCCATCTCCAGGGCTGTTTGCTCGCTCACGGCTCCATGACTTTCAAGGGTCTTCCTCTTTACCCCCAGCAGGCCCATCTTCACTTCGTTGCTGTAAGCTACTACCGAGCCCTTGAAGTAGTCCGAGCTGCCGGCCACATTAGTTATGCTATCAGCTATCCTGCCGCCGGTCGCCGACTCGACCATGCCGATGGTCAGCAGCTTTCCTGTTTTAGCCTGGTATTCCCTTATCAGCCGGGCAATTTCTGCTTCCAATTTGGCCATTGTTCGTTAATTTTAACAGATTTCCTTGCTATAATTCACCGATGGCTGAATCGGGTGACACAATCACTTTTCTGGGTACTGCCGGTGCCCGGTTTGTCGTAATTCGCCAATTTCTGGCTTCCGGAGGTGCCTGGCTTACTCTGGGTAATACTCAAATACTCTTTGACCCCGGCCCCGGCTGTTTGGTCCAGGCTGCCAAAAGAAAACTCGATGCCGCGAAACTGGACGCTATTATTCTATCTCATAAGCATTTAGACCACAGCGGGGATATTAACATCATGATTGAAGCTATGACTGACGGAGGGACGAAGAAGCGCGGCATGGTCTTTGCTCCCGCCGATGCCCTGGACCAGGACCCCGTTATCCTGTCTTATTTGCGCTCCTATCCCCAGAGTATCCAGGTCCTGACTGAAGACGGGTCTTATACGATAAACGACGTTTCTTTCAAGACTCCGGTCAGGCACAGACATTCTGTAGAGACATACGGCTTTGTCTTCCAGACGCCCCGGCACATCTTCTCCTGGATTACTGACACCAGATATTTCGAAGATTTGGCCGGTTACTATGAGGGCGATCTGCTGATTATCAATGTGGTGCGATTGAACCCCGGAGCTCCTCTGGACCATTTATCTCTCCCCGAGGCCAAGGCCATAATCGAGAAACTAAAGCCCGGGACAGCTATACTCACTCATTTCGGCATGACCATGTGGCGGGCTAAGCCATGGGAGCTGGCTCAAAAACTGACTGAGGACACAGGAATCACGGTTGTCGCCGCCAGAGATGGCATGAAGTTCGACCTGGCACAGTTAGATACACACTGACCTGTCGTGGTTTTCCGGGTCGGGTCTATGCATAGGTATTTACGGCCCCTCATTTGGGCAGGAACGTTTTCAAT
>Ga0299912_10002697_pt1 | contig 14570 bp, 14 predicted proteins | sample RVTome_2_FD_207667 | JGI IMG/M metagenome (GOLD analysis project Ga0299912, IMG submission 207667) | Soil microbial communities from uranium-contaminated site in the Upper Colorado River Basin, Wyoming, United States - RVT95D214 (version 2) ...
ATCAACGCTGGAAGCCTACCACCAGCTTCAAAACTATGCGTATCTATATCTGAGCATATGGTTAATGCAGCGCTGGAGCAAATCAACTTGCTGGAAAGTCTGGACTTTGATTTGATTAAAGTCTCGCTTAAAGCCTTCGACGTGCCTACGACTATTGAAGCTTATAGAGCAATAGCCTCCAAAATACCCTACCCTTTGCATCTAGGTATAACCGAGGCAGGGTTACCCAGAGCTGGTGCTGTCCGCAGTGCTGTAGGCATAGGAATACTACTTCACGAAGGTATCGGTGATACCATCCGTGTCTCCCTTAGCGCCCACCCATGCGAAGAAGTAGATACTGCCTACGAAATTTTGAAAAGCCTTGACCTGCGCCAACATGGCCCTACCTTAATAAGCTGCCCATCCTGTGGGCGGGCTGAAATAGATATCATCAGCCTTGCTGAATCCGTAGACAAAAACCTGAGAGAGATAAACAAACCTATCAAGGTTGCCGTCATGGGTTGTGTTGTTAATGGCCCGGGTGAGGCAAAAGATGCTGATGTTGGCATAGCCTGTGGCAAAGGCAAAGGTGCCATTTTCAGAAAAGGCAAGGTGATGAGCACTGTCACTGAAAAAGACTTCCTTGGCGCACTAATGGCAGAGGTGAAAAGTCTTATAAATTAAAAGAGGGAGAATGAAGTGGAATATCCGATAACTGTCAGTGTAAGCCATCAAGAGAAGCTTTCGCGGCTGACTACTTTCTTTAGAGGCTTTATGGTTATACCTCATTTGATCGTTCTCTGGGCTCTCGGTATAGCTGCCAGTGTTGTCGTTTTTATCGCTTGGTGGGCCATTCTATTCACCGGGAGATATCCTAAATGGGCTTTTGATTTCATTGCTGGCTATGTTCGCTGGTACACCAGAGTAAGCAGTTATTATCTGCTTCTGACTGACAAATATCCGCCCTTTAGTATAAAATAAACAGCACTAATGTCCCCCTTTTAAGAGAAAAACGTGCTTAAAGGATAAAAATATGCGATTTTCCAAGCTTTTTGGCAAGACGCTAAAAGAAATACCATCAGAAGCCGACACTTTGAGTCACCAGCTACTACTTAGAACTGGAATGATTCAGCAGGTAGCCGCTGGTGTCTATTCCTATCTACCTTTAGGTTGGCGCGTGCTCCGGAAAATAGAGCAAATAATAAGGGAGGAAATGGACAAAGCCGGCGGACAAGAGTTGATGTTGCCTACACTTCAACCCTTCGAACTATGGGAAAAATCTGGAAGATATCCCTCTTTTGGAAAAACGTTGTTCACTGTTACCGACCGACGAGAGCACAAGTTGGTCTTAGGCCCTACCCACGAAGAGATTATCACCGAGCTTGTTCGACGCTGTGTACAGAGCTACCGCGACTTACCCCTTCTTCTTTACCAAATCCAGAATAAGTTCCGCGATGAACCTAGACCTCGTGGCGGGCTGCTACGTGTCCGTGAGTTCATCATGAAAGACCTCTACAGTTTCCATATCGACGAGGCAGATTTAGACCGCTGCTACCAAGAAATGATACAAGCCTATAAGAACGTTTACTCCCGTTGCGGCTTACCGGCAGTGGTAGTAGAAGCTGACAGCGGCGCCATAGGTGGCAAAGAATCCCACGAGTTCATGCTCATCGCTGAAACCGGTGAAGATGAAATCATTTATTGCTCAAGCTGCGCTTATGCCGCAAATATAGAAAAGGCCCGCAGCATCAAGCCCAAACTGGAAACAAAAACCCCTCTCCCCCTAGAAGAACTATCGACCCCAAACATCAAAACCATCGAAGAGGTAGCTAATTTCGTTGGTGTGCCGGCAAGTCAAACTCTAAAAGCTGTCTTTTATTCGTCAGATACCGAGATTGTCTTTGTAGTTATTAGGGGGGACCTTGATGTCAACGAAACAAAACTCAAGAATTTACTGAAATGCTCAGAGTTGCGCCTGGCTACAGAAACTGAAGTGAAGGCATCTGGGTTAGTAGCTGGTTCAGCTTCGCCAATCGGTATAAAAGGAATTAAAATCGTAGCTGATGACTCAATAAACTTAGGCTCTAATTTCGTTGCTGGTGCCAACAAGCCAGACACCCATCTTAAAAACGTGAACTATCCTCGTGACTTCAAAATTGACCTTATAGCTGATATTGCCATAGCTCACCCTGGAGATGATTGTCTGAAATGCAATGGCAAACTCCAATCCAGTCATGGAATCGAGGTAGGTCATGTCTTCAAACTAGGCACCTTCCTCAGCGAGAAACTGGGGGCTTTTTTCCTCGACCGAAACAGTGTATCACAACCGATTATTATGGGTACCTACGGCATAGGACTGGGAAGACTATTGGCAGCCGCAATAGAGCAGAATCACGACGATAAAGGCATTATTTGGCCAACAGCTATTGCCCCCTATCACATTTACCTTTGCCCTCTGCGCCTGGAAAATCATGATGTCGCTGAAGCTGCAGAAAAACTTTACCAAAACTTAACCAAAAAAAAATTGGAGGTGCTCTTCGATGACCGGGATGAATCTCCGGGAGTTAAATTCAACGATGCTGACCTTCTAGGCATACCACTTCGCTTAACTCTAAGCCCGCGCACTTTGGAGAGCCAGAGCATAGAGATAAAATGGCGCAAGGAAAAACAAACCGAACTTGTACCTCTAGAAGGAATAACCACGAAGATTAAGAAGCTACTCCAGAAAACTTAGAAAAACTAAGGCTGCTCTGATTTGACACGCCTCTGAAACCAAGCAGCTATGAATACTAACACACCACCCAGAATAATAGAAACTAATATCTTCACCACCTCTGGTAAGTCCATGGTCAGAAAGAAGGTAAAGGTAAAAACACCCGCGATACAGGCGAGAATGTAGCTCACCAAATGAGCCTTTATCGGCTTTCTTTTAGCCGCTCGCCAAATCAACCAGCCTATAAAAGCTAGAGAGCCGATAACAGCTACAACTCCCATGTCTCACCACCCCCTCTCATCAAAGTATTTCCCAAATAGAGCAAACATAGCCGTGGTCAGAGCCAAACAAGCCAGTTTCCCTGGCTCAGAGAGGTATTTAATATACTCCACCGCTAGATAGCCAACTCCTGAAATACAAAGTAAAACTCCAAAACCATACAGAATATAGATTCTCATACGTTTAAGACCTCCCTATCTAGCTGGTTCAGTCACAGGAACAGACAGAGGTGGTACCTTTTCAGGATACACAGGCGACTCAGGATAATAGCTCACGATTATCTTGCGCTCTATTTCCCCACGCCTGATTCGCACTGTATATTCTCTATATTCTCCAGATACAGGACTTGTCTCTTCTAGATCTTCAAACCGCAGTGTCCATTCAACAATTGCTTTTTTGAAGGGTGCTACCGAGACTTCTATCTTATCCAACGGTACAATTACCTTTTGACCACCCCTCCAAACTGAAACCTCTACATCAACCGAATAGGTTGAAAAGCTTCTGTTATCAATCTGGTACCGGAAGGGAATCGACTCCCCCCACCTTGCTCCTAAGCTATAACCTTCGTAACTCTCCTTTACCCAGCGCTGATCCCAGTAGTCAGGTTCTATTACCTGCTCACGCTCTTGAACTGTGATATATAGCGTGTCATAAATACCCAGGTAGCCATCCACGACGAATATAGCCAAAATTCCAGCGAAGCAGACTAAAGCCAGGTATAGATAAAGACTCGATCTATTCTTTGCCGTCAAAGCTAACCAACCTTATCCATTCATCCTTGTTCACTAATTTTAGGGATAAATATGAATTTGCTCGGCGAAGCTCTCTAATGCCCTCTTTTGACATTCTTTAGAAAGAAGACCAATCTAATTATAAAAGCAATGGCAACAACGACAATAAGTATAAACGCCCATAGCGGCATAATTCCAACATTAACAAGTATTGATGTGGTCCAGCCGCTATCATTACCAGCACCATCTACAGCTTTAATCCGCCAATAATATTTTCCTCGAAGCAAAGCCTCATCATCAGTCAAGGTATATTTAGACTCAACCAAATCTTCTTTACTTAACACCGTCGTTGCAAAGTCCGATTGAGAAGATATCTGCAAACTATAGTAAACACCGCTCGGGTCAGAAACATCGGCCCATTCAAAGGTAGGAGTAACACGATCGAAAAGGCCTACTCTACCTCCATCCTTCGGGGATATAATCTGTGGCAATGATGGTGGGGTTGTTTCCATGGTAAAAACACCCGAGGCTGAGGTACCACCAGCATCAGTAGCAATTACATTATGCTTACCACCTATACTTTTAGGTGCCTTAAAACTCGCTTGAAAGTTGCCTTTAGCATCAGTGACCGATTCAGTAACCACCGCAATATCGTCATATTTAAAAGTCACTTCTTTGTCTGCACCAAAAGCAGTGCCGCTAACTAAGATATCACAACCCACATATCCCTCAGCAGGCTCTATAACCATTTTCGATAAAACAGCTAGTTTAGCATCAGCAACGTCATTAGCAGCAGTCGAAGCACTATAAGCATCTATGAAATGGCTACCTCCGGTACTGGCAGGTATAGCCAAAGAGGTGGTCCAGCAACCTTCCCCATTAGATGCGATATCGCTCTTAACAACATTACCATCAAGCGTAACTGTTATACCGCTCTCGCTCCCCCCAAAACCACAGCCATTAATGGTAATACTATCACCTACATACCCCGATTCTGGCTTAATTTCCACAGCAGAGGAGACAAAAAAGGTGACGTCAGGAACTCCATCTGCATTGGTGGAAGCACCTGAAGCATCTATCGTATGAACTCCTTTAATAGAGCTAGGAACAAGAAGAGTAACATTCCATGACCCTTTGCTGTCAGCACTGATTCCAGTTTTTGCATCAGTGCCATCATAGGTAACTCGGATGCTGCCTTCATCCTTGCCAAAGCCACTACCACTGACAGTAACTGAAGTACCAACACCACCAGACGCCGGGCTGAGACTGATTTTCGGACTGACTGTTAAGGTAACGTCGGGAACATCGCTTGCCTCAGTGGTACTTCCTGAAGCATCAACCGTGTGACTACCCCTTGCGGAACTGGGCACAGAAAAGGTTGCGCTCCACGAGCCCTTATCACTAGCAGTAATTCCTGTCTGCATGTCTGTACCATCATAAGTGACCTTGATGCTACCTTCAGCATTGGCAAAACCTTTACCCGCAACAGTGACAGAATCACCAGCAACACCTGAGTTTGGGCTAACGCCTATCGACGGAAGAACATAAAAGGAGGCAGAAAAGACCTGGGTGCCAATCGGATTTTCCACTGTGACAGTATGATTCGCTCTGTAGGCATCAGGTACAGTAAAGGTGACACTACCCCCACCTGGCAGTGTACCTTGCTTGACCTCAACTCCATCCCACTTAATGGAATAAGACCCGGATATCAATTCGGATACGGTCACCGTCGCCCCAACAACACCCGCCGTTGGAGTCATGCCAGCAGCTTGAGCAGGAGCTGCAAAACAAAGAGCTAAAAGCAAAGCTAAACATAGAGCCGGAGCAGAAGCTTTAATTTTCACGCCTGTCTCCCCCCTTCCTGTAAGTGATCACACCCTATTATAGCGTAAATTTGGGCAAAAGTTTCGCTTAAGTGAGAGGTTTTTTAACAATTCTGGTCACGGACAAGTCAGCTCCTCAATGAAATCCTTAAATCGCGCTGCAATTTATCAAGAATTTGCTGCTGAACCTTGTCGACTTCATTATCGGTCAAGGTATGTGCAGGTGATTGATAGATAATTCTGAAAGCAAGGGATTTTTTACCTGCCGGCACTTGTTCGCCCACATAAAGGTCAAAAAGAGCGACCGAGTTCACAAGAGAAAAGTTCTGAATGATATCGCAAATCTGTTGGTAGGTTATCTGCTCATCCACCAACAGTGCGATATCTCTGCTTGTGCTTGGATATCGAGGAATCGGTTGATATCTTTCGAGCGCAGTTGCAAAAGACAACAATTTGCCCAAGTCGACTTCAATAAGATAGACAGTATCAGAAAACTCAAAAACCTCTGATACTTTGGAATGTAGTTCACCCACAATCCCCAACTTTTCATTGCCAACAACTACATTAGCAATTCTCCCGGGGCATAAACTCTCATCTTCACCTGCTTCAAAGCTCACCACCAATCCCAACCGTGATAAAACAGTCTCCAGCACTCCCTTGGCAACAAAGAAATCAACAGGCTCATCCTTACTCCGCCAGGACAACCTACGCTGTGAACTACTAAGTACAGCACAAAGCATCTCCTTCTCCTGGGGCAAATCCCTTTCTCGGGGTAAGAACACCTTCCCAATCTCAAAAAGCCTGATGCCGTCTTCTTGATATCTCTCATTCCGAGCCAAAATTGACAGCATGCCAGCTCGCAAACTAGTTCGCAGATATTCCTGCTCCCTGGACATTGGATTAGCCACTTTCATCGGAGCCGGACCTATCAGGTCAAGCTGTGGCGAAAGCCTACCCAGCACCTCCAGATTGGTCAAGGAATAGGTAAGCACCTCTTGAAAACCACAGCTAACAAGGATATTGCGCAGTTGTCGCTTGAGAGATAACATCGGCGTTGGCTCATGCCTTGGCAATTGTGAACTCAGCATAGTAGTCGGGATTCTGTCATAGCCAATGATACGAGCTACCTCTTCGGTTAAATCAGCGGTACAATTGACATCTGTACGCCACCAAGGAACTTCTACGTGAATCTTCGAATTTGATTCAGTTTGCCTGCAACTGAATCCCAACAGCTCCAAAGTCTTGGTTATTTCGTTAACCTTTAACTCCACGCCAAGAAGCCGTTTAATGTCAGCGACATGCAGCGATATAGATTCCCTGCGCCGCTTGCCAGGATAAACATCAATAATTCCCTTAGCTATTTCCCCACCAGCCAATTCTGCCATTAATTGTGCGGCTCGCTTTAACGCTATTAGCGGCAAGTCCCGGCTAAGCCCCTTCTCAAACCGTAGTGAGGCTTCACTGCTCAGCCGCAGACCAAGGCCCCCCCGATGAATAACTGCCTGATTGAAATTCGCTGATTCTATCAGAACAGTGGTAGTATTCTCCGTAACCTCCGTATCCGCTCCCCCCATAAGGCCAGCAACAGCAATGGCTCGCTCTTTGTCGGCAATCACCAGTATATTCGGGTTGAGAGTCCGCTCGACTCCATCCAACGTAGATATAATCTCACCATTTCCTGCTCGACGTACGATAATTTGTTTACCACGTATCTCATTGTAGTCAAAAGCATGAAGTGGTTGCCCATATTCCAGCATCACATAGTTTGTAACATCAACGATATTATTAATAGGACGCATACCACAAGCCAGCAGCCGCCGTTGTAACCACTGAGGTGATGAACCTACTTTAATCCCAGTAAGCAAACTGGCACAGTACCTGGAACATAAGTCTGACTCAACAATTTCAACTGAGGCAGAGGAATCTATGGCTCTTCCTAGTTCCTGATAATGAACCTCAGGGATATGTAGCTTGCTTCCGGTAAGAGCTGCTATTTCCCTGGCAATACCTATCACCGATAGACAGTCAGGTCGGTTTGGTGTTATGTCAAGGTCAAGAATCGCATCACCAAGATACTCAGTCAAAGGAGTACCGATAGTCGCTTCCGGTGTTAGAATCATAATCCCTTCATGGCTATCAGAAATCCCCAGCTCCTTCTCAGAGCAAATCATCCCTTCAGAAACAACACCACGAATCTTAGCCGGTTTCAATTGCACCACTTCACCACTATGACCATCTATGAGTTGAGCTCCCACATGGGCAAAAGCCACCTTATCACCGATTGCGACATTAGGTGCTCCACAGACTACAGTGGGACGTTGTTCCCTTAAATCAACGGTCACCAGCTTCAGACGATCGGCATTAGGATGGGCATTAATATCAACTACTTCGCCAACCACTATATCGTTCCAGTTCCCACCAAGCACCTCCACCTTCCCAACCTCCAATCCAGCCATAGTCAACCTTTCACACAGCTCCTCAAGCGGCGTGGAAATGTCAACATATTCTTTTAGCCAGCGAAGTGAAACTTTCACTACTAAATCCTACGAGCCAAAATAACCAAGTTCAAAATTGTCTTAAAAACCTGAGGTCATTACCATAAAAGAGGCGGATATCCTCTATGCCATAGCGAAGGATTGGAATACGTTCCACACCCATACCAAAAGCGAAACCCGAATAAACTTCAGGGTCGATATCAACACGCCGGAGAACCTCAGGATGAACCATGCCCGCACCTAAAATTTCAATCCAACCACTGTTGCCACACAGCCGACATCCAGCACCATGACACACCATGCAATCAATTGCCACCTCGACACCAGGCTCCACAAAAGGAAAGTAATCGCAGCGGAAACGGCATTTTCTCTCTTCGCCAAAAAGGCGACGAGCAAATTCAAAAAGGGTACCTTTCAAGTCGGCCAGGGTTATGTTTTTGTCAACTGCCAGTCCTTCGACCTGATAAAACATCCACTCGTGAGTAGCATCCGTGGCTTCATATCTATAAACTCGTCCCGGCGCTATTATTCTTATAGGCGGGCGTGATTTCTCCATAACTCTTATCTGGACTGGAGAGGTGTGAGTTCTCAAAAGCATAGGTCTGTCGCCAGTTTTAGTCTCGGAGTCCATCCATAATGTGGCAAACATATCACGGGCTGGGTGGTCTACTGGCATATTGAGAGCTTCGAAATTGTAATAGTCCCATTCCACCTCCGGCCCCTCCACAACTTGAAAACCCATGCTGTTAAAAATATCACATATCTCCTCAAGTATTTGAGTTGTCGGATGGAGGCGACCAAGAGAAATCCTCTGACCGGGTAGAGTGATATCTAGGCTTTCATGTTGCAGAGAAAAAGCTGAAGTTCGCTCTAAATTGATTTTCTTCTCAGTAAAGGCACTTTCAAGAGAATTCTTAAGTTCATTGGCCCGAGCCCCAACTGCACGCCTCTCTTTTAACGGTAAAGCTGCCAACGAACGCAGAATTTGTATTAAACTACCTTTTCTGCCCAAATAGCGAATTCGCCATGCTTCAAGGTCGTTGACATCAGTGATTTTGCCTAGCTCCTCAGAAGCTTTAGAGGCAAGCTCTTCAACCTGATTTAGCATCATTCTCACTATGTGAGGGAGGGATTTTAGCTCTCGAGTTTGGCTGAAGCTAGAGTTAGTAACTTAGAGAAGCTGGATGGATCTTTTACTGCCATTTCTGCCAATGCTTTGCGGTTGATCTCCACATTGGCCTTTTTTAGGCCATCCATGAATTGGCTATAGGAAAGCCCTCCCGCCCGGGCAGCTGCATTTATCCTAATAATCCACAACCGCCTCATATCACCTTTGCGCTCTCGACGATGTCGATAGGCATAAAATAAAGCATGCATCATAGACTCATGGGCACGCCGGAATAGAGAATGCCTGGTAGCCTTGTGCCCCTTAGTTAACTTCAGTACCTTTTTATGCCGTCGACGAGTGACTATTCCACCTTTAACTCGTGGCAATCATTTCCTCCTAATCTATTTCAAGCCGTAGGGCAGTAATCTCTTTAACCTAACCTTATCAGAAGGGTGAACAGTAATCATATCATCATAAAGGCGCTTAGTCCTAGCCGGTTTCTTACGCCTTAAATGGCTCTTGCCACCTTTGACACGCATAATTTTGCCGCTGCCCGTGATGTGGAAGCGGCTTTTAGCCCCTTTATGTGTCTTAAGTTTCGGCATCTAAATTTTCTCCTCAACATCTGGTTTCTTAGTCTGTTTGGTCGAAGTGGGCGAAAGCACTAAGCTCATAATACGGCCCTCTGAAGATGGTGTCCCATCCAACACTGCTATGTCTTTCAAATCATCTGTCGCTTTTCGCAATAGCTTCAAACCTAGTTCCGGGTGAGTGATCTCCCTGCCCCGGAAAATTACAAAAAACTTTACCTTATCACCCCCCTCCAGCAGTTTCCTCGCAATCTTAATTTTAGTCTCAAGGTCATGTTCCTTCATCCTGGGCCTGACTCGAATTTCCTTAAGCGCACCACCTCTCTGGCCTTTTCGTGCTTTACGCTCCTTTTTGGTCTGCTCGTATCTATATCTTCCGTAGTCAAGAAGTCGACATACAGGAGGAACTGAACCTGGCGCCACCTCCACCAAATCAAGACCGCGTTCGTTTGCTACCTGTAACGCCTTATCAATCGGGAATACTCCCAACTGTGCTCCTGCCTCCCCTATAAGCCGAACCTCCTTAGCTCTAATCCACCGATTAACGCGTAGCTCCTTGATTATGTCTTTCCTCACCTCCTTACGAGAAGTAGACCATCGGGCAGAAATATATCACATTCACACCACGAAATCAAAGTTTATCCGCTGCTTTAGTTTCAATGATTGGTTTTACTCTATCCGCAAACTGAGAAAGCGACAGCAAGCCCAAGTCCTCTCCGCTTCTCAGTCGGAGCGAAACCTTAGAGGCATCCAGCTCTTTATCACCGACAACAAACATGTAAGGAACTTTCTCCAGTTGCGCCTCTCTTATTTTTAAGTTCATCCTCTCCGAACGGTCATCAACCTGAACACGAATACCACACTCTCTGAGTTCACTTGCCACCTGGTGGGCATAGCTCAGGTGACGGTCAGCTATAGGAATTATGACTACCTGAACCGGAGATAGCCACAGCGGAAAAGCGCCAGCATAATGTTCAATGAGACAGGCCATGAAACGCTCCATACTACCCAAAACGGTGCGATGTACCATCACCACCTGATGCTCCGAACCATCATCACCGATATAGTTAACATCAAAGCGTTGCGGCAGATTAAAATCAACTTGAATCGTGGGGCCCTGCCACAACCGCCCTAAAGCATCTCTAAGCTTGACATCAATTTTTGGCCCATAAAAGACGCCTTCACCAGGGTCTATAGTATAATCAAGCTTAAGGTTCTTCAGAACATTTCTTAGCGCCTCAGTAGCCGCTTCCCAAACCTGTAGAGTCCCTGCATATTTCTCAGGCCGGGTGGACAGAAGAAGCTCATATTCACTAAACCCGAAGGTACTCATCATAAAGCGAGCCAATTGCACCACCTCTGTTACTTCAGCCTCAAGCTGGTCAGGGCGACAAAAAATATGCGCATCGTCCTGAGTGAAGCCACGTACCCGTGCCAGTCCGTGCAGTACCCCAGACCGCTCATAGCGATATACTGTACCCAACTCGGCATAGCGAAGCGGCAGATGCCTGTAGCTACGCAATTGTGTCTTGTACATCAGTATGTGTCCAATACAATTCATCGGTTTAACGACATACTCCACCTCATCGATATCCATGGGCGAGTACATGCTCTCTCGGTAGAAGTCCCAATGTCCACTAATCTTCCAAAGACCTACTTTTGAGATATGCGGTGTAAACACAATGTCATAACCGCGTTTTCTGTGTTCTTGCCTCCAGAAATCCTCAATTAGCTGGCGCACCAAAGCACCTTTAGGATGCCAGTGAACCAACCCGGGGCCAGCATCTTCATGAATGCTAAAGAGGTCGAGTTCCTTACCCAATTTCCTGTGGTCTCTCTTAGCAGCTTCAGTTAATCGAGCCAAGTAATCTTCGAGCTCAGCCTGAGTATCAAAAGCGACACCGTAAATCCTTTGTAACATGGGGCGCCTTTCATCACCTCGCCAGTAAGCCCCGGCAATACTTGTGAGTTTAAAAGCCTTAACCTCATTAGTTGAATTCGCATGGGGACCACGACACAAATCAACAAAAGAGCCCTGGCGATAAATGGTGACTGTCTTGTCAGGAAGTTCCTTAATGAGTTCCAACTTATAAGGTTGCTCGGAAAACAACTTCTGTGCCTTAGCCTTGCTGAGTTCCTCTCTAATAAAAGGGGAATTAGCAGCAATTATCTCCCTCATCTTAGCTTCAATTGCCGTCAAATCTTCTGGAACAAGAGCCCGGGGCAATTCAAAGTCGTAATAAAACCCATCTTCAATAGCCGGACCTATGCCAAATTTAGCTTCAGGAAAAAGTGACTGGACTGCTTCAGCCATCACATGGGCAACCGAATGCCGTATCCTTTCCAATGTCGCCTCTTTTTTCTCCGAAGTCACTTTCTAACTCCCATACCAAGCCAAACAAAAACCTCACGCCATTGCAAGCGAGAGGTCAACCCTGGGCTAAAACTCGCTCAGGAGCCAATAGGCACTGACGAGAGAATATGCAAATGGTTTCCACTCACTAATTTAATCAGCTTTAACTATCGCATTTTATCAATGCTACTATGGAGAGTCAAGCTGAATGTCCGGCCTCTCAAACTTAATGAATTCAAAATAAGGCCTATAATAAGGATGGCCACACCATCTCAACCCATAACAGCTACCAGTGGTGGAGCTGAGGTATCAATAGATATGACTTTTCAGGTGATTTTCAATGTTACACAATGGTAGAATGGCTAGCAGAACAGTATGACTTAGGGGAAGCTACTATTTGCTAATAATACGCCTGGAAACACCTGAAGATAAAGCCTCAATTCGTCATGTTAACGAAGAGGCATTTGGTCAAAAAGAAGAAGCGGGAATAATTGAAAAGCTTCGAAATCGAGGCGTATTGACCATTTCCCTTGTGGCCGTCCAAGATGATAGGACCGTCGGACATATTGCCTTCAGTCCTGTGAAAGTCGAGTCGGAGCGTTCAAGTTTCGAAGCAATAGCCCTTGCACCGATGGCAGTTCTTCCAGCGTATCAGCGTAAAGGAATTGGCTCGCAACTGGTTCGATCTGGCATTAAAGAGTGCCAACATCTTGGACATGAAATAATAGTCGTGCTTGGTCATCCAAATTATTACCCGCGTTTCGGATTTGTTCCGGCTAAGCCGAAGGGTATTAAATGCGAGTTTGAAGTCCCTGATAAAGCATGGATGATTCTGGAACTTCGAGAAGGTGCCTTAGCAGGAAAACAAGGCACAGTGAGTTTTCAGCCTGAGTTTAAGGAAGCTACCTAAAGAGGCTTCTTCGGACTGGACAATTGGATGAAAATTTCGCTGTTGACCTTATTAAAATGACCTTTGTTATCCAACTGTTTTAACATTTATTCTTATGTAAGTTCGATATGATTCGATTAACCGGATAATTCCTTAGCCAACAAAGCTGCCCCGAAGGCTCCAGTTAGCTGGGGATGCGGCGGAACGATTATCTCCGCCTTAACCCGCTCCTTAAAAATGTCACTGATTATCGGGTTATACTCCACTACTCCACCGGATAATAGTACAGTGTCAGATGTAGGCAGCATCTCCATTACTCTGTCTACTACTGACTCAAATACACCTCTTACCAAATCAGGCATTGGAACACCCAATCGGATATGAGACAATATCTCTGTCGAAGCAAATACGGTGCAAAAACTGCCTATCTTAATCCGCTTCTGTGCCTGTCTAGCTTGACTGTCCATTTCGCTGAGCGGCACGCCCATTTTGGCGGCAATCTCTTCGATAAATGTGCCCGTGCCCGCAGCACACTTGCGGTTCATTTTGAAGTCCAGGCGGTGCCCTTTATCATCGATTTTGATTACTTTGTTATCCTGCCCGCCGATATCAATCAGAGTAAGCGCCCGCCGGATGTAATGAAATCCGCCTTTCGCATGACAGGCTATCTCTGTCTTTACCACTGTAGCAAAATCGATATTGTGCCTGCCATAGCCGGTAGCCACAATCGGGGTATTATCCCAATTCTTCCCTAAGGCGGCATTTAACGCTTCCTGTGCTACGCTCCGGTAATCAACTCCGGAGCGCAGCACATGACAGCCTACTATATTATTGTCCCCATCAACCACCACCGCCTTGGTCGTGCAGCTACCTATATCGATACCTGCATATCTGTTCACTTTGACTCTTCTATTTGTTCCACGAATGCTTCAACATTGGTTATAGTCTGTTCCTCGGAGAAACAGCGGAGGTCATTCAGGTCACCGTTAATTACTAGGTGAGGAACGCCCATACGCTCGCTGAGGCGGGTGGTCATCCCGTAACGGCTGTTCGTATTATTGGGGCATGTCTTGGCATCATGATATAAAACCCCATCAATGCCAAAGTGCTTCACCTTTTCTTCAATGTAATCTTCCTTCTGTTTATCATCCAATGTTATGAAGATAGAGGAATATGCCCTTGCCATGCTGGTAAAAGGGTCTTTAGGATCGAGGGCAGAGAAAATCCAGCTACTGCAATAGGTACTGGCCACGATACAGGCCTTCAATTTTGTAAATAGCTCACTCATACTCCTCAACTTGCCCCACACCGGCATCCCCTCCCAGTAAAAGCGGTGTGTTTCTCCTTCTACAGCCGCAATTCCCTGATTGATTCGCTCCTTCATTTCTGCCAGGAGCATCCGGTAATATTCATTAGCCTCTTGCCGACCTCGCATCACCACCGCCGGGCCCATGTGGATACAGGCATCAAAAAATGTCAACGGTGACGGTCTGGCCGATGCTGTATCCAGCACCATCTCCCATAAATCGGAGCACTCGCGGGAGAGGGCAATAACCTCCCGGAATTTATCGATGTCTAACCTGCTGCCGGATACCTTTTCCAGGTCAGGC
>Ga0299912_10002698_pt1 | contig 14570 bp, 15 predicted proteins | sample RVTome_2_FD_207667 | JGI IMG/M metagenome (GOLD analysis project Ga0299912, IMG submission 207667) | Soil microbial communities from uranium-contaminated site in the Upper Colorado River Basin, Wyoming, United States - RVT95D214 (version 2) ...
TACGGAGTGGAGGATGGGCTGAAGGTATATCCAGCCTTTGTTGGAGTCACTGTTCCCGACCAGCCATAATCCACGGTTCCAGTGTAAGACCCATCAGCAGAAGTAGAGGGATTCCCTGTGAGCCCACTCATCACCACCCCGGAGATCCCTGCCCCACCGGAGGTCCTCACATATCCTGAGATCGTAAAACTCTGAACCGTACCGGTATAATTCTGGGTCTGATTGGAGGTGACGTTGGTATATGGAACTGATGACGGACTGAACGTGTATCCAGACTTCTGAGGTGTTACTGTCCCTGACCAACCATAATCCACGGTCCCAGTGTAAGACCCATCAGCAGCGGTGCTCGGATTCCCTGTGAGCCCATTCATTGTGACCCCGGATATCCCCGCCCCTCCTGAGGTCCTCACATATCCAGAGATCGTAGAGGTCTGAATCGTACCCGTATAGTTCTGGGTCTGATTGGAGGTGACGTTGCTGTAACTCTGAGATGCAGGACTGAAGGTATATCCAGCCTTTGTTGGGGTCACCGTCCCCGACCAGCCATAATCCACGGTTCCAGTGTAAGATCCATCAGCAGCGGTGCTCGGATTCCCCGAAAGCCCACTCATTGTGACCCCAGATATCCCTGCCCCTCCTGAGGTCCTCACATATCCTGAGATGCTAAGGGTCTGTACCGTACCGGTATAATTCTGGGCCTGATTGGAGGTAACGTTGCTGTAACTCTGAGATGCAGGACTGAAGGTATATCCAGCCTTTGTTGGGGTCACTGTTCCCGACCAGCCATAATCCACGATCCCGGTGTAAGACCCATCAGCAGAAGTGCTCGGATTCCCTGTGAGCCCACTCATTGTGACGCCGGAGATCCCTGTCCCTCCTGAGGTCCTCACATACCCAGAGATCGTTTGAGTTAGCTCAGTTGCAACTCCATTCACCTCGTTTGAAAAACCGCTCTCATTATTGTCCGTGTCAACGGCGGTAACAGCAGAAAAGTAAATCTGTCCCGGGGTAAGACCAGTCAAAGTATAGGTTGTTACATTCCCGACGTTGATCGGAGGTCCATATGTCCCTGAAGCAGTCCCGTAATAAACCTTATACCCTGCTAAGTCAGCCTCAGAGTTGGGGTCCCATGCCAATCTTATCTCGGCAGCAAATACTAATTGAAAGAATAGTAAAGGAAGTGTAAATAAAAGAAAAAATAATCTTTTATTTAATTTAAATTTATTAAGACAAGCAGAAAACCCCGTTCTGTGAACAGGGATGAATGGTGGTTTAGAATTGGATTCAGAAAGTTGCCGGTCTTCCGTGAGGCCGTAAAGCCCCGCCTTGTAGGCGGGGATAGGTCTCAAGGGGCAACTTTCTTTATTTTTTAACATGATTTGACTCTATTTGACCCTATTTTTAAAAAATATTTCTTAAAAATCAGGTTTTTTACTGTGTTATTACGGTCAAGTTCTTTAGCGCAGCAGGGTAAACCTTATCTAAATTGTCATCATCTGATGTTGGAGTAATGTCCAGACGCTCATTATTATTTGTATCAACGGCAGTTAAACCAAATGTTGATATCCAAACAGACAGATCCGGAACGGTCACAGAAAAATTGTAAGAAGCGGTGGGGTGTGCAATTGTGCCAGTAAGCGTTCTCGTTCCATTAGTCCGATAGATCCGGTACTCTTTCATATCGGGCTCTGTGTTTCCCTTTTATGTGGTCTTAAGGTTTAGAGTGGCCCCAAGTGCTGATCCACAAAAAATTATTACGAGGATTAAACCCATTGCCATCCATTTCATAATTTGTCCTCCTCCTTCGTGAACTTAAAAATTTTGGAGGCAGATGGATGACTGAATTGCTGTACATATGTACAGCAATAAGGATGCCAGTAAGTAATTTTAATTCTTTATCCTTTGGATGGTCAAATGAAATTAAATTGGAATAAATAGAAGTAAAATAAGAGCATCCAGATATGTCCCAACTCTCAAAAATGAAAAAAAAAGAGAATTGTGCACGTACATTTTTGTTAAAATGACAGTTGAATTGTATTGAAAATTTTGGGGAAACTGGAGGCCTAATATTTAACCTCCTAATTTTATTAGATATTTTTATAGGGTTACTAAGTTTAAAATCACTGACAATCTGTTCCTGTAAGGTAACTGATTAGATTCATTACTTTTTTTGGAAAAGAGGTAGAATTGCGAACAAAATGTCAAATGAAAGGGTGGAGTTTCACAAATTCAAGTTGTATTGGTACATTATGAAATTTTGCCTCTAAGAAAATTTTTATAAAAAAAAAACCAGCAGTTCAAATGAGCTGTTGGTTTTTTTGATCAATGGTGAAAGTTTTTAACTGTTTGATCTCAGATATATAGACTCAATAATGTATGCTAGCGTCAAGGCAAATAAAGGCCACTCGAGAAAAGCGGCCTTTTTTGAATTTTTATGATTTGTATATGTTAGGGAGTGATCCCGTAGCAACGAGCTATGAAGCCCAAACCTAAAAGAGTCGTGCTGAGAATTAAGAGGAACCCACCCCCCTCAGGGACTAAAACTAATTGGTCTTGCGCGCGATCACCTATGTGAAACTGACCGTAATTAATTTCCCAAACCATATTCATTACACCCACATCTCCAATGGTTTTCCCCCATGAGCCTGATGATACTGCATCTTGGGCTTCTTTAATCCACTGACGAGCCTGACTATTGGAATCAACATTATTTACATTATATCCCTTATATCCCTTTTCATTTTTAAAAGCCCAAATCGCAATTTACAACTGCGTCGCAGAAGTCTCGTGGCCCGTGCCACTGCCATAGTCATAATTGGAAAGTATCCCGTAACGGAAATTATGGTACAAATATGCAGTTTCAGGGTTGAGTAGGTTTCCTGAAGGTGGATTGTCCCCTAAGACTGCTATGCGCGAGATATCCACAACCTTAAAGGGAATACCAAAAGTAATGTACTCCCCACCTGAGCCAATCCCTGGCCCATCTTGAAATGTTAAAAAATCTCCAATACTAATATTGTCCGCATATACCCCAGGCACTGATACAACCATTCCAACGATCGCAAGAAACCTTTCGCCTTTAGCCTTTTACCTATCTCCTTAAACCTTCACCGGAGCGCCCCCCCAACCTCTTACCTTTAACCTCCGACTTTCTGTCTTCCTTGACGTCCCGTCCCGAGTGCGATATATAACCCTTGAGACGGCACGATATGGACTTATTGATCCTCAGAAAAAATGTTCTCGGTTTAATCTGCCTCGTGATCACCGCAGTATTTTTCCTGGCTGGCCTCTGGCCTTTCAACTTCTCCCCCGAAAATAAGGTGAGATGGCTGCAGAACCAAAATGGCGTCCAGTTCTACGGCCAAGGTATGATCTTTACCCAACTCCCTGCACCCTACCCCCTACACCCTACTCTCTACCCCCTACACCCTTTTTCCATAGAGCTTTGGTTACAACCCACCACTGAATCAAGTTCTCATATCGGTCACATCTTCTCCTTCTTCGATGACAAAAAATCGGAAACTTTCTTTGTCGGCCAGTGGAGATCGCATCTGATTCTGGGAAAGGGCATTCACGGCAAAAAGACCTATCGCGAGATCGGCATAAGAGACGTTCTAAAGAAAGATGATAAACGATTTGTCACGATCACATCAGGGGCTGATGGAACCAACATTTATGTCGATGGCATTCTTCTGAAATCCAATCCGAGATTTCACCTTTTTTCGATGAATGAAAAACCATCGGGAAAGATCGTTCTGGGTAACTCTCCAACGGGGGGTGAATACTGGAACGGCAATCTATTGAGTTTGGCAATCTACGCCCGTGTCTTGACAGGGGAAGAGGTATTCAAACACTTCCCCCAACACTTCCACGGTCCGAAGAAATCAGGGGAAGAGGGGCTTGTCGCCCTTTACCTTTTCGATGAACATTCTGGAACTCTGGCCCACGATTCTGTCGGTGACCATCACCTTCTCATCCCATCGAGGTTTAAGGTCCTTAAAAAAACCATCCTGGTTCCGCCCTGGGAAGATTTTCGTTTCACTCGCTCTTATTTAATGGATGTCCTAACAAATATCTTAGGTTTTATCCCTTTCGGATTCTTCTTCTCTGCCTATCTCCGACTAAGGAGACCCCGATCAAATTTTCGACTCCTTCTTACATCTATCCTTATCGCAGGGGGCTTAAGCCTCTCTATTGAACTGATCCAGGTTTATCTGCCAACGAGGAGCTCGCAGCTCACGGACGTGATCACAAACATTTTAGGTGCAGCCCTGGGGGTAACCCTATTTCTCAAAAATCGTAAGTCGTAAAGCGTAAATCGCAAGGGGGTAAGTACTCAGTATTCAGTATTTGAGTGTTGAATGTTACTTTTTCATCTCTTGACTTAATAGGTCATAAGGAGTAAGATTTTTCAAATATTTGAAGGAGGTTTATCATATGTCGAAAGTCATTGAGGCTATTTTTGAAAATGGAATATTTAGACCATTAAGAGAGACTCATCTTAAAAATCACCAGCGAGTGAAAATAGAAATTATCTCTGGAGATGAGGAATCCCTGGTGGAAAGTCAGAAAAAGATCCTGTTAGAAATCGCCGGCCTTGGAAAAAGTGATTTAACCGATACTGCACGGAAACATGATAAGTACTTGTATATGAAGGACTAACTTTATGGCGAAGGAAACTATTTTCGTCGATACGAGTGCCTGGTATGCAACCATTGATAAAAATGACCGAGACCATATGGCTGCTGTAGCTAAGATTCAGAATTTGGATCACCCGCTTGTGACAAGCAACTATATTTTTGATGAAATCTTAACCTTGCTTAAAACAAGGTTAAATTCTACCATTGCCATCCAATTTGGCCAAAAACTATGGAATCAGGAAGTGGCGACCTTGATTCGAATAACCGAAGAAGATGAGGCGAGAGCTTGGGCAATATTTTGCCAATACGAAGACAAAGGTTTCAGTTTTACGGATTGCACGTCCTTTGCTTTAATGGAGCGTCTTGAGGTGAATACGATTTTTGTTTTTGATGACCATTTTGCTCAGTATGGTAAATTTACGATTCTGTAAATGGTTACTCAGCCCTCAGTCCTTTCTTTTCGTAAATCGCAACTCGTCAGTCGTAAGGAATTAACCCGCAACTCGCAACTTGTAACATCTTTTCCCATAATTCCATTATTCCATTATTCCGGTATTTAATTGTTTATATAAATAAATCTGACCCCATTTCCTAACAGTCAATCCGGTTCCCGTGGTTCAAGAAGCAATTTGATGCCATTAAGGACCTGCCGTAAGTGCTCTGACGACAATGTCCCTATGTAATCACCCAATTGCGATTTGTCCACTGTAAAAATCTGCGAGACGTTGCCAACGCTTGATTTGGGTAGATTCGCTTCTCGCTTGTTCAGGAGGACATTGCCAGGCGAAAGGGCACGTTTAAGATTTGATGTCAGTGGACAGACGAGAACTGTGTTGATCCGGCTATGATTGAACAAATTGTTTTGAACAACAACGTGAGGGTGCTTGTAGCCGGGTTCCGAACCTTCCGGTTCCTCGAACTCAATCCAGTAGACGTCACCTTGTCGAATCACCACTCCCCCTCCACCATTCGGCGATGCTGGTGGCGATACTGTCGACGGAGAGTCACTTCCGCCGGATCAGGTTCTTCTGTGTAGGCAGCATCAATCTGCGTCAGAAGCTTTCGATTTTCCTGCCGCCGAATATAATCCTCAAGGGCCAGTGTGAACAGACGACTGCGTGGAACTTTCATTTTGCGTGCCAAGATCTCCACCTCTTCAAACAGAGATTTCCTGATCGAAACAGCCGTCTTAACGCTTTCCATGTGGTTATACCTCCTTTTGGGTGTCAGTATAACAAATCAGAATACTTTTTTCAATACCAGGTCGCAGGGCCTCCGTATAGTGCCTCACACAACGAAGAGTCAAAATGCTTATCCTCACAGAGCGCGTGAAGGTCACGGAGAGCTTTTTTGTTTGTTAAGGGTTTTAGTTACCCATCATTCCAGCATTCCAGGTTTTCTTGCCTGTCACTCGTTCCAGGTCACTGATCACTGGTCATTGGTCACTGGGTTTTAACTTGTAACATCTTTTCCCATAATTCCACTATTCCATCATTCCTAATTTCCTGGCTTCCTGGTTTCCTTATTCCAATATTCCATCTTTCCATTATTCCTTTCTCTTATGTCATTTGCCTCCAACCTTGATCCTTGATCCTTGATCCTTGCTCCTTATTCGTTTTTCCTACCCCAGTCCCCTACACTCTTTATTAAAATGTCAAGCCGCGACCCCTATGATTTTCCTTGTTCCTTGGATTTACCCCGTTAGAAATAATGCTTCGCTGCTCCCTCCGGGCCGGCGGCTGCAGCGGGGTTAGATTTTAGAATAATTCCGGGTTCCGCCCCATAGGGGGTTCCACCCCGGAGGACGGGGTTTAATGCCCCGCCCGTCGAGAGCCTCTGGGTCGAACGACTGGAATTTCTAACGGGGTTTACGCCCCTATTGACATGTGAAGTCTATTAGATTACAATGCAGTCAGATGCAATAAGGAGGTGCTGAGATGCAGTTGACCGTCAGAATGCCAGATGAGTATACTGAAAAACTTAACGGGTTATCAAAAAAAATGGGGCTCAAAAAGTCGGATGTCGTTCGCTTAGCGCTAAAACGATTCCTCGATGAAGATAGCAAAGAGATTGACCCATCTCCCTTTCAGAAGGTAAAAAGTATTCTGGGTGTGGGTCAAAGCGGAATCAAAGATCTTGGACAGCGCCACCGTCACTATCTGATTCAAAAAATAAGAAGAGGCTCTTAATGCTTGTCCTGATGGATACAGGCCCTTGGGTAGCTCTGGTTGACCGGAGCGAAGAGCGGCATAAAAAATGTGTTGAATGGTTGAGAGATTTCAAGGGCAACATTCTTTCCTCAGAGGCCGTATTGACAGAAGTTCTTTATCTCCTCAATTTTTCGCCAAGAGCTCAATCGGCAGCCATCGATTTCGTCTTGAATGAGGCCATCATGTTAGTGCCGTCAAGCCTTGAAAGTCTGAAGAGAGTAAAAAGACTCATGGATAAGTATAAGGATATTCCGATGGATTATTCGGATGCCACATTGGTATCGATTGCTGAAGATCTTTCTATCACACATGTGGTTAGTTTTGATGCGAAAGACTTTGGCATATACCGAATATCGTCAAAACAACCCTTTGTTGTCCTGCCCCGATGAACGAACTCTACGATCCATCTCCAAAACATGGTTAAGGATAAAGATTCGATCCCAATCTTTACTCAGTCCGCCTTTGAATTGTCCAATGTCAAGCCGCGACCCCATGGAATTCTTCGACCCCAAGGAATTCTTACATAATGACTACTTTTTTAAACCGTTCACTTTGGCTAAGGTATCTTTGGCTTCCTCCGCACCTGGGAATCTCGGATTTAGCTCAAGAGCTTTCCTCAACTCCTTTTTTGCATTTTCCTTATCTCCATTCTTAAAGTAAGCCATTCCCAGGTGATATCTTACGACAGGACTATCTGGGACCTTCTCGGTTGCTTCCTTCAGGTAGGTGATCGCCCGGGTGAAGATATTCTTTTTGTAATAGACCCATCCAAGAGTATCAGAGATATGCGGGTCATCAGGAAATTGTTCCTTTGCACTTTGAGCAAGTGTGAGGGCTTCATCAAGGTTTTCTCCCTTTTCTGCGTAAAGATAGGCAAGGTTATTGGCAGCTGGCGCAAACCTGGGATTTATTTTTAAAACTTTTTGATAATACTCCTTGGCTTTATCATACTGCTTCTGATTATCATAGAGGATGGCTAACCCCGTAAGAGCTGAGATGGAATCCGGTGCTTTCTGAATAGCTGCATTGTATCCTTCTATTGCCTTATCTGTTAAATTCTGGCTAACATAGAAATTGGCAAGGGAGTTATGAAACCCTGCAATATTGGGATTGATCTCAATCGCCTTCTTGTAATTCATTTCAGCCTTTTGATTATCCTTATTCACTTCATGAAGACGGCCAAACATATTATAGAAGTAGGGATTTTGAGGAGAGACTTTGATCTGCGCCTCCACCCTGTCTATGGCCTTCTTGTTCTCTTTCTGATTCATATAGACGACGGCAATCAGGTCAAGAGCCTCCAAAAAATTCGGTTGAATGGACAAGGCCTTCTCCAGTTGGGTGATTGCCTCTTTCTCCTTTTTTTGAGCCAAAAGGACTCGGCCCTTATGATAGTATCCAATGGGATTATCGGGAGCAATTTGAATGACTTCATCGAAGGATTTACTGGCTTTCTGGACATCTCTCTTCATCACATAGGTATTTCCAAGGATCAGATGAGCCTGGATCGATTTCGGCTCCCTTTTCAAAACCTCCTGAGCTTCTTCCATGGCCGAGTCGATGGACCCCGTTCGAAGGTATAAATTGCCAAGTAATAACCTCGCCTCAAGCCAATTTGGATTAAGTTTCACTGCCTCGGCCAATTCGGTTTTAGCTTGCTGAATATCCCTGTTGCCAAGATGGGCGAGACCAAGAAAATGATGTCCCATAAAAGATTTTGGATTATCTTTGAGATAGGACTGAAATAGGTTGATGGCATCATTAAATTCTCTCTTGGCTAAGTGGAGCCTTCCTTTGAGTAAAATCCCTTCGTGACTTTTTGGATTAATCTCAAGGATTTTTCCTATAAGCTCAGAGGCCTTATCATACTTGTTGTCATTCAAATAGACTTCGGTGAGTTTCACTCTTGCTGGAATATCTTTGGAATCGGAATCAATCGCTTTTTGATAAGCTTCAATGGCTTTTTCCTTCTTACCCCAAATGAGATAGAAGTCCCCCAGATGAATCTGGGAAGGAATTCTTTTGGGGTCAACTTCAATGGCCTTGATGAACTGCTTCTCTGCTTCGTCCATTCTCTTTAAGGAGCCATAGAAGTTTCCCAGAGTCATATAGGAGTTTGGATCTTTTGGATTGATTTTTGTCACCTCAATCAATTCACTCTCAGCCAATTCTGTTTTTCCGGTTCTCCGATAAAACTCAGCCAAGGCATATCGAGCCCTCGTCGATTTCTCATCAACCTTGATGGCTTCCTTGAATGTTTGCTCTGCTTGAACCAGATCTTTTTTCAAAAGATAGAGATTGGCTAAATGGAGATAGGATTCAATATGCTTCGGATCCTTTTCAATGGCCTTCTTCGCTTCAGAAATGGCCTTGTCAAAATCTCTTTCCACCATATAGACCGTACTTATTAAGATAAGCCCGGAAATATGATTAGGATCCTTTGCAAGGACCCGTTCCGCCTGCTCCCTGGCTTTTTGATTCTCTCTCGACAGGAGGTAGAAATTTCCCAATTGGACACGGGCATCCATGAGGTCCTGATCCAGTTCCACGCTTTTTGAAAATTCAGAAAATGCCTCCCGAAGCTGACCAACCCTTAAATTGCAAAGTCCCAGTTTATAATGAGTTTTGGCATCCTTCGGCTCAATCTGAAGAACATTTTTATATTCGATGATGGCCTCTATGAATTTATTGTCCGAAAAATACTTTTCTCCTTTCTTCCAGTGTTTTTCTTTTTTAGCCTCTTTGCTGCAACCTAAAAGACCAGAAAGAATAAAACAAAGGAGCGTTAAAATGATGATGATAAAGTTTCCTTTGCGCAGATGGTTCATCAATGTTCCTCCTTAGTGACGTAATCCCTCGGTTATGGGGAAGGAAGGATAGCTTAACCTGTAACTCAGCCCTTTAGGGCTGATGACTCAGGGCTCCTGCGGCAGGGCCCTGAGTTACGTGTTCCCAAGGGCGTTTACCACTCGTAACTGAGCGATTACTTGGTGACTGATTTTATTATATCATATTTTATGAAATTAAAAAACTGGTAACATTTTAGCCTTTTGAAAGAATAAATTTCTAAACACAAAAAATCGAAAGAACCACCGTAAAATCCCCCTTGATCCCCCTTTTGCCTGTCTTTGACAGGGAAAAGATTACAAAGGAGGAAATCGTGTTCTCCTCCCTTTGAGACTGTGTCGTAATGGGTAGTCGCACCCTTTAGGTTGCGGGCAGTTTCAATAAAATCAATGAGTTGCACGCTCCGACTCACACGGAGCGGCTACCATCAAAATGAGATTACAACACAGTCTCTTTGTAAAAGGGAGGTCGGGAGGGATTTTCAAAGTGCTAAAGTGTTACAAAAACTGAAAAGTCATATTATGAATTCTACTGGCGCGATGAGATTGGGGATGCTCATCTGGTTGGAATACTGTCTGAGAGAAGAAAAGATCCAAACCGAATTATGTAGAAAATAACCCCAAAAGTACCTCCTCTCTCCTCACCTCCACCCATGCCCTCCCCCTCAAATCTCTCCCTGCCCCCTGCCTGCCTGCCGGTAGGCAGGGCAGGCAGCTATCCCCCTTTCACCACGGGTGATGGGTTCTAAATGCCGTCTTCTCTTAGATATTGACATTGCCTAACATTATGCCATACAATGTAAATATGAATGAAATTCGCTTTGAATGGGACGAGGGTAAAAGTCGTGAGAATAAGAGGAAGCATGGTGTATCCTTTGATGAGGCGCAAACAGTCTTCCTCGACGAGAATGCAATTCGATATTATGACCCGGATCATTCAGAGGACGAAGATCGATTTATCATGCTCGGCATGAGCTTCAAATTAAGGGTGTTGGTAGTATGTCACTGCTATCGGTTGGATGACAAAGTCATCCGGATCGTCTCAGCTCGAAAGGCAAACAATAAAGAGGCAGGGGTTTACCCCGTTAGAAAGCCCCAGCATTTATACTTGGCTTGTGGAAAAAGAAAGCATCGGTTCCCTATTGAGGGGGGCAAAGCCTTGCCCTTTCTAACGGGGTTTACTGGAGGTGACGCAATGAGAGTACATTACGATTTCTCAAAGATGAAGGGAGAGAAAAATCCCTATATTAAACATTTGAAACACCCGGTCACGATTCGGCTTGATAAAGCTTCGGTGACGTATTTTAAGAACATGGCGACCGAACTGGGAATGCCTTATCAAAACCTTATTAATCTCTACTTACGAGATTGCGCGATAAATCAGAAAAAGCTCTCGCTCAAGTGGGCGTCTTAAATTTTTTTTCTCTCCAATTCCCCTCTTTAGCAAAGTTCTCTCCTTCTTTCCCCCTCTTTGGCCGCCGGCCCATAGGCCTCCGGCTCATAGAGCCTTCTGGCTCGGAGAGACCGCCGGCCCGGAGGGCAAAGAGGGGTGACCTGCCTGCCCTGTACCAGCACAGTTCAGGGCCTGCGCGAAGCCGCGCCTTCCAGAGCCTTGTGCGGCGGACAGGCGCTTCGGCGAAGGCAGGGGTGAGATTTTCATATTGTGGAGCCCCGCGAGCAAAGCCCGTGGTACCTGACTGACGCCCAAGCGAGGCGACATCTCCCGTCTAACGTCGGGACACATTCATCCACGGGCATCCCGCCGGAAGCGGGACTGCTGCCGGGGTGAAAAGGTCACAAAGACCCGAAATAAAAAACCCACCAGTTTATTTGAAACTGGTGGGTTTTTGTATAAACCCCGTTGTTGCATAAAGATGCGGTTGAATCAACTGCACCTGCTCAGCAGGCCCCATCAAAAGGCTGTTTCTACCCTTTTGCCGCCGGCCCAGGCTCCGCCCCAGAGGGAGGGCCTCATGGCCCGGAGGGAGGATAACTTCCCCTGTGGAATAAGAATCATATTCCATAGCATCACATATTATTTGCTCCACTATTGGGAGTTTTATCTTTCCAGAGAAGATGTAAGTCCTATTCCACAGGGTCACCATTTATTTGATCCAGGTGACGACATTGATTTGACAGCCATCCCTCTCTGGGTAAGGGTTGGGTTCACCCCGTTAGAAATTCCAGTTGTTGCGACTCGAAACCGAGCGGGGCATTATTTCTAACGGGGTAAATCCATGCGCCGAATTTAATGCAACAACAGGGTAAAGGCACCCTATTGGTGACACTCTCAATGATTTATCAGACTAATGGGAAGACTTTTTTGAATATCTTTAAAATGTTCATCAAGTGTCAAAATTTGACAACTGTTCTCCTGAGCTATCACAGCAATATAACAATCGGTTAAATTGACAATTTTCCCTTTCCTTTTCAAATTGAACGAAAGGTCTCCTGCCTTAAACCATGTATCCTCGGTTTGATCAATAATGTTAAAAGCCTCCAGGAAATCCCTAATGATGGAAACCTCTCGTTCTGATTTAGCGCCTTGAATCAATTCAGCTATAACAATTTTGGGAACGTAAACTTCTTTTTTTGAAAGGATTTCATCAACTTTATTCGAGAGGGTAGAGGATCTGTTTCTGAAATATTCTATCCAAACCGAAGTGTCGATCAATATTTTCGGGAACCTCGCGCCCTCAAGGGCGGGGTTCCCCGGAAATGAAATTTCATCTTTATTGTGCACCTCAACCCCGCCCCGATTGCGGGGCTTGCGGAGCACTTGCCGGTCAACGTTCATAATGCCTTATTTGATGTGCCGTAAGATCGAATTCCAATTTTCCTTTCATTGATTTAATCCGTTCAATCTTTTTCCTTTTGAGGTATTCCTTTACAGCCAATCTCACGGCGGTAGCCTTACTTTTTGCCCTTGTTTCTTTGACTAAGTCATCCAAGATTTCTTTCTCAATGGTAACGGTTGCCCTCATTACGTAAACTCCTTACCCCCGCTGGGTATTGTCAAAAGTTATCTCCCCTCTCCCCTTGCGGGAGAGGGTCAGGCCTCCGGCTCGGAAGAGCCTCTGGCTCGGAGAGGTGAGGGGTGTTTGTATTAGTTTCATTGTTCAACATACTATAACAAAAAATTTCTTTTTGTCAAGCATTTATTATGCATTAAAATTAATTAATCTTTTGTGCATTATCTAATCACATACCTCTCCCTCCCTCTCCCCTTGGAGACTGTGTCGTAATGTTATTGCGAGGGAGTAGAACGACCGAAGCTCAGAGATTGCCACGCCTGCATGCCCTGCCTTCGTCCCGCAGAGCGGGACTTCGCGCAGGCAGGCGTAACGCACTTCGGCGTATAGACACGCTCCCTTTGGTCGCTCGCAATGGCAAAAAGGGGATTACGACACAGTCTCGGGGGGGAGGGGAATTGCTATGCTCCTCCCCCTTCAAGGGGGAGGTCAGGAGGGGGATGGGGTATCTGTTGGAATGCCCCTTGTGTCCAGCCCCCCATTTATGGGTAAGGATCAGCTTGATGGTAAGGGGTGAGGGGGAACGATGAAAGAATGGAATTACAAAAAAACCCACCGGTTCGAGGAACTGGTGGGTTTTTTTGTAAAGGCTGTTTGTGATTCAAATTTTAAAGCTTACGTATTCGGTATGAAGCCACTCCAATTGCACTCATGGCTATGCCGAGTAGTATCAAAATTCCAGGTTCGGGAACTTTGATACTATTTCCTATCCAACCACTTCCCACTCCTGACGGTATTCCTTGGATATATGCTCCAGTGTGATAAACGCCTTCGCCACCATTAATATAACTAAGGTAGTTAAACGAGGAAGCCGTAATCGAATCGCCGATTATCGTGTACACCGAGGTCTTGCTGTCACTGAACCTCGAGCCCTGGGGGTCAGTAGGGAAAAGAAACTCAATATCGAAGTAGCCGTCACCATCGGCAAAAAATGCATTCGTCCCTTTGCTAACCGATGCGGTCGGACCTGAGTTATATATAATACTCAAACTTGCTGGGTCAAGAGCGGGGTTGAGATTGAAATCCCACTCCGTAACAAATTCACCTGTGTCCTTGAAGGACGAGCTCATGGTTAACGTGACAGTCCCTGGAGCATCTGAACTAAACGTTGCGGTCAGCCAGGGCGGACTTCCAGTAGGAGATGTCCCACTAAATAAGAAACGAGGATTGAATGTTAGTGTGTCCGCTCTCAAAGATACAGGTTGGAATAGCAAAAATAAAGCGGCAACAAAAATCAAAACTTCTTTGAGATGTATTCTTAAGGAATTCATTTTTTTCTTTCTCGTTTCTGGATTGAGAAAAAACTAACTGACTTTTTGATCTTAGATCTTCCGAATCCTCCATGAAGCCACCCCAATTGCACTCATGGCAATGCCGAGTAAAATCAATATTCCAGGTTCGGGAACTGCAGTGGGCCCAAAAATAGCTACGTTTGAAATGGCGCCCTTAGCTTCCCAGAAACCATCCAAGAAGAGGGTATCGGTGCCGTTCCAACTGACACCGGGGGGGGTAAGGTTGTGCAGGTCAAAGACATACAACGTGGGAATATGGTTTCCATCCTTGACCAAAAGATAAAGAGGAGTACCGCTAATAACGGGTTGCCCAATGATATATGTTATTGTCGCGTCCGAAGGGTCGGTCGGTGGGTTGAAGGTAGTCATGTAAGAGCTCGCGAAAGGCCCTACATCCCCAATTACGCCCACGTCTTGCTTGTACAACAACTCCAAAATTCCGCCGTATCCAACTAAGGTAGCGATATCAGCCGCACTAGGTTCACTGGGTGACGTCCCAGTCCACTTGGGGAGGGTGAGCGGCGTGATCGTGATCGTGTCTGCCTTAGAT
>Ga0299912_10002699_pt1 | contig 14570 bp, 10 predicted proteins | sample RVTome_2_FD_207667 | JGI IMG/M metagenome (GOLD analysis project Ga0299912, IMG submission 207667) | Soil microbial communities from uranium-contaminated site in the Upper Colorado River Basin, Wyoming, United States - RVT95D214 (version 2) ...
GATGGTCGTCCACCACCAGAACCCTCAGAACATGGCCCTCGGCCTCGGCGCCCTCGACCGCTTCCTGCGCGGCGGCCATGGCGGCGGCCACGGTCTCGGAGATCGACAGGGGATCGGGCGCGATGGGCACGGCGACGGCGCCGGCGGCGGCGGGCCGCAGGTTCAGCGTCAGGGTGAAGGTCGAGCCCTGACCGAGCGCGCTGTCGCATTGCAGGTCGCCGCCCAGCAGGTTCGCCGCCTGCTTGGAGACCGCCAGGCCCAGGCCCGTGCCGCCGTGCCGGCGCGTGGAGGAGCCGTCAGCCTGCTGGAACCGGTCGAAAATGCGCGCCTTGAAATCGGCGGTGAAGCCGACGCCCGTGTCGGTCACGGTGAAGCGCAGGGCCTCGCCGTGCGGGTCGGGCCGGTCGACGGTCAGGCGCACCTCGCCGTGGTCGGTGAACTTCACGGCGTTGGAGAGCAGGTTGCCGAGGATCTGCCGCAGGCGCACCGCATCGCCGCTCACCATGCCGTCCGCCTCGGGCGAAATGTCGATGGCGAAACCGATATGCTTCTTGGCCGCCTGCAGGCCGTAGGGGCGGGCCGCGGCGCGGATGTGCTCGCCGAGGTCGAAGGCCTCGCTCGTGGCGAGCACCTTGCCGGACTCCAGCCGCGCCAGGTCGATGATGTCGGAGACCAGGACCTCCAGCGTCACGCCGGAATGGCGGATGGTCTCCACCATTTCCTGCTGCTTGTCGTTCAGCGGCGTGCGGGCCAGCACCTCGGCGATGCCCAGCACCCCGTTCAGCGGCGTGCGCAGCTCGTGGCTCACGTTGGCCAGGAACTCGCTCTTGGCGCGGTTGGCCGCCTCGGCCGAGTCGCGCGCCTCCGCGAGAATCTCGTTCGCCAGGCGAAATTCGGTGACGTCCATGACCACCGTCACCAGGCCGCCGTCGCGTGTGCGCCGGCGCTCGGCGCGCACCCAGCGGTCGCCGTTCTTATGCTCGTCCGAGCCCATGCGGCTGCGTGTGGCCAGGCGGTCGGCCAGCCATTCTTCCTCGCGGCCGACGGCGTCGGGGTGCAGGCGCGCCTGGAGGTTGCCCCTGAGCAGAGTCTCGAAGGATGCGCCCGGCGTGAGAACCCCGGCGTGGTCCACAAGCTCGGCGTACCGCGAGTTCCAGACGACGATGCAGTCATGGGCGTCGAAGAAGGCGATGCCCTCGGGCATCGGCTCGATCGCCTCGCGCAGGCGGGCGATGGCGCCGCGGTGGCTGCGCCCCTCGATGCTGTAACGGATCGACGCCACGACCGACGTCAGGGCCGCCGCGCCGGCGACGGCGGTGGCCAGCGTTCCATGGGTGTTCAGGGCGATCAGGCCGGCGGTGACGCCGATCCCGCCGCTCAGCAGGGCGACGCGCAGATTCTGTTGCCTCGACAGGCGCGTCCACAGCTTGGCGACCATGGAAATACTCCCCCGCAAATGGTGACTCCTTGAGTAAGGTTGACGACTGAAGAATTCCTTATCTCTGGCGGGCCTGGCCGCGCCGGGTGTATGCAGCGGCCATGACCGAGACCGCCTCAAAGCTGATCGAGGGCCGCACCGGCTCCTGGGAAATCGTGATCGGGCTGGAGATCCACGCCCAGGTCGCCTCGAAATCCAAGCTGTTTTCAGGCGCGGCCGTCGGTTTCGGCGCCGGCCCCAACGAGCAGGTCAGCCTGGTGGATGCGGCCATGCCCGGGATGCTGCCGGTGATCAACCGCTACTGCGTGGAGCAGGCGATTCGCGCGGGCCTGGGCCTGAACGCCAAGATCAATCTGTGGTCCCGCTTCGACCGCAAGAACTACTTCTATCCCGACCTGCCGCAGGGCTATCAGATCAGCCAGTACAAGGACCCCATCGTCGGGGAGGGCGAGGTCGAGGTCGAGCGCGACGACGGCTCGACGTTCACCGTCCGCGTCGAGCGGCTGCACCTGGAGCAGGACGCCGGCAAGTCGATCCACGACCTCGATCCGAACTGGACCTATGTGGACCTGAACCGGGCGGGCACGGCCTTGATGGAGATCGTCTCCTATCCCGACATGCGTTCGGCGGAGGAGGCGGCGGCCTATGTGAAGAAGGTGCGCGCCATCCTGCGCTGGATCGGCGCCTGTGACGGCGACATGGAGAAGGGCAATCTGCGCGCCGACGTGAACGTCTCCATGCGCCGGCCGGGCGAGGGCTTGGGCACGCGTTGCGAGATCAAGAACGTCAATTCCTACCGCTATATCCAACAGGCCATCGAGTACGAGGCGCGCCGGCAGATTGAGATCCTTGAAGACGGGGGCTCGATCCACCAGGAGACCCGGCTGTTCGACCCGCACAAGGGCGAGACCCGCTCCATGCGCTCCAAGGAAGAGGCGCACGACTACCGCTATTTCCCCGACCCCGATCTCCTCCCGCTGGAGCTGGATCCCGCGTGGGTGAAAGAGATCGAAGCCTCCCTGCCCGAGCTGCCGGACGCCCGCAAGAAGCGCCTGATCGCCCAGTACGGCCTGTCGCCCTACGACGCCGGAGTGCTGACCATCGAGGCGCCCCGCGCGGACCTCTACGAGCGCCTCGCCGCCGGCCACGATCCCAAGCTCGTGGCCAACACCATCACCCAGTCCGTGCTCACCTTCGCCAACACCTCGGGCGAGGAGATCACGGCCGACGGCGTGGGGCCGATCACCGCCGGCATGCTCGGCGAATACCACCAGCTGATCGAGGACGGGACGATCTCCTCCAAGATCGCCAAGGAGGTGTTCGAGCGCATGACCGCCGGCGAGGGCTCGCCCAAGGCCATCGTGGAGAAACACGGCCTGGTTCAGGTCTCCGACACCGGCGCGCTGGAGGCCCTGGTCGACGCCCTGATCGCGGCCAATCCGGACAAGGCGGCCCAGGTGAAGGACAAGCCCCAGGCCATCGGCTGGTTCGTCGGCCAGCTGATGCGCGAGACCGGCGGCAAGGCCAATCCCGCCGCCCTCAACGACATCCTGAAGACGAAGCTGGGGCTTTAGAACGCGCGAAGGGCCGCCCCGGGTCTAACCTAATCGTGTATGCAATAAACGTCCGTCATCCCGCCCCCCCGGGTCCGGCCAGAGGCCGGCCCGAGGACAGGCTCCGCGAAGCGGAGAGCCGGGACCCAGGGGCGGTGCGCACGGCCCATGGGTCCCGGATAGCCGCTGCGCGGCTTCCGGGATGACGACGGTGGGGTGACGCGGTCAGTAGCCGTAGCCGCCGTAGTAATCGTCGTTGTAGCTGTAGTCGTAATCGCCGGGGTAGTCGTAGCTGTAGCCGTAGTTCCCGTAGCCGCCGGACGTCGCAAGGTCGTAGATCAGGCCGGTGGCGATGGCCGCCAGCACGAAGTCGTTGCCGGTGCGGTACCAGTAGTAGCCCCGGGGCGGCCGGCGCAGGTGATAGCGGCTGTAATCGCTCACCCTGTAGCTGTTGTAGTAGGTCGGCAGGTAGCTCCCGCGGCTGTACCAGCCCGCCGAGCGATAGTTGCGCCCGCCGTTCCAGTTCCGGTCGCCGCGCCAGCCTTGCCGAGCATAGCCGCCGGAGTGGCGACCGCCGCCGTTGTACCGACTGCCGCCGGAGCGGCTCCCGCCGTTGTAGCCGCCCGAATGTTGGCCGCCGCTGTAGCCGCCGCGGTGATGGCCGCCGCCGCTCCAACTCTGGGCCGACGCGACCGCGGGCGCGGCCAATGCCAGGGCGGCGACCGCCGCGATTAAGCGTTTCATGGTCCCTATCCTTCGCCAATTAGCGAAGGAGAATTCCCCTCGCCTGTGGTTAGCAAGGTGTGACCGGGCGGCTGAACCCCGGCTGAACGGCGAAGCGGGGGTTCTGACAGGCGAAGCGGCGGCGCTCAGCGCGGGCCGCCGGCGGCGCGGTCCCGTTCGGCCTTCCAGTCTCGGAAGACGATCACCTCCTTGCCCGGCGCGGCGTCCGGACCGACCAGATCCAGGATCAGGGGCACGATCTCCTCGGGCGCGGGCAAGGTTTCCGGGTCCTCGCCGGGAAAGGCCTGGGCGCGCATCCGCGTGCGCGTGGGGCCGGGATTGACGATGGCGACCCGCAGGGCGGTGTGCTCGGTCTCGTCCGCGTAGCACTGGGCCAGGGCCTGGGCGCCGGCCTTGCTGGCCGCATAGACGCCCCAGAACGCCCGGGGCCTGGACGCCGCGCCGGAGGACAGGAACACCGCCCGTCCCGCGTCGGAAGCCCGCAGCAGCGGGTCCATGGAGCGGATCAGCCGGAATTTGGCAGTGAGGTTCACAGCGATGGCCTCGTCCCAGACCTTCACGTCCAGGTGCGCCACCGGCGTCAGCACGCCGAGGATCCCGGCGGCGTCCACCAGGATGTCCAGGCGTTTCCAGCGTTCGAAGATGTGCGCGCCAAGCCGGTCGATCCCGTCGCCGTCGCGCAGGTCCAGCGGCACGAGCGTGGGGCGCAGGCCGCCGGCGGCGCGGATCTCGTCGTCCAGGCTCTCCAGCGCGCCCTGGGTGCGGCCGGCGGCGATCACCTGGGCGCCGGCGGCGGCCAGTCCCAGCGCGACAGCCCGGCCGATGCCGTGCGTGGCGCCGGTGACCAGGGCTATGCGGTCGTTCAGAAGCGGGGAGGGGGAGGTCATACGAGCGTCCGATCGATCAACAAATTCGTCATCCCCGGCCTTGTGCCGGGGACCCATGCACACCGCGCTGACCTGCACGTCCTGTGTTCATGGGTGGCCGGCATAAAGCCGGCCATGACGGGCTTGTGAAGAGCTTTCCCGTTCAGATGATCCCGTCGGCCTTTAGGCGGGCGACCACGATGTCGGCGGCCTCCTCGGCGCTCACGTCGCCGGTCTTCAGCACGATCTCGGCGTCCTCGGGCGCTTCGTAGGGGGAGGAGACGCCGGTGAAGTTCTTGATCTCGCCCCTCAGCGCCTTGGCGTAGAGGCCCTTGGGGTCGCGCTCGATGCAGGCCTCCAGCGGCGCATCCACGAACACCTCGACGAACTCGCCCGGCGCCATGAGTTCGCGCACCATCTGACGCTCCGCCTGGAACGGCGAGATGAAGGAGCACAGCACCAGTACGCCGGCCTCGGTGAACAGCTTGGCCACCTCGCCCACGCGGCGGATGTTCTCCACCCGGTCGGCGTCCGCGAAGCCCAGGTCGCGGTTCAGGCCGTGGCGCACGTTGTCGCCGTCGAGCAGGAAGGTGCGCACCCCGCGCTCATAGAGCTGGCGCTCCACCAGATTGGCGATGGTGGACTTGCCCGAGCCCGACAGGCCGGTGAACCACAGCACCGCGGGCTTGTGCCCGCTTAGCGCTTCACGCTCGGCCTTGCCGACCAGGTGGGCGTGGGTGTGGATGTTGGAGGCCCGGCGCAGGCCGAAGCTGATCATCCCCGCGCCCACCGTGGCGTTGGTGTAGCGGTCGATCAGGATGAAGGCGCCGGTCTCGCGGTTGTCCTCATAGGCGTCGAAGGCGATGGGCTGGGAGGTCGACAGGTTGCACAGGCCGATCTCGTTCAGCTCGAGCGTCCGCCCGGCCAGGTGCTCCAGGCTGTCCACATCCACCTTGTGCTTCAGGGTGGTGACCTTGGCCGGTACGTACTGGGTGCCGATCCGCATCAGATAGGGCCGGCCGGGCAGCAGCGGCTCCTCGGCCATCCACAGCAGGTGGGCTGCAAATTGGTCGGCGACCTCGGGCCGCGCGGCGGGCGGAACCAGCAAATCCCCGCGCGCCACGTCGATCTCTTCGGACAGGGTCAGGGTCACCGCGTCGCCGGCGCGGGCCTCGTCGAGGTCTCCGTCATAGGTGACGATGCGCTCCACCTTGGCCTGCCGGCCGGAGGCGGCCACCACCACCGGATCGCCTTTGCGCACATGGCCCGACGCGAGGGTTCCGGAGAAGCCGCGGAAGTCCAGGTTCGGCCGGTTCACCCACTGCACCGGGAAGCGCATGGGCGCGGCCTCCACGTCGGACTCCACGTCCACGCTCTCCAGGTGCTCGACCAGCGTCGGGCCCGAGTACCAGGGCGTGCGCTCGGAGCGGCCGGTGACGTTGTCGCCATAGCGCGCCGACATGGGGATCGGCGTCAGGCTGGTGAACTTCAGCGTCTCGGCGAAGGCGCGATAGTCCGACACGATGCGGTCGAATACGTCCTGCTCAAAGCCCGTGAGGTCGATCTTGTTCACCGCCAGGATCACGTGCTTCACGCCCAAGAGCGAGCAGATGTAGCTGTGCCGCCGGGTCTGGGTCAGCACCCCTTTGCGGGCGTCGATCAGGATCACCGCCAGGTCGCAGTTGGACGCGCCGGTGGCCATGTTGCGGGTGTACTGCTCGTGGCCGGGGGTGTCGGCGACGATGAACGAGCGCCGGCCGGTGGTGAAGAACCGGTAGGCGACGTCGATGGTGATGCCCTGCTGGCGCTCCGCCTCCAGCCCGTCGACCAGCAGCGCCAGGTCGATGTCCTCGCCCGTCGTGCCGTGCTTCTTGGAGTCCCGCTCCAGGCTCGCCAGGTGGTCGTCGAAGATCAGCTTGGAGTCGTAGAGCAGCCGCCCGATCAGCGTGGACTTGCCGTCGTCCACCGAGCCGCAGGTGAGGAAGCGCAGCAGGCCCTTGTCGGTCTGGGCGGGGTCGCGTTCGAGGGTCGAGATGGAATCGGGCATCAGCCCATGTCCCCCAACACCCGCTCATCCCCGCGAAAGCGGGGACCCAGGCCTTTTTCGTTGTCTGGACCGCCGGAGCTGACCGCTAAAACACCTGGGTCCCCGCTTTCGCGGGGATGAGCGGAGAAAATACGCATCAGAAGTAGCCCTCGCGCTTCTTCTTCTCCATGGAGGCGCTTTCGTCCACGTCGATCAGGCGGCCCTGGCGTTCGGAGGTGGTGGCCGCGCGCATCTCGGCGATGATGTCGTCAAGGCTCGTGGCGTGGGACTCCACCGCCGCGCTGAGCGGATAGCAGCCCAGCGATCTGAACCGCACCCAGCGGTTCTCCTCCACCTCGCCGGGCTTCAGCGGCATGCGCTCGTCGTCGCGCATGATCAGCATGCCGTCGCGCTCCACCACCGGGCGTTCGGCGGCGAGGTACAGCGGCACGATGGGGATGTCCTCGGCCTGGGTGTATTCCCAGATGTTCAGCTCGGTCCAGTTGGACAGGGGGAAGACGCGGATGCTCTCGCCCTTGTTGATCTTGGTGTTGTAGAGCCGCCAGAGCTCCGGCCGCTGGTTCCTGGGATCCCAGCCGTGGCCGGCCGAGCGGAACGAGAAGATGCGCTCCTTGGCCCGGCTCTTCTCCTCGTCGCGACGCGCGCCGCCGAACGCGGCGTCGAAGCCGTAGAGATCCAGCGCCTGCTTCAGAGCTTCGGTCTTCATCACCTGGGTGTGCAGCGAGGAGCCGGAGTCGATGGGATTGATCCCGCGCTTCACGCCCTCCTCGTTGATGTACACGATCAGCTTGACGCCATAACGCTCGGCCACCGTGTCGCGGTGGGCGATCATGTCCTTGAATTTCCAGGTCGTATCGACGTGCAGCAACGGGAAGGGCGGCTTGGAGGGATAGAAGGCCTTGGCCGCCAGGTGCAGCATCACCCCGGAGTCCTTGCCGATCGAATAGAGCATCACCGGGTTGTCGAAGGTCGCCGCGACCTCGCGCATGATGTCGATCGACTCCGCCTCCAGCCGCTTCAGATGCTCTGGCAAGGCGCGCCCTCCGCGGAGGGCGGCGGCCGGGGCTGGGGAAGAGGCGGACACGGACAATCGGACTCCACGCGTCGGCGCGGAGCGCCGGGGGCGAACCCAAACCATACTCGCCCCCCCGCGGCCAATCCAAGTTCTTGGCGATGGTGTTTAGGAAATCTATTCGTCCATCACGTCATGGCCGGGCTTGTCCCGGCCACCCATGAACACGACCCTTGCCGGATGGCCCTGTGCGCATGGGTCCCCGGGACAAGCCCGGGGATGACGATTGGGAGAGGCGCCTACTCCCGCCGCAGGGCCTCGATGGGGTCGAGCTGGGCAGCGCGCCAGGAGGGATAGGCGCCGAACACCACCCCCACGGCCATGGAGAAGCCCAGCGCCAGCGGCGCCGCCCAGGAGGCGATGGCCACCGGCCACTGTCCGAGCTTGGCCATGGCGAAGGCGCCCGCCGCCCCGATGACGAGGCCGATCAGCCCCCCAGCGGTGGACAGGGTCACGGCCTCCAGGGCGAACTGCATCAAGACAGCCGAGCGTTTGGCCCCGAGCGCCATCCTCAGTCCGATCTCCCGTGTGCGCTCGGTCACCGAGACCAGCATGATGTTCATGATCCCGACGCCGCCCACCACCAGCGACACCCCCGCCACCGCCGCCAGCAGCACGGTGAAGGTCTGGGTGGCGGCCTGGCCCGCCTGCATGATGGAAGCCATGTTCTGGACGTTGAAGTCGTCGTCCTCGCCCGCGCGGATGCGGTGACGGTCGCGCAGGAGGTTGGAGACGTCCTCCTGGATGCGGTCGAGGTCGTCGGCCTTGGCGGCTTTCACATAGATGGTCTGGACCGCGTCGCCCTTCACCCGCCGGCCGACCACGCGCGAGCGCACGGCGGCGAGCGGTCCGACCACGATATCGTCCTGGTCCTGGAAGCCGCTCTGGCCCTTGGGCGTGAGCACGCCGATCACCTCGAAGGGCACGGCGCCGACGCGGACGCGTTTGCCCAGCGGATCCTGGCCCGCGAACAGGTTTGTCACCACCGTCTGGCCGAGCACCACGACCTTGCGGCCCTGGCGGGCCTCCCGCTCGTCGAACATGCGTCCCGAGGCGATCGAGATGTCGCGGGCGACGAGGTAGTCGGGGGTGGAGCCCTCGATCCGGCTGTTCCAGTTGGCCCCCTCGGCGACCATCTGGGCCTGGCCGCGCACCACGGGGGCCACGGCGACCACGCCGTCCACCTGCTGGGCGATGGCGGCCGCGTCGCCGTCGTTGATGGAGATGTCCGCGCCCGCGCCCTGGCTGACGAAGCCGCCCGGTCCGCGCGTCGAGCCCGAGGAGACCACCAGGAGGTTCGAGCCCAAGCCCTGGATGGCGCTGGCCACCCGCTGCTGGGCGCCCATGCCGATGGAGGTCATCATCACAACGGCGGCGACGCCGATGACCACGCCCAGCGAGGTGAGGGCGCTGCGCATGGGGTGGGCGGCGATGGCGCCGGCGGCGAAGCGGACCAGGTCGATGGTCTGCATGGCGCCCCGCTCGCGCCCGGGCGCCTTGGAGCCGAGCACGCGCGCCGGGGCCTGCGGCGTTTCGGAAGGGCGTTGGGTCGGTGCGGCCAGGGTCATTGCACGCGCGCTCCTGTGTCTTCGACCACCTTGCCGTCGCGGAAGGCGATCCGCCGGCGGGCGCGGGCGGCGACGTTGGCGTCGTGGGTCACCATCACCATGGTCAGGCCCTCGTCGTGGAGCTGCTCGAACAGCTCGAGCACCTCCTTGCCGGTGGACTGGTCCAGCGCCCCGGTGGGCTCGTCGGCGAGCAGCAGGTCCGGCTCGTTGGCCAGGGCGCGGGCGATGGCCACCCGCTGCTGCTGGCCGCCGGAAAGCTGGGTCGGGCGGTGGCCAAGACGTTCGCCCAGGCCCATCCGCTCCAGAAGCTCCGCAGCGCGCGCGCGGCGGTCCGCGGGCGCCACGCCGCCGTACACGAGCGGCAGCTCGACGTTCTGCAGGGCCGTCAGCCGGGGCAACAGCTGGAAGGACTGGAAGATGAAGCCGATGCGGCGGTTGCGGAATTCGGCCAGCTGGTCGTCGTCGAAGTCCTGCACGTTCTCGTTCTCGAACAGGTACTTGCCGCCCGTTGGCCGGTCGAGCCCGCCCAGGATGTTCATCAGCGTGGACTTGCCCGAGCCCGAGGGCCCGATCACCGCCGTGTACTCGCCCCGCTCGATCCTCAGGCTGACGCCGGAGAGCGCCGAGACCCGCTCCTCGCCCATCAGGTAGACCTTCTGGAGGTCCCTGACCTCGATCATCCGCGCTACATCCTCACTCGGACGCCGCCGCCGAAGGGCGTCGCGCCCTGGCGGAGCTGGATCTTCGCCTTGGGTCCGCCGCCGACGATGACCTCGTCGCCCGGCTGCAGGGCGCCGGAAACCTCGGTGAACGAGCCGTCCGAGGCGCCCGAGCGCACCGGCACGGCCACGGGCTTGTCCTTGCGCAGCACCCAGACCACCGCGTTGGGCGCGCCCCGTCCGCCGCCGCCGCCGGCGCCCAAGCGCGCGCGCATCACGGCGAGCTTCTGCTTCTGGTCGGGGGTCAGGATCGGCTCAAGCTTGGCGAAGGCGTCCTGGGTCAGCTTGCGCCGCGCGTCCCGATCGCCGCCGGCGGCGGCCATCTGGCCCTGCATGTCGGCGAAGATGGCGTCGGCCTTGGCCTTCTGATCGGCTGACAGGCCGAGTTGGGACACCATCCGGCCGGCGAAGCCTCCGCCGCCCGGCGCGCCGCCGCCCGGGGCTTGGCCGCCGCCTGGGGGCGGTCCGCCGAAGCCGCCTCCACCCGGTCCGCCGCCGCCCGGTCCGCCGGCGGTCGCGGGCGGCTGCTGGTCGGCGGGCGTGAAGCGCAGGGCCGCGACCGGGGCCTTCAGAACGCCCTTCAGCTGCTGGATGATGATGTCGGCGTTGGCCGTCATGCCCGGCAGCAGCGTGCCGCCGGGATTGGCCGCCTCGGCGATCACCGCATAGGCCACGACGTTGGACTGGGTCTCCGGCTGCTTGCGCACCTGGGTGACCACGCCGGTGAAGGTGCGGTCGGGGAAGGCGTCCACGGTGAAGTTGACCGTCTGGCCTTGGCGAACCTGGCCGATGTCGGCTTCGTCCACCATGATCTTGACCTGTAGCTTCGAGAGGTCCTGGGCGATTTGGAACAGGGTGGGCGCCGAGAAGCTCGCCTGCACCGTCTGACCGGGGTCGATCTGGCGGTTCACCACCACCCCGTCGATGGGCGAGACGATCTGGGTGCGGCCGAGGTCGAGCCTGGTGGACGCCAGGGAGGCGCGCGACTGGGTGATCTTGGCGCGCGAGGCCTGCACCGACGCCTGCGCCGCCTTGAAGACGGCCTCGTCCGCGTCCAGGGCGGACTTCGAGGCGATCCCCTGCTGATAAAGGCTGAGTGTGCGCTGATAGTTGGCCTTGGCCACGTCCGCCTGGGCCTGCTGCTGGGCCAGGGCCGCGTCGCTGGCGCTGACGTCGGCCTGGCTCTGCTCGACGCGCGAATTGTAGGTCTGGGGGTCGATGGTGGCGAGCAGCTGGCCCTTCCTCACCGTGCTGTTGAAGTCCACCAGCACGTCCTTGATCTGGCCGGAGACCTGCGAGCCCACCTGCACCGTCACCAGGGCCTGCAGGGCGCCGGAGGCGGACACCGAGCGGGTGATGTCGCCGCGCGCGACGGCGGCGGTTCGGTAGGGGTCGACGGCCTTGCGCGGCATGCACTGGCGCACGCCGAGGACGATCAGGGCCAGCAGGACCAGCCCCCCCAAGACGACGGCGGGCTTCGGCATGCGGACGCGGCGGACGGATCGGATTGGATTCGGAAAGGTCATGTTCACATTCGGATGGGCAGGGAGGGGATCGCGGATACGTCGGCCAAGCTGAACCTAAGCTGTCTCATCGGGGCCGCCGGCTTTGCCGCTGTTCGCGCTTGTCGGACTTCAGGGCAAGCTCTTCGGCGGGCGTCTTCAGTTCCGCCCGCTCCAGCTTGCCGTCGTGGTTCTTGTCCAGAAGCAGAAAGCGCCGGTGGGCGGCGGCCGTGGCTTCGGCCAGGCTGACCTTGCCGTCGAAGTCCGCGTCGGCCGACGCCACCGGCTCCGACTCGCCGGTCAGGCCGAACAGCTTTGCGCCCGAGGCCCCGGCCCTGGCGCGTCGCTCGCGCGACCGGCCCGCGGCGGCGGCCTGGTCGGGAATCCGGGCCACGCCGCCCGACCGGTGCTCGTCGGGCAGGGGCGGGATGTCGCGGACGGTCAGCCCGGCGATCCGGGGCAGGATCTCGGGGGCGATCTGCTGCTCGTAGTCGGTGATCTCGAAGGCGTCGATCACGCTATCTTTGTTGGCGTCGATGCGCTCGAAGAAGGCCAGGGCGTCGGCGGTGAACTCCGCCTCGCTGATCGCGCCGTCGTGGTCCGCGTCCGCCCGCGCGAACCATTGGTCCAGGGGATAGGGTTCGGTCGGCCCTGCGTGGAACGGCTCGCCGGCGGGGCTGATGAACACGTTGAGCGCCGAGCGTGGCGGCGGCGGCCCCGCGCCGCTCACGCAGGCGGCCACGAGCGCGCAGACGCCGAGCACGCACGCGCCGGTCAGGCCGCGGCGCACGGCGCCGGCTCCTCGTGCGGATGGACGGGCTGCATCGGCGCGCAGACTCCGACCCAATTGCGGCGGGATCACGCCCGACGCTCCGCCGCCAGCACCGCGTCCGCCACGAAGGGGTTGGAGCGCCGCTCCTCGCCGAAGCTCGACGTCGGCCCGTGCCCGCAAACGAAGCGCACGTCGTCGCCCAGCGGCCACAGCCGGCCGGTGATTGAGGCGATCAGCTGCGCATGATTTCCGCGCGGGAAGTCCGTCCGGCCGATGGAGCCCTTGAACAGCACGTCCCCCACCTGGGCGAAGCGGGCCTCGCGATTGAAGAACACCACATGGCCGGGGGTGTGGCCGGGGCATCCGATCACCTCGAAGCGCGCCTCGCCCACCTGCACCTCATCGCCGTGCTCCAGCCAGCGGTCCGGCTCGAAGCTTCTCGCCCCGGTCATGCCCCATCGGGCGCCGTCGGCGTCGATCTGCTCGATCCAGAAGCGGTCCGCCTCCTGCGGCCCCTCGATCTTGAGGCCGGTCTTGTCGCGCAGCTCCGCCGCGCCGCCGCAGTGGTCCAGATGGCCGTGCGTCACCCAGATCCTGGTGAGCGTCAGCCCGCGCTTGGCGACCAGCGTGAGCAGCCCGTCGACCTCGCCGCCCGGGTCGATGATCGCCGCCTCGAGCGTGCGCGCGCACCAGACGATGGTGCAGTTCTGCTGCAGTGGCGTCACCGGAACCACCAGGGCTCCGATCGGGGCGGGAGAGGAGGTCACGAGCGCGGGCTTCCGAAAATTGACTCTGTCATCATCGGGATTCCCCCGGCGGAAGGGAAGCGGTTTCGGCGCCTGACCTTGCAAGAGCGCTCTCGATTGCGGCCCGGACCGATACGGGTAATGCTCCCCCATCCGGGGACGCGCGGGCGCAGAGTCGCCTGTCGCCGCAAGGGGGGCGATCCGACCATGGGGCTTTTCACCAAGAAACCGATCGACGTGCTCCTGGCCCAGGCGAACGAGGAGGGCGAGCACACCCTGAAGCGCAGTCTGGGGTGGCCGTCGCTCACCCTCCTGGGCATCGGAGGCGTTATCGGGGCGGGGATTTTCGTCCTCACCGGCCAGCAGGCGGCGCTGAACGCGGGCCCGGCCATCGCCGTCTCGTTCATCATCGCGGGCGTGGTCTGCGCCTTCGCGGCCCTGTGCTACGCGGAGCTGGCGTCGATGATCCCGGTGGCGGGCTCAGCCTACACCTACACCTTCGCCACCCTGGGCGAGTTCTTCGCCTGGCTGATCGCCTGGGACCTGATCCTGGAATACGGCCTGGCGGCGTCCACCGTCGCGGCCGGCTGGTCCGGCTACTTCACCCGCATGCTGAACGGCTTCGGCGTCGGCCTGCCCGAGCAGTGGACCAAGGCGCCGTTCGACTTCAACGGCCACGAGGTCGTGCGCACCGTCACCGAGTCCGGCGCCGCAACCTATCTGAACGTGCCGGCCATGTTCATCGTCGCCCTGATGTCGGTGTTCCTGATCTCCGGCATCAATCAGAGCAAGATCGTCAACAATCTCATCGTCACCCTGAAGGTGATCATCGTCCTGGCGGTGATCGGCTTCGGCGCCCAGTACGTGAACACCGCCCTTTGGCATCCCTTCATCCCGGAGGCCCTGCCGCCCACCCCGGACCATCCGCAGGGCCAGTTCGGCCTCAGCGGCGTCGCCGCCGCCGCCAGCGTGATCTTCTTCGCCTATATCGGCTTCGAGGGCGTCTCCACCGCCGCGCAGGAGGCCAAGAATCCGCAGAAGACCATGCCCATTGGCATCCTGTTGTCGCTGGGCGTCTGCACCGTGCTGTACATTCTGATGGCGCTGGTGCTGGTCGGCATCGCGCCCTACCAGTCGCTGAACAGCCCCTCGCCGGTGGCGGACGCCTTGGCGAACGTGCCGCAGCTGGCCTGGCTGCGGCAGACCATCAACATCGGCGTGGCGGTGGGCCTGGCGTCCACCATCCTGGCCCTGCTCTACGGCCAGTCGCGCATTCTCTACGCCATGAGCCGCGACGGCCTCTTGCCCGCGCTGTTCGGCGCGGTGAACCGCAAGACCCGCACCCCGGTCTGGGGGACGGTGATCACCGGCGGCTTCGCTGCTGTCGTCGGCGGACTGTTTCCCATCGGCATCCTGGGCGAGCTGGTGTCGATGGGCACGCTCTTGGCCTTCGTGCTGATCTGCGGGGCGGTGCTCTATCTGCGCTACAGCGAGCCGAACCTGCCGCGCACCTTCCGGACGCCGGTGATCTGGCTGACCGCCC
>Ga0299912_10002701_pt1 | contig 14565 bp, 6 predicted proteins | sample RVTome_2_FD_207667 | JGI IMG/M metagenome (GOLD analysis project Ga0299912, IMG submission 207667) | Soil microbial communities from uranium-contaminated site in the Upper Colorado River Basin, Wyoming, United States - RVT95D214 (version 2) ...
AGGCGGATCCGCCTCTGGCGGAGATGGCAGCAAACTCGCAAGCGGTGTTTACCTTTACCGATTGAGTGCAAACTACAATGGGGGATCAAATTTTGTGGAGACAAAGAAACTGATACTGTTGAAATAGGGACAATTGTCAATACCGTGAAGCAGTAATGGAGACGGAACATACACCAGTCTGGTGATAGCTGCAGCAGGTACGGTCAGGGCCAGTGGGCTAGCCGCTTGAAGTACTATGATTGCGCTAAAGAACAACATGCATAACAGATTGAATGGTCACGGGATAGAGAGCAATCGTGAGGGTTATTCGAGTGCGAAGGGTTAGATGAAGGTCTTCGGATATCGGAATTGTTCGGGATCACGAAATAGTTTTAATCTTATGATTTGATTAAGAATATAGAATATGAAATTTAACGAAGGATATTGACGTGATACATAAAATACGTTGCATTATCGGTCTATCGCTATCTTTCTGTTGTTTTTCATTCGCTCAGGATGCTGAAGATGTAATTTTGCACTTTGATCCTGACCGTGGCTTCTATGAAAATAGTTTTGATTTGACCCTTTCGACGACGCCACCGGCCTTGACGATTAGGTACACCAAGGATGGCACAGATCCGACCACATCATCAACGGCCGGACAAGGAATGTCGCCCATTACGATTCATGTGGATCCCGCAAACACAGATGGCAGGGACCTGGCCCCGGGATTTTGTGTGCGGGCTGTGGCGATTCAGGCAGACACAGCCGCAACAAAAATAAAAACCCACACCTATCTTTTTGTGAATCGTGTTGTGGAATTGTCCCCCGATGGTATACTACCTGGTCCTGGCTGGTTAAGCATAAATAATAGCAGCGGACAAAGTATTAGCTATGGCATGGATCCTCAGGTCTGCAACAATAGTCTGTATAGAAACAAAATTGTCGCTGCCCTTACTGATATTCCCACGTTTTCCATGGTCATGGATTTAAAGGATCTTTTTGACCCGATGACAGGAATATATGTCAATGCTGATGAACGTGGTGAAGAATGGGAACGTCCCTGCTCCATTGAATTGATTTATCCAGATGGAACGGTCGGATTTCAAATTAACTGCGGCGTGCGTATCCGCGGTGGTTACAGCCGGATTACAGCCTGTCCTAAACGCGCATTTCGATTTTACTTCACCAAAGATTATGGTGAACCGAAGTTAAAATATCCCCTATTCGGCGATGAAGGAGTCGATGAATTTGACAAGATAGATTTACGGACAGCCATGAATTATTCCTGGAGTTATGGTGCAGAAGGTCCGGAAAAAAATACATTTCTTCGCGACGAATTCTGTCGCGATTTGCAGCGTGATATGGGACAACCGTATACCAGAACTCGATATTACCATTTCTACATCAATGGCACCTATTGGGGGTTATATGAAACCCAGGAGCGTTCCGAAGCTTCCTTTGCTGCTTCCTATCTTGGTGGAAATCGTGAGGACTACGATGTTATAAAGGTTGACGGGGGTTTTAACCGCCCTTATGTCGTCGAGGCGGCTGATGGTAATTTAGATGCGTGGCGCCGTTTGTGGCAAGCTTCGATGGAAGGTTTCAAAACGACTGAAGCCTATTATAAAGTCCAAGGTTTGAATCCTGATGGTACTCGTAATCCCGCTTATGAGGTTCTACTGGATGTAGATAATCTCATTGATTTTATGATCAATGTTTTTGTTAGCGGCGACGGTGATGCACCAGTTTCGGGGTTTGTCAATGGTCCCAATAATTTTTATTCACTTTGTAAGCGAAATGGAGAGCGAGGATTTGTCCATTTGCGTCATGATGCTGAGCACACACTGGGTGGCCAGGCGTGGGCAGAAGATCGAACCGGGCCATTTAATATTGGAGGAGTATTTGAACAATCAAATCCTCAATGGATTCATCAAAAACTCTGTGAAAATCCGTTATATGTGGACCGGTTTGCCAATCATGTTTATGAACATTTTTTTAATGGAGGTGCTGTAACACCAGAAGCAAATCTTGCCCGGATACTAGCCAGAAAGAAACAAATTGACCTGGCGATCATTGCAGAATCTGCACGTTGGGGAGATTCAAAACGAGAGCCCGCTTTTACACGAGACAATGGCTGGATTCAAGCTGTTAATTATATTATTGAAGATTTCTTACCCAACCGCACAAATGTCGTTCTCAGTCAATTACGATTAAAAGGATGGTATCCTCAAATCGATCCGCCAACTTTTAGCTCGGAAAGCAGGTTGGTTCCCCCGGGATTTCAACTTTCAATGACTACCCCTCGAGGTCAAATCTATTACACGACAGACGGAACTAATCCATATCAACCCCTTGATGCGACGACAAGCTATTCAACTCTCATTACGGAAAATGCGGCAAAAAAAGTCATTGTACCTACGGCGGCGATAGGAAGCGCCTGGTGGCAGTCTGTCGACTTTGATGAATCGGCCTGGCGATCCGGCTTCGGAAATGTTGGTTACGAGCAAGGGCAGGGATATGAAAATATGATCAACATCGATGTCGGTGCTGACATGGTTAACAAGCAGACCTGCTGCTATGTGCGGATACCGTTTTCAGTGGAGGAGGCCAAGCTTGACAGCTTTAACATTTTAACTCTCAGAATGCGTTATGATGACGGTTTTGTGGTCTGGCTTAATGGCGAAAAAGTAGCCGAAGCCAATGCACCAACAAGTTTGATATGGAACGCAACAGCAACCGTCAACCATGAAGCCGACGCATGGGAAGCTTTTGACATTTCCCGTTTTGTCAATAAGCTAGTGCCCGGTGAGAATTTGTTGGCGATCCACGGTTTAAATGTTAGTTTAACCAGTTCTGATTTTATCATCGGCACAGAGTTGATTGCCGGAATATCCAATAGCTATGGTACGATATCAGAAACTGCCATAGAGTATACAGCCCCAATAATAATAGACAAAACGACTCACATAAAAGCATCTGTTTTTGATAATGTGAATTGGAGTGCTCTTCATGAAGCAAAATTTTGGGTGTTGGAGGGAATGGATAACCTGCGGATCAGTGAGATACATTACCATCCCCTGGATGAGGGTGATGTCGATAATGATGATAGCGAGTACGAGTTTATCGAGCTGAAGAATATTGGCGATCAAACACTGGATTTATCTGGTATGTATTTTTCTCGCGGCACTACCTATTCATTCCCAAACGGTGCAGTGCTTGGCCCGGATGGGTTTGTAGTACTAGCTTCCAACAAGAGTGCATTTTTTACTCGGTATGGATTTCAAGCCTATGGTGAATATGCAGGTCAACTGGATAACAACGGCGAAACGCTGGCACTGAATTCTGCCGCAGGGGACACGATCATCAAAATTCACTACAGTGACCAATATCCTTGGCCCAATTCAGCGGATGGAGATGGCTATTCAGTCGTGCCACGAGAGCAAAATCCATACAAAGATCAGAATGATGCGGCAAACTGGATGGCCTCACGCGAAATTCATGGAAATCCGGGCCGCGATAATATTCCTGTTTCGGTGCAGGAGCCGCGGCACCAGGCAATTCCCGATGAATATCAGCTACTGCAAAATTATCCCAATCCCTTCAACCCAACGACAGAGATCAGATATCAGATACCAGAGGTGAGTCACATTTCGCTGAAGGTCTTTAATCTTCTTGGTCAGGAAGTGGCAACGTTGTTCGAAGGCATCCGCCAACCGGGAAATTACGAAGCGACGTTTTCCGCCGGAGGCGGAGATGGCAGCAAACTCGCAAGCGGAGTGTACCTGTACCGATTGATTGCGAACCACAACGGGGGATCAAATTTTGTGAAGACGAAGAAACTGATACTGTTGAAATAGTATCAGGTGATACTAACTGGAAGTGACGCAAGCACCTGATGTACGCAACCAATAGCATTCTGTGACAGTGAAAGAAATATCACGATGCCGCTTCTGTGGATTCCTGTTCCTCCTGCTCACTGCATGGATGTCTGTGCATGCGCAAAGCAGTGCAGTACGGATCAACGAATTCATGGCTCTGAACTCGACCACGCTGCAGGATAGCGACGGAGTTTATTCTGACTGGATAGAAATCTACAATTCATCCGCCTCGGCAGTCAATCTGCTGAACTGGTCGCTGACGGACGATTCGACTGATATCGCCAAATGGAAATTTCCCGCCGTTTCACTCCCCGCGAACAGTTTCTTACTCGTGTTTGCATCCGGTAAAGATATTTCTATTGCCGGACGCCAGTTGCACACGAATTTCAAATTGAGCGGCTCGGGCGAATTCCTCGGCCTGTTCGATGCAGACGGGAATGCCGTCTCTGTGTTCGATCCGGCTTTTCCCGAGCAGAAAACAGACATCGCCTTTGCCTATGATGGGAGCAACTATGTGTTTACAGCGATGCCGACGCCGGGCACCACGAATGTCTTTCCTACCAACCAGGTATTACCGGCGCCTCGCTTCAATATGAAGCATGGGTTTTACGAGGCGCCTTTTAGTGTCACGATCACTTCCGATTTTCCATCCGCGAAGATTTTCTACACAACGGACGGCAGTACACCAAGCGATTCCTCCGGCACACTGTACAGCACCCCGATCTCCATCACGACGACAACGCTGTTACGCGCTGTTGCCGTGGAGACAGGACTACAGCCCAGCGCTACAACAACTGCGACGTATCTTTTTCTGAATGATGTCATTCGCCAACCGAACAATCCTCCGGGATATCCCGCAGAATGGGGACCCTACATCGACATTCCGGATACAGCAATAGCGGATTATGAAATGGATCCGGAAATCACGCAGAATCCGTCATATTCAGGGTTAATGATAGAATCATTGCTCTCCATTCCAACGATGTCGATTGTGACGAATAAAGAATATCTCTTTTCCCGTATTCCGGATTCTGTTTCCGGGGGCATCTACATCTATACCGGAGCGCCGGGAGTAAACGAGGTTCCGGTAACAGGAAATGATTGGGAACGTCCGGCTTCCGTCGAGTTTTTTGACCGCGACGGCTCGAAGGAGTTTCAAGTGAATTGCGGTTTGAAGATCCATGGCGGACACAGCCGCAGAGCAGAAAAATCACCGAAACATTCTTTTCGGATCGTCTTCCGGGATATCTACGGGACGACGAAGCTGAATTATCCGCTCTTCGGCTCCGATGCAACCACCACCTTCAATTCCCTGGTGCTGCGGGCAACATACGGCAATACCTGGCTGCATATGAATCACAGCGAACGAAAGCATGCACAGCTCATCCATGATGTTTGGGCAAAGGATACGCAATTGGACATGGGCCATCCTTCGGGACATGGCAATTTTGTCCATCTGTATATCAACGGTTTGTACTGGGGAGTGTACAATCCGACAGAGCGCATCGATAGTGATTACGGCGAAACCTACATCGGCGGCCTCGGAAGCGACTACGATGTCATCAAGGACTACGACGAGATTGTCGATGGCGATATTAAAGCGTGGAATGCTACATTCACTCTTGCGCGCAGCGGCCTTGCGAATGATGCCACGTATCAAAGGATCCAAGGCAAAAATCCCGACGGCACTGATAATCCCGCGTACCAAGCATACGTGGATGTGGAGAACCTTATCGACTATATGATCATGAATTTCTACGGTGCCAACTGGGATTGGGACCACCATAACTGGATCGCCGTGAGGAACCGGGTGAACCCCCGAAAAGGATTTCAATTCTTCAGCTGGGATGCGGAACATATTCTGGAAGACCTTACATCCAACGTCCTGGCAGAGAACAACAGCAAAATGCCGAGCGAGCTGTTCCGGTTGTTCCTTCAGAATGCACAATTCAAGAAACTATTTGCGGACAGAGCGCAGAAACACTGCTTTCACGGTGGCGCGCTGACGCCTGAAATTGCTGGTGCGCGGTGGATGAAGCGGTCCGAGGAGATTGATACGGCAATTATCGCTGAGTCGGCGCGGTGGGGAGACTATCGGCGGGATGTACATAGATTCACCTCCGCCGGGCCGTTCTATCTTTACGATCCGCAGTGGTGGCTTAATGAACAATCATTTCTTCTCAATGCCTATTTCCCAAACCGGACGGCAGAATTCATCAATCAGCTGAAAACGGCATCCCTGTTCCCCTCTACCAGTGCGCCGCAAGTTCTGGTCAACGGTGTTCCGTTCACGCAGAATTCAGTCAACGCCGGAGATACGATCACGATGTCATTTAGCGGTGGCACAGTCTATTATACGGTTGATGGGAGCGATCCGGAGCTTCTGGGACAGCCATCGCCTGTTGCTGTTGCATACACGGCTCCTGTCATCTTATCCCACAGCGCACGTTTTAAGATTCGGAGGTTTTACAGGGACATATGGAGCCCGCTGGTTGATATCAAGTTCTTCATCCCGTCCGAAATGCACCAGTTGAAATTGACGGAACTGCATTACCATCCACTGGTTCCGGATACGCTTGATAACAGCGATTTCGAATTTATTGAATTGAAAAACACGGGACAGGCATTGGACATCAGTGGGGTTCGATTCACCGAAGGGATATCGTACACGTTCCCGCAGAACACCACGCTGGATGCGGGCGGATTTGTTGTCCTTGCTTCGGACAAGGAGAGCTTTAGGAGCCGGTACGGTTTCTCGCCGTTTGGCGAGTACACCGGCGCATTGGACAACGGCGGCGAACGGCTTGTCGCGCTTTCTGCACAATCCGACACGCTCGTCTCGGTGACCTATGCAGACGATTCCCCGTGGCCCGGTGAAGCAGATGGCGGCGGATCTTCTCTCGTGTCAAGAGAAATTGATCCAACCGGCAATCCTAACGATCCGTCGTATTGGAGACTGTCGTACAAACTCCACGGCTCCCCGGGGAGCGACGATGTCGTGACGCAGATTGCAGACGCACAGACATCGTTGATCCCTGCCGAGTTCGTTTTGCACCAGAATTTCCCGAATCCGTTTAACTCGACGACAGTGATCGGTTATTCCGTCCCATCATTGATGGGACGAGACCTCGTCTCGACCGCCGGTCGAAACGGGCAGCTAACAACAGCCAGCAAAATTAGTCTTAAAGTCTATAACCTTCTCGGACAGGAAGTAGCGACGTTGTTCGAAGGCATTCGCCAGCCGGGAGAATACGTAGTGACGTTCGACGGCAGCAAACTTGCAAGCGGTGTTTACCTCTATAAACTTACAGCAGATAGTTTTGTAGAGACGAAGAAATTATTGTTAATAAGGTGATGAATCATTCCAGGATACTTGATTTGAGAGGATAGGACTTGGAAAGAGAGGAATGACAGATGGTAAGAAATTTCACATTCCTGACAATGGCTTCTCTGACGATGACGTTCACTAATTATGCTTTTTGCATTGAGGATTATGTTTTGAAAAGTCCAAATGCAAAGATATCCGTGACTTTCTCGCTTACTTCTGCAGGCGAACCCGTTTACTCAGTTTCTCATTCCGATTCAGTAATCCTAAGACAGTCGAAATTGGGAATTATCCGGACCGATGTCGACTTTTCAAGCAATCTTGTCCTTGATTCGGCCTCAAACGAAGGCATTGTGAGCGATACTTATACCCTGCTGCATGGGAAGCGGCTGCATTGCAGCTACACAGCCAACGTGCGCATTTTCTATTTGAAAAATGCGAACGCGAAAACCATGGATATCATTTTTCAGGCATCGGACGACGGCGTTGCGTTCAGGTACCACTTCCCTGGGACGACGGATACCACAATAAAAATCTTGAAAGAAGCGACATCCTATCACTTTAATCTTTCTACCAAGGGATTTCTTCAGCCGTGTCAGAATTCGCGGACAGGGTGGAGCAACACACAACCGTCATATGAGGAGCACTACGGAAGAAATATCTCTGTTGGGACGACCGCCCCGTACGCGGCGGGATGGGTTCTGCCGGCGCTTTTCAAATTCGACAAATTCTGGATTTGCATTACTGAAACCGCGGTCGATACCAATTATTGCGGGTCGCGCTTGAGCCAGCTATCGCCCGACGGCGAATACGTTGTTCAGTTTCCCCAGACAACAGAAGGAAGAACTGGCGAGCCTGTTTTGCCCGAATCGGTTTTGCCGTGGTATACTCCCTGGCGCATCATTGCAGTTACTGATAACCTCGCGGCTCTCGTTGAGTCTACGTTGGAAACCGATTTGGCCATACCGGCCAGGTACGATGTATCATCGTGGCTTCAACCCGGCATCGCATCTTGGAGTTGGGTCATTCTAAAAGACGGCGCAACTGTTTATAATACTCAGCGTCAATTCATCGATTTTGCATCCACTATGAATTGGAAGTATTGTCTCATTGATGCTTTGTGGGATGCGCAGATTGGTTATACACAGATCAAACAACTGGCAGATTATGCAAAAACTAAGGACGTAAAAATCTTACTATGGTACAATTCGGCAGGCGAATGGAATACAACTACACTAACACCGCGTAACAAAATGCTTACCACCGAATCGAGACATGCCGAATTTCAGAAGTTGAAGGACATGGGCATTGGCGGTGTCAAAATAGATTTTTTTGCCGGCGACGGACAATCGATGATGAAATATTATATCGATATCCTCGAGGATGCCGCACACTATGATCTTGCTGTCAACTTTCACGGTTCAACGTTTCCCAGAGGGTGGTTTAGGAGTTATCCCAACTTGGTATCCATGGAAGCTATCAAGGGAGAAGAATACGTAACCTTTGGTCAGTACGATGCTGATCAACAACCTTCACATTGTGCAACCATTCCTTTTACTAGAAACCTTTTCGATCCGATGGATTTCACGCCTGTAAACTTCTCAGGCATACCTGGTATAACACGCAGAACTACCGGCGGTTTTGAAATAGCCTTATCGGTCATTTTCACTTCCGGCATCCAACATGTCGCAGAGACACCTACCGGCATGGCTGCGCAAAAGGATTTTGTGAAGGAATACATGAGTACTTTGCCCGAAAGCTGGGATGATGTGAAGTTCATCGATGGTTTTCCTGGAACATATGCCGTGCTCGCCAGAAAAAAAGGCGACAGGTGGTACATTGCGGGTATTAACGGTGAAAATTCTCGACGCACAATAACCTTAAATGTTCCTTTCCTGAGCGACACTAACGAAGGTATCATAATCACCGACTCAGTTAGTACGAAATACCTTATTAAAAGAGGCATCAACTTTTCCAGCCCGGTCAACGTAACCATGTATCCTTATGGCGGGTTTGTTACTAAAACGTTGCTAGCGGGCGAAGAACCTGATACGAACAGATATGTTACAGCGGTTGACAAGACAGAGATCATAAAAAATTTCTACCTGAGCCAGAATTATCCCAATCCCTTCAACCCGACAACGTTGATCGCCTATCGGCTGCCAGTAGCGAGTAACATTAGTCTCAGAGTTTACAATCTTCTTGGTCAGGAAGTGGCAACGCTATTTGAAGGTGTCCGCCAGCCGGGAAATTACGAAGTAACATTTTCCGCCAAAGGCGGATCCGCCTCTGGCGGAGATGGAAGTGGACTTGCAAGCGGAGTGTATTTCTATCGGCTGAGTGCGGGCAGCTTTGTGGCAACGAACAAACTCGTCTTGCTGAAGTGATCATGGCAAAGGAACGATCGGCCCAAAGGTTGCGCAACCCTCTGGCTTTCCCAACCCAGGGCCTTTAAAGTGATTCACTTCAATCGTCCTCCATCATAGGGCTCGTAGTGAAATCTGGGCGCACACCGCAACAACCTCAACTCAGCCCGGGGAAGGAGCGAGTTTTCAGAATCGTTCTGCTCCTGCTGCCCGTAGTGCTCTTGTCAACACTCGAATTGATGTTGAGATGCTTCGGATACGGCGGAAATCTCGATTTGTTAATCTCGGCTCCCGAGAAAGCCTCAGACTACACGATGTGCAACAGGAACGTTGGAAGACGATTCTTTCATCTGCTGCAGTTTCCCCTTCCCGGCGTTCCAAAGGATCTGATACTCAAGGAGAAGCCCAAGAACGGGTATCGCATATTCGTGCTGGGGGAGTCGACGGCGGCGGGATTCCCTTATGGCAACAATGTGATGTTCTCCAGGATTTTGAATCATCGTCTCGCCGATGCCTTCCCCGAGCGGCGCATCGAAGTCATGAATACCGCGATGACGGCTATCAACAGCTATGCCTTGCTAGATTTCATGGATGAGATCTTGGCCCATGAGCCGGATGCGATTCTGATTTACTCGGGTCACAACGAATTCTACGGAGCGATGGGAGTCGCTTCGATGGAATCGGTCGGGAAGTACCGCTGGGTGGTGGACACGTTCCTGAAGCTCACACGCTTTCGAACGTTCCTACTCGTCCGGGATTTCGTTGACCTGATCCGCCGCTGGATAGGAAAAATGGTTCACGAAGGCATAGCGAGCGACCCTACGGACACGCTGATGGAGCGCATCGTTGCTGACCAAACCATCGTGTACGGGAGTCGCTTGTACGAGTTGGGCAAGCGTCAGTTCGAAGCAAATCTGCGTGCCATCTTCAAGAAGGCAAAAGATCGTGGAGTTCCAGTTCTCGTAAGCGAACTCGTCAACAACGTCCGGGATCAGGCTCCCTTTGTCTCTCAGGCCACCGACAGTCTTCCCTCAGCCTTGGAGGTCTACCGGCTGGCGCAGTCACTTGAAGCTGAGAAGAAGTATGCCGATGCGAAACGCGCGTACGAGCGGGCGAAGGATCTTGATGCGCTGCGATTCCGCGCTCCGGAGGAGTTCAACGAGATCATCCATCGTGTCGCTACCGAGTTCTCCGGGCCGGTGGTGCCGATGAAGAGCTACTTCGTGAAGGCTTCGCCGAATGGGCTCGTTGGTGACAATCTCATGACCGATCACCTTCATCCGAACATCGACGGCTATTTTCTCATGGCGGATGCTTTCTTTGATGCGATGCATGATAACAAGTTTATCGCCGACAAGTGGGATTTGACCAATGTGAAGCCGGACTCAGTCTATCCCAGGGAATGGGGATTGAGTAAATTGGACACGGTTTATGCCGAACTGGGTATTCGTCTTCTGAAGGGTGGGTGGCCGTTTCAACCCAAATCCGCGCCGAATCGCGTGCTCCGAGAGTTCCATCCAAAGAACGAGGTAGACTCCATGGCAGTGGCCCTATTGTTCAAGAATGAGTCGAATCTCGAATCGGCTCACTTGGAGCTCGCCCAACGTTACGCGCGGCAAGGGCTCTACCCACTTGTTTTCCAAGAATACAAGTCGCTGTACCACACCATGCCCTACGAAGTCGCATTCTATGAGAGAGCCGCCGAAGCGCTATGGAGAATGAAGAAGTTCAACGAAGCGCTGCCGATCTTGTTTCAAGCCAGAAGGGTTCGCGAGACCGGCACAGTGAACAAGATGATCGGACACACACTGCTGCTGAGTGGAAAGGCGGCTGAAGCAATTCCATACTTCGAGAGGGCCCGGATTTCGCTACCGAATGATCCACTTCTGATGCAGGATTTGGGCTCGGCCTATATCAAGACCGGCCGAGTCCAAGAAGGAAAGAAACTTCTGGTTCAACTGCGACAGACTCATCCTCAAAACGGCGGGGGCCGAAGTCAGCTGCAAGTGCAGTCGAATGGGGCCGACCGTTAGCACGGTTTACAGTTCACGTTTTTGGGAGGGCACGCAAGATGTCTTCCAAGAAGAGCCTCGGTGCAATGCTTTGTGTTCTGGACAAAGTTAGCCGGAGAACTTTCCGAGTTTAAAAACACCTAGACGAGATGAAGATCAAGTATACCTACAGCGAGTATCCCGGCGGACATACTTGGCCCGTATGGAGAAATAATCTCTTCAAATTTGCCCCACTGCTGTTTCAATAGCATACGATCACATAAATGGCAACACAACAGAGACACACGGAGTGACTCTTCTAAATTGTGGATACTTTGAAATCGAAGATAATCGTTCACATACACTCCAACAATTATTGGTAGACACCCTTGAAACATAAAATGACATTTTTGCTATTTCTGTTTATTACAGGAATACTTGGTACGGTCACAGCTCAGGCTCAGAGGCAAGAATATCAGCCCACCTTTGCGTCGTTGGAGAAGTCGAATCCGGTGCCCGAGTGGTTCAAAGACGCGAAGTTCGGCATCTATTTCCACTGGGGAGTGTATACTGTTCCGGCATTTTCAAACGAATGGTATCCCCGCAGCATGTATATAAAAGGATCTTTAGAAAATAAACACCATGTGGAGATTTATGGCGACCCGGCGCAGTGGCCATACAACAACTTCATCACAGGTGCGAAGGACAAGCAAGGCAGTTTCATACAGTTCGCTCCCAAACTCAAATCAGAAGGCGGTAAATTCGACCCTGAAGAATGGGCACAGCTTTTTGCCGATGCAGGAGCCAGACTCGCCGGTCCAGTGGCCGAGCACCACGATGGTTTTTCGATGTGGGCAAGCAAGGTTAATCCCTGGAATGCAAAAGATATGGGACCGAAACTTGATTTGGTGAGTTTGTTAACAGATGCCATCCGCAGAAAAAATATGAGAATAATTCTATCTATGCATCATGCATTCAATATTACAGGATATTATAACGTTGTGCCTCAATCAAACGATCCTAAACTCCAAATGCTTTTCGGAGAGCAGGGAAAGGAAAAAAACGAAGCCCTTTGGTTGAGCAAGCATAAGGAAATCATCGACAACTATAAACCCGATATCATATACCAGGATTTCAATTTGCATGTTATTTCACAATCTGTTCTTCTTCAATTTTTGGCTTACTATTACAACAAAGCAGCTGAATGGAACAGCGAAGTGGTAGCCACATTCAAAGATGGTCTGAGTAAAAAATGCGCTGTTTTAGATTACGAACGCGGAGGTCCCCCCGATATCACCGACAATTATTGGCTTACCGATGATGCAATCAGTTCCTCGAGCTGGTGCTACACCGAGGGAATCGGATATTATTCCACGAAACAAATCCTTCACAGCTTTGTCGACAGAATAAGCAAAAATGGGAATATGCTCCTCAACATTTCTCCAAAAGCTGACGGCACAATACCTCAGGAACAAAAAGACGTTTTGCTCGCGATGGGTGCATGGCTTAAGAACTATGGTGAAGCGGTGTATGCAACGCGTGCATGGGAAAAGTACGGCGAAGGCCCTACGAGAATGGGAGCTGCGCATGGAATTATGTCGGCTCCGGTGGCAGGAACAGCCAAAGATGTTCGCTTTACAAGGTCGAAAGATAGCACTACGTTGTACACAATTTTGCTCGGTTGGGAAAAGGGGCAGAAAGAAGTGATCCTCAGATCAATGTCTTCCGGCAGAATTGATTGCAGAAACCTGAAATCCGTCGAGCTGATCAACGGCGAGGCCGGAAAATACCTGCCATTGAATTTTACGCAAGAGCCTGAAGGATTACTCGTTCATTTGCCCGAACGCTCTTTCGATGAGCTGGCATACGTTCTGAAACTCAGCTTCGATGGCAAAATTCCGCCACTCGACAATTATTCCGACATTGATTGTACTCCACATTATTACCTCGTTCCGGGCGAGAACACGGGCAGTTTGGTGCTTGGCTCGGATTTGACGCTGACCGGTGAAAGAAAAAACACTGCAAACCAATGGAAGTTGGAATCTGCCGGGAAAGGTATCTACAAAATCCTGAACTGTGAAAATGGGAAAAAGGCAATCGCATGCAGTGCTTCCGGTCACCACCTTATAACCTCAAAATTTTCGGGGAAGGACAACCAATATTGGAAGATTGAGAACGCACGCAATGGATTGCTCAAAATTTCCAATCAACAATTTCCTAGCAACATTGTGTCCGTAAATCCTCCCCTGAGTGCAGGGAAGAAAGCAGGACTCCTCAATTCGGAAAATGGTTCTCCTTTTGGCTGGAGACTCAGCGAGGTCTGCGAGACGAAGGAGGAAGCCTTCAAGCCGCATACCATTCCGGGAACCGTTGAAGCCGAGGACTACGATATCGGTTGCCCCGGCGACGCGTATTACGATGCAGACGAAAACAATCAGGGCAGACAATATCGTCCAAGCGAAGGTGTGGATATTGATACGTGCTCTGCAGGCGGCTACACTTTGGGTTGGACCCGTGCCGGAGAGTGGCTTTCATACACCGTTACTGTCAGCAAATCAGCAGTGTACCGGGTTTCGTTCTATGTTGCTTCAGCGTACGATAGCGGAAAGCTCCATCTCGAATATGACGGCGCGGAGAAGACCGGGGACATTTCAATTCCGAATACCGCAGGATTTCAAAACTGGGCCGTTGTACAGAAAACAATAAAACTTGAGGACGGTCAGCATGTGCTGAAAGTGGTTGTTGATGGTGATCTCTTAAACCTTGACAGGATGGTTTTTGAAGAAACAGAATGATACACTATTGAGGTCGTTGTTAATTCAGTGTGACAATCTGAGGTTTCAAAACGGAAGAAGACAATTGTTTGCCTATCCACAGATGCATGTATAGATCGTTTCTCATACCCTTCCTTATTGAACTCTCGGTCTTTATTTCGGCAATGTCAGGGCCGGCGAAAAATACAACCTGTCGTGTTTACCTCTGCGAACCCGCTGGATCAAGACACATCAGAGGAGTCAACGGAG
>Ga0299912_10002703_pt1 | contig 14561 bp, 15 predicted proteins | sample RVTome_2_FD_207667 | JGI IMG/M metagenome (GOLD analysis project Ga0299912, IMG submission 207667) | Soil microbial communities from uranium-contaminated site in the Upper Colorado River Basin, Wyoming, United States - RVT95D214 (version 2) ...
AGCGCCGTGCCGCCGGTAACGATGACCGGACCGAGATAGGGGACAGTATTGAATACCCCAGCGGCGATCCCCCAGATTGCCGCATGCTCCAGGCCGATCCAGAGAAACGCGAGCCAGGTCACCACGCCCACCAGAATGCTGGTGAATATCTGCACCAGCAGATAGCGTTGAATCTGCTCGGTAATTTCATCCAGCACCTGGAGGGTAATTTTTTTCTTGCTGAGGGTTGGGCCGGTGATCTTGACCAGTTTGCGCCGGAAAGTGTCGCCGGAAACCAGCATGAAATACGCAAGAAACAATACTATTGTGAGCTGGCCGGCGAACCCGAAGGCACCCTTGGTCCCCATCCAAAGGTAGTCTTTGACATTAAGTTTGGGCTTTTCGATCTGCACCCGCGTCACCCCGCGCGGGGCAACAGGTGCCTGAGCGCCTGTTTCGCTCGCTGCCTGCTCGAGTTGGGTGGCGGTTTTTTGCACGATCTCCATCGTGCCTTCGGACGTTCCCCGCTCTTTAAGTCTTGCCAGACGAATCTTCTGCGCGGCGTCGGGCAGGGTTTCTATCAGCTTGGCAGCATCATCGCTGAGCGAATAAACCAGAGAGCCTGTCCCTCCCACGATACCGAGCAACAACACAGCGGCCCCGATGGCGCGCGGGATTCGCCATTTTTGCATCAGGTTGACAGGGGGAGAAAACGCATAGCTGATCATCACACCCAACATCAGCGGGATGAAAATCGCACTGGCCCAATTCAGCACGAAGATGACCGCGAGCACCGTGAGCAGAGCGAGCGAAAAACTGTACACATCAACCGGCATGCGCAGTACCAAAGGAGCGGGCTCCGGAGGCTCCAGCACTACTTTGTTCGGAATGCTTTTTGACTTGGGCGAAAGCTTGTTCTTCATTCATAACTCCTTTTTACACTCTTTCGCAGTGGTGAACCGTCTCTATGTTACTTGTCATTATAGCACCAAAGCATCAGAAAGCTACCCGGAGTGCAGGCGAAAAACCGAAGAAACTTTAAAGCACGGGAAATGACGGAGGAACTTGGGCCAACGAAAAAGAAGACGGGAAAAAACGGGCGCAGGAAATTATTTTCGTGATAAAATAGCATATGACAATCGCCAAGCCTATCTTTTTGTTCTTTCTGTTTGTGACCATCCTGAGCCCCGGCTACGGCTGTGCGACCTTGCCGAACGTCTCTGAAAAGATTGATGAGGCTCCGGCTGCGAAAAAACCTCAAATCGTTTCCTCCAAAGGACTGTTATCTCCCGGAAAAAGCAAGGCCATCATAGACCGGCTGAAGCGCTCCGTCGGCCCGACGGACATTCTGGAACGCCACATTACCGTGGTAGAATCAGTCACAGAAAGCCCGCTGACAAAGGGTAACAAAGTCACTCTGCTTGCCGACGGTCAGGCGACCTATGCAGCCATGTTCAAAGCCATAGAGAAGGCCGGAGACCATATCAACCTTGAAAGCTATATCATTGAAGATGATGAAACAGGCCGAAAATTTGCCGATCTGCTGTTGCAAAAACAGGTGGAAGGGGTCCAGGTTAATGTTATTTATGACAGCGTGGGCAGTATGAAGACTCCCGCTTCTTTTTTCCAGCGCCTGCGCGACAGCGGAATTCAGGTGGTCGAATTCAATCCAATAAATCCACTGAAGGCCCGTGGCAATTGGGGACTGACACACCGGGACCACCGCAAGATTTTGATAGTCGACGGCAAAGTCGCCATCATCGGGGGCATTAACATCAGCGAAGTTTATTCGAGCAGTCCTTTCAAGCGGAAACAAGATGAAAAGGCGCCAATTCACTGGCGCGACACAGACATTCAAATTGAAGGCCCGTCCGTGGCTGAATTCCAAAAACTCTTTCTTGACACCTGGCAGAAGCAGAAGGGCCCGGAACTTTCAGGGGAAAACTATTTCCCTGATCTGAAAGAAGCAGGAAACGCCCTGGTGCGGGTGATCGGCAGCACCCCTGGAGAGGACAACCGGATCCCTTTTATTGTGTATGTGTCCGCCATCACTTTTGCGGAACATTCGATTCACATGACGAATTCCTATTTTATCCCTGACGACCAGACAGTGGAGGCCCTCACTGATGCTGCCAGGCGCGGTGTTGACGTAAAGATTATTCTCCCCGGGATCACCGATTCTCAGGTGGCCTTATATGCGCAAAGATATCATTATTCCGGACTTTTGAAATCGGGAGTGAAGGTCTACGAGCACAGTACTTCCCTGCTGCACGCAAAAACCGCGGTTATTGACAAGGTCTGGTCAACAGTCGGCTCAACCAACATGGACTTCCTGAGCTTATTAAACAATGACGAGGTCAATGCGGTTATCCTGAGTCGGGAGTTCGCTTCAGAAATGGAGAAGATGTTTGCCGGGGACCTTGCGAACTCCAGAGAGATTCAATGGGACGAGTGGAAAAAAAGACCTTTGTTGCCCAGGATCAGGGAGTGGTTTGTGAATTTATTCGTCCGGTGGTTGTAACATTTTATCGACAATCGGTTTCTTACAGGAAAGGTGAATCATGTGAATCAGAGGTATATTAAGGGTCTCAAAACTAAAACTACATCTGCTCAGAAAATCCCTCCTACCCTCCCTTTACCAAAGGGAGGAATCAGTGTCCCCTCTTTGGCAAAGAGGGGCGAGGGGAGATTATTTCAATGTAAATCCTATTTCGAGACTACGCTCAGAAACCTTCTGAAATTCTTCCTCTTCATTGTCGCAGCCGCGATTGTATTTTCTGCCGGTTCCGCTTCAGCTGCTGAAAAGCCCCTGAAGGGTGAAGACATCCTGCTTGAGACCTATCACAGGAACTTGGCCAAATTTGAGAGAAACAACTTCGGCTTCCCTCTCTTCCTGGAGTCTTTTGAGCGAGGCGACAGAGTGCATGTGGACGTTTACGGGATATTCGATTATCCCTTCGGTAGTGTTGTCAATGTGCTCAGGGCCCCTGCGAACTGGTGCGATATCGTCTTCCTCCATCCCAATGTCAAGGCGTGTACGTACAGGGAACTGCCTGAGACATGGCGGCTGACCTTTTACATCGGCCGCAAAGTCTATCAGCATCCTGCAGATACGCGTCAAGTCATTTATCGTTACCGGAAAGTTGACCAGCAGCAAGGGTATCTGGATATCATTTTAGATGCTGATGAGGGCCCTTTCGGCACAAAAGAACACAAAATGAGGTTCGAGGCTTTGCCCCTTGACGGCGGAAGGACTTTTGTCCACGTCAGTTATGAATACAGCGGCAGTGTTTCACTTCGTCTCGCGGAAAAAGTCTATTTTGCAACACTTGGCATGGGCAAAGTGGGCTTTACAGTGACCGGAACAGACAGAAAAGGCAACCCCATCTATATAGGCGGGGCCCGCGGTGCGGTCGAGCGCAATGCTGTCCGGTACTATTTCGCGATCCAGTCTGTCATGAATACGTTGCGCTATCCCGAAAAAAGTCGTTTCAGCATGAGGACCAGTGAGTGGTATGATCTTACGACCCGCTACAGGAAACAGCTCTACGAGATGGACAAAAAGAACTACCTCACATTCAAGGCAACGGAGCATATGAACCAGGTGACTCTCCAGCGGTCAATCGGGACGGGTCTTCAATGAGTGTCTCCGGACACTCCGACACTCCAACACTATGATGTTGCACTGGACCACGGACGCGGTTCTGTTGGGCACATCCATGCGAAGCCACTTTTACAAACTGGGGAAACACGAGCTGAAATAGACAGGGGTGGCGCGGTCAGCCTGCTGCTTCTTTTTTTCTGCCGAACCGAAAAAACACGTAAAAGCCTATGAGAAAAGGCTCGAACCGTATTACCATATTGTCTACAAAGCCCCAGAGGAACTGATACGCGGCAACCCGGAAGACACTTGATATGGCAAGCCCCTCTTTTATAAAGATATCGGTCAATTCATTTGCCTCAAGTGAGAAGACGAAAAGAAGATGCACGCAAAAGAGCATGGCCAGGGCCTCGCCGTAAGCCCTTACCCTCCTTGTGATGAAGGAATAAAGGGCGGCCATGATCCCGGCGGTAAGCGGCGTATTGAAGGTGTAGCTTGAGGTCCTAACCGGAATATCTACAAGTATGTCAGACCTCTTGCCAAGGGGCGTAAAGGTGACCTCGACCATGTCCTTTGCCGATGATATCTCTTCCACCTTCGCGTCCGTGAGCCCTGCAGCAAGTTTCGAGGCAATGGCCGTGGTCAAATATCCATACCCCCCTTTTAGCGGCAACCAGACGAGCAGGGAGACAAAATACGCAACCAAAAAGACCAGAACTGTCCGCGCAGCCACCTGCCTACGCAGCAAGCTCTGCATGGGAATTCACATACCCCATATAAACGAAGAAGACCCCGAGGGCCACTGCAATCATGATACCCTGGGCGACATAAATGTGAATATATTCGAAAAGGCCGGGGAAATGGACGCCTGAGTAAGCAAGGCCGGCGATGCGGAGTATGTTCACCACCTGTAAGACGGCAAAACCCGCTGCTATCCCTATGGTCCTTCTTTTCCACGATGCCGGGAAGGCGATCACTGCCACCGAGTAGATCATCACAGCCTCCAGACCGTTACAGCCGAACTTCACGTCCAGTGCTATGGACGGAAGCCTGATGATCGAGCCGCTGCAAGTGCTGGGGATGTTGAGGATGCCGAGCACCTTGGAAGTTACGGCCACTACCCCTCTTGTGTAGACTCCATTAACGTCTATGACATTCTGAAGCGGGACGAAGCCGATTATGAAAAAAAAGACGCCCATCAGCAAAAGGTAGGTCAGGGCAAACCGCTTTATGCCGACACCGGAAGAGGCTCCGCTGTCGTTCTTTCTCTTTTTCTGCCGGACCGTTTCCTTCTTCATGGCTTGAACAGTATGTCATGTTAGGCCCCATCCTGTAAATAGACGGACCGCAGCAAGCCTTTCTTTTTTTGATTTTATATATACCATCGATTTCCGAGATGCCCGATTGAAATCTTTGATAGTTTGAGTCAATGCATTTCCTTTTGAAATCAAATAGTTCTTGACATTATCTGAAAACAAGGTATAATCCACATTAATAAACGATACAAAATGAAATACACATCCTGTATTGTTGCCGGAGAGGGGACAAACAATGATTTTCAGACAGATTAGATCACGTATTAAGCAAGTTAAAGCCTTATCGGATGATTGGGCATCTAACGCCGTGATTGAGAAATGAAGAACATTGGTTAGTTGTAAGTATTAAAGGTTCAGAAATTCGAAAAGAAAAAAAGGAGGAGTTAAAAATGTTTCATAAAAAAAATATCCTCAACCAAATGATGTGTTTGAGTCTCTTTGCAGGCCTGGGATTCTTTGCGCTTCTTGGCGCGTCCCCGGCATTGGCCGCGACCGCGCCAAACCTTGGGGCGACCAGCACATACGCTGTCGTTTCCAGTACCTATAACAATTCCAACACCGCTCCGCAAACCATTATCAATGGAACTGCCTTGCAACCCGCTGTTTGTGCTACTACGTTAAACGCCCCTGTCCCGCTGTCAATTACCGGCACAACAGTTGTGCCGTGTGATCCTTTAACCGTCGGGACAGATTTTGGCCTCGCCTTGGCGAATCTGAATGCTCAAGCCGATGCACCAACCTGTACATTTCTCGACGCGACTCCTCTGGAGGCTGTAGTTATTCCGGGTCATCCGGCTGGAACCTTCCCTCCTGGTTGTTATACCAGCGCTGGCGCAATGAATATAACCGCTAACGGGATAGTGACCCTCAGTGGCGCCGGCGTTTACATTTTCAGGCCAGGTGGGGCGCTTAATACAGGAGCCGATTCCCGGGTTGTCTTGGCAAATGGCGCCTGCGCTTCCGATGTATTTTGGGCTCCCGTCGGCGCCGCGACACTTGGAGCAAATTCTGGACCATCATTTACTACACCTACGTTCCAGGGAAATATCCTTGATGCTGCTGGTATCACAATAGGACATTTTGCAAACTTGTCAGGAAGAGCCCTGGCATTTGGCGGAACAGTCTTGACAGATGCAAATACAATTACTGTCCCTACTTGCGCCGCATTCGTCCCCCCCACCACGGCTGTCCCCACGCTTAACGAGTGGGGCGTGATAATTTTTATGCTGCTTGCCGGGCTTGGGTCTGTCTATTATCTGAGGAAATATAGAAGAGTTTAATTGGAATTGGTAATAAAAAAGGGCAGGGTTTAACCCCCTGCCCTTTTTATTTGAGAGAGAAGAAAAATCCATAATTTGACGATAGAACCGCCCCAAAACACATTACATGTTTAGTTTTAACGGTCTGAAACAGGGAAATATAGATTGGGCCATTTCGTTGAATATTGTCAGGCAGGAAAGTTCTTATAAAATTGACATACAGAAAGTATTTTGATAAAAAATAACTATGAATTATAAAGACAGAACAAGAGAACATCGTATAAATAAATTAACAGGACCGCATCAGCGCATCGAGGATTTGGCAGCAAGAGAAGCCGGGCGCAGGCAGGCAGATGAAGCTCTCAAGGTATCGGAAATCCGTTACCGGAGGCTTTTTGAAACTGCTCAGGACGGCATATTGCTTCTCGATGCAGATACGGGACAGATTCTCGATGTCAACCCATTTCTCTTAAAGATGCTGGGTTACTCTCATACTGATTTTCTGGGGAAGAAACTTTGGGAAATCGGTCCTTTCAGCGACATCGCAGCATCCAGGCTTAGTTTTTCACAATTGCAGAGAAAAGGATATGTACGGTACGAACATTTGCCGCTTCAAACAAAAGATGGCCGTCTCATTGATGTCGAATTTGTCAGTAATGTCTACCTCGTTGATCAGACTAAAATCATACAGTGCAACATCCGCGACATTACTTTGCGGAAACGGGCAGAGGAGAAGTTGCAGCAGGCATGTGCTGAGATGGACCTGCGCGTAAAGGAACGCACTGCAGATTTGACCAGGGCCAACGAGCGGCTTTCGCAGGAAATAGAGGACCGCAAGCAGGCGGCAAACTCCCTCAGGGAAGCGCTCTCGATAATCAAGCAATTAAAAGACCAGTTGCGTGAGGAGAATATCTACCTTAAGGAAGAAATTAATCTATTGCACTCACATAAGGAGATCGTAGGCAACAGTGAAGCGATCAGGACTGTGTTGATGCAGATAGAACAAGTGGCGCCGACAGACTCTACGGTCCTGATCCTTGGGGAGACGGGCACAGGCAAGGAATTGGTCGCAAATGCCATTCATGGCATGAGTAGCCGGCATGACCGGCTGATGATTAAAGTCAATTGTGCGGCCCTGCCGCCGACCCTAATTGAAAGTGAATTGTTCGGCCGCGAAAAGGGCGCATTTACCGGCTCGCTGTCAAAGCAGATAGGCCGTTTTGAGCTTGCTGATGCCTCAACGATTTTCCTTGATGAGATCGATGCATTGCCGCTGGAACTCCAGGCCAAGCTGCTTCGGGTGCTGGAGAGCGGTGAGTTTGAGCGTCTTGGAAGCCCCCGGGCGGTGAAGGTCGACGTCAGAATCATTTCTGCGACAAACCGTGATCTTGCCGGAGTGGTCAGAGAGGGCGGGTTCCGGGAAGACCTTTACTACCGTTTGAATGTTTTTCAGATAATAGTGCCGCCCCTTCGTGAGCGTAAGGAGGACATATTGCCGCTGGTATGGTCTTTTGTACAGGAGTTAAGCAAGAGGATGGGCAAGCGGATTGAATCAATACCGCAGAAGGGAGTTGAAGTCCTTCAGGCGTATCCCTGGCCGGGCAACGTAAGGGAACTGAGGAATGTTATTGAGCGTGCGATGATCATCACCAACGGACCAGTGCTGAATTTGGATGTACCGAAGATTGCTCAGTCATGTGCAGACCGGCCGGAGACTCTCGAAGAAGTAGAGAAACGGCACATTATCGAGGCCCTCAAGAGCACAGGATGGAGGGTAAGCGGCAAGGGCGGTGCAGCAGAGGTTTTAGGCATCAATCCAAAGACGCTTGAATCGAGAATGCGAAGACTGGGCATTCAAAGAAATAAGGGGTAAGGGTTCAGCCAAGAATACCTGATATTATGTCCACATCTTTTTGTGCCGGCGGAGCATTGACGATGGGAGGAATGTCACGGATTAAGCAACAATGGAGGCGCTAAGATGTTTGAAGATATTGTAGAGACAGTGCGTGAACCCCTTATTGTACTGGATTCAGACTTAAGGGTCCGTTCAGCAAACCGCAGCTTTTATAAATCATTCAAGGTAACTCCTGAGGAGACTATAGGCAATCTTATATATGACCTCGGAAACCGGCAGTGGGATATTCCAAGACTTCGGACTTTGCTTGAAGATATTCTTCCCAAGAACAACAAGTTCGATGACTATGAAGTTGAGCATGTATTTTCAAACATAGGCCACAAAATAATGCTTCTCAATGCCCGCCGCATTATTCACAACGAAAAAGGTTCTCAGATGATCCTCCTTGCTATTGAAGACATTACAAAATTCAGAAAGCTCGAAAGAGAGCGAGAAAATATCCTTTCCATGTTTGCACATGACATGAAAAATCCTGCGGTGACATCTGAAGGTTTTTTGTCGAGGCTCATCCTGGGCAAGGCAGGCACACTGACAGAAGAACAACAAAACTATCTTGAAATTATCCATAGTGAGCTTAATAAATTATCTGAATTAATATCAGATTTTCTGCAGTTTTCGAGATTTGAAGCAATAGAATACAAGCCTTTTTGCGCTCTCTTTAATATAGAAGAGGAAATCCGGAAAAATATTGAAGCGGAACAAGTGGAGGCTGAAAAAAAGGAAATCATTATAGACCTTGAACGCGCAGGTGCAATAATGCCTGTAGTTAATGCAGATGCTGCAATGGTAAATAGTGTGATCAGAAATCTCCTCGTCAACGCAATAAAAAATACTGACCCTGGAGGGGCTATAACAGTCAAAATATCAGACAGAGGCAATGAAATACTTGTCTCTGTTAAAGATACAGGCATAGGAATACCGGAAAATTATATGCCATATATATTTGATGCATTCTACCGTGCGGGAAGCTCAAAGGGCTCAGGGCTTGGGTTGTCCATTGCCAAAACAATAATAGAAGCCCATGGCGGATGGATATGGGCTGAAAGCAAACCCGACAACGGCAGTGCCTTTAGCTTTACTTTGCCGAAATAGCATAGTAGACAGTGAAGCAAGAAGACCTGATATATCAGGAGATTCCTGATATATCAGAATCAGCCGTGTATCGAATTATCATTCCATCATCGCAACTTTCTCTGAAAAATCAATGTTATCAACATCATATATACTCCTGTCCCGGCAACAACAGTCCTGGCACAGATTCTGCTGTTCAATTCAATAGCAAACATTAAAACCCGTTTCATTTCGATGCGATAGGGCATCAAAAAGAGAGAGAAAAATGAAAAATAAGATGAGAAAGTCGTATTTATAAACAGACACTACATGGTTCGGCACCAAAACCTAACACAATAGAGGAGAAAATACAATGAAAATAAAATCAATCTATCTGGCGCTGACAGTGACTGCTATGGCACTCCTGATGACAAGTATGCCTGTGTACGCGTCCTCATTGGATAGTCGTATCCAGTCATCCGCCGAGAATTCGTATGTATTTAAGACCTACCTCAAGGAAGATAATATTAAAGTCCAGGCTAAGGATGGCGTCGTCACCTTGACGGGGACTGTCTCTGAAGAATCTCATAAATCATTGGCCCAGGATACTGTGGCGGGTCTGCCCGGGGTGATCAGCGTGGACAACAGGCTGGAAGTCATAGGTGAACGCCCCGAGGAGAAGTCGGATGAGTGGCTCAGTGCGAAAGTGAAAAACACACTCCTGCTTCATCAGAACGTGAGCGCCATGACAGAGGTCAGCACTAAAGACGGAATCGTTACCCTGAAGGGCGATGCAACGAGCCAGGCACAGAAGGAACTGACGACTGAATACGTCTGGGATGTCGAAGGGGTCAAAGACGTACGGAATGAGATGACAGTGTCAAAGACCTCGGACAGGTCATCCCGCACAGTGGTCGAAATAATCGATGACGCCTCCATCACCGCACAGGTCAAAATGGCATTGCTGTTTCACCGTTCAACCAGCGTCCTCAACACCAGGGTCAGGACACAAAATGGCGTGGTCACGCTGAGTGGCAGGGCCATGAATGCAGCCGAAAAAGACCTGGTCAGTAAGCTAGTAAACGATATAAAGGGCGTGAAAAACGTAAAGAACGATATGACCGTCGAGGGACCCAGATAGACTCTTGATCGTTGGGACGCAGAGGTTAGCCAACCCGGTCGCAGTGACAACAGAAAGGAGAACAAAATGAAAACAAATACTCTGTTAGGGATCATACTCATTGTTGTAGGGATCGTCGCATTGGCGTATCAGGGCATCACCTACACAACCAGGGAGAAGGTCATTGATATCGGTTCGATCGAGGTGACTGCTGATAAGACAAAAACTCTTCCACTGCCGCCGCTTGTGGGAGGTATCGCGCTTGTGGGCGGCATTGTATTACTGGTCATAGGAAGCAAGAAGGGCTGACAAGAGATACTTTTGCAAAAGTCTCGGGCTGTGAGATTGCCAAATTGCTTTACTCCTCGCAATGACAGCAGAGAGTCATTTGTCATTGCAGGTGAAGCGGCAATCTCGTTTTTATGGGACTTTTGCAGGAGCCTGAAGAAGCAAAAAATTCCACAACGAGGAGGTTATCATGAAGGACAAACGAAAAGCATACGAAGAGAAGCTCGATGCGCAGTTGGAGGAATGGAGCGCGCAGATCGCTCTGCTTAAGGCCAGGGCTGACAAGGCCAGGGCCGAGGCCAGGATCGAGTACATCAAAAGTATCGAAGCCCTGCAGCACAGGCAGGATGAGGCCGGGGCAAAGCTGCGCGAGCTGAAGACCTCCGGAGATGAGGCATGGGAAGACATCAGGACAAGCGCGGAAAAGGTCTGGGATGAAGTCAAGGCTGCCTTCCAAAGTGCGGCCTCAAGGTTCAAATGAGCAGTATATCCGGACACGCTGCCAATGCTCATGTCAGAAGTCTCGCCGAGGCGATAATCCTGCAATCCATTGAGGACCTGTGGAATCCTGTGTGCAGGCGGGGAAGTCTGAGGTTTTTTAAAAGCGACGGGTTTGCACTCTGCTCCGAGATTGCGGGGATCGGTTATATAAAACAGCTTGCCATGTTCAGAATGCTCGCGGATGTCGGTCGAAAAAGAAGTCTACGCAAAATAAGAAAAAAACTTTAGATATTGATGATGTCAACAGTACTGGAACGTATGGAGAGCAAATAATGGCGACAGCAGATGCCGGACCTTCAATAATCAGAGTCATACTCAGAGACGGGCAGAGCCTCAAAGTCCGGCCGATTACTCATGCCGACAAAGAGAAACTGAAAGACCTTTTCTACCGGCTGAGTCCCCAGACAAGGTATCTGCGGTTCGGTTACATGAAAAGCTATATAAGCGATCAGGAACTCGATTACTTCACCGCGTCGAACCCTCCTGATACTTACGCATATGTGGCGCTCACGGGTGAAGGAGAAGAGGAGCGGATCGTCGGAGTCGGTCGCTGGTTCCTCTCCGCTGACGGAAGGACTGCTGAGATCGCCTTTGTCGTCGAAGACACCATACAGGTAAGAGGCATTGGCACCGCCCTCCTCGAACAGCTCGCCGAGGCAGCAGCGAAATACAGGATTAAGCGCTTTATCGCTCGCGTCCTGCCGGAAAATACCAGGATGCTCGAGGTCTTTGAAGACAGTGGTTTTGCGATAACGAAACGAATATATGAAGGCGCCTATGAACTGATTTTTAATCTTGAGGAGCAGGAAGAGTATTCAAACCGGCAGGCGTTTCGAGAACACATTGCGCGCTCCGCAGGCGTACGCAGGATATTTTACCCAAAGAGCGTCGCGGTCATCGGCGCCTCCCGCGATCCTGAGAGGGTCGGCGGCAAGGTCTTCAGAAACCTGCTCTTTGCGGGTTTCAGCGGCGTTATCTTCCCGGTCAATCCAAAAACCACGTCGGTCGGCGGGGTATTGAGTTATCCAACAGTCGAACACGTGCCGGGAGACGTGGACCTCGCAGTGATCATCGTACCTGCCGCACAGGTCCTTGAAGTAATCGACCAATGCGCGAGAAAGGGCGTCATAGCCGTGATCGTCATCTCCGCAGGCTTTGGCGAGGCCGGTCCTGAGGGCATTGAGAGACAGAGGTTTCTAAGGGAAAAAGCCCTGGCCTACGGTATGAGAGTAATAGGTCCCAATTGCCTCGGTATTATAAACACGGACCCTGAAACCAGCCTGAATGCCGCTATGGCCGGCCTTATGCCGCCGCGCGGAAGCGTCAGCATCAGTTCCCACAGCGGCGCCCTCGGCATCGCGCTTCTGGACTACGTGAAGAGCAATAATCTAGGTATCGCCCACTTCGCAAGTATAGGAAACCGCATCGACATATCGTCAAACGACCTTCTTGAATTCTGGGAGGACGACGACAATACCAGAGTGATCCTTCTCTACCTCGAAACCTTCGGCAACCCTAGGAGATTTAGCCGGCTCGCCAGAAGGCTTACGCGCAAGAAACCTATCATCGCGGTCAAAGCCGGCAGAAGCGAAGTAGGAGGAAAGGCCGCGACCTCTCATACCGGCGCTCTGGCGGGTTCAGACATCGCAGTGGACGTGCTTTTCAGGCAGGCTGGCGTCATCAGGGTAAATACGATTGAGGAGATGTTCAATGTTGCGAAAAACCTCGCCCACCAACCACTCCCGAAAGGTCCGCGGCTCGCGGTCCTCACTAATGCCGGCGGGCCGGGTGTGCTGGCGGTTGATGCAGCCATCAGCTGCGGGCTTTCTGTGCCGCCCCTTTCAGAGGAAACCAGAGAGAAACTCGCTCAATTCCTTCCGAAGGAGGCGTCCCTTTCAAACCCCGTGGATATGATTGCATCAGCCACAGGAGAGCAGTTTGGGAGAGCCCTTGCCGTAATTTTGGAAGATCCGTCGATAGATGCGGCAATCGTCATCAATATCCCTGTCAGACCATACCAGGAAGTGGCCTCGGGGATACAAAAGGAGATGGCTGGATATGCAGGGGAAAAGACGGTAATAGCCTGCTTTATGATGTCCGGTACCAATACCATTGAGATCCGCATTTCGCCTGACCGTCTCGTTCCGGTCTATATGTTTCCGGAAGACGCTGTACAGGCCTTCTTGCATTCCTATACTTACTCCCGATACAGGACCCTCAAAGCCGGGATTGTGCCGGTTTTTCCCGAGGCTGCCGAGTCAAAGGCAAGAAAATACCTGGAACCATCGGCAGTACTCAAAAACGGCGGCTGGCTTCCGCCTGAAACCGCGCTTGGACTTTTAAAGGAATATGGCATCCAGGCAGCTGAAACAAGGACGGCGCTGAGCGCCGAAGAGGCAGGGAAGGTGGCGCTGGAGATAGGGTTTCCGGTAGTAATGAAACTCCGTTCGACAACAATCACCCATAAAACCGATGTCCATGGCGTTTTGATCGGACTACAGAGTTTAGATGAGGTAATGCAGGGCTACAAAGAGATGAAAACACGACTTGAGGCGGCCGGGCAGGTTGGACAGATGGAGGGCGTTATTTTGCAGCCTCTGGTGAAGGGCGGAGAAGAAGTCATTCTTGGCATGTCCTTTGACCCTGTTTTCGGTCCTCTCGTGATGGTAGGCCTCGGCGGTATACACGTTGAACTTATGAAGGACGTGGCCTTCTCTATCCATCCTCTCACTGACCTTGACCCGGATTATATGTTCTCGCAGCTTAAGGGACTTCCCCTGCTTAAAGGCTGGCGCGGGAGCACACCGAAAGACCTGGGCGCGCTCAGAGAAGTGCTCCTTAGGTTTTCCGCGCTCATAGAGGACCTTCCCGAGATCGCCTCAGTTGAAATAAATCCGCTCATGGTCTTCGACCAGGGTAAGGGCACTATGGCATTGGACGCCCGTATCCTCTTTAAATCAGGCGGGTCGGGGCCGTTAGGCGCCATAAAGGCATGAGTAGCGAAACTACCAACAGTCGGGGATTGAGAAAGAAGGTCATTTTTATGGCCGTGTTAATGGTTTATGGATTGGTATTGTTTTCCGTTGCTAATTATCTGCAGATTGGTGTGACGACAACGCAGGGAGACGTTGTTCTCCAGGGTTTTGTCAATAGCAAAGAGACAGGGGAACGGCTTGTAGCAAAGATCAGGGAATCCATGGGTGAAAAATCCGCGGAGGGCTCTTTGAAGATTGAAGAGAGAAAGTGAGCCGGTTTCTTATGAGCCGGTAAACCCTTTGGGAAAAAGGCCGGTATTAACAGGACAAAGGAGAAAAGTCATGGGAACTATATTGCTTGTCATACTGATTCTGATGTTGGTTGGTGTTCTTCCTACTTGGCCTCACAGCAGGAATTGGGGATACTATCCCAGCGGCGGACTTGGATTGATCCTGCTGATTCTGCTCATACTGCTGCTCCTTGGGAGGATCTGAAGAGATTTTAGAGCACGAGAAATCTATAGTATTGGTTTAAAGGAGAGGGCATGATGCAAAGC